>Ga0207684_10006042_pt1 | contig 11079 bp, 6 predicted proteins | sample KBSK5501metaG_FD_184342 | JGI IMG/M metagenome (GOLD analysis project Ga0207684, IMG submission 184342) | Corn, switchgrass and miscanthus rhizosphere microbial communities from Kellogg Biological Station, Michigan, USA - KBS K5-50-1 metaG... | ecosystem: Host-associated > Plants > Roots >... | reverse complement strand
CGCCGCGCGCAGCGCCCCGGTGGCCGTGCCCGGATCGCGCAGCCGCGCGGTGCTCGTGGCGAGGATGCCCCGGGGCATCGGGGCCAGCATGGGGGTGAACGACACGACCGGTTCGCCGCCCGGCCAAGGCCCCACGGCGGAGTCATGGGTTCTGCGGCCACCGGGGGGTTGCGGGCCGTGGGGCCCGGGGGGTTGTCCCCGGGGAGGCGGGCTGCCATCGCGGGCCAGCACCGCGCGCAGCGCCTGCTCGATCTCCGGTGTGTGCCGGTGCGTGCCGCCTGCCTGGTACGCCGATACCGCGCCGATCACCTCGGTCCCCAGCAGCGCCGCCGACGGGGACCGGCCCGCCCCGGAGGTGCCGGAGGCGGCCACGATCACGATGTCGCCCGGATCGGTCAGCCCGGCGGCCAGCAGTGGCGCGAGGGCCAGGATGGCGGCCGTGGCGTAACAGCCTGGTGCGGCCACCCGCCGCGCGCCGGCGATCTGCTGCCGCGCGCCGGGCAGTTCGGGCAGCCCGTAGCACCACTGGCCGGCGTGCGGGGTGCGGTAGTACGCGGACCACGCCCGAGGGTCACCGAGGCGGAAGCTGGCGCTGAGGTCCACCACCGGGACCGCCGGCGGCAGAGCGGCGCTGACCGCCGCGGACTCTTCGTGCGGCAGCGCGAGGAACACGAGGTCCGCCTCGGACAGCCGGGCCGGGTCGAGCGACTCGAAGGTGTGGTCGGCGAACCCCACCAGGTGCGGATGGACGTCGGTGACCGGTGTTCCCGCGCTCGATGCGGCGGCGAGCGGCCCGGGTTCCAGGCCGGGGTGGCCGGCGATGATCCGAAGCAGTTCCCCGCCCGCGTAGCCGCTGGCGCCCGCCACCGCCACCCGGACACCCATGAATCTCTCCCGACCTGATCGCTGCCCGGCACTCCCCCGACCTCTCTGAGAAATTATGCATCAGATCCGGTAAATATGCAACATGACTCCGGGGGCGCGGCCGCGCGGGGAACGGGCACGGTCACGCGGGGAACGGGACCGGTCACGCGGGGAACGGGACCGGTCACGCGGGGAACGGGACCGGTCACGCGCGGGACGTGCGCGGCCGCGAGGGAAACCGCCGGGGCGTCGTGGTGCCAGGGCGCCCCGTACAGGGCATGATGTTGCCGCGGGAAGGAGGCCCCCATGCGCGGACCCTCGCGCGCCGTCGCCGCGAGCGTCCTGGCCGTGCTCGCGGCCAGCGGGGTGGCGAGCTGCGGGGGCACGCCGGGAAAGCAGGGCACCACGGCGGCAGGGGGCAGCACCGGGGCCGGCGCGCCCCCCACCCGGTGCGGGATGGTCCGGACGGCCGCGGGGGTTCCGGTCGACGTCGAGGTCGTGGGCCAGGCATCCTGTCACGACGCCCTGACGGTGGAGCGCGCCTACTCGCACGCGCTCGCATCGGGCAAGGTCCCGGGTAACGGCGGCGGCGCGCCGGTCACCATCCACGGCTGGGTTTGCCAGGGCTACGACACGCCGCAGGTGCTCTCGACGGGCCGCGCGTCCGCCTGCCGGAAGCACGGCATGCAGATCCTCGCGGTCCTGCCCTCGCCCAGCCCATCACCCTCATCCTGAGCGCGGTCGGCGGCTCCGGCGGGCCGGCCGCTCAGGGCGCCGGGATGGCCTGGTTGGCCGGGCCGGGGGTCTCGGGGGCACCGTCGGCTTCGAGGCCCGTCGCCACATCCGCGCCCGCACCGTACCTCGCGTTCTCCGTAACCACGCACACCTGGTTACGCCCGCTGCGTTTGGCCTGGTACAAAGCGCCATCCGCGGCGGCGAGAAGCTCGGTAAGCTGGGCTCCGCCGGTACTGTCCCACCGGGCACCGAGTACGGCGACACCGATCGAGATGCTCAGCTTCACCGACTCAGCGTTAGCATCGTCGCTGACAGTAATGGGCATAGTTACAATGTGGGCCCTGATGCGTTCCGCGATGCGGTAGGCATCCAGTGCCTTCGCCTGGGGCAGCAACAGCGCGAACTCCTCGCCGCCAAACCGCCCCACCAGGTCGTACTCCCGAAGGAAGATCGGCAGGGCGCGAGCAACGGTACGGAGCGCACGGTCCCCGGCTAGGTGCCCGTATGAGTCGTTGACCGCCTTGAAGTGATCGATGTCGATCAGAGCGACAGCTAGGGAGGTGTGAGTGCGGATCGCGCGCGCGACCTCCGTGGCCGCCTCGCGTTCCCAGGTACCCGCGTTGAGCAGGCCGGTCTTGGTATCGATGCGGGAGGCGTTGACGAGGTGGACATGGCGGAACGAGCGCTGAAGCAACGTCACGAACGGGAAGGCGAGCAGGATCGTCAGTGGGGTGACGGCGATGCCCAGGGTGACCAGTACGGCCACGCACAGTTCGGCGAGGTCGTTCTGGACGCCCTCGCGTGCCAGGTAGAACTGGCGCAGGGTCACCGTCGGATCGGCGCCTCTGATGGCGGGGAACATCAGGCTGGTGTTGACGATCCACAGCGTCGCCGCGCTCAAGGCCACGCCCGCCAGCCACAGGGTGGCCGGCGACCCGATGCCTGGGATCATCCCGATCCGCTGGCCGCTGATCGCATGGAACATCAGGGAGGCGCTGGCGTTCGACAGGCCCATCACCGCCGCGCTGAACACCCGCCGGTGCAGCGGGACAGGCCGGATCCGCAACTGGGTGAGGGTGAGCCGGAGGACGGGGGCTACCAGCGCGTAGAGGGGCGGCAGGAGGATGGCGAGCGGCAGTTCCCAGACACCGTAGACGTCCTTGATCACCCCGGCGTTTTCCCCGGTTCGCTTGGTGAGCTCCACGGTCAGGGCGCTGCAGAGCAGGAGGGCGCCGAACAGCCACAGGTTGTGCCAGGGTTCCGGCCACGGCGCGAAGACCGCGGCCGCGGCGATCGCGGCCACGTAGATCGCGATGACGAGGCCGATGAAGGTCACCATCCAGGGCCGAAGCTGCCAGATGGGCCACCCAAACACCGCGCGCCCGTGCCCTCGCACACGTTTGCAGCGCTCGGAACCCATCCATTCCTCCTCGGCCGGCATCCAGGCACAGGCCAGCTGTCTCGGACGGCCTACGAGACGGCGATGCCCCGTATTGTCACAGAGGGCATGTGCCGGATGTCAAGCCCTCATTACTCACTGATACCAAGATTTAGGGGTGCTCACGAAATCCCACCGTCAATGTTACCGAACGCAACCAAGCCCCCGCACCCCCGCCCCCTTCCGCACGGACTAACTCGGCACAAGCCGGGCATCACCGTGACCTTGTGACATATGCCGTGTATACACATACCCGACTGGCGAGACCATGCACCAGCTGGAAGGAGCACCCGTGATGCGCGGAACCACCTGGGGCTAGACCCGGCACCCACCACCGCCCAGCCGAAGACGGAAACGGAACACCGAAGGAGCACCGGCCATGCGCGGAACCACCTGGGGCTAGACCCGGCGCCCACGAACGCCGGACGGAAAGACCGAACAAGGAGTGCCGTGATGCGCGGAACCACCTGGGGCTGACCCGTACGCGCCGGCTCGCGCGGCCGACGCTGGTCAGCGCGCCCGCAGCCGGCTGAGAGCGATAGCGATGGCGGCAACCACACCGACCGCGCCGCTGCCCGCTATCACCAGGCTCGGGGCATAGTGCTCGGCCAGTGCCCCCGCCACGACGATGGCCACACCCTGGCCGAGACTCATGCCACCCTGAGCGATGCCAAACGCCTGGCTGCGCTGCCGCGCAGGAACGGCGGCGACGAACGAAGCGTTCGCGGCTAGCTGATAGCAGTCGAACAGGCCGGACAGGCCCAGCAGCACCAGCGTGATGGGCAACGGCGGCCGGAACACGAACAGGATGAGCACGGCGCAGGCCGCGGCGGCGAGCGGGCTCATCCACCGCACCCGCATCCCCGGGGCGACGAGCCTGCTGAAGGCGATCGCCCCCACCGACGCTCCCAACGCCGGCGCCGCGAGGATGAAGCCGACGGCCACCGCCCCGCCGCCCAGGGCCGCCGCGAGCGGCGCGGATACTCCCTCGGGGATGTTGTAGAAGGCGGCCAGCCAGCCGAGCAGCATCGGTATCCGCAGCGCCGGGCTGGCGATCACCAGCCGGAGGGCGGCCAGCAGCCCACCGCCCGCACCGGTGCCGTCCTCCGCCACCGCCCGGGCCGCGGGCCTGCGCCGCACCCAGATGCGGGTGATCAGGGCCGAGAGGGCGAACGTCGCGGCGTCGATGAGGAGCGAGGCCCGGACGCCGAAGAAGGCGACGGCAGCGCCTCCGGCGGCGAACCCCAGTACCTGGGCGAACTGCAGCGTCGTGAGCGTAACCGCGGTCCCCAGCACGTACAGGTCACCGGCGAGGATGTCCGGATACAGCGCGGCGCGGGCCGACAGGAACGGCGCGCCGATGGTCGTCACCAGGAACAACAGCACGACAAGCACCGCGATCGGGATCCCGGACACCGCCATGACGAGGACAAGCACGACCCGCATCAGGTCGCAAGCGATCATGATCTGCCGGCGGGGCAGCCGGTCGGCGAGCCCGGACAGGGCGATCCCGCCGATGAACGCGGGCACGACGCTGGCCGCGAAGGTCACCGCGGCAAGCAGCGCCGAGTGGGTGCGGTCGAAGACGAGCAGGGTCAGCGCGACCCGGGCAAGCTGGTCACCCGTCACGGACAGGACCTGCGCCAGCCACAACGCCCGGAACTCGCCGACCGCGAAGACCGCACCGAACGTTGCCCTGGAAGCGGCCGTGCCCGGCCCGGGCGCGCCCAGCCTCGACTGTCCCTGCGCGCTGGCTTCCGGGCTGATGGCAATTCCTCCGTGTGCGGGACTGGTGCTCGACCAGGTGAGGGTACGGGCCGGCGCGCCGGGTGGGACTGCATCGCGCTATCGCCATCGCAGCCCGTCGCAAGGTTGCTGTCAAGCACGAGCCCGTAACCCTGCGCCGGCTACCCCGGCCGGCGCCGGGCCCCGCCACGAGCGGGAACACGCCTCCGCGACGTCGCACGCGCCGGGGGCGCCCGCGCGCGTTATTCGATTGTTATCCCATACCGGTCAAGCCGCCGAAGCGCCCAGACCGCCGCAAACCCGGCGGCGGGCCCGTCAGCTTCCGTCGCGCACCACCGCACCCACCCGGCGGGCCGCCTCGGCCACCGCGGCGTCCCTGGCGGCGCTGGTCTCCTCGTCGGTGAGCGTGCGATCGGGCGCGCGGAAGCGCAGCCGGTAGGCGAGGGACTTGTTTCCCTCCCCCACCTGCTCGCCGGTGTAGATGTCGAAGAGCCGTACCTCCTCAAGCAGCCCGCCGCCGTCGCCGCCCGCCGTGGCGGCACCGGCGGCCAGCGCGGCCTCCACCTCGGCGGCGGGGACCGTCTCGCGCACGACCAGCGCGACGTCCTGCATCGCGACCGGGTAGGCGGAGATCGCCGGCGCCTGGGCCGGCGGCAGCGCCGCGGCCGCGGCCCCGATGACCGACAGGTCCAGTTCCATCGCGCAGGTCCGGGCCGGCAGCCCGAAGGCCTGGATCACCCGCGGGTGCAGTTCCCCGGCATGGCCGGCGAGGTGCTCCGCCCCCTCCGCGCCGGTGACGTAGACCGCCGCGCACCGGCCGGGGTGCCAGGGGGCGTGCTGGTCCTGCTCGACGCGGTAGGCCACCCGGCTCACCCGCAGCACCTCCCGGGCGGCCTCGATGGCGTCCGCCCAGCCGGCCGGGCGGCCCTTCCCCCACCAGCCCAGCGGCTCGCGCTGGCCGGCCAGCACCGCGCCGATCCGCAGCGGCTGCGCGGGCAGGGCGGCATCCATCGCGGCGATCTCGCCGGCGGTCGGCCTGCGGTCCACCGGCGGAACGGGCGCGGCCTGCTGGCCGTCGGCGCCGAGCCGGAACACCAGGCCCATCTCGTACAGGGCCAGGTCGCCGAAGCCGCGCCCGGCGTTGCGCGCCAGGACCCGCAGCAGGCCGGGCAGCAGGGTGGTCCGCAGGAACGGCTCGTCCTCGCTGAGCGGGTTGGCGATCCGCACCGCCCGGCGGCGCGCATCGCCGGCGGGCAGTTGCAGCCGCTCGTAGTCGGCGGCCGAGCCGAACGGCTGGCCGAGCACCTCGACGTAGCCCGCCCCGGCGAGCGCGCGGCCGACCGCACGGCGCAGCCGCTGGGCGCTGGTCAGCCCCTTCCCGGCGGAGGCGCGGGGCATCCGGACCGGAACGTTGTCATAACCCTCCAGGCGGATCACCTCCTCCGCCAGGTCGCTGGGGTACCGCAGGTCCTGGCGCCACGACGGCGGGGCCACGGTGAGGATCTCCGGGCCCTCGCCCAGCTCGGTGACCTCGCAGCCGACGTCGCGCAGCCGCTTGATCACCGTGGCCTTGGCGTACTCCAGCCCCGCGACCTGTCCCGGGTAACCGGCCGGCAGGCGGATCGTCACCGGGGGAACCTCGGCCTGCGCGTGGGTGCAGCCGGGAACCACGCTCGCGTCGCCCAGCCCGGCCAGCAGCTCCGCCGCCTTCGCCGAGGCGCGCACCGGAAGCTCCCGGTCCACCTCGCGCTCGAAGCGGTAGGACGCCTCGCTGAACAGCCGGTGCCGCCTGCTCATCCGGGCGGTGCCCCGCGCGGAGAAGTGCGCCGCCTCGAGCACCAGGTCCCTGGACGTTTCGGAGATCTCGGTCGCCAGCCCGCCCATGGTGCCGGCCATCGAGATCGGCCCCGAGGAGTCGGTGATCAGGATGTCGTCGGGGTCGAGGTCGCGCACGACGTGGTCCAGCGTCTCCAGCCGCTCGCCCGGCCTTGCGAGGCGCACCACGATCGGGCCGTGCAGCCGTTCCCGGTCGAACGCGTGCATCGGCTGGCCCAGCTCGACCATCAGGTAGTTGGTGACGTCGACCGCCAGCGACACCGTGCGCATCGCGGCGCGGGCCAGCCGCACCCGCATCCACAGCGGCGTCCGCGCGGCCGGGTCGAGCCCGCGCACCTCGCGCAGGACGAACCGGTCGCAGGCGGCCGGGTTGGCGATGCTCGCCGGGTAGACCTCCGGGGAGACCATCTCGACGTCGGCGGGCAGGCCCTCCTGCGCCGGGTCGGTGTAGGGGACCTCGAACGCGGTGGCGAGCTCGCGGGCGACCCCGCGGACCGACAGCGCGTACCCCAGGTTCGGGGTCACCGAGATGTCGAGCACGTGATCGGCGAGCCCCGCGTAGCGGGCGAAGTCCTCGCCGAGCGGGGCGCCGGGCGCCAGCACCAGGATCCCGGAGTGGTCGTCCCCGATGGCGAGTTCGGCGGCGGAGCAGATCATGCCCTCCGACGTCCGGCCGTAGGCCTTCCTCGCGCCGATCTCGAAGCTGCCGGGCAGTACCGCGCCGGGTGCGGCGAACGGCACCCGGTCCCCCACGGCGAAGTTGGTGGCGCCGCAGATCACGTCCCGCTCGTCCGCGCCGGTGGTCACGTGGCAGTACCTGATGGGTTTGCGGAACCCGGTCAGCTCCTCGATGGCGGTGACCTCCGCCACGACGACACCGCTGACGTCGTGGCCGACGGCCTCGACGGACTCCACCTCGAGGCCCGCGGCGGTCAGCCGCCTGGCCACCTCCGCCGGCGCAACGGACCCGTCGATGGGCGCGTACTCGCGCAGCCAGGACAGCGGGACGCGCATCAGACCTCCACCCCCAGCGCCCGGCTGAACCGCACGTCACCCTCCAGGGTGTCCCTGATGTCGGTCACGCCGTGCCGGACCATCAGCGTCCGCTCGATGCCGAGCCCGAACGCGAAACCGCTGTAGGTGTCCGGGTCGATGCCGCTCGCGATCAGCACCTTCGGGTTGACCATCCCGGCGCCGGCCAGCTCGATCCAGCCCTGCGACCGGCACACCCGGCACGGCTCGCCACCCGGCAGCACCGAGGCACCCCGGCAGACATGGCACTCCATGGACACGTCCATGCCGGGCTCGACGAACGGGAAGAAGTCCGGCCGGATCCTCGTCCGCAGCCCCTCGCCGAACATGGCGTCCACGAACGACTGGATCGCGCCGCGCAGGTCGGCCATGGTCAGCCCCCTGTCCACGGCCAGGCACTCGATCTGGTGGAACACGGGGCTGTGCGTGGCGTCCAGCGGGTCGGTGCGGAAGCACTTGCCCGGGCTGACCACGTACACCGGCAGCGGGCGGGTCAGCAGGGCGCGGACCTGCACCGGCGAGGTGTGCGTGCGCATCACCACGCCGGACGGGCCGCCGCCCGGCCCGGCCACGAAGATCGTGTCCTGCATCTCCCGGGCCGGGTGGTCGGGCGGGAAGTTCAGCGCGTCGAAGTTGTACCACTCGGCCTCGACCTCGGGCCCCTCGGCGATCTCGTAGCCCATACCGACGAACACGTCGGCGAGCCGTTCGCTGACCGTGGTCACCGGGTGCCTGGCCCCGGCCGGCCGCCGGTCCCAGGGCAGGGTCACATCGACGGTCTCCTCGACGAGCACGCGCTGGTCGCGCTCGGCTTCGAGGTCCGCCTGGCGGGCATCGACCGCGCGGCGGACCTCGCGGCGGGCGGCGCCGACCCGCTGGCCAGCCTCGGCCCTGGCCCGCGGCGGCAGCGCGCCGATCTCGGCGTTGGCGAGCGCGAGCGGCGACCGGTCCCCGGCGTGGGCCAGCCGGGCGGCCTTCAGTTCGTCAAGCGTGCTCGCCGCGGCGATGGCGGCCAGCGCCTCGTTGAGCGCGGCGGCGACCTCGTCGGGGGACAGCGCCGTCACCTCCACCGGGTCGTACTGCTTGTTCGGTGCGGACATAAGGTTTCGCATCCCTTACGGGCTCTGCTTTACAGGTGTCGGTCTGCGGAGGTTCTCAGAATTTCATGCCAAACGATTGGCTCGTGGTGCTGTATCCCCCTCAGCCGCGCGGGTTCCGGGGCCAGACCCGAGAGCCCGGGCCACAGTAGCGGTGAACTCGGGGACCCCAGGGCCACCGTCGTGCGGTCGGGGCCCGCCGACCGTGCCGTTCCAGACCGCGCCAGCCACGGTCGTGGGGGTCCGGGGGCTCGAGCCCCCGGGCTAACACCCGGGGTTGCGGCTTCGGCGCGGGCTGGCCGTAGGCCAGCCAAGCACAATCAGCCCGCCGGAACGCCGGCGGGCATGGTAAATCGGAACTCGGCGCCGCCCTCCGGGGCCTGCTGCACGGTGATCATCCCGCCGTGCGCCTCGACCAGGCCCTTGACGATGTAGAGGCCGAGCCCCGCGCCACCGCGGCGCTTGGCGCGCCAGAACTGGCGGAAGATCCGCGGGACGAGTTCCGGCGCGACGCCGTCGCCCTCGTCCCGGACCGAGACCGCGATGCCACCGCCCGCGCCGTCGACGGTGCGGGCGCCGGCGGTTTCCAGCGGCTCCACCACGACAGTTACGGTACCAGCCCCGTGCCTGACGGCATTCTCAATAAGGTTCCCGAGGATCTGGTCGACCTTGTCCGCGTCCAGCCAGGTCTCGGGCAGCCGGCCGGAGATCATCACCCGGTACCGGTCGGCCGGGTCGCCGGACGCCACGCGCCCGGCGACGATCTTCTCGACCCGCTCCGGGACGTCGACCAGCTGCCGGTGGATCTCCATCCGGCCCGACTCGATCCGCGATACGTCCAGCAGTTCGGTGATCAGCCTGGTGACTCGGTCCGCGTCCGCGTTGACCGTTTCCAGCATCACCTTCTTCTGGTCGTCGGTGAACCGGCCCCACTTGGCCAGCAGCGTGGCGGTGAATCCTTTCACGCTGGTCAGCGGCGACCGCAGTTCGTGGGCGACCGTGGACACCAGGTCGGCGCGGCCGCGCTCCAGGCGGGCCCGCTGCTGCGCGCCGCGCAAACCGAACACCAGCCGCTGCACCTCGCCGCCGGCGGCCCCGCCCGGGCGCCGCTGGTGCCGCGCGGCCCCCCGGGGGGCTCGCACGTACGACACGGTGACGAGCAGTTCGGTCCCGTCGCCGAGGAACAGCGGCATCTCGGGGTGGCGGGTGCGGGTGGACAGCCCGCGGTAGGGGTTGGCGCAGGCCCACCAGCATCGCCCATCGGCGTCCCGCAGCGGCAGGGCCCGCCGCACGTCCGCGCCGATCGCCGCCCGGACGGGCATGCCGGTCAGCCGGGCGGCGGCGCGGTTGAACACCATGATCCGGCCGGCGTGGTCGGCGATGACCAGGCCGTCGGGCAGCTCATCGGCACAAGCCATCGAGCTGACCAGGACCGGGCCCGGCGGGATCACGCCGGCGAGCTCCGCCGCTGCCCGCCCGGGGCTCAGGGCAGCCGACAGCGGGGCCGCTGGGCTCTGGTCCAGCGCCCCGTCGCCGGGCACTGCATGCCCGTTCACGCGCGTCTTCGCCTCCGTCCGGTACGTGCCGCCTGTCGTGGCCCGGTCCCCCAGCCCGGCCGCTGGCTTCGCGTGGCCCTCCCCCGCCGGCCACCTGGCTCACGAGCATCCGGCGCGAGCGTCGCCGCGGTCGCGGCGCGCTTCCGCCAGGCGCACTTCATGACGCAATGTGATCAGACTCTAGCGCGTTGCGGGAGCGGCGCGGCAGCCCCCTCCCGCGTTACCGCGCTGTGCCCGTGCCGAGGAATACAGGCACACCGCGGCGGCGGCGGCCAGGTTAAGGCTCTCCGCCTGCCCATATATCGGCACGGCGACAGTTTCGTCGGCGAGGGCCAGCACGTCGTCCGGCAGGCCCCACGCCTCGTTGCCGAACAGCCACGCGGTGGGCTCGCCGAGCACCCCCCGTGGTTCCACCTGGTCCAGCGGCTGGCCCGTGCGGCCGTCCGCCGCGAGCACCCGCAGTCCCGCCGCGCGCAGCTGACCGACCGTGTCCGCCAGCGGGCCACCGAGCACCAGGCCGGTGTGGAAGATGCTGCCGGCCGACGCGCGCACGCACTTGCTGTTGTACGGATCGACCGAGGCATCGGAGAACACGACACCGCCCGCGCCCGCGGCGTCCGCCGTGCGCAGCACCGTTCCGGCGTTGCCCGGGTCCCGGACGCTGGCGAGGATCACCACCAGCCGCAGCGCGGCGGCGGTCAGCGCGGCCAGAGGCACGTCCACGAACCGGCAGACGGCGAGGATGCCCTGCGGGGTGACGGTCTGCGCCAGCTGG
>Ga0207684_10006039_pt1 | contig 11084 bp, 11 predicted proteins | sample KBSK5501metaG_FD_184342 | JGI IMG/M metagenome (GOLD analysis project Ga0207684, IMG submission 184342) | Corn, switchgrass and miscanthus rhizosphere microbial communities from Kellogg Biological Station, Michigan, USA - KBS K5-50-1 metaG... | ecosystem: Host-associated > Plants > Roots >... | reverse complement strand
TTCGAGCCATCAGGCTGTGTTACATTGCTGTGGAACAGTGCAAACCAACGGGGCAGCGGCGAACGTAATTAGCGAAAGGACTATTCTGATGGATGACTTTGATCACTATCGCGCCGAGATGAACGAAAAGCTCCTGGGCAGCGGCCACCTCGGCCTGAAGAGGTTTTTTGCGCTCGATACCCAGGCTTACGAAGAGGGCGCGCTGGATAAGAAGACTAAAGAGTTAATGGGTTTGGTTGGTTCAATCGTGCTGCGCTGCGACGACTGCATCACTTATCACATCAAAGAATGCGCCGGCTGCGGAGTAACGCGCGATCAATTCATGGACGCATTCAACGTCGCGCTGGTGGTTGGTGGGTCGATTACCATCCCGCATCTGCGGCGGGCAGTTGAGCGACTTGATCAGGTCTTAGGAAGCTGAGGAAATGAAACTGTTCGAGGGCAGCGATCGCGGCTCTGCCGCAGCACCGTGCGGAAAGGCCCTGCCTTTCCGTCGCCTTTCTTCATATGAGGGCGAGGCTGTGCCTCGGTTCGGAGGCGTAGCCTCCTTGTCGGTGGGCCAGCCAGCCGGTAAGGCGAAGCCTTACTGCACTGCGCTGCGGCAAAGCCGCAAGTTTCTGTTTCTCATTATTGGTCTAATCTTCGGTTTTTCACTGACGAATTTGCCCCTGAAGGTTCACTCTCGATCTCCGCATTCATCGAAAGGTTTTGAAATGTCCGTACAGGATCGCATCCGGGCACCCGAGCTAAAGGGTGATCGCGGCTGGCTCAATACCGACAAGCCGCTCTCACTCGCGGCGCTGAGAGGCAAAGTGGTGCTGCTGGACTTCTGGACTTACGGCTGCATCAACTGCATCCACATCATTCCCGATCTGAAGAAGCTCGAGAAAAAGTATCCGAACGAGTTGGTCGTCATCGGCGTCCACTCTGCCAAGTTCGAAAACGAAAAAAACCTCGAGAATATCCGCCGCATCATTCTCCGCTACGAGATTGAGCATCCGATTGTCAACGACGCCGACTTTAACATTTGGAGATCGTATGCCGTTGACGCGTGGCCGACGCGGTATCTGATCGATCCGGCGGGTTACATCATCGGCCGGCTGTCCGGAGAAGGCGGTTATGAAGCTTTAGATAGAGCGATCGCCGACTCAATAGCGGACTTTCGCAAGCGCGGCGAGTTGAACGAGGCGCCGCTCAAGCTGGTGCTGGAACGCGCGAAGGTTGGCGATCTGCCGCTGGCCTTTCCCGGCAAAATACTCGCCGATGAGAAGAGCGGCCGGCTGTTCATCGCTGATTCGGATCACAATCGGATCGTAGTGGCAAAACTTGACGGCACCTTGCTGGAAACAATTGGAACTGGCGCGCCTGGCTCCGCTGACGGAGCGTACGATACCGCCAGTTTCTTTCGTCCACAGGGAATGGCACTGGACGGCGAAACGCTCTACGTCGCGGATACTGAGAATCATCTGATTCGTCAGGTCGATCTGAAATCGAAGACAGTGACGACCATCGCCGGTACCGGGCAGCAATCGCGACGCCTTGATCAAATTGGAATGGCCCGCGCCACCGCTTTGAACTCACCCTGGGATTTGCAGATTGTGGGGCGCACGCTTTACATCGCGATGGCCGGACCACATCAGATTTGGCAACTCGATCTCACGTTGCGAGAGGTCTCTGACTTTGCCGGTTCGGGACGCGAAGCCCGGATTGACGGCCCGCGGAACGAAGCCGGGTTCGCGCAGCCATCGGGATTAGCGACAGATGGTAAGACCCTGTACGTATCGGACGCAGAAGCGAACATCATTCGCGCAATCGATCTCGGGCGCGATGGGAAAGTGCGCACGCTAGTCGGCGGTGACCTGTTCGATTTCGGCGACAAAGATGGATCCGGCAATGATGTACGCCTGCAACATCCGCTCGGTCTGGCGCGCTGGAATGACAAGCTGCTGATTGCGGACACTTACAATCACAAGATTAAGCTGCTGGATCCGGGCGCGCGATCCGTGAAGAGTTTCGCAGGTGCTGGAAAACCCGGACAGGTCGATGGAGCTAAGGCTTCATTCTACGAACCCGGGGGGTTGGCCGTTGCCGGCAACAAACTGTACGTCGCCGACACGAACAATCACGCGATTCGCGTTGTCGATTTGAAGACGAAAGAAACGAAGACGCTGCCGATTAAGGGACTGCTTCCGCCCGCGTCGAACCAGGCGACGGCCAACGGTGACGCGGCGCCAAATGAGGAAGAGATCAAATTAGCGCCACAGAAAATCCGCACGGGCGAAGGCGCGGTCGTGATTAATGTAGAGTTGCCGGCCGGCTATCACCTCAATCCCACCGCACCCCAGCGCTATAAAGTATCGACTGAGAGCGGCGCCCAGACGCTGGTCATCGATCAGCAAAACGCTTCGCGCACGGCGAAAGGCCTGCAACTCCCTATCCGTATTCCGCTCCGCGCTGTGAGCGCGAGCGTTGCCGAACTGCGGGCGTCGTTCACTTTCGTCTATTGCCGTGAGGACAACACGGGCACCTGCCGCATAAAAACTCTGGTCTGGCGCGCCCCGGTTGAGGTTGTTGCTGACCCAGCGGCGCCTGCTGAAATAAAGCTGACCACGCGAGTGAAGGCAGAGTGAGAAGATCACAGCTTGAATTTCTAACGCTATTTCGGGTCAAAAGAGCCTGAATAAGTCCTTCGCAGATGCTCGCTTGCTCTGGCTTCGCCCAAGCCTTAATATCGTGCTTCCCCAAAATTTATAGAATCAAGGAGTCACATCGTGGCTGACAAACCATTCCTGACTGATATCAAGACGTTGCGCGAACGCGCGCGAAAGCACATCGAGCAGGGCGCGGTAACCGAAGGTTATAGCGCCGATCGCGAAACTGTGATCAAGGTGCTGAACGAGGCGCTGGCGACGGAGATCGTCTGTGTTCTGCGCTACCGGCGCCATTACTTTATGGCCTCAGGAATTCATGCTGAAGGCGTAGCCGCAGAGTTCTTGCAGCACTCCAATGATGAACAGGGTCATGCCGATCAAATCGCGCAGCGAATTGTGCAATTGGGCGGAGCGCCGAATTTCAGCCCTGAAGGGCTGCTGACACGCAGTCATGCGGAATACGTCGAAGGCGAAACGCTAAGCGATATGATCAAGGAAGACCTGGTCGCCGAGCGCATCGCGATCGATAGTTATCGCGACATCATTCGATATCTCGGTAATGACGATCCGACGACGCGACGCATGATGGAAACTATCCTGGCCGTGGAAGAAGAGCATGCGGACGACCTGGTCAACCTGCTTGACGAACTGGGAAAGTAGATCCTCGCGCTCAGCACTCCCGAAAAAACGCTTGGCTGATAATAAGCAAAATTATCCCGGCCGCCCCGGCATCTGCCGCAATTGCGGCGCTTTGGTCGGCGCTGCTGAGACCAGTTGCCATGTGTGTGGCGCCCCGGTCGGGCAAGCTGTGGCCTCGGCGATCTCTTTGCATGAGCGTTACGCGATCGGTTATGCGCGCGCAGTGCTCTCTCGCCCTTACATCTTCACGATCATTTTTCTAACTGCGAATTTTTTCGTCTTCATGCTGATGTGGGAATCAAGCGGCATGTCTTCGACGGTTTTGTGGGGTGCATTTCCAGAACCGGTGCTGCTGGCTTATGGCGCGAAAACGAATTACCTGATCAGATTCGACCATGAATGGTGGCGCTTTGTCACTCCGGTTTTCATCCACGTCAACCTGCCGCACGTGTTGATCAATATGTACAGTCTTTGGGTGATCGGCCCGTGGGTCGAGAAGCTTTACGGCTCGGCAAAGTTCGTCGTGTTTTGGATCGTGACCGGCACCGCGGGCGTATTGGCGAGTTACCTGACTGTGATTCCAGGGTCGAGTCCCGGTTTCTTCGAAAGCTTTCTCATCAAATCGGCGGACCAGCCTTCCGCTGGCGCCTCCGGTGCCCTCTTCGGGTTAGTGGGAGTGCTGTTTGTCTTCGGTATCAAATACCGGCATGAATTGCCGGAGGGCTTCAAGCGCGCCTTTGGCACTGGAATGTTGCCGGTGATTATCCTGAATATCGGCATTGGATTTATGCTGCGCGGTGTCATTGATAACGCTGCCCACATGGGTGGCTTGCTCTCCGGCGCGGCCCTGGCCAGCGTAGTAAGTTATAAACGCCCTGGCGCTTCGACCGGTATGACGATCGCGTGGCGGGCAGTCCAGATCGCGGCGCTGGTTTTGGTGCTGGTCTGTTTTGTCATGGTGGCGCGACATTTTGGATGACTACATCCGCAGATTACACAGATAAAGCTGAACTGCAATAAGCATTGTTTAGTATTGGTCTTAAATCTGTGAAATCTGCGTAATCTGCGGATGTGTAGAGGAGATTTGAGATGGAGATCAAGAAAGTAGGCGTCCTCGGCTGCGGCTTAATGGGCGCGGGCATTGCTCAGACAGCCGCGAGGGCCGGTTTTGAAACAACCGTGCGCGAGGTTTCCGAAGAACTTTTGCAAAAGGGTTTCACTGGGATCGAGAAGTCGCTGGAAAAATTCGCCGCCAAAGGCATCATCACCGCCGCAGAGCAGAAGGCGACGCGCGATCGACTGTTCGGCACGACGACGTTCGACGATCTGGCCGACTGTGACATCATTATCGAAGCCATAATTGAAAACCTGGAAGAAAAGCAAAGCACTTATAGGCAACTAGACGCGATCTGCAAGCCGGAAACCATTTTTGCTTCGAACACCTCTTCGCTTTCGATTACTCAAATGATGACGGCCACTTCGCGAGCGCGCCAACAGCGCTTTATCGGCATGCACTTCTTTAATCCCGTGCCGATCATGAAGCTGGTGGAAGTTGTGCGCACGATCCTGACCGACGCCGCGGTTTACGAAGACGCCGTGGAGTTCGGAAAAAAGCTGGGTAAGGTTCCCGTGCGCGCTTCTGACAAGACCGGATTCATTGTGAACCGCCTGCTGGTGCCGTACCTGCTGGATTCGATTCGCGCGCTCGAAGAAGGCGTCGGCTCGATCGTGGACATCGACAACGCGATGAAGCTCGGTTGCGGCTATCCGATGGGACCGCTGACACTGGGCGATTTCGTGGGACTCGACACGACCTACTACATTGCCGAAATCATGTTCAATGAATTTCGCGAGAAGCGTTTCGCGCCACCGCCGCTGCTAAAGCGCATGGTGATGGCCGGTTTGTACGGCCGCAAGTCAGGCCGCGGATTTTACGATTATACGAAGGATCCGAAGAATCCAACGCCAATGAATCTGGTGTGAAGCTGGGAGCGCGGACATCTTGTCCGCCTGAGCGCGAAAAAAACAATTAGGATTCATGAATAACATTGAGCGCGCAGCGCGCGCTGTGCGGACAAGGATGTCCGCGCTCCATCTTATTGGGCCTGTTGGACGAAGTCCTTCGTGCGCGGATCGCCTGGTGAGTTGAGGATCTTTTCCGTCTCGCCGTACTCCACGACTTCGCCGCCTTCCATGTAGAGCAGATAGTCGGCGAGACCTTCCAGAAAGCCGATCGAGTGCGAGACGACGACCATCGTGTGACCGCGTTCGACGAATCCTCGCAATAGCGAGCGGAGTCCCGCGCTGCGCCTTGGATCCAGGGCGCTGGTCGGCTCATCAAACATCAGCAGCGCCGGATGCATCGCCAGCGCGCGGGCAATGGCCACGCGTTGCTGCTCTCCGCCGGAAAGCGATTCGGGATAGCGTCGCGCCTTATCTTTTAAGCCGACCGATTCCAGTAACTCTAAGGCTTCGCCCTCCGCTTTTCGCCGCGGCACATGCAGAACGTGCACCGGCGCCTCAATAATATTGCCGAGCACTGTCAGGTGAGGAAAAAGGTACAAGTGCTGAAAGACGGTGCCGACTTTGCGCCGCAGCTGCTTGACCCGGCGTGAATATTCATGTGCCGACAGATTCGCATCGAGCCGTACCTCACCGCATTCAATAGCGCCACCGTTAATTCGTTCCAATCCATTCAGACAGCGCAAGAGCGTGGTCTTGCCGCTGCCCGATGCGCCAATGACGCCGAGCACGGTTTGGGGCGCGACCGCGAAAGAGACGCCGCGCAGGATGCGCGTGCCGGCGGCTTGCTTGATTAGATTTTCTACCCGAATCATGGAATAGGTCGACTTCTTGTTTCACTCCGTTAGGAGTGAGTTTGGACGGAAAGTATTCATCTCATGCTTCGGCTTCAACCGACTCGACTTCAACCTGTCTCCTCTGCAACCTTCTCTCCAGCCGCCGCGCCAGATGAGCCATCGGCAGACTCATCGCCAGATAAAAGACGGACACGGCCACTCCCAATAACAAAAACTGGCCCGAAGCGTTTGCCAGTTCGCGATACGCCGTCGCCAGCTCCCAGACTGAAATCGCATAAGCCACCGAAGTGTCCTTGAACAGCGAAACGAAATCGTTGGTCATCGGCGGCAGCGCGATCCGAAATGCCTGCGGCAGGATGATCCGGCGAAACGCGAGCAGCGGATTCATGCCGAGCAGATAAGACGCTTCCCACTGTCCGCGCGGAATTGCTTCCAGCGCAGCGCGATAAACCTGCGATTCGTATGCGGCATAGTTGAGTCCCAATCCCACCAGCGCGGTTAACCATCCGGGCATCGCCAGCCCGATCGTGGGCAGACCAAAGTAAAGAAAAAGCAGTTGCACCAGCACCGGTGTGCCGCGAAAGAACTCGATGTAAATCGTGCACAACCACTGGAGCCAGCGCGGCCCTTTCGACTGTCCCATGGCCAGCGGCATACCTAAAATCACAGCAATGATCATCGAGCCGAACGCGACCAGCACCGTGACCACCGCCGCGCGCGCCAGGCGCCACAACGCTCCGCGCCAATTGAACGACGACGAGGTCAGCTCATTGGTGGTATTAACGGTCTGACCGGAACGCATCTGTGTTTGCAGTTCCGTTTGAGCGTCGTTCCACAAATTCCATTTGCGCAGAATTTGTTCCAGAGTTCCATCACGAATAATCTTGTCAATCCCGGCATCGACCTCCGCTTTCAAAGCGTCGTCGCCTTTACGCAAACCAATGTTGTAGGTGCCGCGAAAGAACGGCTCGCCGGCGCGTTTCAGAGTCTTGCTCTTGCCGACATAAAAGACCTCGGCCGGCACGTCCATCAGCACGGCGTCGATGCGTTTCAATTCCAGGTCGCGGTAGGCAGCTACCGGATCGGCATAACCCTTAAAGGGAACGCCCTCTTTTTCCAACAGCCGCGAGGCCGCCGTGTTACCCAGAGTGCCGACAGTTCGATTGCGGCAGTCAGCCAGTGAGTGGATCTGCTGCTCGCTGTTTCTGACGGTCAAGGCCAGTTGAAAAATGTAGTAGGGTTTGCTGAACTGAATCTGTTTGAGACGATCGGCTGTCGGCTCCAGGCCGTTGATGATTATGTCGAACGAGCCGCGTTGCAACGCGGAGACAAGTGTCTCCCAATCCGAAGGGACGAACTCTGGCTTGCGACCCATGGCCGCAGCCAGCGCGTCCGCCATCTCTTTTTCGTAGCCGATGTACTGGTCCGGATGATTGGGATCATTGTAGACATAAGGCGCGCCGCCGCTGGGATCGGCGCCCCAGCGCAGAGGTTGCTGTGCGCTGGCGGTCGACGATAAAAGCAAGACGGAGCTGGCGAACGCGGCTCGAACAAGCTTACTCAAGTAAAGGTTCTGAGCGTTCAGTCCGAGGCGCATTAACGTCGCATATTACACGAGAAGAATTGCAAGAGCGTGGTATTTCCGGTTTCGGTTACCGCTTATATCACCGCTCTGGCAAAGCCACAACGTCTTTCATTGATTATCATTGTGATGACCCCCGAGATCTTGCGAGATGGATCTCTTTAGAGTATTGTTCGCGCTTCGCGCTCATTGCGGACAGGGATGTCCGCGCTCCCAGCGACGCGCTCCAAAACCATGTGCACTGACAGAAGAGATTTCCTGCGCCTTTCCGCCGGAATCGCCGGCGCCACGCTGCTGGGCAGTAAGGCCGCTTTCGCGGACACCGGGGACGTCGACACGATTCCACAGCGACAGGACGTTCCCGATCTAATTCACAGGCTGAAGCGCATGACTGCCGGCGTCGTTCCCATCACCGCCGAGGAACGACAGGCTCGCATCACCAAAGCGCAGCACCTGATGGGCGAGCAAAAGATCGACGCGATTTATCTCGAGCCGGGCGCCAGCATGTTCTACTTCACCGGCATGCGTTGGAGCACCAGCGAGCGGATGTTCGCCTTGATAATCCCACAGCGCGGGGAATTGGCCTGGGTTTGTCCCAAGTTCGAGGAAGAACGCGCGCGCGAATTGATCAAGTTCGGCAAAGACATCCGCACCTGGGAAGAAGACGAGAGTCCTTATCGTCGAGTCGCGCAAATTATTCGTGACCGAGGCATTCGAACCGGCCGCATCGGGATAGAAGAGCGGGTGCGCTTCTTCCTGTACGATGGCATTCGCCAGGAAGCACCCAAACTCGAGTTTGTCAGCGCCACTCCCGTAACTGCCGGTTGTCGCATGTTCAAATCGGCGGCTGAGATTGCTTTGATGCTACGCGCCAACGACATCACGATTGTTGCCTATCGCGCCACCTGGGCCACGATGCGCGATGGCATGCCGCAAGGCGAGTTTGCGGCTAACTGCGCCACCGCGTTTCGCAATCTCGGGGTCGAGGGCGGAGTCTTTTGCAGCTTTGGCAAGTACACGGCGTTTCCCCATGGCAGCATCACGCCGCAGGTGCTGAATGAAGGCGACGTCGTGTTGATGGACGGCGGGTGCAGCGTCGATGGCTATCAGTCAGACATCACGCGCACGTTTGTTTTTGGCAAGCCGACACAGCGGCAACGCGACATCTGGAATCTGGAACGCAAGTCACAGGATGCCGGTTTTGCCGCCGCGAAAGTCGGTGCGCCCTGCGAAACCGTCGATGCCGCCGCGCGCAAAGTGATCACCGATGCGGGGTTCGGTCCGGATTACAAGGTGCCGGGGCTGCCCCATCGCACCGGCCACGGCATCGGGCTCGATGGCCACGAATGGACGAATTTTGTGCGCGGTAACAAGACGCCGATTCAACCCGGCATGTGCTTCAGTGATGAACCCACGATCGTGATTTATGGCGAGTTTGGCATTCGACTGGAAGACTGCCTCTACATCACTGACAGCGGTCCTAAATTCTTTACGAATCAAAGCCCGTCGATTGATAAGCCATTCGGATGAAATATATTGCTCCCACGTTCGCTTCATGCTAAAAGAAGCTCGTAACCTGTCCGGCTAAAACTGAAGGCCAAACGATTGACAACTCTCGTCTCCGGACTTAAAAGAATACGCCCTTATCTCAAACCACATCCGGAGGTAAAAGTCATGAAGAAACTCACGTTTGCGCTGCTGTTTTGTTTCACTCCTTTCCTGGTTGGCGCGCAGCCCCTGAAAGTCGTCGAAGTACACAATCCAGATATCCATTGCGTATTCAGTAGCGGCTGCACGGTTGACGTGGATGCGATTGATACGACGTCCGATATTTTAGGCGGCTTCCTGCGAACAAGGACCTACAAGGGCCGGTCGAGATCTCGAGCGGCCGGGTTGTACGGCTACGAATATCGGCTCGATCTACGGGATGCGATCTATACCAAAGCCTCGACCTGCATCCGTTCGATAAAGATTGATTTCGGTGACGTGATCGGCTCACTGAACTACGGTGGCGACGCCAAGAATGACCAGGCGTTTGTTATTACTGCCGGCGGGGGGCCGGGGGGGAGTATCGGGCTCGCTGCCGCGGTCCAGACTCGAAGAGAGATCACGTTTACCTTCAGCGATCCAGTTTGCCCGGGGGCAGTTACAGGCGGGGGCAGGAGCACTTTCATATGGGGCCTGGTTTCAACGAGACCGCCGCGCGTCATATCCGCCAGTCTTGAAACAACGGGCGGTGCGCTTACGCCCCCTTTCATCCGGGCGAACGTTCGCGCGCCCCGATAGACCCACACAAACACGAGGAAGCCGGCCGAGCGATTTTGCCTGGAGTTGATTCTGTGAAATCTCGTTATCGTCGGACCTGCCGTGACGGTCTCTATTGACAGCCGTGCGGGTGGGGATACAAATTAGCAGTCAACGTTCATTGGAATGCAAATCAGTTAACCAACCCACTGCTGGAGGTAAGTACGCCATGAAAAGAGCCTTCGTCGCGCTGCTGTTTTGTTTCACTCCACTGGTCGTAGCAGCAGCGCCCCTGAAAGTCGTCAACGTCAGCGCGCCGGCGATCAACTGCGTCTTCAATCCCACCTGCACGGTTACCGTCAACGACACGACGGACAACATTGCGATGAGCACCGGCGGGACCGGCTTTCTGCAATCGCGGACCTACAAAGGCGCGGTGGGATCTCCGGCCGCGGGACTCTTCGCTTACGATGTGCATCAAACTAACTGCTATTTTCATTAGCTTGATTTCTTAGTTTTCTACCGTTGCGGATATCGCGGCCGGTGGCGGCTACGGCGATGCACACGTCGAACACCGTCTACCTCTTCGTTGAGATCGAAACAAAGGTGTACCGGAAAGGCGTCGAAATCAGCAGCGAGAATCCTGAAGAACGCCGCTGGTACTTTTCGAATGTCGTGGTGCAGCCGGAAGATGTGCCGACGTATTCGCTCATCAAACAGAAGATCATGCCTTACTCTAGTCGCAATGTGATGGATCCATTCGAAGCGCGCGGCTTCGCTCTCGATTACGGCGAGGAGGACGTGAGATTGAACGGTGAGGTGTCGCAGGCGAATTACGAGACGCGTGAAGAGGCCGAAGAGCAACGCAACAAAGAGGTTGAATATCGCAAAGGCCAGGGCGGCAACATCTACTCTTTCGAAATTGATTTTCGCTCGCCCAAGGGTGAGGAAACCTGCAAGCCGAAGCTGATCTATCGCGACAAGGAACAGCCGAACTACGGCGGTCAGAAATAGCTTTGCGGCAACAGGAGTGTCAGAAGCCCGCGCTTCGGCAAGGGCAACTGGCCCTCCCTGACGGTCGGGCTTCTGACCCAAAGTATCTTAATCCATCGGTTCAGCGTATAGTGCTGGATATGGAAACCGAATCAA
>Ga0207684_10006038_pt1 | contig 11085 bp, 12 predicted proteins | sample KBSK5501metaG_FD_184342 | JGI IMG/M metagenome (GOLD analysis project Ga0207684, IMG submission 184342) | Corn, switchgrass and miscanthus rhizosphere microbial communities from Kellogg Biological Station, Michigan, USA - KBS K5-50-1 metaG... | ecosystem: Host-associated > Plants > Roots >... | reverse complement strand
GCATTTACCCTGGGCGTCTTCGCGCGGGCGGCTTGGGCTGATTAGGCCTTGACGGCGCGCAATAAGGACGTCGTTCGGAATTTTTATACAACAGTGTTGGTCGGTCGCGACGTCGATGCGGCGCCGAAGTTTCTGCGGGCAGATTATATTCAGCACAATCCTCAAGTGCCCACCGGACTGAAAGGTTTCATGGACGCGTTTCGTGCGCGTTTCGCTCAACCGCTGCCGTCCGATTACAAACGCGAATTGCTAAATGTGATCGGCGACAACGACATGGTCGTCGTTTACGTGCGCCAAACGTGGACGGGCAAAGATGGCCAACATCATCAAGCGCTCGGATTTGACATGTTCCGCCTGCAGGACGGCATGATTGCCGAGCATTGGGATGCCGATTGACGATCAAGTCCGCAAAAGAAAACAAAACGCCCGGCGGGCGAGCATTATCTCGATCCGCCGGGCGTTGAATTGCTAGCTTGGCCTAAAATTAGCCAAGCAACTCGCGCCGGGACTTAGTGCCGGTCCGGCGTGAGGATAACTTTATCAACCAGCATGTCGTCGCCCTGTTTGACGAAGTGAACCCGAACCTTCGAATCTCTTGTGATTTTCGAGGTTTCGATCACTTTTCCGTGTGCATTCACGAATTCGACGGTCTTGCCGAATTTGAAGTGCACGGGTTCGGACGCTTCGGTTTTCAGGATCAGGGAATCGCCCGGAGTAAACTCCGTGACGGTGCCAAAACTTTCGGTTGTCGTGGTGGTGGTTTTAGTCATTCCATTGGGTTGCGTGGCAACCTTGGTGGAAGACGTGTGTGTTTGCGCGAAAGCTACTGAACCCATAAGGGCTGTGGCAAACGCGACGCTAACGATTGACTTAATCATAGAAACTAACTTTCTAGTTTACTGAGTTGCTGCAGTGATCGCAGCGAAAGGCCATCCGGCTCGTGCTTCCGAAGGAATTCGGCAAACCAGGGAGGTAAATAGTTGCGGCAGTTGTCTAGTATAGCCCAGTAACGGCTCGCGCGCCTTAACAATCTCCACCAGCGAATCGAACCCAATCACCGTACGCAAAACGCGCCTTTCCGCTTCGCGTGAAACAAATTCGGCGAAGCAGAAAAGGCGCGAATGTTAGTTATCGAACTTAGTTCTTAATCCTCGTCGAGGATCACGCGATCAACCATCACGTTGTCGCCTTCGCCCACGAAGTGAACGCGGACTGGCACGCCCACTTTGATTCGTGTGCGCACGGTGGTCTCGTCGAGCTCCTTACCGCTTCTGGTCACATAAACGACCTTTTTCCCGAAGCGATAATGTCTCGGGCCGGCACTTTCCTTCAGCACGATGGTGCTACCCGGAGCAAACTCCGTGATCGTGCCGCTACCCTCAGTCGTAGTCGTTGTGGTGGTGGTTTCAGAAACCTGTGCCCACGCGAACGGAGCCGCGACTGCCAATGCCATGGTTAGTATTAGCTTCTTCATTTATATTTAGACGCAGCGCCGGACGCGCATATTCGGATTTCATTTTGCGTTTCTCGGCGATTTGCCGAGAAAGTCGAACCAAACGTTCACAACTGTTTTTGCGCGCCGCTAATTCTATCTGGATGATGAGCTAATCGATACGGTCCGCTACAAAGGTCGATCATGAGGGCGTTCGTTCGCGTCGACTCATGGTTTACGCTTGTCCTTGAGAGTGTCGGCTGTCACCCTACCCGACGCAGCTCACTCAGAAAACCGAAAGGAGATCAATATGCTTGGTCGGATTCTCGCGTTTCTTTACGGATTAGTTTGTTACCTCATCTTTCTGGTCGCATTTTTGTATGCGATCGCTTTCGTCGGCAACATAAGCCTCGTTCCGAAGACAATTGATTCGGGAACGGCGGTGCCGCTGACAAAAGCGCTTATTATCAACGCCGTTTTGCTGAGTTTGTTTGCGGTCCAGCACAGCGTGATGGCGCGGCAATGGTTCAAACGCGCCTGGAAAAAAATTGTTCCCGAACCAGTTGAACGCAGCACTTATGTCTTACTCGCGAGCCTGATCCTATTGCTGCTCTATTGGAAATGGGAGCCGATGAAAGGAATCGTTTGGGACGTCCGCAATCCAAATGGTCGCACCGTGCTGACGGGTTTGTTCTGGATCGGCTGGGGTTTGGTCCTCGTTTCAACTTATCTGATCGACCACTTTGGTCTCTTCGGGATGAAGCAGGTTTACAACTACTTGGTCGGCAAGCACGATGAGCCGCCGCCCTTTAAAACGCCGACACTGTATAGAATGGTGCGGCATCCACTTTATCTGGGATTCATCATTGCCTTCTGGGCCACGCCAAAGATGACCACCGGGCATCTCTTCTTCGCCATCATGACCACGGCTTACATTCTCGTCGCCATCCAATTCGAAGAGCGCGATCTGATTCGTTTCTACGGCGACAGCTACCGCAAATATCGCGAGCAGGTGTCAATGCTGTTCCCGCTTCGCCTGCGAAAGCGCTGACTACGTCAAGCAGCGGGTCGGTCTTCATCGCGCGGTCGATCTGAGTTTCCGTGCACGATGTGCAGGCCAACGAGCCGCGCCACGAGCACAGCGAGATAAATTTGCCCCATCACCGCTTCGAGCACAGCCATGGTTCGCGCAGTGGATGAACGCGGGAGAATGTCGCCATAGCCCAGAGTTGTCAGGGTCGCAAAGCTGAAATATCTGAGCTGCAAGACATGCGCGACGTCATCGGCTCGGCCGATCTCGGTCGAATCGGCGAACGATCCTGGTCGCACGTCATCAAGGAGCGCATAAGCGTAAGTCCACACAAATCCGAGCAGCAGATAAACGCAGATAGCGGCAAAGATTTTGTCCGAGGTCACTCGACCACTGTGCAGGACATAAGCGAGGATCGAGACACAAAAAAAAGCGGCCAGCAAGATGACGGAGCTATGCGATACAAGCACAGCCCAATGCTGAGGAAAAGCGTCAGGCAAGCACGCCCCGACGGTTGCAATAGCCGATAAGACAATCGCGGCCCTGAATAATTGCTTTCGTTCGCTAAGGGCGTAGGAGCCGGCCACGAGAATGGCCGCCCCGAACACGTTCAGAAGCAACACGCCGTGTCGAAAGGTGACGACAAACGGACTCAGCATGAAGAGAACGAGGATCGAAATCAACAGCAGTAGGTGTCGCCGCTCTCGCATTGCTGTGATTACGTGTTTAGAAAACGCGCAAGCAATTTGTGGAAGTGATGCGTGCCCGCTTCGCGGCGGGGCGAATAACGGCCCCGATCATAAAGACGCGAACGCACACCGCGCTGCACCGCTTCGACCACTTCTTCGTCTTCCATTTCCACGCGATGCAAATCGGAGCCAACACCGGTTGATTGTCGATCTTTATCCCAGACGTACCTGAGGAACGAGATTTTTGTTCGATCAGGCCCGAGCGGATGAACGACGTTTACGGATATTCCCCACGGATAAAAATTCAGCATCAGGTTCGGGAAGAGCCAGCAGTAGAAGGCCGCAATGTTTTGTCCGAAGTCGGGGTGGTTCTTGGGCAACTCGAATAAATCCGTCTTCGACTTGCCGACTCCGATCTGAATCGACCCGTGCGGATACAGCTCGTGTCGGTACTCGGTATAATCCAGACCGCTCAAACTCGTGCCGTGCACGTACGGGAGATGAAATTCTTCCAGATAATTGTCGCAATAGAGCGCCCAGTTCGCTTTAAGGAAATAATCGTGTGACGTGGAGGGATCGAAGACTGCGCGGTCAACCGGAAGAAAACTGACTCGCTTATTTAGGGGCTCGATCCATTCCGCGAACGAGAACACCGGATTGAGGTTACAAAACAGAAACGGCCCCCAGCGTTCGAGGGCGACACGCGGCAGGTTGTCCTTCTCGCTTGGAAAATTTGCGACGCCATCGAATTCAGGCATCGAAACGAACGAACCATCAAGCGCGAACTTCCGGCCATGATAACGGCAGCGCATTCCTTTGACGTGCCCCTCGCCTTCTACAACGAGCGTTCCCCGATGCGTGCAGACGTTGGAGAGACAACGCGTTGCCATCTTCTCGTCGACCGTGAGGAGCAACGGTTCATCGAGGCAACCTTCAAGCAACGTGAACGGCCGGACGTGCCCGGCCGTTTTCAATTGCGCGGATTCGCCGATGAATTGCCACGAATGGGTGAAGATCTTTTCCTTCGCGCATTCGTACCAGACAGGATCGACATAGACCTCCGCGGGCAACGTCTCCGCGTGCGCGATGTCGTCAGCAATCTGAAAGGAAGGTTTGTTGTCCACAGATTTAGGACATTTTCGCAGAAAAAAGATCGATCAGGAAAGCAGGAAATCCTTAAGTCACTAAACCGCTAACTCGCTAAATGCCTTTAACACGTCGAGATATTTAATGCCTGAACCGGTATTGAAAATCACCACCTGCTCGCCGATGTCGATCTTTTCGGAGGCGCGCAGTTTTTTCAGCCCGGCGAAACAAGCTGCGCCTTCCGGCGCAACGAAGAGACCTTCTTTCGAGCCGACTTCACAGACAGTCCGGATCATTTCCTCATCCTCAACGGCGATCGCGCCGCCTTTCGAGTCACGCAGAATTCGGAGCATCAAAAAATCGCCGATCGCTTTCGGAACGCGCAAACCGGATGCAACCGTGTGCGCGTTTGGAAATTCGGCGGCGAATTTTTCGCCAGCTTCAAAGGCGCACACGATCGGCGCGCAGCCGCTTGCCTGCACGGAGAACATTCTCGGCCGCTTGCTGTCGATCCAACCGAGGTTTTCCATTTCATCGAACGCTTTCCACATCCCAATCAAACCGGTGCCGCCACCGGTTGGATAAAGAATGACATCGGGTAATTTCCAATTCAGCTGCTCGGCAATTTCGTAACCGAGCGTCTTCTTGCCTTCGATGCGATACGGTTCTTTCAGTGTGGAAAGATCGAACCAGCCTTCTTTGTCTTTGCGGCGGGCGATCTCCGCCCCGCAATCGGTGATTAGCCCATCGATCAGCGTGACGTGAGCGCCGAGTTCGCGACATTCGATAATGTTTGCGCGCGGTGTGTCGCGCGGCATGAAGATGTGGGCTTCGAGTCCGGCGCGCGCGGCGTAAGCGGCGAGGGCCCCACCGGCGTTTCCAGCACTCGGAACTGCGAGTTTCTCGGCCCCGAGATGTTTCGCCATTGAAACGGCCACGCTCATTCCGCGCGCTTTGAAACTTTGAGTTGGATTCAGCGATTCGTCTTTGATCCAAAGATCGACATCTAAATCGGCGGCAAATTTCTGCGCCCGCAACAACGGTGTTCCGCCTTCACCTAACGAGACCGGCTCCGCATCTTTCGGAAGCGGCAAAAGTTCGCGATAACGCCAAAGCGATTTCTCCCGAGTTCTGAACGTCTCGCCAACACTTGAGCGCTTAAAGCGATCAAGCTTGCTGATGGCAACAAGATCAACAACGGCGAACAACGGTTTGCCGCAGCCGGTGCAAAGATTTTGCAACCGCGACCAATCGTGCCGCAGCCCGCACGATGTGCACTCGAGATGCGTCACAAACATAAACAAAGATAGTTCTCCACAAATTTCACAGATTCACACAGATTTTTCGTTTCTTAATCTGCGACAATCTGCGAAATCTGCGGACTGAAATGAACGTTTCGCCGCCAACCCAGGCTCGCCGGCCGTGGTACCGTCCGTCGCTGACGACGCAAATCATGCTTGGGCTTGTCGTTGGCGCGTTGATTGGCTGGCTGCAGCCCGATTGGGGCAACAAAGTTTATTTTCTGCGCGACATCTTCATCAACCTGATCAAGTCGATCATCGCCCCACTGGTTTTCTCGACCATCGTCGTCGGCATCGCCGGTGCCGGTGCATTGAAAAAAGTCGGCCGGATGGGCGTCAAAGCGCTGGTTTATTTCGAAATCGTCACTACCGCCGCGCTTTTCATCGGTCTGGCGGTTGTGAATTTCACCAAGCCTGGAGCAGGTGTGACTCTCGCGGCCGGCAACATCGACATCGTCAAAACGATCGGGCAAGCCCATCCCAAAACATTGGTCGAGACAATCGTGCACGCGTTTCCGTCGAGCGTAATCGACGCGATGGTGCGCGGCGACGTTCTCCAAATCGTCGCTTTCAGTGTGCTGTTTGCGCTCGCGGTGTCCGCCGTCGGCGAAAAAGGGCAACCGATCGTGCGCGCGATGGACAGTCTTTCGCAGATCATGTTTAAGTTCACCAATTACGTGATGATGTTCGCGCCGATTGGTGTGGGCGCGGCGATGGCGCACACGATTGGCACGCAAGGACCAGGCGTGCTGGTCAATCTGGGAAAACTGATTGTTTCACTTTATCTAGCGCTGATCATTTTCGTAGTGCTGGTTTTTGGAATCGTGGCGTTCATCGTGCGCCTACCGATCCGGCAATTTTTCCGCGCGGTCCGCGAACCAGCGGCGTTGGCCTTTGCGACTACAAGCAGCGAATCGGCGTTGCCGAAGGCGATGCAGGCGATGGAACGATTTGGTGTGCCGCGTCATATCGTCGGCTTCGTCATGCCGACGGGCTATTCGTTTAATCTCGACGGTTCCACGCTGTATCTGGCGATGGCGTCCGTGTTCGTCGCGCAGGCTGCCGAGACGACGATGGGCTGGCAGATGGGACTCGGCCAGCAAATCACGATGATGCTGACGTTAATGCTCACTTCCAAAGGTGTTGCCGCAGTCCCACGCGCATCACTCGTCATTTTGCTGGCAACGCTAAATACGTTTGTGCCGGCCGGCCTTGGTCCCATCGGCGTGGCGATTATTTTCGGCGTCGACGAGCTGATGGACATGGGTCGCACCTGCGTGAACGTGATCGGGAATTGTCTGGCCACCGTCGTAGTGGCGCGCTGGGAAAAAGAATTCGACGAAAATCGTGCGCGCGTTTTCGGAACGCTGCAGGAAGCAGAACTGGATTTGAAATCCGGCGACGTCGCTTTCGCCGACGCCGCTCGACATGGCGATTAGGTCCGAACCGGACTGGCCGTTACATCTTCAACGCGGCGCGCAGATGCGGAACGAGGCGTTTGGTGAATTCGACCGAATCGCCGGCGGACAAGTGCGACCATTCCGGACAATTGAATCCGGCCAGTTCCGAAAAATCGGAATAGTAAATACCGGGCGCTCCGGTCATTTTTAAAAGCGGGTCCCAGGTTTTTGCGCGCGGCGTGTCGCGGTCTTCAAGTTCCTTCAATCCACCGCTGTGCGGAAATCGAACGAAAACGATCTTGCCACCGCGAGCTCGGATTTTCTCGATCGCCGCGGCCGTATCGCGAAAGCGACCTCCGATCGCCTCCCCAATTTTCGCTATGAACTGTTCTTTTGGAACGTAAGTCGGCGGGGGTGGAGGCGTGAAAAGCGGAATCCAGATTTGCTGAATACGCTGCGCCAATTCGCTCCCGGGACGAGCGCATGCTTCAATCATTCGCGCGCGCCGTTCGCGATCGAGCGTTCCGAAATACGGTGGGAGACGCGGCGGGACGAGAGCTCCCGGGCGATTTGGAATCGGGATACGTTTCAACAGATCGTCGAGCGCCAGTTCTTCCTGTTTTAGGAAGGCAACGTGTTCTTCCAAAGGAAAAGCGAGATACTGGCTCGCCCGTTGGGCGGGCGTTTGGGAGTGAAAGCGTTTCACCGCTTTTTCGCCGCGCTCCATCGGCGGCGTGCCGGGCGGCGCGAAAAATATGTGCGGAACAACACTGCAAATAATGGCGCCGTGGAAGCTTTCGTCCTTCGCCAGATCCGCGAGCACCGGATAACCGCAGCCGCCACCCATCGCGAGTTGGATCGGACGCTTACCCAATCCTTTTTGCAATTCATCAAGATCGACATCGTACCAGCCGCGCGAATCGCCGATGATCACGATCGACTCAGGTGTAACAGCGCGCCGTCTTAGTGTCCAAAGATCTGCGTTATCATCCAGAGTCGGTCCGTAACCGATCGCACGGCAGTACAATTCCCACACCATAGTCGCGGCGACGACAACCAGAACAACGAGGACTGTAATGCCGCGCCATTGAATCGGCGGAATCGGTCGTTCGAATTCGAGTGGTGGACCGCCGTGAATTTGTTCGGCGCGGGTCGGCTTTCGGAAAAACAACCGTGGAAGCCGCAGTCGCTCCTTAAAATTGGAAATAAATGAACGCATTACTGGTTCCTTGAGTGAGAATAATTGCGCAGGCCATCAGCGCCCAGGCCGCGGTCACGGCCCAGCGGGGCAAACGTGTCACCGCTGTTTCGATGTTACTGTCACGGAGCGAGCAATGGACGCTAATCATGCCAATCGTGACGAGCGCGACCTGAAGCATTTCGCGGGTGGAGAGAATGGCATCCCCATGGGTGTGCTGGCCGAACATTCCGCCGAGCATTCGACTCGCGATCGTGAAATCGGACGCGCGAAAATAAACCCAGGCGATGCAGACCGCCGCATAAGTGGCGGCCCCGGCAAGAATGCGCGTGCCGAGATTGTTCGCCCAGGCTTTGTCTTCGAACAAGATGCGACAGATGCGCTCGATCACCAGATACGAGCCGTGCAACAAGCCCCAGACGACAAACGTCCAGGCCGCGCCGTGCCAGAGCCCACCGAGAAACATGACAATGACCAAGTTCAGCGCGGCTCGAAATGGCCGGACCTGATTGCCGCCGAGCGGAATGTAAAGATAATCGCGTAGGAAAGTGGAAAGCGAAATGTGCCAGCGCCGCCAGAAATCGGAGAAACCGATCGCGGCGTAAGGAAAACGGAAGTTGTCCTTCAAATGAAAACCAAGAGTCAAAGCAGCGCCGATGGCGCAAGTCGAATAACCGGCGAAATCGAAAAAGATTTGTCCGGCAAACGCGATTACGCCTGCCCACGAATCGAGCGCGACCAACGGACCGGCGTAACCGAAGACGCGATCCGCCGAGCCGGAGAGCAAAGTATCGGCGAGGACAATTTTCTCGAACAGCCCAAGAGTCATTAGCGCCACTCCCCAAAGAAATTGCCCGGTGCGCAAAGGCTGCGGCCTGACCAATTGCGGGAGAAAATCTCCGGCGCGCACAATTGGACCGGCAACCAGCTGCGGGAAAAATGAAACGGCGAGAATAAAATCGCGCAACGATCTCGTTGGCTGCAAAACGCCGCGATAAATGTCGAGCGTGTAAGAAAGTGAATGGAAGGTGTAGAACGAAATGCCGACCGGCAAAAGAATATCGAGATGCGGCGGCTGATAGATGATTCCAATGTGCGCGAGCAGCCATTGGAAATTTTGGAGCAAGAAATTTCCATATTTGAAGAACCCGAGCATGCTCAGGTTCATGCAGACGCTCGCGACCAGCCAAACGCGCCTTTTATGTCGATCTTTGGCTTTGCCAATTTGCCGGCCGAGCCAGAAATCCATTGCCGTGGTGGAAAACAAAAGGGCAGCGAACGGCGGATTCCAGGCGCCGTAAAAAATGTAGCTGGCAACAACCAGCAGATTTTTCCGCGCCGTCCAAGAACCGATGCTCCAGTAAAGCGTGACGACGATCACAAAGAAGACGACGAAAGTGAGCGAGTTAAAAAGCATGGCGAAAGTCCGATCGAATTACACTGCCGAGACGAGCAGCGGATTTACGTCAGCCATATTGAGCGAAATTTGTAGCGGCTATCGCGACATCCTGCAAGATCGACAAATCGCAGTCGACCCTTGAATGTGGCGGCGACCCTCACCTCAATCCTCTCCCTTATTGAGGGAGAGGAAGTCGCGAAGCGGCAGGTGAGGGTTTTATCTGATGAAACTCGTTTTCCTTTTTGCGCCCGGGGCGGGCGCGCCGTCAACACATCCGTGGATGCAGCGTTGGAAACAAAGGCTTATCCAAATTGGTGACGTCGAGACGTTCGATTATGATTACATGCGCGAAGCACGAAAACGTCCCGATCGCTTGCCGCAACTAATCGCGGCGCATCGCGCAGCTTTCGCCAAAGTGCGCGCGAAAACATCCGGGTCAATCATTCTAATCGGCAAGAGCATGGGCGGACGCATTGGTTGTCATGTCGCTTTCGGAGAGAACGTGAATGGCGTTGTGTGCCTCAGTTATCCACTCTGCGGCGGTGGCGACCGTTCGAAATTGCGCGATCAGGTCCTGCGCGATTTACGCACGCCGATTCTTTTCGTCCAAGGGACGCGCGATCCACTTTGTCCTTTGGATCTGCTCGAAACCGTTCGATCAAAGATGACCGCGACGAATTTTATTCACATCGTCGAAGGCGGCGATCATTCCCTCCTCGTCCGCAAAAAGGATTTGGCGAACGAGACGCAGGACGATGTCAATCAAAGAATTCTAGGTGCGATTGCAACGTTCGCGAACGAAGTCAGCAAGCAAAGACAACAGTAAGAGATTTCTCGACTTCGCTTGAAATGACAATCTCTAGCTAACTTAGCGGGAGCCAGTTGCCCGGTTGCGGCACAAGCTTCGTGCCGTTGAGGGAGAGATACGTGTATTCCTGCAACAGCCGCTCGTAATCGGCGAGCAGTTTCATCGCGTCGCTCGGTTTGAGAAAATCGGTTTTGATCGCGTCGTCGACTTGCGTTTTCAGCAGCCGCAACAATTCGACTTTGTCCCACTGGGTCATCGAGAGCACTTCGCCGATGGTGCTGCCTTCAATGACTTCTTCAATGTACCAGCCGGATTCTTCATCGGGATCGAGAAAGACGTGCGCTTCGGTAACGCGGCCGAACAAATTGTGAAGGTCGCCCATGATGTCCTGGTACGCGCCGACCATGAAGACGCCGAGATAATAGATTTCGCCGGGAATGACGCGATGAAGCGGGAGCGTCTCGCGCACATCCTGCAAATCGGTGAACTTGGAAACCTTGCCGTCGGAATCGCAGGTAATGTCGACGATGGTGCCCTGTCGATCCGGCGGAGTCGTCAGGCGATGGATTGGCATGATTGGAAAAAGCTGACCGAGCGCCCAGTGATCGAGGAGCGATTGGAAGACGGAGAAATTGCAGATGTATTGATCGCCTAGCGTTGTCTCCAATTCCTTCACTTCCTCGGGTACAAACTTCAGGCCGCGGTGCATGTTCGCGATCTGTTGGGCGAGCTGCCAGTAAAC
>Ga0207684_10006037_pt1 | contig 11085 bp, 8 predicted proteins | sample KBSK5501metaG_FD_184342 | JGI IMG/M metagenome (GOLD analysis project Ga0207684, IMG submission 184342) | Corn, switchgrass and miscanthus rhizosphere microbial communities from Kellogg Biological Station, Michigan, USA - KBS K5-50-1 metaG... | ecosystem: Host-associated > Plants > Roots >... | reverse complement strand
TCGTTATTTTCCGCCCAAACGAGCAGCACATTTGGGCGGAAAATTACGATCGCGACTTAACCGACGTTTTCGCGATCCAAACCGATCTCGCCCAGAAAATCGCCGCCGCGTTGCAGGCAAAACTTTCGCCGGTAGAAAAATCGCAAATAAATCGCCGGCCCACTGACAACAACGAGGCCTATCTCGCCTTCATTCAAGCGGAGGAATTGTTTTACCGTCCGGACAAGTTCCGCGGTGATTCGCTGCAAGCGGAGCAGCTTTTGGAGCAGGCAACAGAACTCGATCCGAAATTTGCCGATGCCTTCGCGCTCTTAGGCGGCGTGGAAAATTGGATCTATCACAGTTTCGATCCTGTGCCGGCGCATGCGGAAAAAGCGCGGGCGCCGGTCAACACGGCGTTGCGATTGCAGCCCGATCTGGCTTGGGCCCATCTCTCTCAGGGCTTTTATTACTACTATATCGATCGTGACTATGAGCGCGCGCTCGATGAATTTGCCATCGCACAACGCGGCCTGCCGAATTCCTCTGACATCTATCTCGCACGTGGCGCGATTGAGCGCCGCCAAGGCAAATGGGCGGAATCGACCGCGAGTTTGGAAAAAGCTGCGTCGCTTGATCCGAAAAACGCCTGGGTCTTGGAAAACCTAGCTGACAATTATGTCGCCACCAAGAAATACGAACTCGCCGACAAAACCGTGGATCGTGCAATCGAAGCGGCACCGAAGTCCTTCAGTCCGCGCGGCTTAAAGGCCAAACTGGCGATCGATTGGAAAGGCGATTTCAGTGTGGCGGAAAAAATGTTGGTAGAGGTTCCACCTGGCGTTGATCCGGAAGGAGTGTTCACCTTGGGCCGCATCAATCTCTTTATTCTGCAGCGGAAATTCCCCGAGGCGCTGGCGATCTTGCAGCAGTGGCCGGAAGAACTAATCCACGGGGACAGTACCGCGCCCACGCCAAAAGGTGCGCTTGAAGGTTGGCTTTACCTTCTCCACGGCGACAAGGCGAAGGCGCAAGCTGCATTTCAGCGAGCACTCCCGTTGGCAGAGCAAGCGTTGCGTGAAGGTCCAACCGATTCTGCTCGCCACATGCGGCTTGGTTTCATTCTGGTGGGGCTCGACCGCAAAGGAGAGGCCATCGCCGAAGGCCGACGCGCCCTCGAGCTGACGCCGGAATCGAAGGATGCGTTCGACGGCCCACAGGTCACGGTGACGCTGGCTCAAATTTACGCTTTCACTGGCGAAAACGATCAGGCGTTGCAACTACTGGATCGTTCGCTCCAGACGCCCAATGGGGTCACAGTACCGATTCTGAAATTGGATCCCGTCTGGGACCCGTTGCGCAAGGATCCGCGTTTCCAGGCTTTGATCGACAAGTACGGCGCAAGGACTTAGGCGCCGCCCGGCGTTCTTAGACCGTCTTCGCCACGGGCGTGAAGTGAGTGAACGCCGCGCTGCGTTTTCCTGTCTAAACTTTGCCGTTGAACTATAATCGAGAAAATTCGAGATCTCTTGTTATGAGCGGCTTCTTCGAGGAAGTGCAGCGGCGAAAGGTTTACCGCGTGGCGGCAGCCTACGTCATTGCAGCTGGCGGCATCATCCAGCTGGCGTCCGCCGCGTTTCCGGCGTGGGAATTGCCTAACTGGGCGTTGCGTTTGGTGATCGTTTTTTTGCTAATCGGCTTCCCCATCGCGCTCATTCTTGCTTGGGCCTACGACGTCACGCCGCAGGGGATTCGGGCAACACCAACTACTGCGGCGCCAGGCGCGCACCGCCGCCGCAATGTCATCATGCTGATCGCGACCGGGGTGGTTATTTCCGCTGCGGCCGGTTTCTTTCTCTTGCCGCGCGCATCCGCGCACAAAATCGACAAGTCAATCGCAGTTCTGCCGTTCGAAAATTTGAGCGACGAAAAAGAGAACGCTTATTTTGCCGACGGCATTCAGGACGACATTCTCACGAACCTCTCGAAGATCGGCGATCTGAAGGTGATCTCGCGCACCTCGGTGATGTCGTACCGCGGACACGCGCCGAATGTTCGCGAAATCGGCAAAGCCCTTGGCGTCTCGACTATTCTCGAAGGCAGCGTCCGTCGCGCGGGCAATCGTGTGCGGGTCAACGTGCAACTAATTGACGCCACAACGGACGAGCATCTTTGGGCAAACGATTACGACCGCGATCTGACCGACGTGTTTGCAATCCAAACTGATCTCGCCAAAAAAATCGCGAGCGAACTTCAAGCGAAGCTTTCGCCCGCCGAAAAAGCGATGATGACGCGCAAGCCGACCGAAAATGGCGAAGCTTATCTCGCGTTCGTGCAGGCACACGATCTCTTCACGCGCCCGGACAAATTCCGCGCGGAAACCGAGAAAGCTGAGCAGCTTTTTGAGCAGGCGACCAGGCTGGATCCAAATTTTGCCGGCGCATTTGCCGGATTAGCCTGGGTGGAAGATTGGATGTACCACAGCTTCGATCCGACTCCGGCGCGGAAGGAAAAAGCGCGAGCGGCTGCAAACGAAGCGATTCGCCTGCAGCCGGACCTGCCCGAAGCCCATCTCGCGCTTGGTTTTTATCATTACTATTGCGAACGCGATTATCAGGGAGCGCTGAACGAATTTGCGATTGCGCAGAAAAGCTTACCGAATTGCGCCGAATGTTACATGGCGATTGGCGCAATTGAGCGTCGCCAGGGAAAATGGGCTGAATCGACCGCCAATTTGGAAAAGGCGGCTGCGCTCGGTCCAAAGGACGCATTTCTTCTTGTAAATCTCGCCGATAATTATCGGGCCAACAAGAATTTCGAAATGGCGGACAAACTTTACGACCGTGCAATTGAGGCTGCGCCCCAATCTTTTGGCGCACGCGCGCAGAAGGCTATGGTTGCAATGGAGCTGAAAGGAGACTTCAGCGTGATGGACAAAGAGTTGGCGCTGGTGCCGCCGGGAGTCGATCCAGAAGGCCTGGTGACGCTCGGCCGAGCCAAGACCTTGATGCTGCAGCGAAAATTCGCCGAGGCTCTCGGGGCAATTAAGCAACTGCCGCAGGAGGTTTTTCATGACAGCACCGCGCCGCTGCCGAGAGCATTTCTGGAAGGCACCCTCTATACTTATTTGAACGATAAACAAAAGGCGCGCGCTGCTTTCGAAAGTGCACGCAGCGTTGCGGAGCAATCGCTTCGAGAAAGTCCGGATAACGCCTCACGTCATGCACTGCTTGGCCAGATTTTCGCCGGGCTTGGCCAGAAGGAAGCGGCTATCGCTGAGGGCAGACGAGCGGTGGAACTCTTGCCTGAATCTCAGGATGCTTTCGATGGACCAAATGCCACTTTGCTGCTCGCGCAAATCTACGCGTGGACGGGAGAGAAGGATCAGGCGCTGCAACTTCTCGATCATTCGCTGAACACGCCCAACGGAATCACGATTCCAATTCTCAAGCTCGATCCGGCTTGGGACCCGATTCGCAATGATCCGCGCTTTCAAGCTTTAATCGACAAGTACGGTGCGAAAGCTTAGCCCGGACATTTCATGTCCACTCGGCGGGAAGCCGAGCAGCCCTTTCAGGGCAAGGCAGTTTCGGATTTTTTCCAGGGAGTTGCTCCAATTACAGCTTGGCCAGAACCGCCCGCTTGGTGGAAATAGCTGGGCTAGCCAGTCACTTAAAAAAGTAGCTGCCCTTCGGGTGCATTTTTCGCTTGGGCGGCGAAAAATGCAGGTTAGCGCGGCGATTCTTTTCCTCATCGTGGCAGGGACGGCGCGCGCGGATTGGACGCTGATTTTCACGCAAAGCGAGGCTTCGGCCGCGAAAGGACTCGAACATCGATATCTTGTTCTGGAAGATTCTGCGACCGGCGGCCGCGCGTCGACGGAGCTCGCCCTCTTCTCGCCAAAATCGTGTCGGCTGCGCGTCATCGATCAGTCCACCGAACCGCGCGCTGATCTCAGTGACGTGATGCAGCGAGAAAAATGTCTCGCCGGTGTCAACGGCAGTTATTTCGATCCCGATTACGTGCCGATCGGCTTGCTGATTGTCGATGGGAAAACGATCGCGCCGTTGCAGCGGGCGCGATTGCTCACCGGAGTTCTGAGTGCGTCACCGGGTAAAGTTCAAATTTCACGGGTCGGCGAATTTTCGCGGCAAAAGAAGATTGATGCGGCGGTCGAGTGCGGACCGATGATTGTCGATCTTGGCAAATCTGTTCGCGGCCTTGAATCGATGCGCCCCGCTCGAAGAACGTTCGCCGCTGTCGCGGTCGGCGATCGCGCCGCGCTGGGATTTTGCTCGGACGTGACACTGGCCGATCTCGCAAATATTCTCGCAACGCAATTCGCGACTGATTTCAAAGTTCAGCGCGCGCTCAATCTCGATGGCGGATCATCGAGCGCATTCTGGTTTAAACGCAGGGATAGCAGCGCGTTTTCGATTCCCGAGCAAAGAACGGTGCGCGATTTTGTGGGGATTGCGCAGCGGTAACCAATGTTTGTAGGCCAGGCGCATCGCCTGCTGCTCTGATTTAGTTCGGCAACCGGACTGGTTGCCCTACAATTCTTCCCATGCGCACGTTCGGCGGATTTAAATCGCGCGATGAATTTTTTTACGGCGAGATTCGCGACGAGGACGTGCACATCCTGGCAAAACCGTACTGGATCAACCTCGAACTGAGCGGCGACGTGCGGAAGCTCGCAGATTTAGATGTCGATCTACCGCTCGCGCCATCAAAATTGATCGCGGTTGGATTGAATTATGCCGATCACATCGCGGAGATGAAACGCACACCTTTGGGCGCGCCGCTGATCTGGTTCAAAGCATCGAGCTCGCTGCTGCCGCACCGCGGCAGAATCGAGATCGCGTTCCCGGAACATCAAACCGATTTCGAGATCGAGCTTTCGGTCATCATCGGCATGACGGCAAAAAATGTTTCTGCCGAACGTGCGCTCGACTGCGTCTTCGGTTACACGATTGGACTCGATATCAGCGATCGCGATTTGCAGAAGTCGGAAAAGCAATTTGGCCGCTGCAAATCGTTCGACACTTACACGCCCGTCGGGCCGTTCGTGTATGCCGATGTCGATGTTAGCGATCTGTCGCTAGAGTTGCGGCAAAACGGCGAAGTGCGGCAGCGCGCGCGCACGAGTCAGATGATTTATTCGGTTGGAGAGATCGTTTCATTCGCCAGCCAATCGATGACCCTTTTGCCGGGCGATCTCATTTTAACCGGAACGCCATCGGGTGTCGGGCCGATTCGCGCGGGCGACCAATTGGAGGCAAAGATCGACAATTGGCCGCCGCTACGAAACTGCGTCGCGAATGCGCGGTGATTGTCGATCCCAGCCGGGCCGACAAAATTTTGCAGTTTGCGCATTTTCATACGCTTGCCTACATCCCTCGGAGGCGGATAATGCGAAATAATAGAGCGACCTAGACGCGTCGCTGGAAAAGAAAGGTGAAAGTTTTGCTGGACTCAGCACAAACCTTTTTGGGATAAAGAGATGTCGACCGATTGGTAAATCAACCTTCCCCGCAATTATGAAAACATTGCTTACTGTCTGCCTCAGTTTGATCGCCCTAAGTGCGTTTGCTCAAAATCGGCCTGCGCCGCCACCGGCCTCGCCGCCGAACGTGCCCGCAACAGCCGCGCCAGTTAATCCGGCTGCGCCGCCGCTCAGCCCCGCCGCCCCAGCACAACCCGGTGCGCCGATTCCGCCACCGGCGATCGGCATGTCGCCCGCACCGGCGGCTGGAACCTCTCCGGTCGGTCCGATCGGGGCCTCCCCCGCGCCCGGATCGACCGTCACCGCGACGTTATCGCCAGCAACTTCGCCAGCGGCGAGCGCTTCTCCCTCGGAAGTGAAAAGCGGGAACGTGTTTAGTGGGAATTTTCTCGTCGATAACTTCCGCAAGGGCGGCCCGGTCATGTGGCCGATTCTTCTCGTGTCCATTGTCGGACTGACGGTTGTAATTGAGCGGATCTTCTGGTGGCTCGGGCGCTGGTTCCGGCGCGATCCGAAACGGATCGAGAAGGTCTTTACCGCGATTGAGGTGGGCGATGTGGCCGAAGCTTCGCGGCTTTCACGCGACACGCGTGACCCGGTCTTGCGGATGATCTGGAATGGTCTCAATCACCAGCACGCTTCGTTACAAGGCGCGCTGCAAGTCGCCGCCGGCATCGAGATCAAGCGTGCGGGGCGGTTCCTCGTGGTGATGGACACGCTGGTCACGCTCGCGCCGTTGCTCGGTCTGTTGGGCACAATCACCGGGCTGATTCGTTCGTTCAGCTTTCTCGGCAACGAAGAGTTGGCCGTGCAAGCCGTCACCGGGGGTATTGCTGAGGCGCTCATCGCCACGGCCTGCGGTCTCGGCATCGCCATTTTCTCGCTGGTTCCGTTTAACTTTTTCACTTCGCGAGTGTCTAACTTAGAGTTCGAGCTGCAAACGGCAGCCACGAACTTGGAGGTGATGCTGGAAGCGACGGCAAAGGCAAAAAGCGAGGCTGAGATGGCGCCGGCAAGGTAAGCGGGCGAGGCTCAGCGCACCGAGCTGAAGGTGATCGCGATCGCGGAGCAAAAATTATGAGAGTTGCTTCACCAATACCGCACAAAAAGGCGCGGATCGAGATCATTCCATTGATCGACATCATGTTCTTTCTGCTCGCCAGTTTCATGATGGTTAGCTTGAGCCAGGTGCACATGAAAGGCATCAAGGTGAATTTGCCCACCGGTGTCTCTGGAGAGACGCAGGCGAAGCGCGACTACATTAGCCTTTCAGTCGACAGCAATGGCGAATTCTACTTCGACAAAGAGTTGATCAAGCGCGATGACATGCTCCCGCGTTTACAAAAGGTTTATCAGGAAAATCCCGAGGCAAAGGTGTTCATTCGTGGTGATCGGGATACTGTGCATGGCAACATTATCCAGTTGCTCGGTTACCTGCGCTCCGCAGGTTTTTACAAAGTCGCATTCGAGATCAAGAGCGAGGCTCTGAAAGGAGTTCCCGCGCCTGGGGCGGCGAGGAAATGACTTATGGCTAAGCCGGCCGTCCCGAAACCGCTACTCTATAAACCTCCGCCACGAAAGCTTCTATGGAGTGCTTTCGGCTGCGCGCTACTGATATATGTCGGCGCTGTGATGGCATTCATGAAGCGCGAAGCGCCGCCGGTGGATTTGTCTCAGATTCCGACAGCAGAAGTTGTCGCCACGCTCGAGGCACCTCAGGAGCAGCCAACCCCGCCGCCGGAAGAGGTTCCGTTGCCACCGCCCCCGCCGGAACCACAGATCCAGCCAGAATTCCACGAGGAAGTAACGCCGCCACCGCGAGCGCCCGCAAAAGCCGCGGCCATCAAAGCTCCGCAGGTAGCCGGGCACCCCGGCACCATGTCGATTACTGGTGCGAAAGCCGTAGCGATTTTTGCTCCCAAGCCGGAATACCCCTACGAAGCCCGCAGCCATCACATTATGGGAAGCGGGGTTTGCGTTGTCTCGGTGGACGTGGCGAGTGGCAATGTGACCGATGCCAACATGGCTCAAAGCATCGGCAACCCGATTTTGGATAACTCGACATTAAGCGCATTTAGAAGATGGCGATTTAGACCGGGAGCCGCCGCACCTAAAGTAAAAATTCCCATCACCTACACAATGACCGGCGCTTCCTACTGATTCATTTATGCGTTTAGCTTCACCAATCCCACATAAACGCGCGCGCATCGAGATCATCCCATTGATCGACATCATGTTCTTTCTCCTGGCCAGTTTCATGATGGTGAGCCTGAGCCAGACGCACATGAAAGGCATCCGCGTCGCTTTGCCTTCCCAATCCCAGCCGCCGCCAAACCAGCCGAAAGATTACGTGGCCATTCAAGTGCGCGCGGGTAACGCGGTTTATTTCGACAACCAATTGGTGCCCGATGATCAAATCTTGCCACAGCTTTTCCAACTGCACGAAAAGAATCCGGGCATCAAGGTTTCGATCAGTGCGGACATGCTCGCCATGCATGGTGATGTGATCGCCGTGCTTGACAAAGTGCGTAATGCTGGGATCACGAAAGTCGGCTATCAGATTCAAGCAGCGAGGGCGCCAGGCGCGCCTCCGCCCGCTCCTCACTAGTTCGCACGCACGCTGCCAATTTTTCCGGCGCGCAAAGCTTCACGCAACGCGGCGAGTGCTTTTGCCCGGTGGCTGATTTTGTTTTTCGTTTCGGCGGGCAATTCGCCAAACGTCTGACGGAAACCGCTCGGCACAAAAATAGGATCGTAACCGAATCCCCCTGACCCCCGCGGTAGATCGACAATCGTCCCTTCGACGACTCCTTCAAACGTGCCGACCAGTTTGCCTTCGCGCGCCAGCGCGATCACGCAACGAAATCTAGCGTGTCGCTCATCAGCCGGCACATTTGGTCGCGCAAGCTCACTAAGTAACTTGTCGATGTTCTCTTTGTCACTCGCGTTTTCACCCGCATAGCGCGCGGAATAAATTCCGGGCGCGCCGTCTAACGAATCGACCTCCAAACCCGAATCGTCCGCGACCACGAGTAGATGTCGATCTTTTGAAACGTTGACCGCTTTTGAAATCGCGTTCTCTTCAAATGTGCCGCCGGTTTCACTGATTTCGGGAACGCTCGTCGCGCTCGAAAGCTCGCTTATCTCAAATTCGGCACCGAGGATTTGTGCGAACTCACGCGTTTTATGCGCGTTGCGCGTAGCGAGGAGCAAATGAACCATGTTTGACAGGATTTACAGGATTGACTGGATTAGGTTCAAAGCCGCTGCCTGCCGAATGAATCCTGCAAATCTTGTCAATCCTGTCTAAGCCTTTTTCATGAGCGAGCGACGCAAACCTTATCCATTTGATCAGATCGAGCCGAAGTGGCAGGCGATTTGGGATGAGCGGCAGCTTTTTCACGCGCCGAATCCGGACGAGAAAAATTTCGATCCAGCCAAACCGAAATTTTACATCCTCGACATGTTTCCTTATCCAAGCGGCGCGGGTTTGCATGTCGGACATCCTGAGGGCTACACCGCCACCGACATTATCGCGCGCTACAGACGGATGCGCGGCTTCAGCGTTTTGCATCCGATGGGCTGGGACGCGTTCGGCTTGCCCGCCGAGCAATACGCGATCAAGAGCGGCCAGCATCCTGCCATCACCACGCGCGAGAACGTGGCCAAATTCAAATCGCAGCTGAAACGCATCGGTTTTTCCTACGATTGGCGGCGCGAGATCAACACGACCGATCCGCGCTACTACAAATGGACGCAGTGGATCTTTTTGCAGCTCTACAACTCGTGGTTCAACCCGAAGACGAACAAAGCGGAGCCGATTAAAACCTATAGGCGCAAAAATCCGGACGAAGTTCGACTCGCCTATGTTGCGGACGTGCCGGTGAATTGGTGTCCGGAGCTCGGCACAGTTTTGGCCAACGAAGAAGTTATCGATGGAAAAAGCGAGATCGGCGGCTTTCCAGTCGTTCGGCGGCCGATGCGGCAATGGATGTTACGCATTACCGCCTACGCCGAGCGATTACTCGACGAGCTCCAAGGGCTCGATTGGCCGGAAGGGATCAAATTACTTCAACGCAACTGGATCGGCCGCAGTGAAGGCGCCGAAGTCGATTTTAAGATCGACAATCAGCAAAAGATCCGCGTTTTCACGACGCGGCCCGACACGCTTTACGGCGCAACTTACATGGTACTGGCACCCGAGCATTCACTTGTCGATCTTATCGTTACGGAGGAACAATGGCCGGCGGTGCGCGAATATCGCGAGCGCACGGCGCGCAAGAGCGAACTGGAACGCACCGATCTCGCGAAGGAGAAAACGGGCGTGTTTACCGGCGCTTACGCGATTAACCCGGTCAATCAGGAACGCATTCCAATTTGGATCGCCGATTACGTTTTGCTCGGCTACGGCACCGGCGCGATCATGGCCGTGCCCGCGCACGACGAGCGCGACCTCGAATTCGCCAAAAAATTTGACTTGCCGATTCGTCAAGTTGTTCAGCCACCGAGCGACGAAGATCCAATTGGATTTATGGGCGAAGGCATCGCGATGAATTCGCCGGTCATCGACGATCTTTCCAGTGCCGAAGCGATTCGGCAAATCACAAGCTGGCTCGAAGAGCGCGACTTCGGCAAAGGCGCGGTAAATTACAAACTGCGGGACTGGTTGTTTTCACGGCAGCGTTATTGGGGCGAGCCGTTTCCAATTGTTTGGGAAGATGGGAAACACCGTGCGGTCAACGAAAGCGAGCTGCCGGTTGTTCCACCAGCATTAGATGATTACAAGCCAACTGGCACCGGCGAGCCGCCCCTGGCGAAAGCGAAAGAATGGATTCGTTATTCCAGCAAAGCGCTGCGCGAAACAAACACCATGCCGCAGTGGGCGGGCTCCTGCTGGTACTATTTAAGATTTTGCGATCCGCAAAACGACGCGCGTTTCGTCGGTGAAGAAGGGGAGCGTTATTGGATGGGCGGTGTAGCGGCGGGCGTATCGCCCGCGGAGCAAAAAGCGGCCGCCACTACACCGGGCAGTGTCGATCTTTACGTCGGCGGGACCGAGCATGCGGTCTTGCACCTGCTTTACGCGCGCTTCTGGCATAAAGTGCTGTTCGATCTCGGCTACTTATCGAAACCGGAGCCGTTCCAGCGTTTGGTAAATCAGGGAATCATTCTCGGCGAAGACAATCAGAAGATGTCGAAGTCGCGCGGCAACATCGTCAACCCGGACGATGTGATCGAGCAGTACGGTGCCGACGCGTTTCGTTGTTACGAAATGTTCATGGGACCGCTCGAGCAAATGAAACCGTGGAGCATGCGCGGCGTGGAAGGCGTCTCGCGTTTCCTCGCGCGCGTCTGGCGATTGCTGATGAACGAAAATCAGGGCGGCGAATGGGAATTGTCGCCCGCCGTGCAAGATGTCGATCTTACGAAGGCGCAACAGAAAATCCTGCACGCTACGATCAAAAAGGTTACAGACGACATCGAGTCGCTTTCGTTTAACACGGCTATCTCACAGATGATGATTTTTGTGAACGCGTTTACTAATGCCGAAGCCATTCCGGCGTCAGCAACGCGAACATTTCTCGTTTTGCTAAACCCAT
>Ga0207684_10006036_pt1 | contig 11085 bp, 9 predicted proteins | sample KBSK5501metaG_FD_184342 | JGI IMG/M metagenome (GOLD analysis project Ga0207684, IMG submission 184342) | Corn, switchgrass and miscanthus rhizosphere microbial communities from Kellogg Biological Station, Michigan, USA - KBS K5-50-1 metaG... | ecosystem: Host-associated > Plants > Roots >... | reverse complement strand
TCGACCAGGGCGTCCATGCCCAAGTTGTCTTCCGTCAGTGTTAACAGTCGTCCGAGCGTCTCATCGTCGAGCGCGGCCACGATTAGCAGTAACGCGTCGGCTCCGGCGGCGGCTGACTCATGTACCTGCCACTCATCGAAAACAAAATCCTTACGCAGTATCGGAATTGAGACTTGCGCGCGCACCGCGAGAAGATCAGCAAGCGAGCCGGCAAAATAGTTCTCCTCAGTCAAAACCGAAATCGCGGCGGCGCCAGCTGATTCATAAACACGCGCAAGCGGCGCCGCATCAGCATTCTCGCGGATCATCCCTTTTGAGGGTGAACGACGCTTGAACTCGGCAATGATGTTTATTGCGTTGCCTGCCAGTACATTTCGAAGCGCATGAGCTTTGGCGTTGGCGCGAGCACTTAAAGCCGTTCCCCGCAGCTCTTCCAATGGCAAAGCGCGCTTACTCGTTTCCAGCCCCGAGCGCTTGCTCGCGATGATCTCAGAAAGAATATCCATCAATCAGTGTTGACTTAACTTCAGTTCTCTGTGAAATCTCTGTGTTCTCTGTGTCTCTGTGGTGAGTGCTTGCTTAACGTTTATTGACCACAGAGACACAGAGAACACGGAGGAGGCACAGAGAATTTCAACTTAGGGCACTACACATTCGTTGCCCTGATCAGTTGTTCCAGTTTCATTCCCGCCGCGCCGCTGTCTATGCTCTTTTCGGCCAGTCTGGCGGCATCGATCAACGTTTCGGCCTTTCCACCGACGAACAGTGCCGCCGCGGCGTTTATTACGATCAGCGCGCGCGCCTCGTCGCGTCGATCACCAGACAACACCTCCCGAATTATCTGCGCGTTTGCTTCCGCATCCCCACCGCGTAAATGATCGAGTGAACTCTCGGACAATCCAAAATCCTGCGGCGCGATTTCAAAAGTCTTAACTACACCATCATGGGCCTCAGCGACGTGCGTTTTGCTGGCGAGGGTGATCTCATCGAGGCCGTCCTCACCGTGCACTACCCAGGCGCGCTCGGTTCCCAGCGCTGCTGCTACATTCGCCAACAGTTCCACCAGATCCCGTCGCCACACGCCGATGATTTGTCTTGGCGCGCCAGCTGGATTGCTTAACGGTCCCAGCAGGTTGAAGGTCGTGTGAACGCCCAATTCGCGTCGAATACCGGCGACGCGCGCCGTCGCGCCATGATAGAGCGGCGCAAACATGAAACAGATTCCTATTTCGTTTAGGCAGTCTTCACTAACTTTCACGAGCGCCGATACATTGACACCAAGCGCCGTCAGCACATCCGCGCTTCCCGATTTACTGCTGGCGGCGCGATTGCCGTGTTTCGCGACAGCCAGCCCCGCTCCAGCTATAACAAAAGCTGCTGCGGTTGAGACATTGAAAGTCTTGGCGCGGCTCGAACCGGTGCCGGCTGTATCGATGAATGCGGTGTGGCAGGAACTAACCTTAACGGCGCGCTCGCGTAATGCTTCGGCCATTCCGGCAAGCTCTTCGACGGTTTCACCCTTGGCAGACAGCGCTACCAACGCCGCCGCAATCTGCGCGTCCGTAGAATCATCCTGGAGCATCGCCACGAGAAGTTCTGTCGCCTCGCCGCGAGTGAGATTCTCACGGCTTAGCAATCGTGACAGATGCCGGCGCAGAATTGTGTTGACCATGGGAACCGTGGCTTCAAATTTTGGAGTGCGGCGACCTGGAGGCAGGAGCAGGTCAAACATATTCTCTTTGCAAAGCGTTATTTGAATTAGGAGAAGCCTGCCCTCCTGCTTCCTGCTGCTGCCTCCTGCTCCTGCCTCCTTACCTACAGGTCACCGCACTCCAAAAAGTTATCGCTTGTTTTCGGCTTCGCGCAGCAGTCGCGCCAGTTCGTCTCGCTTATTCTTCGCAGCCCAGGCTGATGCAGTCATGCCCGTTTCGTCCTTCAAGGCAGCGTCGGCTCCCTTTTCAATCAGAATTCGCGCCGCTTCTTCCTGCCCGTAAACGCCTGCCCACATGAGCGCCGTTCCCCCAGCTTTGTTCTTTGCGTTGGGGTTCGCACCCGCCGACAGCAGCATTTGCAACACCTTCACGTTGCCGCGTTGCGCAGCGCCATGCAATGGCGTGTCGCCATCAGCATCACTGAGGTTAGGATTAGCGCCCCGTTCGAGCAGGCTCTTTACGTTGCGCTCGTTCCCACTCCAGAGGTACCACATTAACGCAGTCATGCCATTGAAGCCCTGGGCATTCACTTCGAGGTTAGGCTGCGCCAGCAGTAACTCCGCGACTGCATCATTCTTTTTTTCAAGCGCGCGCAACAGTGCCGTGTAGCCACCCATGTCGCTGGCGTTGACGTTGGCGCCGCCTCGCAGGAGCACTTTGACCAGATCCGCTTCGTCGTGCGTAGCCGCCCAGATCAGCGCCGTCCCACCACTTTCTTCGTCTTTGACGTTTGGATCGATACCGGCTGCGAGAAAGCCATCCACCGCCCTTATGTCGTTCGCCACTACGGCCCGCTGAAACGACTTCGCATCGAACTGATATCCGCGCAACAGCAAAAACCGCTTGGCCGCGTCAGGAGTTGGCTTTTCAGCACGCGGGCGGTCGCAACTCGGTAAGGTAAACAAAAATACCGCGAACACAACGCCACCACGTATCGCTCTGAATGGCTTCCTCATTTCTTACACGGCGACACGATGGCGCGATTGATACGCACGGGCTTGTTTGGCTTCTCACCATCCGCCGGCGCCTGGTTGATCTCGTCCACAACCTCAATGCCTTTAGTCACTCTGCCAAACGCGGCAAACTTTCCATCCAGGTGATGCCCGTCACCGACAAGGATGAAAAAATTGGTGGTAGCACTGTTTGCTTCATCGGTTCTCGCCATGGAGACGATGCCGCGGACATGTTTGATTAAGCCCGGCTCGTCGGGAAGTTTGCGCGACATTCTTCTGGCCAGATCGTAGTTCCACTTTTCACTGGTGGCGAGATTGCCACCCTGGATGACAAAGTCTTTGACTGTGCGGCTGAACGTCGTTGTGTCCAGTGCGCCGGTCGCGGCAAGGTTAAGAAAACTACGCACGCTTTCCGGTGCCGCTTCAGGAATCATCTCGATCTCAATCGAGCCCAACTCGGTTTCGAGACTAACGCAGCTCGCAGCCATCTTCTCGACACTCGCGCCATCAAACGGCTCAGGCTTTGGAGTGGACGCTTCAGCGGGTCTGGCGTTGGCCTTCTTGGCCGAACCGATTTGCGATCCTGACTGAGCGATGGCCGATAAAGCCATGCAGCTGATCAAGACCAATGCACAGCTCAGGTGATTGAGTGAAATCTTCATTTGTTGTACAAAAATTAGATTGATGACGCTTACCCGAGTCTGCTGCCCAACAACCATTGTCCCCCATCAACCACCAGAATCGCACCATTGATGAAGCTCGCCGCATCTGAACAAAGAAACAGCGCAGCCTTTTCGATGTCGCTGATTCGCCCAAAGCGTCCCAGGGGAATGTTCTTCTTCAGTTTCTCTTTGACGGGTTCTGGGACCAAACGTTTCATACCCTCCGTGTCTTCAATCGGCCCGGGCGCGATACTGTTTACACGAATACCATAGCGGCCCCACTCGACTGCCAGGTTGCGCGTGAGCGCGTCGACTCCGGCCTTCGCGGCTGATACGTGGAGTTGCATCGGCGTGCCAAGGTAATGAAGTGTGGCGCTAATGTTGAGAATCTGGCCCTGATGTTCTTTGAGTTGCGCGAAGGCAGCGCGACAAACGTTGAAGGTGCCCTTGAGATCGATGTCCACGACGGTTCCGAATCCGTTTGGGGATAACGCCTCGGCAGGCGCCAGGAAATTTCCAGCGGCGCCGTTGACGACGATATCGATCTTGCCGAAGCGTTCGACCGCGGCCGCTATCGCCTTCTCAACGTCCTCCGGATTGCGCACGTCGGCTGCAACCGCAAACGCTTCGCCGACGTTACTTCCTGAGCGCTCCATCATTGTCGGGCTACTGCCCCTTGCGCGGGCTTCGTTGATCGCTTTGGCGGCGGGTTCGAGGTGTTCAATGCTGCGACTGACAAGCGCGACGTTGGCGCCAGCTTCGGCCAGCGCGCGCGCCACACCGCCAGTGATGCCGGTGCCGCCGCCGGTTACGAAAGCGGCGCACCCCTTAAGAATTCCATCGACGAAGATTTTGTTATCCATGTTCTTATTTGGAGTGCGCCGGCAGAGCGAAGCGTCGACGGCGCTTTGGTTATGAACGTTTTAAAGAATAAAAAGCGGTGTCGCGCTTCGCTTGCCACCGCACTCCATAAAGACTTACCCACCTACGATAAACGGCCGGGACTGCACAATATAGATCTGACCCTTCATGTAGGCCCACTCAATGTCCTGTTCGCGACTGCCGAACACACGCTTGATCGCAGTCGCAGCCGACACCAGTCGCCGGATCACATTGTCAGTCAACACCACTCGCTCACCGGTGATAGCAATCTCCTTGACGCCGCCACGCTCGTCAAACGTCAACAGGCTGTCCTCATCCGAACGTGTCAGCACCTGCACCGCATTCGCGCGTTCACGAAAAATAATCTGCTCCGCAACCTTCTTGCCTTCAACAACCTTGATGCCCAGGCCGCGCTTGGCACTGATGTAAATCGCACCTTTGTTGTCTTTGTCGAATGGGTCGGTGGTAATCATCACACCGGAGCTTTCGGAATTAATACCCTCCTGAATCAGCACAGCCATAAAGATCTTCGAGTGATCGACGCTCGCCCGCTCGCGGGCCTCGTAAGCTTCGAAATTCCACAGCGATGCCCAGACGGTTTTGATCGCCTCAATGAGTTCTTTATCTCCACGAACGTTTGGAACGGTCGTGTAGAGTCCGGCGCCGCTAAAGTTTGGCAAGTCTTCAGAGTTGGACGAGCTGCGCACAAACAAACCCTTCCCGGCAAACTCCCGCTTCACCCGACGCAGAACCTGAGCCTGCAGTCTGTCATCAAACTGCGCCTGCTTGATGCTCTCGCGCAACTTCACGAGCTTCTCACGACGATAGGCCGGATCGTGAACAAATTTCTGATCGTTGAGCAAGGTGAAGATTGCATCGTCCAGCTTGTTTGCTCTCAGAAACTCGTCGTAATAGTAAAAAGGAATTGTGAAACCACTCGGAACTACAATGCCCGGCAAACGTGCATTCATTACCTCGCCAAGGTTGGCCGACTTGCCACCAAAAGCGATCGCCGAGGCGGCACGCTGTTGCCGGAGGCCGAGCAAACGTGTCTCCGACAGGTTGAAGCGCGGCTTCATCACGTCAAGGCGTTGGGATAGCCGGCGTTGATACTCCTTCAGCTGATCCTGACCGGCACGTTTGATCGTGTAGCCGTCGCGCTTGGCGTCAAACTCCACCCACCAGCCGTCGTACTGTTTCAGCAGTGTTAACGCATTTTTGACGTAAGCGTTGGGAATCCCCCAGCCCTTCGCCAACAGGTTGATGTGCGAAAGAGGAGTCGAGGGATGCGACGTAATCACCCCGGCTACGGGTGGAAGCTGGATCGGCACTTCATCGAGGACGAGTATTTCGTTGAAGCCGATCTCAACATGTTCATCGAGCTTGGGAATGACGTGAATCCGGCCCAGACCTTTGGCCACATTCAGCGCCTGGTATTCCTGTTCCCTGGCGATGTCGCTTTGCAAGACTCGATCGAGTCCGGTCACCGTGCGCGACTCATCATCCTGACGAATTGAATTTGGCTTGTACGCGACTGCTTTAAAAAACGACGGCTTAATTAGATCCGCAGCGAGCTTGATTTGATCCGCGGTAATCAGATCGCCTTCCCAGAATTCGAATGTCCAGCGTTGCAACGGCGTTTGATACGCGATCGTCCCCAGGATGAAACGTCGGTTTGGCTTGAGATAGTTGTTCTCAAAAAACTCACGACCGCGTTCCAGTGAGAGATAGGTTCCATTCACGAAATCCTTGTGGAAGGCATAGCGCTTCGTGTTGACGTAGTAAATCTTGTTCTGATCTTTGCGGTCGATAACGAAGAGCACGTGCGGGAGCGCGTAGGGCGTGTTGGGATCGTAGGTGACGGCTAACGTGTCAAACTCAGCCTGCGATTTAACGGCGGGAAGCGAGCGCTGCGACTCGGTTTGCGCGCTGACAGTGATCATTGCGCCAATAGAGACGAGGATCAAAACCAGCGTGACGCTTAGTAGTAGATTCCTGGAATGCATCGTTACTGCTCAAGTAGTTCAGAGTTCAACCTTCAGGTTGCTCTTGTGCTAAAGGACAAGCTAAAGCTTGAACTCTGAACTATTGGCCTCTGCGCCAAATCAAACCGACGACAACCTTACCAGTGCGCACCAACAACTCTAACAAATCATCGATGTGACGGCGCTCAGTCAGGAAGCTATTAATGTTTACACGCAGCGCCCGCCGCCCGTTTAGCACCGTAGTAGTGATCCAGGCTTCGCCCCCGCGCTCGATCTGTTGCTGCAACTCTTGCTGCAAACGATCCTGTCCTTTGCCATCAAAGTCTGCAAAACCAGCCGGCGAAAACCTGAAACAGCAGACCGCCGTTTCAACCGGAGACACGCGTTCGAAATCGTCCAGATCATCGATGCGTGCCGCCATATATTCGGTGAGCCCGATCTGACGTTCAATCACCGCCGCATATCCGGCCCGGCCCATGAACTTCAGCGCCATCCAAAGTTTCAACGAACTGAAACGGCGCGTGCCCATCTGGCCGTAACGAAAGAAATCAAACTCAACATCTGCGCCGCCGCGATCTTCATTAAGATACTCCGGCGTAATATCAAACGCATCTCGCAAAACCCGACCGCCATCGCGCACGAGCACAGCGCCACAGGCAAACGGCACAAACATCCACTTGTGTGGATCAAACGTTACCGAATCAGCGAACTCAATGCCTCGCAGTTTGTCGCAATGCTTTTCTGAAAATGCCAGGGCGGCGCCATAAGCCGCGTCCACGTGATACCAGCAATTGTTCTCCTGAGCTATCGCGGCCAGCTGCGGCAACGGATCGATTACTCCGGTGGAGGTCGCGCCGGCAATGCCTATGACACAGCAAGGTACACACCCGGTCCGGCGATCTGCCTCGAGTTGTTGTTGCAATGCCTCGGGGCGGATATGAAAGTTTTCGTCAGTGGCAATCTTACGCAGACTGTTGCGGCCAAGCCCGAGGATGTCAACGCTCCGCTCGATCGAGAAATGACACTGTTCCGAAGCGTAAACCGTCAGCTCACCGGGAGCAGACCGCAAACCATCACGCACTCCAGTTTGATGAGCGCGGTCGCGGGCACACTTAAGCGCGATCAAGTTTGCTTCTGTACCGCCGCTGGCTAACACGCCGAAGCTCTCGGGACCAAAACCAACTAGTTCGCACAGCCATCGCAGCACGCGCGCCTCGATCATTGCGGACGTCGGGCCATTGCGCCAGGCCCCGGCGTTTTGGTTGAGCGATGAAGACAACGCATCAGCCCAGACACCGATCGGCAGGGGCGTGGGATTAAACTGGCCGTAATAGCGCGGGCTGGGAACCTGCATCGCATGCGCAAGCACGTCTCTGGTAAAGCTCTCCAGGATTTCTTCGGTTGTAATTCCGTGTTCCGGAAAAGGCTCATCGAATATTTTTTCCAGCTCCTCGGGCGTGGCTGTTGAAGTAACGTTTCTAGTGTCGAGACTCGCGGCGTATTCGGTGATGATCGCGGTAACGGCTCGTCCCAGCCGCTCATGTCGGTCCGCTATTTGATCAGTTAGTTGTCCAGCCAGGTCGTCAATCATATAAACTCACGAAACGATAAAAATGGATTTCCGGATGTGGTTAGCATCGCATGCAGAGGCGCAAACCGACAAAGCAGAAATGAACACAACGGCGCAAACAAAGAAGTTTAGAGAAACTCTGAAGACGGAAGCCTCCGCCTATGATGTCGCGCTAACGGCTGAAGCAATCGATGGCCTCTCGCTTTACTACGAGTTGCTCAGCGCCTGGAACTCCCGCGTGCATCTCGTGGCGCCTTGTCCGCCAGAGGAGTTTGCAACGCGTCACGTTCTCGAATCACTGATCCTGCTGAAGCATTTGGCCTTGGATGCTAGTGTCGCCGAAGTCGGCGCCGGCGGCGGCTTGCCCATCATTCCCTGCCTGATGGTGAGATCCGACCTGCACGCCATTTTGATAGAGTCTTCGCAAAAGAAAGCTGTGTTTTTACGCGAAGCCTTAACTCGAACCGGCATTTCCCCGAGAGCGCGTGTCATCAACGAACGGTTTGAAAGTGTAGCCCCGCCTGCAGTTGAGTTCGTCACCTGTCGCGCTCTCGAGCGCTTTGAGGAGATGCTGCCTGATTTATTCGCCTGGGCCCCACTGAAAACTACGCTGCTACTCTTCGGCGCTAAACGACTCGAAACAAGAATTGAAAGTCTGGGGTTTACGAGCACTGCTGAACTCATGCCCCGGACGAAAGGACGGTTTCTCTTCATCGTCAAGAAGCCGTGACGCCGCAAGCTGATTTTTGGAGTGCGGTGACCTGTCACCGCTTTGGTCCGCGGCGGCTCGACGCCGCCGGATTGTGTAGAGTCAATGCCCACCAGGTCGCGACAGGTCGCGACTGAACAAAGCGGCGACAGGTCGCCGCACTCCAAAATCTAAACTCATCGCAGGCGTTGCACACGAATCTCCGACGGCGGTGTTCCCTCTCCTGGATAGACTGCAACTGTCGTTTCGTAGCTCTTGCTCCCCCAAACAACCACCGCACCGTAGCGAATTGGCCTGCCTCGATTGTTGTAATTTCGAAACTTACTAATTTGTGCAAATAACCTTCGCAACAGGCTAGCTCTAATGGTGCGAGCGCCAAAGCTCACCAGCCCGTCCTGATTGGTTGTTTGCGCCTCCTCATGTCCTTCCGATTCCAGCAAGTAGTTCTGCCAGTGTTCAGTGACGTTGATTTCACTCACCGGCGTGCCGGCGTCATCGACAACACGAAGATTCCAATGCGGCACGGTCGTGGTTTGGAGAGGGTATAGAAATGTGCACAGGACGACTGCCAGGGCGAGGACAATGCCAACGCGAAAGCCATATCCGGAACGCCACTGATCAGAAACCCATTGGTTGAATCGCATAGACTTGACGCCTCCGGAACGGTTCAGGCGAAGGTCTAGGGATCGATCACAAATGACTCATCGGCACTAGTCGCCTCAGCGCCATTCTTATCGGCAGCATAAACAACGCCGGTTTCGTTCATATAGAACGATCGCCGACCCGTCCGTCCGTAGGTTCTTGGAACCGCCATGATCTCGATTGAGGCGGGAGATTCTGCAGACCACTTTTCGCGTCTGATGCGGAAAAGATAGCCGAATCGGTGGCCCTCGGCCAGTACGGGATCGATCAGTCCCTGCTTTCGCAGTTCATCGAGCATTCCGTAATCTCCGTTACCGGCGGTTGCCTGGTAGGTGGCTTCGCTGGCGAAGAGTGTTTGCAACGACCTGATCGCGCCTGCTTCGTTATGCCTGATCAATCGACGCTGTTGGCGAGTAGTAAGTCGTTCGACGGCTGGTGCGCGAGTTTTGTCCGGCTCTGCCTTACCCATCTGGGCATGGAAAGAAGGGACAAAACAGAGGGTTATAGCGACTAAAGAAAGAACTCGAATCGCATTTGCAAGGCAGTGCCGGTAAGACAATAAGCTCCATTCCTTAGGGCACAATATCGAGTCCGATCAATTGTTGGCCGGAAATAACGAACTCCGCTGGCGGCAGTTCCATTTCGTAAACTGCAGACAAAACGGTCGGCGTGTAACCGCCTGAGTTTCTGTCGCTGTTGAGCGTGGCGACTACTGACGGTGGCAAATTCGGTAGTTCACTAGTGCCGATAACGGCGCCGGGCGTAATGCGGAACAGTTTCACATAGAGTCGATCGCTCTTCTTAACTTTGTTGATTGCCTGCACCAGTTGACCCAAATCCTGGGGAACAAAAGCCCTTGAGGCTGAACCTTCCTGGAGTGCTCCGCCATCGCCGACGAACACCAGCAGTTGTCCCGGAATAGCGTCGTCCGGAATCTTCACTGGTATCCGCTGCACAAACTGTTTTCCTGATTCAGTCCGCACGTATGCTTGAATCTCGATACTCTCGCCACGGTGAGCTTCAGTCTTACTAAGCGCAATTCTTTCGAGTGCGCCGGCGTACTTGGTGTCGGAAGACGAAATGTCGAGCGACACGCCTTCAATCTGCACATCGTCGAAGCCGCTGCCAAGCAAAGAACTAATCGGACCGGCAACGGAGCCGGCCGCCAGAATTGGCGAGTTGCCCGCCGAAAAGCGGCGATCAACCGAGATCGGTTCCTGTCCCTTAACGTTGATGGCGCCCTTGATGGTGATCGTGGAGTCACCAAGGGAACGCTCGCTGGAAGTAATCGTGTTGAAGACCGTGATGTTAAGCAGAAGGGGCGTCAAGAACGAATCGTTGGCGATTTCGTAAGCATAAGTCTCGGTGCGATCACGGCTGGTGTGTAAGTTAATCTTTACCGGGATCATTTTCGGCGCCTGGCCCAACTGACCAAACACTCCGGAGGCACGGTCCTGAGAAATCGAACCCATCATCGCCCCGGGCACCGACAGCTTGAAAGAGTTATTCAAATTCGAAATAACAGTAACCACCGCCGTTTCGCTCATTGGCATGTCTGAAGCGCCCAAACCCAGAAACGGGTGACCAAACGCGTAGATACGATCAACATCACGAAATGTGACCGTGCCGGAGGCGGCAATTGAGTAGTCGCCACGAACCAGCTGAACGCTGACTGACGTTCCCGGTGCAAGTGTTTTCTCTGTAGCCTTCGCCAGGGGCGTCATCCCTGCCGAGCCGCCAACACCCGAAACTGGAAGTAGTCCATTGGCCATCAGCTGCGGCGCAAACATCGCGAGTGATTCCTGACTAATACCACCGAAGACTACAGGCGTTGCAATCGGAGTAATTTGTTGGCCAATTAGCGGAATGAGACGCGAGCCTTCCGTTACGGGCGCGATTAGCGAAGTTGGACCGATTGCCTGCCTGGGCAAGGTTGGCTTCCAGTCAGTAGAAGCGAGTTGCGCAAACGA
>Ga0207684_10006034_pt1 | contig 11086 bp, 10 predicted proteins | sample KBSK5501metaG_FD_184342 | JGI IMG/M metagenome (GOLD analysis project Ga0207684, IMG submission 184342) | Corn, switchgrass and miscanthus rhizosphere microbial communities from Kellogg Biological Station, Michigan, USA - KBS K5-50-1 metaG... | ecosystem: Host-associated > Plants > Roots >... | reverse complement strand
GAACAGGACACGATCGGCAAGGTGGTCCGCACCTTCAAGACCGCGCTGATGGACCGGGTGCCGCTCGTCGACGAGATCGTGGTCATCGACTCCGGCTCAACCGATCGAACGGCGGCCATCGCGGAGCGGGCCGGCGTCCGCGTCGTGCAGCACAGCGAGATCCTGCCTCGATACGGGGTCCAGCAGGGCAAGGGCGAAGCGCTCTGGAAGAGCCTGTTCACGCTGAACGGCGACCTGATCTGCTGGGTCGATACCGACATTAGCAACATCCACCCAAAGTTCGTCTACGGCCTCCTCGGGCCGTTGCTGAGTGACCCGGAGATCCATTACGTCAAGGGGTTCTACCGGCGCCCGCTCAAATTCGGCACCGAGTTCCAGGCCCAGGGCGGCGGCAGGGTCACCGAGCTAGCCGCGCGGCCCATGCTCAACTTGTTCTTTCCCGAACTCTCCGGCCTGGTGCAGCCACTCTCCGGCGAGTACGCCGGCCGTCGGCGCGTGCTGGAGAGTGTGCCCTTCTTCACTGGATACGGGGTCGAACTGGGCCTGCTGCTCGCGATATCCGAGGCCTACGGACTGCGCGCCATCGCGCAGGTCGACCTCGGCATGCGCCTCCATCGCAACCAAACGCTCTTCGACCTCTCGAAAATGGCGTTCGCCATCATGCAGGTCGGCTTGAAACACCTCGGCGATCGTCACCGCATCCATCTGCTCGAGGAAGTCAACAAAACGATGAAGCTGATCCACTACGAAGACGAGCGCTACTGGATCGAACAGAAAGAAATCGAAGACCAGGAGCGCCCGCCGATGAACTCCGTGCCGGAATATTTCCTGGCTCGTCACCGCGCCCAGCCGGAATAACCCCCCACCCAGCGCCCCCACCCTACCTTCCCCCCTTGAGCGGGGGAGGGGAAATTCACTCACGGCGCGAGGATCAAGGGGTTACGTAGCAACTTCGCATAATCGTGCGATGCGACGCGGCTACCTCGCCCTTGGCTTGCTCGCCCTGATCTGGGGCGCGTCGTTCCTCTTCATCAAGTTCGCCATCCGCGACATGAGCCCGGCGACGCTGGTCCTGTCGCGCGCCGTCCTCGGCGCCCTGACGCTCGGCGCCATCTTCGCGGCTAGGCGCCAGAGCCCTTTCCCTGTCGGGACACGCACGCGCCTCGTGCCCTTCGTGATGCTGGCCATCTTTGGCAGCCTCCTGCCCTGGTTTGCCTTCGGCTTCGGCGAGCTATCGATCAGCAGCGCGCTCGCCAGCATCTTGAACGCGACCACGCCGCTGTGGACGGCGGTCTTCGCCTACTGGGTCACCCCGTCGGAGCGGCCCAGCCCACTCAACTACCTCGGCGTGGCCATCGGGTTTGTGGGGGTTGGGGTCCTGATCGCGCCCGACCTGATCGGCCAGCCCCTGCGGGCAACAACCGTTGGAACGCTCGCCATCGCGGGGGCGGCGGCCAGCTACGCGGTGGCCGCATTGATCCAGCGACGCCGGCTACGCGGCGTCAGCCCCCTGCAGGTCGGCTTCTGGCAGCTGGCATTGACCGCACCGCTAGCATTGGCCGCGGCGCTCCCCACCATCAGCGCGACCCACCTGCGATTGCCGTCGATCGCGGCGATGCTCGTCCTCGGGGTGGGCGGCTCCGGCATCGCCTACCTTCTGTATTACTTCATGATGAACACGCTCGGCGCAACCCGCGCGACAACGGTGACGTTCCTGCTTCCGGTGACGGCGGTCTTCTGGGGCGCGACCATTCTCCGCGAGGTGATCACCATTCCCATCCTGGCCGGCATGGCCGTCATTCTGCTGGGGGTCTTCCTGACGAGCCGCCAGCGGCCCCGGCGCGCGGCGGCTGCTCACGACCGGCCTTTGCCTGAAATCTCATCTGGCACGGGTAGAATCTCCGGTTGAGATGCGCCGACTTTCTCTCGCGCTCACGGCGCTGGCTCTGACGCTCGGCGCCTGCACCAATCCGATGACCGGCGCCGCGGTCAGCCCCCCGGCGAGCCCGACGCCGACCCCCACGCCGTCTCCCACGGCAACCCCGGTCCCCTCGCCCACGCTCGTCAACGGCCGCATCGTCGTGTCCAACTTCGATGACAATGGCGCCGCGGTCGTTGCCGGGATTCTTTTCCCGCCAAGTGGTGGTGTCTGCGGCGCCAATGGCAAATACGACGCCTGCCCGGTCACCGATGGGCTCGCGCAGCGACTGGATTCGAACCCTCTCACGAGCGCCGAGCCACTCTGCCGCTGCCAGAACACCTACCAGTCCCGGACCATCACCACGGAAGCGCTGCCTCCTGGGAATCCTGGCGCCATCGCGCATGTCGTTCTCGACTTCGGTGGCAGCAGCGTGAAGCTGGACGTGACCGTCATCCGCTCGGCCGGCGGCTGGTTCGCCAGCGACACCAGTTGCACCGGCCAGGATGCGGGGACGACCTCGATCTATGCGGCCTCGCCCCCACCCTGCGGCTAAGTGCTTAAAGTATTGCTGTGACCGTGACCTGGTACCTGCTGCTGAAGTACCTGCACGTCCTGCTGGCGATCACTGCGGTCGGGAGCAACATCACCTATGGCGTCTGGAAAACTCTGGGCGCGAGAGAGCCGGCGCACGCGCCGTTCGCCCTGAAAGGGATCGCCTTCATCGATAACCGGGTCGCAAACCCTGCCTATGGGGGTCTCTTGATCACCGGGCTGATTCTTTTGGCCGTCGGCGAGGTGGGCTTCCGCGGCTGGGTGATCGCGGCCCTCATCCTCTTCGCGCTCCTGATCGTGGTAGCCGCCGGCTTCTACTCGCGAGTCGTTCGGCAGCAGATCAAGGTGATGGACGCCGAAGGCGTCGCCAGCGTGGCCTTCAAGCGGCTCGACTCGCAGGCGATGACCTACGGCATCATCAGCCTGGTGATCGCGCTTCTGATCGTCTTCCTGATGGTGGTCAAGCCGTTTCCGTAAGCGGCTCCTCCTGGAATACGCCGCCGTCATCCAGGCGCCAGGAGCGCGTCTGGAGCAGCGTTCCCTGCTGCACCGACGCCACGACGTAGCTGTAGAAGGACCAACCGTGTTCGGCATCGAACCGCGAAGGGATCGCGGGATGATCCGGATGGCTGTGCGCAAATCCGACGATTTCCAGCCCGCGCGACTCGGCGTCTTTCTGGACCCGCAACTGCTCGAGCGGGTCCAGGGCGTAGCGATCCCATGGTCGGTCGGTAATGGTGTTGCGCATCCCACGGAATTCCTCGACCGTGTGATCGGCGCCATCGGCCCGGCCAATCAGCGCCCCGCAGGCCTCATTCGGATAGCCGGCCTCGAGATGCTGGCGCATCTGGTCCATCACGGACCCGAGAACTCGGAGCGTCAAAACTTCCGGCGGTAGAGTCCCGAGCTCAAATAACGGTCGCCGCCGTCGGGGAACACCATCACGAACACGCCCTCCGAGGTCCGGCGTGCCACCTCTCGCGCGGCGTATAGCGCCGCGCCCGAGGAGTTGCCGACCAGCAGCCCTTCGGACCGCGCTAGGTCGTGGGCCAGCTCGTAGGCGGCCTCCGTCGGCACGCTTATCTTTTCGTCCTGCACGCTGGGATCGTAAATGCCGGGAACGATCGAGCTCTCGAGGTGCTTGAGCCCCTCGAGGCCGTGCAGTCCATCGGATGGCTCGGCCGCGATCACCCTGATTCCGCGGTTGTGACGCTTGAGGAAGCGGCCGACTCCCATCAGGGTGCCGGTGGTCCCGAGGCCGGCGACGAAGTGGGTGACCTCGCCATGTGTCTGGTCGAGGATCTCAGGACCTGTGGTGTCGAAGTGGGCCCGCCAGTTGAACGGGTTGTTGTACTGGTCCGGCATGAAATACACGCCGGGCGCCGACTCCTTGATCCGGTGCGCCTCGCGGATGGCGCCGTCCGATCCCTCCAGGGCCGAGGTGAAAAACGCTTCGGCGCCGAAGGCTTTGACGATCTCGCGGCGTTCCTCGTTGACGTTCTCCGGCATCACCAGCTTCACCTGGTACCCCTTGGCGGCGCCGATCAGGGCGTAGGCGATGCCGGTATTCCCCGACGTCGAGTCAAGGATGACCTTCTCCACGGTGAGCTCGCCGGTCCGCTCGGCCTCTTCGATCATGCGCAGCGCCGGCCGGTCCTTGACCGAGCCGCCCGGATTGAACCATTCGGCCTTGGCATAGAAGGTGATGTGCGGGAACTCCTTTTCGAGCAAGCGAATCCGGATCAGCGGAGTATTGCCAATCCGCTGCAGGATCGACTGGTCCGGCAGGTTCTCGAAAACCGACAGCGCGCGGTGCGGCATAACCCGCTAATTCTAAGGGCGGCCTAACGGCGGGCCCGACTTTTGAATTCGGTCGCAACAGTGCTTAACGCGCTATACTGCCGCCGAATTCGTCCATCAGTTCGTTTCGGAGGTAGTCAATGGCCGCAGCAGCAGCGCCCACCGCCGTTACCGGAGCCAAGGCCGGATTTTGGATCCGCGTCCTGGCATTCATCATCGACAGCGTCATCCTTTACGTCATCAACCTGATCGTCGGCGTGGTTCTCAACCCGTCAACCACGGGCCGCAGCGGCATCCAGACCCTGCTCGGCATCATCTACTTCACCTACTTCTGGTCAGCCAGCAGTCTGTGGCCTGGACAGACGGTCGGCGACAAACTCCTCAACCTGCGCGTGATCAAGACCGACGGCACGGACCTGACCATCGTCCAGGCGTTCATCCGGTACGTTGGTCTGGTCGTCTCGATCCTCGTCATCTTCATCGGCGTCATCTGGGTCGCCTTCGACCCCAACAAGCAAGGTTGGCACGACAAGATCGCCGGAACCTACGTCATCAAGACGGCCTAAACACCACTTCGAATCGCTCACATCCCGCCCTCTCCAATCGGGGAGGGCGGGATGGCAATCTAGGTTGCGGGCTGGCTTTCGCTCAGCAGGAAGACCGGGTGGTCCGCCGGGTCCGGCATCATCTCGAACTCTTTGGCCACGAAGCCGCCGTATCGACTGCCATAGTGCTGGACGTACGCAGCGACCAGCGGAGCACGCTGCGACGCAGGAATCTCGGTCGCGTTGAAATGAATCCGGCGCCGACCGACCCGTAGGTCGCCCTCCCCCACCGCGCGGAGGTTGCGTGCCCAGTGGGTGTTGCCCCGTGGAGCCACGAGGTAGCGCCGGCCCTCGTATTCGACCGGCCACACGGGCGTGGTGTAGCGGCGTCCACTGGTGCGGCCGCGGATGGTGAGGCTCGGCACCAGTCCGAGCATCGTCATGAGCGGGTTCATGACCTTGTTGTTGAAGAAGCCCGACCTCCGGTACGGGGCCGATTGACTCAAGACAATGCCTGCTGGAAATCGGCCAGCAAATCATCAGGATGTTCGAGCCCGACCGAGCAGCGAACCAGCCCGTCGCTGATGCCGGCGTGGGCGCGCTCGCTGGGGTCCAGCGCGCGGTGCGAGGTCGAGGCTGGGTGGCTCAGTGTGGTCGCGACGTTCCCGAGGCTCGGCATCAGCCGCACCAACTGCAGCCGTGACAGCATCGACTCGAGTGTGGCCCTCCCGCCGGCCAGCTCAAAGGAAAGCAGGGCGCCGGCGCCGCCCGGTAGCAGTCTTCGGGCTCGCGCGCAAAACGGACTCGTATCCAGCTCGGGATAGTTGACCCGGCTCACCGCCGCGTGCCCCTCGAGAAAACGCGCCAGTGCCAGCGCATTCGAGGTGTGTCGCGCCATCCGAACCGCGAGCGTGCGGATCCCGCGAAGGGTGAGCCAGGCATCGAACGGGCCCAGGGTCGGCCCAAACGTATGGGCAAAGGCGCGGGCGCCTTCGATCCAGGACGGCTTGCCGACCACGAGTCCGCCGATGACATCGGCGTGCCCGCTCAAATTCTTGGTCGCGCTGTAGATCACGACGTCGGCGCCCCACCGAAGCGGCTGACTCAGCGCCGGTGTCGGTACGGTGTTATCGACCACCAGCAGCGCGCCGGCATCGTGCGCGATGGTGGCCAGCGCCTCCAGGTCCGGGACTCGGATCAGTGGATTGGTGCACATCTCGCAGAGCAACACGCGAGTCCGATCGGTCACGGCCCGCCGGACGGCCTCCAGGTCCTGGAAGTCAGCGATGGTACTCGTGATGCCGAAGCGCGGCAAATCGTTCCGAAGGAAGGTCAGGGTGGTGCCATAGCAGTCGTGGGCGGCCACCAGGTGATCGCCGGCATTCATCTCGCTCATCAGCGCGACCGCGATCGCCGCCATGCCAGAACCGACCGCGACCGCGTCCAGCCGCGTCGCGAGCCCATTGGACTCCAGCCCGGCTACCGCGGCCTCGAGCTGGCGGTGATTGTCGGTCCCCCATCGGCCATAGCCGCGATGCTCGGCCATCGCGGCGTCGAGCGCAATCAGGTCCGGATAAGCACTCGCCGATCCAACACTGATGTCGGGCGTCACCGGTGCGTCTTTCCGGTCCAGCGTCGGCTCGCCGGCGTGCACCGCCACCGTGTCGGAATGCGGCATCGCGTCAGCCTACCTGAAGGCGCTCAAACCTCAAGATCTGTTCCGTGTCGCCAATGCCCTCCAGGACCGCCAGCCCGGCCTTCATCTCGGCGGCATCGGCTGTGATCAGCGCTCGCTCGCAGCGGACACGGGCGGCGTACGGCCGCGCGCCCACGCGATCGAGCAGCGTGATCGATCGATCGAGCCGGCCCAAGTCGCGCTCCGCCCTGCCGAGGGCACGCTCGGCCTGGGCCTCCAGCACTGGGTACTCGTACTTGTGGCAAAGCTCGAGGACCGATAACAGCCCGGCGGTTGATGGCAGTCGGTCCTGATCGAGCAGCCGGCTCAACCCGCGCTCGAGTCGCTCGACCTGGAACCGCGGTTCGCGAAGGAAATACTCCACGGCATCCTGGCACGATCGGAGATCGGCGCTGCCATAGCCAAGCCAGAGCCGAAACGCCGTCCCTTCGGGGAACGCCGCGGAAATCTCATCGTGGATGCCGCCGTACAGCTCGACCAGGTGCTCGTCCTGCCGGGCTCGCGCGACATCAACGGCCGCCATGAAGCCCCTCAGCGCGTAGCCGGCGGAGGATTGCCTGGATTCGATGAGCAGCTGGCGCGCGCGCTGCGCCATGGCAAGGCTCTCGTCCCAGCGTCCCAAAAGGGTGAGTACATAGCTCCGCCAGGCCACGAGGTGAAGCGTCACCGCGGGGACCTGTCCGGGTTGGACCCGGGCGAGTCCCTCCGCTGACACCCGTTCGGCCTCGTCCAGTTCACCCAACAGTGCCGAGCTCCAGACCACCATGCTGTGCGCGTCGACCTTCTCAAACAGCTCGAGCCGGTCCTGGATCGCCAGCCGCTGCCGCGAATACTCGCGACTCCTTCGCCAGTCGTCCTGGATCTGGCCGGTTCCAGCCAACGCGTCAAGGGCCATGCTCTGCAGGTTCGGATCATCGAGCCGGCGGGCGATGCTCAGCGCTTGTTCGGCGCTAGCGTCCGCTTCGGCGATCTCAGCGTCGGTGGCGAGCCGGTCGGCGGCGCGAATCCAAAAGGGAAAGAATCCCTCGGCCGCAAGATAGGCGGCCATCACCCGCTCATCGGTGACGTGGGCGGCCACCGCTCGAGCGTCCCGACGCAGTTCCGCCATCGCGTCCTCCGGGAGACGGTTCGCGACCGAGCCCTGGAACCTCATGTAGGTGCTGAGCAGCCCGGCGAGAATCCTCAACTGCTGGGTCGGCCCTCGACCCTGCTCGCGGCAGAGGCGCAAGGCGGTTTGGAACGCCTCGATGATCGCCTCTCCAGACTCGGCCATCTCGCCGAGGCGTTGGTAGAGGTCGGGTAATCGGGCCGGCTCGGCCAACTCGATCGCGCTTCGCAAATGGCGTCCCCCTTCCACGCTGGCGGCCGCGGTGGCCGCGACGTCGGCGGCGCGGCTGAGCCAGTCGACCGCTTTGCCGCGGATCCGCTGCGTTTCCTCCTCGGCGGGGCGCTGCGCGGTGGCGATCATGGCCGCCTCGCGATAGTGGTAGGCGATCAGCTCGGCCAGCGAATCCTCCCGTTCACCGGCAATCCCTTCCAGCCATTGAGCGGCAGCAGCGTGAAGCCGTCCGCGCTCGGCTCGGGTCAACGTCTGGTAGGCGACCTCGCGGATCAGGATGTGACGGAAGGCGAAGATATCCGCGCCGGTGGCGCGAAGGAGATCCTTGTCGACCAGCTGCTCGATGACGCCGTCGACTCCTATCAGCGCCGGCTCCAGCGCCTGCAGGCCTGGAGGTCGAAAAGCACGCCCGAAAACGGAACCCAGCTGGATGATCCGTCGCTCCTCGGCGGTGAGCAAGTCGATGCGGGCTAGCACGGTTGCCTGGACGGTGTCTGGCAGTTGGTCACTGCCGGCACGCTCGGCCACGGATCGGATCAGCTCGCCGGCGAAGAACGGATTTCCCTCGGCCCGACGAACGATCCGGTCCAGTAGCTCCGGCGAGCATCCATCGAGCAACTGATCGACGAGGTGGGCCGTATCCCGATCGCTAAGCGGCTCGAGCGAGATCGACATGTAGTTGCGCCGGCCTCCGCCCCAGGTAGGCCGGCGATCCAGGAGCTCCGGGCGCGTGAGGGCAATCATCAGCAACGGCAAATCGCCGCGCGGTTGCATCACGAACTCAAAGAGATCGAGCAGGCTGTCGCTCGACCAGTGGAGGTCCTCGAACACCAAAACGAGTGGCGACCTGCGTGCCGCGATTTCGAAGAACGTTCGCCAGGCGGCCAACAGTGCCGAGCGGTCGCTCACCCCCGTCTCGCCTGCTCCGACCGTGGCGGCCAGCAGCTCGACCTCGCGGTCGAGCGCTTCCAACCCGGATCCTTCGAGCCATGCGCGAATCGCGGAGCGGACTATGTGCGACCTGGCGTCCTCGGGTACCCCGATCAGGCGGTAGAGTACGCCGCGCAGCGGCCAGTAGGTCAGCCGCTGCCCGTAGGGCAGGCACTGGGCAATTGCTACGGTGGCGCGAGGCTCGATGCCAGGAAGCCGTTCCAGGAACTCCTCGAGCAGACGGCTCTTGCCGACGCCCGCCGGCGCGATGATGCTGACAAGGAAGGGGCGCTGTTCGTGGAGCGCTCGACCGGCGACGAGCTCGAGTTGCTGCAGATCGGCATCCCGACCGATCAACGGCGTCCTCCTGGCCACGGGAAGGGGCGCCGCCCGACCGAGTAACGAGACGGCGCGGAGGGGTCGCGTCTTCCCGCGTGCGTCGACCGCAATGAGGGGACCGAAGGCAAAGCCCGCCCTGACGCTGCCAACGGTACGTTCACCGCAGAGAATGCCCCAAGATTCGGCAGCCTGCTGCAGTCGCGCGGCTGCGTTGACGGCATCGCCGCTCAGCGGGAAATCGCCGGTGGCGCTTTCTCGTACGGCGACCACCTCGCCCGTGTTTATGCCGAGGCGAATCGGCAACCGGTCGCCCAGCGCCGGGTCGGCGCGGACTCGGTCGCGAAGCGTTAGCGCGGCCGCCAGCGCCCGCTGCGGGTCGTCGTCATGCGTGTGCGGAAAGCCGAAGACCGCGACCACGGCGTCGCCGATGAACTTCTCGAGGATGCCGCCGTGCTCGCTGACGGTTTCGCGGGCGATGTCGTAGTAGCGCCGCAAAAGGACTCGGACATCCTCCGAGTCGAGGGCATCGCCCAGCGCCGTCGATCCCGCGACGTCGGCGAACAGGATGGTGACGACGCGCCGCTCTTCAGCCACTGGGCTATCGCTTCAGGAAGCGGACGCGCCGGCGACGGCGATAGCGGTCGCCGCTGCCCGTTGTCACGACGCTGATGCTGCCGTCGTTTTCGAGCACCGCCTGCTTGACGTCGCTGAGCTTGTTGACGCCGTGTTCGCGGATGGCCATCTCGACGTCGGTGACGCTGAGGCCTTCCTTCTCCAGCGCCGGCGTGCTGATTTCGCCATCCTGGACCACCACGGTCGGCGGTGGATCGATCAGGGCATCGAACCAAGGCCAGCGATTGCGAACCCACGCCACCGCGCGGTTGAAGACGAGCAGGATGGCGATGATGATGACGCCGCCGGTGACCGAGTTGTCGGGGCCGGTGATGGCGGGCTGCAGGGCGTTCGCGACCAGCAGCACGAGTACCAGGTCGAAGGTCGTGAACTGGCCGAGCTCTCGCTTGCCGAAGAGGCGGAGGCCGATGAAGAAGACGATGTAGATGATGACCGCGCGAATGACGAGATGCGTCCAGGGGATACCCAGCCTGAAGATCTCGCCCACGCCGCCCATGTCAGGCGAATCTTAGTGGGTTATTAGCGGGTTACTGGATGCCTGAATCCAAAGTCCAGCAGGGTCGCCGCGTCGGTGAAGTGCTGCGTGCTCCCGAGCACCACCACCAGGATCGTCCGGCCGTTCCGGGTCGCAGCGGCGGCCAGGCAATACCCGGCAGCCCCGGTGTAACCGGGCTTGATGCCGATCGCCCCGGGATAGGTCGATAGCAGCCGGTCGATGTTGATCGGGTTGAACGCCTTGTGCTGCGGCGTCGCGTAGATCGAGGCCTGCTTGGAGCCGACGATCGCCCGGACGTCGGGGTAATCGGCGAGGAGCGTCGCGCCCACCACGGCCAGGTCGTAGGCCGAGCTGTAGTGCTCGGCGTCGTCCAGCCCGCTGGGGTTGGTGAAGTGGGTCGCCCGCAGATGCAGCGCCGCCGCCTTCTGGTTCATGAAATCGATGAACCTGGCGCGGTCGACGATACCCATGGCGATCGCCTCCGCGGCGTCATTGCCGGAGTCGAGCAGCATGCCCTCGAGTAGCTCGCGCACGGTCAGCTTCTCCCCCGTGCTGATGCCCATGTGGTTGGGTTCGACCTGGGTCGCCGCCTGCGGGACGGTGATCACGGTGTCGAGTGGCGTAAGGTCCGCCGCCACCATCGCCGTCATCATTTTGGTCAGCGAGGCCTCCGCGTATCGGGTGCCCTGATCCTGCTGGTAAAGGATCTGCCCGGCGGTGAGGTCGACGACGATGGCCGCGCGGCCCTTGATCGACGGGATTTCGGCGATGGGGTGGGTCCGGAGCCAGCTGGCGCTCAACACCGGGACCTTGACCTGGGGCAGCTGGGCGGGCA
>Ga0207684_10006033_pt1 | contig 11088 bp, 13 predicted proteins | sample KBSK5501metaG_FD_184342 | JGI IMG/M metagenome (GOLD analysis project Ga0207684, IMG submission 184342) | Corn, switchgrass and miscanthus rhizosphere microbial communities from Kellogg Biological Station, Michigan, USA - KBS K5-50-1 metaG... | ecosystem: Host-associated > Plants > Roots >... | reverse complement strand
GACTCTCCTAACCGTGTAACAATTGGGCAACATCGCTCAGTCCATGTTGCCTCAAGTATAGTGCCTGTGCAGAAGGTCTTCTGTAGTCCAGGCTACAGAAGGCGCCATAAGACGTGAAATCGTTGCTGCCTCCCCCGCCATCGTCCTCATGCAGGTCCGAGGCCAGGGCGACAGAGCATGGGCAAGAGAACTTCTGTAGCCTGGACTACAGACATCACGAAGACGCGTGATATACTTCAGGTAGAAGGGGATTTATGACCGCGAGGTCAACTTGTTTGAAGGAAAAGGAGGAAGCGAGATCACATGCGTGCGATTATCTCCGAGCAACTGCGAAACCATCTCCAGCGCATAGGGAGCGCCGTACTCACGATAACGCTGGAACCCCTGCGCTGCTGAAGCGGGACCTTCTTCCAGGTATCGGTCGATACCCATGAGCCACGCGATCTGAGCCGCTATGAAGCGTTTGTCCAGGACGGCGTGCAGGTCTACTACTCCCCGAAACTTGACCGCAAGGCGGATGTCCTGGAATTGGATTACGCACGGATACTGTTTCGTAGCAAGCCAATTCTGTCAGGACCAGACGACCTCGTCGCAACCATCATTATGGGACGGGTGTAGAGTATTCGAGGCCAATTGACATCCTCCCCACGGCTGAAGCCGCGGGATTCCCAAGCCTCACGACTTGGGTTCCTGTTTCGTTGGAAGTTTGCCCTCCCTGGTTGCCATTCAGGTTTGGTCTTACGTCTTCCTTCACAGGCGTCGGGTCCCTTTCCCTGAGCCCCAGGGTAGGGTCTCGTTCTGGTCTTCATCACTCACATAGTTTTCGTGAGCGGACAAGAAAAAACGTGTGTACGTTGGTCAAACACGTTCGTGCTTTTACCGGTGATACTTCATCACCAAACCCACAAACACGATTCAGTTGTTCCGGGTACTCCTGAGATATCTCTTTAGATATCTCTTTGCGCCTGTTAAAAGCAGAAATGGGAGAACAAAGAAAGGAGCGTGCCTTTCCATTCCCAGCCTTCAAGGACGAGGTTTTGCGGCACGCATATGATAAGCAGTACCCTTGTACCAAAAAGGATCTGTAACCTGGACCGTATGATAGAGTAGAGGGGTCGTTTGTGGGGTGTGAGCTGCATTCAATACGATCGCTCGATCAATCCCCAGCACAGACGCATCTCATCAAATGCACGAGTATTGTACCAAGACAGGGTGTATTTGTGATCAAAGAGTGCTCATGAATGAGAACCGCACTTGCCAGCGATCGTCGCTAACAGTCTATGGTATCTCTTGAGAGAGTGGCAAGCAGGTTCTGAGCAAGAGAGTGAGGAATCATATGGCCGTCTTTCCGTGGTGGAATCGTCTCCATGTCCTTCCAGAGCTACCAGGAAGCGTCCCCCTGGCAATGCGCGAGAGCGCCCGGCGCAGGCAGCTCGTCAGCACGATCTTGTTGGTCGTGGCTGGCTTCCAGTTGGTGAGTCTCCCAGGCGCCATCAGCGATCAGAGTCTTCTGGCCCTTGGAACGGTAGTCCTGGGCCTGCTGATTTGTAGCGTGGCCATGCTTTTCAACAGGGGAGGTAGGGCCACCCTCAGCAGCATCCTGCTGATCGTCGTGATCGATCTGGGATGTGGGCTGATGCTGCTGACCTCTCCCATGGGGCTTGATGTGGCCAATCTGCCTGTCTTCGATGTGCTGATCGTCTCGGAACTCATTGCGGTCTCGTTGCTGCCTGCGGTGAGTGTCTTTCCCATCGCGCTGGGCAATATCCTCTTCATTCTCGGTGACATTGCCCTCCAACCACATACGCCTGCCTTGAACCAGCTGCTGGCTTCGGGAATGGCCTATGATGTCATTATTCAACCGATTGGCCTGCAAATTATCGTCGCGCTGGTGACATACCTCTGGGTCCGCAGCGCCCTGCGTGCCATCGCGCGGGCGGACCGTGCCGAAGAGGTCGCCGAACTGAAGCGGCGTGATGCTGAGCGCACGCACCAGCTCGAGACAGGCATCCAGCAGTTGTTGCAGACACAGGTGCGTGCCGCGAACGGCGATCTGATGGCGCGAGCGAACCTGAACCAAGACAACTTGCTCTGGCAGGTCGGTGTCTCACTCAATACGCTGTTGACCCGGCTGCAGAAGGCTGGCCGCCAAGCCAGTCGAGCGGAATACGAGAACCAGCAATTGAGAGGGGAAGTGGCACGGCTGACCGAGGCTCTGCGCGAGGCGAGGGCAGTGAAACATTTCCTGTAGTGGGAGTGCTGTGCGTTTTTCGTCTGGAGAGCGTATCGATAGGGATGGTACACCTCCTTGAGCCTGCACTGCAGCTTCTGGTCCAGCAAAGAAGTCATCAACCAAACGATTGAAGTTAGCACCCAGCAGCAGCAGCTCTTCGGGCTGCAACGACCCTCCTCTTCATGAGCAGCGCTGGGCTGCTGTTCGCTCAGCAATCCGGTGTCGAAGACGGAATGCTACATATATCAAGCAAAGGAATAGGACCCATGGCGCTTGCTCATCGTCGTCCCTATGGCATGTATCGTTGGTTGGCCAATATGCCCCGCAGGTTCTATCAGCTGGGTCTCGGATGGGTTTTTGGACACCGCGTGGCACAGATTACCCAGCGTGGCCGCAGGAGTGGATAGATCCGCCGGACGATTCTGGAAGTCTTGCACTATGACCCTCAGGCCCATGAGGTGCTGGTGGTGTCCGGGTGGGAAGGCAAAACGGATTGGTATCGCAATATCCAACACGAGCCCGAGCTGGAAGTGCGGACGGGACGGGTCCGTTACCGACCCATCCAGGAGTTTCTCTCGCCCGAAGAAACGGCGCGTCTCATCTTCATCCTGTTTCGCCAGCATCCGCACGAGGTCCGCCTTGTTGGATGACTCCTGGGGATCGATTCTCGTGCCGATGATGCTACCCTCCATGCACAGATCGAGGCGTTCTTTCGCGGAGTGCGTTTCCGCCCCGAAGATCGAGGGAGGCCAGGCATATGAGCGAGATCGTCTTGGCGAGGTTTGATGGGTGACTCCTCCCACGTGGTGGCGCTGTATCCTCTGCTTAAATTTGTCATTGCCGTACTCATCGCCATCCCGCTGTGCCTCCTGGCGAGCCTCTTGATCCGCAAACTCCCGTTGGCCAAGTGGAGTACCGTGTCATGCGGATCGTAATCCACACCCACAGGTTTTCATGGCTCCACAAGCAGATTCTGAAAAAGAGTATGCCTTGATAAGCTCATCGCTCACCAAAAGTGACACTGTTGGGAAACTCCTTTAAGCTGCAAGGTAAAGTCTCTGGAAAGCCGAGACGCGTGTGGGAGCGAGTTCATCCCCATCAAGCCATGCCACCACACGCACCAAATTCATCGCAGCAGCAATCCCAAGATGTTGCAAGTGCGTTTTGGCCAGGCCGATATAGCGGGAGCGGCGCATGCCAAAGGCACGCACTCGCCTCCGAAATCGTCGCTTCGATCCCCTCTCGCAGCGCGTACTGCTTGGCAAAGGCCGGCATCTTTGCCGACGCCGGGCGGCTTGGAGCGCTTCATGTTGGGCTTGCGGTCGGATCGTGATGGTCCGCCGCTTGTACTTCTTTGCCGAGCGGATACAGTGGACCTGCCGAGGGCAGCGACCGCAAGCGGTGCTGGAGAACTTGATCTTGATCACCTCATTGGTTCGGTTGTCGATGGCAGGAGTCCAACTGCTACTGTGCTGGCCTTCGGGACAGATCGCCTGCCGATGTTCCCAATCGATGAGGAACTGGCTGGCATCAATCCCCTGCTGCGTGTTGGCTTGCCACTTGACATCGCCACGCGCAGGACCAAGCACTTCGATCCCATACCGAGGCGCGCCTGCTGACCAGAATGGGTGCGGTGATAGAGCCTGAATCGAGCAAATGTTGGCGTGGGGTGAGTTCCGCCTGCTGAAGATCCGCATGGATCGTTTCGGTCATGGCCTCATCGGTGGTGGCAGCAGCAGTGGTAGCCACATGCGTGATGAGATGAGGGGCATCTTCCTCACAGGTTTCGGTGAGATGCACTTTATAGCCCGTCCAGCGCGTCTCGCGCTTTTTGCCATAGCGGGCTTCGTGATCATAGGGCGAGTTGATGAACTGGTTGCCTGGAGGCAGATCCTCATTGCTGCGCCAGCGCAGCTGGCCCTCGACCCAGACGTAGTTTTGCAGCCAGATGCTTCGCAGGATCTCGACGGCCGGGATCTCACGCAAAAAGGTGGGAGCCTCTGCCGCGTAGAGATCGCTCAGCAAGGTTGAGCCGTCTCGACCGATCAGTGGAGCCGACTGCCTGACGGTCCTCTTGGCTGCGTGGGAGGCGCGACTCCTCGATACGGTGGCCATAGCGCTCAAGCCATTCGGGCTCGCTATGTGCCAGAAGCCATTCTCCAGCCACGATGGTAAGGCTATTGAGCGCAAAGCGCATGGCCTCACCCACACACATGAGTCGGTTAATCGCTCGCACTTTCGCCAGCACATGCGTCGAGTCCGTTCGTTGGCGCTGGCGTTCCTTGAGCCACCCCTGCTCTTTACATACGGCCAGCATCGCCTCCAACAGCAGCTGTTCGGCTCCCCTTTCAAGCAGGCGCTGACGAAAATCGGACAAAATGGTAAAGTCAAAGCCGGGATCGCTCAGTTCTAAGCCCAGGGCATACTTCAGATCGATCCGCCCGCGCACCGCGTCGGCGGCTTGTCGATCAGGAAGTCCCTCCATGAACTGCACAACGGTGATGAACGCCAGCCGCCAAGGTGCCTCGACAGGGCGTCCATTCGCCGGAAATAAATGGGCAAAGGACTCGTCCTGGTAAATGGGTCCCAACGCGTCACGCATTTTCATGTAGAGATTGCCTTTAGGATAAGCTGCACGAGCCACACGGGCCGTTTCTTCCGGGATCGAAAACTCGTTTTGAGAGAGTAATGTCATCTTCCTTCTCCTTCTTACACATGTCTGCTTGGACTCCTTCTAGCTTTCTTATCCTAACACATGCAATGGAGGGTTCAGAGGTTTCCCAACAGTGTATTCTGAAAATACCTGCAAAAAAGCAAGAAAAATCTCCCTGCGCAACCACCATTTGGTTGTGTTTTTTACTCACACGTGTCTTGACCAGTCTCCTCTCCTCAGGCTGCTGGCTGCGGTGGCCGCCTTACCTGATAGCCCATGCGCTCCAGACGCTGGATCAGTTGGCGCTCCACCTTGCCGCGGTCCCTCTGATGGAAGAACTCCTCTCCCTTTTCTTGCTATTCCTGCCCTGTCTTCACCATATGATACTAGATCACGAGCATATCATGGCCCACTGCCAGCGCTGCTCGTTTACTGCCTCGCCGTTTTTCAGCCGACGATACCGTTCTCCGAGATACGTATGCGAGCGACGCACCCCATGAGCGGCTTGCACCAACACCTCCCGCACATAGCGATTTCCTTTCTTACACCGCCCGCTCAGTCGCTTACCTGCACTTTCCTTCTGTCCAGGGCAGACACCAGCCCATGAGCTAAGATGCTCAGCATCGGGAAAGCGGTGCAGATCGGTTCCTACCTCCGCCATCAACACATGCAAGACGTGTCGGCTGACTCCATTGATCTTTTCACAGCGTTTCACCTGCTCCTCAAAAGGGTGCAGATGCCGCTCAATTTCCAACTCCAGATGCTGGATGGAACGATCTTGCGCATCAATGAGCATGAGCAGTTCTCGCAAGAGGAAGCGGTGGTGCTCTCGTACCTCTGCGGTCAGAGCGGCTACCACTTGCTCCCGGGTGGCATGGACGCTTGGATGCATCAACTCCGCCAGGCGCTGCGGGTCGCTTTCTCCGGCACACAGCGCGTGCAGGATGGCACGTCCTGACAAGCCCATCACAGAGCTTCGCACGCTGGACAATTTGAGTCCGGCCTCTTCGAGCACGGATGTCGGACCCGATTGACGAGCCGAGTTCGTTCTTGCACCAGGCTCACCCGTAGACGGGTCAGATCCCGCACATCTTGTTGCTCTTGGCTGGGCACAAAGCTCGCCGTTAAGAGTCCATGCTGCAACAAGTCGGCAATCCATTCGGCGTCCTGCACATCCGTTTTTCGCCCTGGCACGGCTTTGATATGTTGGGCGTTGGCTACCACCACTTCAAAGAAGCCTTCCAGACGTCGATACACCTGCATCCAATACACGCCCGTGCTCTCCATGCCCACATGGCTACACTGCTCTTGCAACAGCCAGGCACGCAAGGCCAACAGATCGGCTGTTTCATTGCGGAACGTGCGGATCTCTTTGCGTCGTTGTCCCGCCTCAATCCTACTCAGACACACCACTAGAAAGCGCAGATGCACGTCAATGCCTGCGCACCGTTGATACATCACCTCTCTACTCATGGGTACCGCTCCTTTCTCTTCAGTGCTCTTCTTCCCTGTGTGCGGCAACATCCCAGGCGGTGTCTGTCCTTTTACAGTGTATTCTTCGTGCTCTCATACGCGGCTCTGGCCGGTGAGGCAACAGGGAGTGGTTCGTCCAGACACCTCAGTACAGTTTCAAAAACACGTTGGGACACAGTACAGTGTTGGTCGTCTTCTCTCCAGGAGGTTACCACCCTGAGTAGAGAGCCGGGCTTCAAGATCCTTTTTCATCGGGAGTGGTGCGCCTGCGGCGCATGACGTTTCAAAGTGAGACAGAGCCCACCGAATTTTGTAATTTACAATACCAAAGCAACAGTCAAGGTCGGCCCTTTTGCACGGGGAGGAAAGAGTCGTGTGCCAACCAAGCCGCCGACCATGATTTTCAGCCGGAGGCCACAGTGACACCCGTGGGGATTTTCTTCCCGGCCTTCGATGAGTTCGTTCTCTACGGGGTGAGGTCTAAAGTGACCAGCGATTGTCTCGTTGATCGGTTGGTCGGTTGGTGGGAGACTGTGAAAGAGCGCTTTTCCCATATCAAGACACTCGTCATCAATTTACAGCGGCGTGCCAAAAGATTGAGCTGTGTGATGTTTCTGGATTCCTCCCTTGACCGCTTGACAAGGAATTGCCTCCAATCTCTCGTCTGACAAAGCTATATCTTCTGAAGGTATTCACCTGCCTATTCCCCCGTGATACCACGATCCCTCTTCTGTGCTGGTCGCTCCCCCTGTCCGAGCAGCGGCCCAACGATCTGAACGAACCGAACAACGAGTTGAGCAACCCAGGGAAGTCGTAAGAGCGGTCGGAGACGCCCCAACAGTTCATGAACGAACCGCAAGAGTTCCTCGCTTTGGCGTGTCTCGGTGCTCAGATCTTGTAACCAGAACAGCACCAGAGCCAGTTGCAACCCATAGAGCAGCGTGGCCAGATCGTCCACTTGCGAAGCGCGAGGAGCATCCTTGGCCCCGGAGACCAAGATAAGATAGCTTGCTTGGGCTCGGCGGCGAACCTCCGCCCCCTCCGCGCCAAAAACTCCGGCGCGCGAGAGTGGATTCAAGGCAGCCCCAGATAAGGCCACGAGGGTCAGCCGATGCGGCGCCATGACCATCAGCAACGTACGCATGAGGTGGTGAAAACGGTCAGCGATGGATGCAGCAGGGAGCGAGAGTACGAGTTCTTCCAGTTGGACAGCTAACCAGCGATAGAGTTCCAGGACCAGATCTTCTTTACTCGCAAAGTAGCGATAGGCGAGCCCAAGTGAACAGTCAGCTGCTGCCGCGATATCTCGCATGGTGGTCTGATCGTAGCCTTTGGTCGCGAACAGGTGCAGGGCCGTATCAATGATGCGCTGCCGCGTCAAGACTGCTTTCTGAGTGAACTTGCCTGTCTCAGAAGATTCCATGATTCTCTCCCACAAACGAAGGTACTCACAAACATGGTCAGGAGCACTCTTGACTTCAGCATAGCGCATCTGGTAGAGTAATAGCAAGTGAACATTGTTCATTTTGAAAATGTTGACTTGTAACCGGGGATGCGACCCGCGCGAGAGCGTGGTGCGTTTGATTACTCAAAGCGATGGAGCTACCTGTGTCTTTTCACACACTTGATCTAGCCAGATGGAATCGCATCAGTATCGGTCTTGGCGGAATCGTCTGGCTATTGATCGTGCTTGCCAGGTTGTTCGGCTGGATTGTGCTCGATGATCTGGAACTCATCCTCCTTCTGGCTCTTTACGCCATTACTCCTTTAGCGGTACCCCTCGTATCGCTTCCTGAGAAGCATCGCTTGCTTTGCGATCTCGCTGATTTGGTCATATTCCTCCAACCTTTGGCAACTTTCATTGGTGGGGCTTCGTTACTGCTCGGCAGAGGACCGCTCGCCGCTGCTGCCGCCGTCGTGTGGCTCCTGTTCACCGTGCTTATTGCGCTTCTCGGTGTGATGTTGCTGCTCCAGAAAAGCGGCAGACAACTCACTCATGCCAGTCTCGCAGTGGCGTTGATCTATGTGCCGATTGGGAGCACCTGGTTGGTACTGGATCGTCTGGGCATTCGGCCACTCGGTTTCAGCCAGACCACCGTTCTGCTCACTGCTGTTCATTTTCACTTTATCACCCTGGCGGCGCTCATGATCACTGGTTTGACCGGTCGAGCTATCCAGGCTACGCAGCGTGGAGTTCCGTGGAAGATCTATCGAATCATGGCTAGTTGCATGTTGATCGATCCACTGCTGGTAGCCGCAGGGATTACCATCACCCAGGTGACAGGTATGCACTCGCTGGAGTCTGTTGCTGCCGTTCTGTTAGCATTGTGCTTGATCCTGATAGCGCTGTTCAATCTCCGCTTCATTGTTCCTGTCACCACGCCTCTGCGAGCCCGTGGGCTGCTGATCTTTTCGAGTACCGCTGTAGTTTTTACGATGTTGTTTGCCAGTGCCTATGCCTTGGGAGCCGCAACAAGACTCTGGACCATTACGATCTCTCAGATGATCCTGGTGCATGGGTGGGTGAATGCACTCGTCTTTGGACTCTGTGGATTGCTCGGCTGGCGGCTCAGGAGAGAACAAGGAAAGGAGTAAGGCATGCGCGTCATCATTCCCGGCGGAACAGGACTCATCGGAAGGTCACTTGTTGCGCTTCTGTCACATGACGGTTACGAGGTCGTCGTTGTGAGCCGTCATCCTACTCTCGCTGCTCAGAGGTTCCACCAACAGGGGCTGACGAATGTGCACATCGTGGGCTGGGACGCGAGATCTGCCCAGGGATGGGGAGAGTTGATCACCAACGAGAGTGCCATCGTCAACCTGGCAGGCGCGACTCCAGCGCATTGGCGCTGGACGCGGTCGTATCGGGCACGTATCTTGGAGAGCCGTTTGCGCGCCGGGGAGGCCGTAATGCAGGCAATGGAACGCTATGGGCCGCCGGAAGTGCTCGTGCAAGCCTCCGCTTCAGGGTACTACGGGGATCGAGGGCAGGAACTCCTCACGGAAGCCAGCCTCCCTGGTCAAGGCTTTCGTGCGAAGGTGTGCCAGGAGTGGGAAGCATCGACTGCCCACGCCCAGACCAGGCGCTGTATTGTGCGAACAGGTCTCGTTCTCGATCCAAACGCTGGTGCCTTTCCTCCGCTTTTGCACTTTGCCCAACTGCTGGGCAGTCAGGTGGGCAATGGGCAGCAATGGATTCCCTGGATTCACAAAGCGGATGTCGCCAAGGCTATCCAGTTCCTGCTTGAGCAGCGGATGCTCTCTGGCCCATTCAATCTGTGTGCGCCACAAGCAGCGACGAATCAGGATTTTCTCCGCATGGTGCGGCATGTCTTGAAGCGATTCCCGGTGTTCCCGCTGCCAGCGTTTGTCCTGCGGGTGCTGTTGGGGGAGTTAGCAACAGTGGTGTTGGACAGCCAGCATCTTTTACCCGAACGTTTGACAGAGGTGAACTTCCAGTTCGAGTATCCCCGGCTGGACCAGGCACTCTACGACCTGTTGCGGGGAAAAAGCGTTCTCACGTTCGAGAAACGGTAACGTTCCATCCGTCCTTTCAGCAAGAGTATGGGTTCAATGATGAAAGCGTATTCAGAAGATTTACGAGAACGCATACTCTGGGCAGTGGACCAGGGCCATCCGAGGGCCGAGATTGTGCAGAGGTTTGGCGTCTCCCTGTCTACGGTCAAACGGTATCTGAAGCTACGGAGAGATGAGGGGCATGTGAGACCCAAAGCGATTCCCGGTCGAACTCCCAAGAAACGGGCGCAGGTACAGGCGGGGCTGGAAACACAACTGCGCGCACATGCAGATGCGACGTTGGAACAACACTGTGAGATGTGGGAACAGGCCCATGGCGAGCCGGTGAGTCGCTGGACCATGAGTCGAGCCATCAAGCAGCTAGGCTGGACACGGAAAAAAACCGTCTGGGCAAAAGTCACGTCGAAGCAGCAGCCCAGCGCTCCTCGAGTGAGAAAAGAAAGGCTTCGCGTTTGTGACGGAAACGAAAGCGCGTCAGTTGCTCCCGCTGCACAGTGGTGGCTTCGCGGCGGAGCTCTCACCAGCGGACGCGATCGAGCCGGGAGGCGTGCTCGACCAGTTGTTGCCGCCTGGGCGCATCTTGCTCCCACCACTCGTAATAGGCCACACTGCGCCCATAGCGCAACAGATAGCTGTTCCAGTTCTTGCGACCGCTGATGCGGCGGTAGCGCGTCTTGAGGGCGCGGATGCTGCGTTCCATCTCATTGTTGGTGCGCGGGAAGCCCTCCTGGTCGTAGCACTGCACCAGGTGCGGTCGCAGGTTGGAGAGTTGCTGCAGAAACGCGGTGAGGCACTCCTGCTCCAGTTCGCACAGCGTGCCATCGGTCAGGTGCCTTGACATCTGCTTGCGCCAGGCATCCAGGTGACGGCCGACCTTCGCATTGCTCACCACCGCCCTTGCCTGGACCCCACTGCTATCCAGGATCTGCTCAACAGCTAGTACCCATTGGTGCATGCGCTTGACCTGCGCCAGCTGCTCGCTCCAGGCGGCTTGCTCCGCCACAATGGCACAGAGGCGCGCCAACTTCTGGGCCGCAAGCAGGCTCACTGCTGCCCCTTTTTTGCACCAAGGAAGCAATGGATGCAGTGGAAACCCAACTTCAGCGATTGCCTTCCCTGGAAAAGTGGTTCGTGGACATTCGATATGTTCCCTCCAAGGAAACCGGGATGGTGAATAATTCTTGAGTCCAAC
>Ga0207684_10006032_pt1 | contig 11088 bp, 10 predicted proteins | sample KBSK5501metaG_FD_184342 | JGI IMG/M metagenome (GOLD analysis project Ga0207684, IMG submission 184342) | Corn, switchgrass and miscanthus rhizosphere microbial communities from Kellogg Biological Station, Michigan, USA - KBS K5-50-1 metaG... | ecosystem: Host-associated > Plants > Roots >... | reverse complement strand
TCGGAGCGCTCGGCATCGTCGCCATCTTTGGCACAACCGCCGCCACCAATAACATCCTCGGCGTCACATCCTATGCCGCCACCACCCCGCCCCTCCAGGCGATCGTCGCCGAGGCCATCGGCACCGCGATCCTGACCTTCACCATCTTCGGCGCCGCCGTAGACTCTCGCGCCACTCCTGGCTGGGCCGGCCTCGTCATCGGTCTGGTCGTCGCGGCGATCATCTTTGTCGTCGCCCCTGTCACCGGCGCCGCCCTGAATCCCGCCCGTGCCGTCGCGACCACCCTCGTGCAGGCACTCTTTGGCGGCAAGGCGTACTACGACCAGATCTACGTCTACCTGATCGGTCCGACGCTCGGCGGTGTGATCGGCGCCTTCGCCTACCTCATCGTCGCCAGGCCGCCAAAGGCCTGAGCAAGTTGTACGGACCACCGTGTGATTGTTGGCGTTCGTGATTGTTGGCGTTCGGGCGGACGTCAGTCCGCCGTCGCCATACTCCACCTCTTCAGCGCCGAGAGAACGTTCTACAACCACTCCATGAGCGTACGTATCATGTCAGCGACATCGAAGAGAGATCGAAGCGAGCCGGACCAAGACGTGTCCGAGAGGAGACCTTCCGCGATGAAGAAGCTGATTAACAGTCCTGAGACCGTGGTGGATGATGAGCTGGCGGGAATTGCCGCGGCGCACCCCGACCTCGTTCGCGTTGATTTCGAGAACCACATCATCGTCCGCGCCGACGCCCCCGTCACCGGCAAGGTGGGGATCATCTCCGGCGGCGGCAGCGGGCACGAACCGATGCACGGCGGGTTCGTCGGACGCGGCATGCTCGACGCCGCCGCGCCTGGTGCCGTCTTTACCTCGCCCGTGCCCGACCAGATGCTCGCCGCGACGAAAGCTGTCAACGGGGGCGCTGGCGTCTTGCACATCGTCAAGAACTACACTGGCGACGTGCTGAACTTCGAGATGGCCGCGGAGCTGGCACAGGCCGAGAGCATCGAGGTCGCCAGCGTCACCATTGACGATGATGTCGCCGTCAAGGACAGCCTGTATACCGCTGGCCGTCGTGGCGTTGGCGCGACCGTTCTCGCCGAAAAGATCTGTGGCGCCGCCGCGGCCGCCGGAGCGCCCTTACAGCGTGTCGCTGATCTCTGCCGGACGGTGAATGGAAGCGCCCGCAGCATGGGCATGGCGCTGACCTCCTGTGTCACTCCCTCTGCCGGAAAGCCCACGTTTGATCTGGGTGACGATGAGATGGAGATCGGCATCGGCATCCATGGCGAGCCAGGCCGCACTCGCATGAAGGTCGCTCCCGCCGCGCAGATCGCCGAGCTGCTGGTGAATCCAATCCTCGAAGATCTGCCGTTTAGATCGGGCGACAACGTGCTGGCGTTCGTCAATGGTATGGGAGGCACCCCGCTGATCGAGCTCTACATCATGTATAACGAGGTGCAGAAGCTCCTCAAGGCCAGGGGCGTCACCATCACGCGTAACCTCATCGGGAGCTACATCACCTCCCTGGAGATGGCGGGGTGTTCCGTCACCCTGCTCAAGCTGGACGATGAACTCACTCACTTGTGGGATGCGCCTGTGCTGACACCAGCCTTGCGCTGGAAAGCCTGAGCGGAGAGCGCAGTTGTGCGAGCAGGGTTGATTATGACAGGCGGCTACCTCGTTGCGCTGTCTGGCTCCCTGCTCGCCTCTACGGTCGTGAGCGAGGCTCGCGGATGAGTCAGAACTCGCGGCCGGCCTGGAAAGTGTGAGGCGTGGCAATGGCTGCCGATCGGGCGTGTGTGATCGCGTGGCTCCAACGCGCAGGCGCGGCGCTGCATGAGCAGAGAGAGTATTTGACCAGCCTCGACGCCGCCATTGGGGACGCCGATCATGGAACGAACATGGATCGTGGCTTCAAGGCGGTGCTGGAGAAACTGCCCACCGTCGCCGAGGCCGACATCGGGACCATCCTCAAGACGGTTGGGACCACGCTCGTCTCTACGGTGGGTGGGGCCAGCGGCCCGCTCTATGGCACGGCCTTTCTGCGCGCTGGCATGGCGCTCGCGGGCAAGCAGGACCTCGAGCCTGCCGACCTCGTGACAGGCCTGGCCGCCGCCGTCGAAGGCATCATGGCGCGTGGCAAGGCGCAGCGCGGCGAAAAGACGATGGTGGACGCCCTTGGTCCCGCGCTGGACGCTTTACAGGCGAAGGTCGCTGCGGGCGCCAGTCAGGACGAAGCGCTCCAGGCAGCCGTCGCCGCCGCCGAAGCGGGGATGACGACGACGATCCCGATGCTGGCGACGAAAGGGCGCGCCAGCTATCTGGGCGAGCGTAGCGTCGGCCACCAGGACCCCGGCGCGACCTCGGCGGCGCTCTTACTTCGGACGATGTTGAACGGTTGAACGGAAGGTAGTGGATACATGGCCGTGGGATTGGTCGTGGTATCCCATAGCGCCCAGCTGGCCGAAGGCGTGGTCGAGCTTGCGGGGCAGATGGCGCGCGGGCAGGTCCGTCTGGAGGCGGCTGGCGGAGCGGACGATGGGACGCTGGGTACCTCGATCGCCAAAGTCACTAATGCCATCGCCAAAGCGGACTCGTCCGATGGCGTGCTTGTACTCGTTGACCTCGGAAGCGCCGCCCTCGTCGCCGAGATGGCCATCGAGCAGCTCCCCAGCGCCCGCCGCGCGCGCATTCGCCTGACCAGCGCCCCGCTCGTCGAAGGCGCGGTCGTCGCCGCGGTGGAGGCGTCCATCGGCAGTTCTCTCGACCAGGTCGCCGCGACCGCCGAGCAGGCCGCGCATCTCGACAAGCTATCACGAAGGGCGTGAATCAGTGGGCGCCATCGAACAGACCGTGACGATTACGAACAAGGTCGGCCTGCATGCTCGACCTGCGACCCTCTTTGTGCAGACCGCCGCGCGCTACAGCGCCTCGGTGCAGGCGCGCTGTGGCTCGCGCGAGGCCGACGCCAAGCGCATCCTGGAGGTGTTGCAGCTCGGCGCGGCGCAGGGCGCGACGTTAACCATCTCGGCGGACGGCGCCGACGCCTCCGAGGCGGTCAGCGCCCTTGTCGCCCTCGTAAGGGACAACTTCGGAGAGGAGGAATGACAGGCCGCATGAGTGGCGTGATACGCGCGATTCGGACGCTCCTGGGCGAGCGCGCCATACATTCCCAAGCCACCGTTCTGAGGAATCGAGACAACCTCATGCCGCAAGAGACGCCACCCCAACAACCAGTAGCAGCCTCGGATTCACCCGGCGGCGCGAGGGGCGCTGATGAGGCTTTCTCCGCGCAGGGGATTGGCGTCTCAGGCGGCGTCGCGGTCGGCCCGGCGCTGGTGTACCGTCCTCCAGCCCAACCGTCGCCCAACACGAGCGCTTCCACATCGAGTCGTCCGACGCGGGAACGCGAGCGCCTCCACGCGGCGCTGCTTGCAGCCGCCAGTGAGCTACGCGCCCTGGCCGGGCAGGTGAGTCAAACGGTGGGAACGTCAGAAGCCGGCATATTCGAGGCGCAGGCGATGATGCTCGACGATCCGACGATTGAAGAGCGCGCCAGCGCCCTGATCGCAGAGCGTCGTCTCGATGCCACCTCCGCCCTGAGAATCGCGTCCGAAGAGCAGGCGCAGAAGCTCGCCAGCCTCGAAGACCCCGTCTGGCAGGCGCGCGCCGCCGATGTGCGCGACGCCGCTGGCCGCGCCATCGCCCTCCTGACTCCCGACGAGCTGCGCCAACCCACCCTCGCCGAGCGACTCGCAGCCACATTCGAGCCATCCATCGTCGTCGCGGACGATCTCGCCCCCTCCGACACGGCGACGATGCGCCCAGAGAAAGTTCTGAGCATCGCACTGGCGCGTGGCGGCGCGACCTCCCACGCGGCGATCCTGGCGCGGGCGCTCGGCATCCCGGCGGTAGTTGGCCTCGGCGCGGACCTGCTCGATCGTGTGCGCGATGGTCAGACAGTCGTCGTGGATGGAGCTTCCGGTCAGGCGCTCCTTCAGCCCACCGTGGCTCAGGTTACCGCCGCGCGTCAGGAGCAAGAGCAACGTCAGGAGACGGCCAGAACCAGCCGAGAAGCCGCCGCGCAGTGGCGTGCGCGACCGGGGCATCTACGTGACGGCCAGAAGATTCCAGTCATGGCGAACGTCGGAACAGTCGACGACGCGAAGGCCGCCGCCTTGGCTGGCGCAGAAGGTATCGGACTGCTCCGCACAGAGTTTCTCTTTGCGCAAAGTCCGTCGCTTCCAGATGAGGACGGGCAGGCCAGCCTCTACACCGCCATTGTTGCTGCTCTGGGCCCAAGCGGCGGGCAGGTCATCGTACGCACGCTTGACGCCGGGGCGGACAAGCCGCTCGCGTCGCTCGCCACGGTTACGGGCGCGCTGCCGGTCGAGGCGAATCCGGCGCTGGGTGTGCGTGGCATCCGCCTACAGTTGACCTTCCGCACATTGCTCGCCACACAATTCCGTGCGCTGCTGCTGGCGGCCGCGCGTATGCAGCCTGAGCGATCTGTTGACCTCCAGATTATGTTGCCGATGGTCACCACAGTAGAGGAAGTGCGCGAGGCCAAAGCGATCATGGCCGTCGAGCGCGCGGCGTTGTTCGAACGAGGCGTACATCTCGAGCGCGAGCTCCCGATCGGGATCATGGTCGAGACGCCTGCGGCGGTCTTTGCTTGTGAGGCGCTGGCGACGGAGGCGGCGTTCTTCAGCATTGGAACAAACGATCTGACACAGTATGTCATGGCGACCGACCGGCTTAATCCACGCCTAGCCGATCTCTGCCAACCGATTCAGCCGGCGGTTCTCTGCGCCATCGCCACTGTGGCGGCGGCGGGGCGTCAGGCTGGCCGGACCGTCGGCGTGTGTGGCGAGATGGCGTCTGACCCGCGCCTCGCGCTGCTCCTAGTGGGGCTGGGAATTGATGAGTTGAGCATGAATCCCGCCAGCATACCCGCTGTAAAGGCAATGCTGGCGGCGCACAGCCTCGGCGAGACTCAGGAGTTCGCCCGGCGGGCGCTCCAGGCGACGACGCTGGCCGAAGTCCAGCGCGTGATCGAACTGTTCGGGCGTGTTTAAGCGCAGCCAAGCAGAAAGGAATGCGGATGTCGGACAGCGGACAGACCTCTGGATCAGCGCATGATCCCTGGGACGCGCCCTATTTTGGCGCGCCGATCTACCTTAGTTATCCGGTGTTCCGGGAGACGGTGCCCGGCGCGGTCAATGGTGCCCTCACGTTTCGTGGTCAGGCGGTGCCAGATCACCCTGCACCCTCGGAGCCAAGAAGCGATCCCGCGCCAACCGCCCAGCAGGTTGAGCTAGGCCATACGGTGCCAGCGCCATCACCGACTCCCACACCACGGCGACGAGGCTGGCTCGCCCGCCTCTTCGGGGCGAGGTGACGCTGCGCCACGGACGCTAGCGAACGAGATACAATGATGGCCAGAACTGGGCGATCCGCCATAGATTGCCCCACTGCTTCCGTCAGAAAGAGTTGGCTGGAGCAAAGTGTTCTTGTACGCAAAGCTGATCCACGACGGCGGACAACGCAGGTCCGCAAAGGTGGGCGTCGATGGCTCTGGATCATGCGCAGCGGTTGGCCCAACGCCAAGCGACAACACTCAGCGCGAACCTGATCATGGCCAGCACGATTCTGCGCTATTCGGCGGAGGAGTTCGAGCAGGCAATCGCGCGGGAAATCAGCGAGAATCCAGCGTTCGCAGTAGAGGAACGCGTCCACTGCGTCCGCTGCGGGAGCAGTCTGCGCCTGGGCGCGTGTCCCAACTGCGACGTCAGTTCACGCGCGTCCCCTATCAATGGCGAGCGTCCTCCCAGCTTCGAGGATGATGGGTGGGAGCCGTCACGATCCGTCCCCGCCAAAGACGACGATCCGCTCGACCTGGCACCATTTGGCGAGACACTGCCAGCGCGCCTGCTACGCCAATTGCGCGCCTCGCTCCCGTCCGGCTACGAAGCAATCGCCGAGTATCTCGTCGGCAGCCTCGACTCACACGGTTATCTTGCCGTCTCGTTAGCCGAAGTAGCTGAAACGTTAGCCGTTGATCCACAGCAGGTAGAAGAGGCGCTGGCCACGCTCCAAGCGCTTGATCCTCCCGGCGTCGGCGCGCGCGACCTGCGCGAGTGCCTTTTGTTGCAATTGCGGCCACTTGAGGAACAGGGAGCTGTGCCGCACATTGTGCGCTTGTTGATTGAACAACACCTGAGTCAGTTAGGGCAGCGCGGCTTCGCCGAGATCGCACGAGCGGTCGGCGTCAGCAGCGCTGCGGTGAAGGAAGGCTTACTCTTCATTCGCGCCAATTTCAATCCATTTCCGGCGAGCCAGTATGAGCCAAGCGATACCCTGGGAGTGTCTCTCGAAACGAGAACGGCGCCCGAACTCCTCATCTTCCCTGATGTCATCATCCACCGTAGCGCAACGGGCTTCAGGGCCGAGATTGTCGAGCGGCGCCGGTATCGTTTCACTGTGGAGCCGCTCTACGCGGCGATGTACCGTCGGGCTGGAGCGCGTGCGGAGTTTGACTCTGAGCCGTCCACCTATCCGCATGTACGTCACTACGTGCGGCGCACGCAATTCTTTTTGCAATGCGCGGAACAACGCTGGCAGACGCTGGCGCGGATCACGGCGAAACTCATCGAATTGCAATCCGACTTCCTTGAGCGCGGCGTCCGCTATCTGCGCCCGTTGACTCAAAGCGAGCTGGGGAATCGTCTGGACATGCACGAATCGACGGTGAGCCGCGCTGTGGCAGATAAATATGTCCTGTTGCCGACTGGACGCACGATCTCATTCGCAGATTTTTTCGATGATTCCCTCGCCACGAAAGACCTCCTGAGAGATCTAGTGGCGCAGGAAGACCGCAAGCATCCCCTTAGCGATGATATCCTTGCTCAAGTGCTCAGCCATCACGGTCATCGCATAGCTCGGCGCACAGCTGCGAAATATCGTGAGGCGCTCGGTATCCCGCCTTCGCGGGCCCGCGCTCAGTCTCTCTGGTAAACCGGTGGGGTGAGGTATGGCAAGAGAGCGTTAGGGGTGAGGGCAAAATATTGCATTCCTCGGATAGGACGTAGGCACAGATGCCACTCCATCAAGCGAGCGCCAGCGGCGCGTGCCCTTGGAGGCCACCGAACCGACGACAGCGTAGGCGTTAGGCTGACAGCAGTTCTGACAGCAGAACATGCAAACCAGCCAAGATCGCACGGGACACAATTCCTGAATTCAAGGGAGTTAATATGAGCAGACAAACGCCGACAGATTGCTAAAGACGCTGTGCCTTGTCCTCCAAAACCGCAGGTTGCAGGTTCGATTCCTGTCCAACCTGCCCCTCACATACACTGAAATGAAGCGGCTTTGACCTTGATGAGGTTTGAGCCGCTTCATTGTTTAAGTCGCCATTGACAGCCGATACGCAACGACAGCCGCAGACAGCGTGCCCTCTTGTGGTGGAAATCTTCGCCCAACGTGCGGCCCTACTATAGACCGACTACCAAGCCTTTATGAACTAAAGGTGTGACTTGACCTTCATTGGCATACCACGGGGCATGACTTCGGTGATGAACCCAAATTCGAGAGGGCGCTCGGACTCGGTGGGCGTGAGCTCCACCTTGCGCAGAACATCTGTCGCGAGGGCCTTGACCTCAATGTTGGCGAAGTTGACGCCAATGCAGAGGCGGGGTCCACCGCCGAAGGTGACGAGCGCATACGGCGACTTACGGTCCTCTTCGCGTGGCGGCGCGAAGCGATCAGGATCGAATTGGTCGGGGTCGGCGAAGTAACGTGACAGGCGGTGGCAAGCGGCAAGGGACACGCGCACCTGGGTGCCTGCAGGGATCGTGTGCCCAGCGAACTCGACATCCCGCAGCACGCCGCGCGGGACGTTCTGGACGGGGGAGTGGAGCCGTCCGGCCTCGCGGATGAAGAGGTCGAGCTGGCGCAGGTTGCGAGCAGCCTCGACGGTCAGCGGCGCGGAGGAGCCAGAAAGCTGCGCGTTCAGCTCTGCCTCAACCCGGGCGCGCTGCTCCGGCTCGGTCGCGAGCAGGTAGAGCGTCCAGGCGGCGAGAGTGGTAGTGGTCTCATGACCTGCGACGAGCAGGATGTAGAGGTGAGCGAGCACTTCGTCGTCGGTGAGGGCCACGCCCTGGTCATCACGGGCATGGACAATCATGCCAAGCACGTCACGCGTCTGGCCCTCTGGCGTCGCGCGGCGCTCAGCGATGAGCTGGAGCAGGATGGCGTCTAGTTCGTTCTTGGCAGCGATAGCGCCACGCCGGAACTCCTCGTAGGCGGCTTCGTCATCGCCGAAGCGGGCGCGAGGAAGGAGCGCAAAGAAGAGGCGCTGAAGCCGCTCGACATCATCGCTCCGGTCGATGCCAGCGAGAGCTCCGGCGGCGACATGGAAGGTGATCTCGCGGGCCTCTTGATAGACGTCTACCTGGCCACGCTCGGCCCAGCTGGATGTGTGCTCCGCGACGATGCGCTGGATGAGCGGGATGTAGCGCTCCATATAGGAGGTAGTGAAGGCGGGATTCCACATTTTGCGGCTGCGCGCCCAAGCTGGATTGTCCTGGTTGAGAAGTCCCTGCCCCATCATCTCACCGATAATTGGGGTCCAGCCTTGGTCGTGGCTGAAGACGTCGCGCTGCGTATTGAAGACCATTCTATTGGCATCAGCGCCAACGAGGAAGACGATCTCGGTGCCAGCATTCAGGCCCATCTCCATCGACCAGCGGAAGATGGGGCCGACACGTTCTGCCTCGCGCGCCATGCGGGTCGGCATCTCGCCCGACAGCATATCCATCAATCCCAACTGCGTGATGGGAGCCTCAGTCAACGGCTTGCTCATGGAGGCGCCTCTTTGTCAGAGCACAGGCAAGGTGCGCTTGTGCGTCGCGCTGGGTAGCTGTCTGTGTTGACAGGAGGCGCGAATGGCTGCAAAAGCGCCCATTCATCTACATGCAGCCCGCTGGGATAGGGTTTGCAGGTGGGAAATGTTGATGTGATACGTCACAGATCTGTAGCGTATCACATCAACAGCGAATCAATGTACTCGATCGATCAAGAAGATCTAGACCAGTTGAAGACGCAACAGAGCTATGTCGATCACCGTGTGAGGCATTGGCAGCAAACATGGCGGCAATGCGATGGAACGCAACGAGACTGTACAGGATGCTATGAGACGAATCGCCTGGAAGTCATGAACCCATGATTCCTTACCCTATGGTATGCTCCCGCCAAAGACAGACAGTCGCACCGACTGAGAGCTTCGAGGACGATCATGGACCTCGGTCAAGCGTATGAAGATGCTCTCTCTGAGCAGGAGCGTCGCATCTTGTTCGAAGCAGCGCAGGAGCTGATCGACACCACCCTCATGGATCTGGGAACCAGCGACCGCCCTGACTGGACAGCAGACAACTGGCTCATCGGCACGATGCTGCCGCCGCGCTATCGACTGAAGTACACGGCGGAGTTCGCGCGCAGGTTCTTCGTGTGCGTCGTTACGGTCATCTGGAAGCTGGGCCAGCGCGAGCCCATGCGTCTCTCGTGTGTCGCTGAGGAGCTGGCGGCGCATGTCTTGTTGCAAGAGGCCGAAGCTTTTGCTGAAGAGCAAGAGCTGCCCGTCGATTATTCAAGCTTCCGCGACACGCTCTTCGAGGACTTAGATTTCGAGTTTCTCTATGACGAGACGTACGATGGGATCGAACGCACCGAGCTGGGCGAGGTGATGGGCATCACCCACCTGCCGTTCGCCGAGTGGTTTGAGCGCTTTGGCCCGCCAGCGAGTTCGGCGTATGTCGAGGTCCATCCCTACGCAGGGCACCGCGATGATACTGGCTCTGACATGCCTCCCACATGAGATCCATGGTGACCGGAGGTGTGCCTGACGCCAATGCTGACGCCAACACCAACGACACACCACGAACAGGGACGGCTCTCCAGGTGGAGGAACTGCCGAAATTCTCGGCAACGACGAACTGCAGTGAATGGGGATGAACACGCTGCGAGGAGTTCGACCCTCCCCCGTCCGGTTTGGGACTGGTCGAACTCGGTCCGTTGACACCAACCCTGACACCAACGCGGACGAACAGAGGCGAATATTGGCGAAAATTGGCATCGCAGAAATCCTGAAGAATCGGGCATCAGCGGGCAGTGGCGGATGATGGCGAACCCACCACCCCCAAACTTCGGATGCGAGGGTTGGGGGTTCGAGTCCCTCCGGGCGCGCCATAGGTATCACTTGGTAAATTGCGCGAAGTTGTCAACGTTTTTGCGCGAAGTTGTCAACACGTTGCACGATGGCAAATTGCACGACTGAAGTCGTCAACGGTCATGCACGTAGGCGGCTACGGGTCCATCGAACGGGCGACGCAGCGACCGCTTCATACGCATCCGCTAGGTAAAAGCGCTCGGATGTGACGACCACGGCACTCGCACGCGCCACAACGCGAGCGCTTGGGTGGGAACAACCGTTGACAACTTCGCGCAACGCCTTTTGCACGAAGTTGTCAACACCTCCCCCGCGAACCTGGATTCGAAGCGCACCTCAGTGTTGACGACTCCGTGCAATTTTCCAGCACTGGTAAATTGCACCAAGTTGAGAACATTCTTGGTCTAAGTTGAGTACAAATTACACGGACTTGAGAACAATCGCGTTAGCCGCGGATGGCTGCTGTGCTCCTTCCTGGCGCATTCACGCCTTGTAATCCCATAAACGAGGGCGTTTCCAATCGACAGGAACAGTGGTACGATGCCTGCTGAACGCGGCGTGTCTGCGCGCCGAAGAGGCAGGCGATGAAGCAGGCTCCCATCGCGCCCGCTGAGACGAAATGGCAGCGTATGGCGCACTCCTACCGCGCGGCGTTTGCGGCTGCGCTGCGGGCGCCTGCGACCTGGTTCGGCGTCCTCCTCGTGCTACTCGCCACACTCTATCTCGTCGTCACCGGCTACAGTGGGGCGTTGCTGATTGCCCTGGGCGCAGCCGTTGGGACCGGGCTGTTGGTCTTGCTGACTATTCCCCTGACACCCGACGTTGCTCCGTCTCCCTGGGTGGGCGTCTCACGTTCGCGGTGGCGGGGCT
>Ga0207684_10006031_pt1 | contig 11088 bp, 8 predicted proteins | sample KBSK5501metaG_FD_184342 | JGI IMG/M metagenome (GOLD analysis project Ga0207684, IMG submission 184342) | Corn, switchgrass and miscanthus rhizosphere microbial communities from Kellogg Biological Station, Michigan, USA - KBS K5-50-1 metaG... | ecosystem: Host-associated > Plants > Roots >... | reverse complement strand
GGCTGAGCTATTAAGTCGCTTTGCGACTCGCGTTTCGGGTCCGGTTTCCGGGTTAAGTCGCCGCTTATTCACAACGTGGTGAAATCGGCCATAACCTTGAACCCGATCAACCAAAGTCACTTAATACCTATCGCAAATATATGCATCGCAGCGACGTAGCCCGCGACGCTCCCGGTGATTTTCGGTAACATGACGGCTTTAACGGTTTTGGAAGGATCGATCGAAACGGAGACGCTGAAAACGTAGACGGTCTGTCCCGAGGATCCCGAAGGATAGTTCGCGTAATTAACTGATGCCACTTGAGTCGTTGTCGAGTTTCCACCCGATCCGAGCGGGTACCAGAAGTTGCCTACCGAGAGCGTAAAGGTCGAGCTGCTGCCGTCCGTGTAATAAACGGTACCGGTTCCCGATAGAGGAGAATTGTTGGTGGCGGCGAGGAATCCGATTTGGCTGCCGTGACCTGACAATTGAAATGCTTGTCCATCTGCGAGCACGTTATCGGGCATGGCGGGAGCTACATTTGGCCAGGTAAATTGCACTCCGTTAGCGTTGACCGTGGCTCCAGGCGTTAAGCCAGCCGCCGCCAGTCCTTCCATCGAGTAGGTCGTACCGATACCGTCAAAACCAAGGAAACCGGGATAAGGATTGGTGTTACTATTGCTCGTAATTCCGGTGTTATCGAAAGCGTCAGCTAACGAATGGTAAGGCACCGTAAGATCGGTTGTTCCAGCCGTCGTTTGCTGTTGCGCCCCTCCCTGTTGAAACGTACTAACTGCGGCAAGCTGATACGTACCGGCTTGAAGGATAGCAGGGACTTGGAGAGTCCAGCTCACTGAAACAGACTGTTTCGGGCCGATAGCAGGAATATTAATCGTCGGGTGAGCAGGTGCCATCCAGCCGGTTGGAACATGTACCGTGACGGTCACATTCTTAGTCACCTTATCCGACGGATTAGTGATCGTGCCTGCGACATTTACCGATTCGCCTCCTGAAATGATTGGGTGATCGTTGGCCAGCGCAACGGCGAGATTGTTCGGTGCACTCGGTTGTCCCCAGGTTGCCTCATCCCATTCCGGCGAGAGAACGGGTCGAACACGTACGCCGCCGTTATAAACGCCGTAAGGCACAAGTGCTACCTGACCTAACCCCCAGAGGAGCTATCCTCGCTCCACACTGCCAGGGCGAGCGTATTCTTTCCGTCCGGCTTGAGAATGCCAGTTGGCAACGAAAACAGATGTTGCGGGCCAAGTTCGTTGGCGTAGATCCCCGTCATCCATCCATTCAAAAAGATGAGCGCACGATAGTGGTGTGAGGGATCATCGCTGATCATTAAGCCTAGCGGCGCATCGGTGTGTTCCGGTATGTCCAGATCAAAGGTAGTGCGATACCATCCGATACCGGCTGGCAGCCCTTTCGATGCCCAACGATCCGGAAGCGTTACGTTCGACCAATCATGATCCGGGAAGGCTGGTAGGAACCAGCCTCGGCGCTCGCCCAGCAATCCTCCGGTGTTCATTGGACCGCGGACAGGATCGATCAGTTTTTCCCCGCCCCGATTCCCCTGTATCCGCCAGGTAATTGGCGTATTAACGCCTTGGAGAATGGCCGTCGTGATACCACGCGGACTTTTGTAACTGTCGTCAGGCGAGTAGTCTTCTTCATGACCGACGTTCATCACCAGCACTGCAATGACGTTATCCTGGCCTGCACGCAGTACTCCGGGCGGGAACGCAAAGGTGTTTGAGCCGCTTGGGTCGGTAGCAATCAGGGCGCCGTTTAACCAGACAGAGTAAATCCCACTGCCACCGCCCTCGCCATCAATCACGATGCCTGTCTCATTCCTGCTGGCTGTGAAGTTTCCACGATACCAAACGTTCCCGTGATGGAAGCCGTAGTCGTCTTCGTAAAGAACCGGTAGGCTTCCAGGTTTATTGGGATTGTTGGTGGTCGTATGATTAGCAACCGTCCAGTCCGAATCATCAAATCCAGGGTTACGCTCCGGCGATTCGAACTGGAACTTCCAATTCGTAAGCGTTGGCAGATTGATTGCGGGTGGCTCGCCGATCTGGCCTTCCCACCGTACGTCTTTGATCGTTGGCGGAAACAGCACTTTGGGAGGCGTGTTCGCGTTCGTGTCACCCCGCAGAATGAGCGTATGGTTTTTCACCTTCATTGAACGCACCAGGTACGGGCCACGGACCAGCACCGGGCCATCATCAGTCGCCGAACTCCACATTTGTTCTGCAGTCGGTGTATCCGCGAGAAACAAAAGAAAATCACCGTTGCTACCACGAATTGATACTCGCGTTAACCCGTTGTGAACGTAGTTCAGGCGGAGATCGCCACTCGCCGGATCCCAGGTGGATGTTGCGTTTCCTTCGAGTACGCGAACAACCGGCTGACTGGGATAGCGCAACACGGTTTCGCCATCGTTTCCGGTGTTGTCATAGAGCACGCCAAAGTCTCTGTTGTCCGCCGTGCCGTTAGTCATCACCTGTGAAGTGGAATAGATAAGGTGCTGACTTCCGAATTGATAGTTTGAGAGCAAAAGTTTTGCATCTCGCCCGTTAACGGTGATCGCTGAACCTGGTTGCTGAGGAACGCTGGAATAGTATGTGCCAGGCCCGTATACCGGCACATCAATCGCGTCGACTACAACGAATGCACCGGTAGCGAGTGGGTTCTTATTACCAGTTGCAACGATTTTGAGCGTGTGGCTTCCGTTGGATAGTCCGCTGACGTTGTAAAAGACGTCCTGAAACCGCTTGCTAGGTCCGTACCCGTCGATGGTGGCCACCAGTAGGTCGTCTAAATAGACGTTGGCGATGCCATGGCTAGGATCGGTCGACGAAATCCATCGGACCGCTGTGCCGTTGAAAGTGATTGAAACGCTGTCGCCGGCAGTATTACTGAACGATTCAGTGTTTTGATAGTCACCAGCAGTATAACTCTGGTTTGAAACGTGTGCCCAATTGCCGGTATAAAGTAATTGCGAAGCGGTATCGTCATAAGTGAATCCACTCTTTGGAGATTGATCGACACTTATGTGAGTCTTTTCCACCGTCGCCGAGGTAGAATCCTGATGGATAAGCAGGTAGAGTCCGGTCTCATTGTCAGGGTTGAATCGACCAATGAGACTAAGTGCCCGATTAGTCGGCGGATTAGGAGACGTCGGTGAAGTCTTGGTTAGTGGGGCAACGCTCTGGGTGAACGATCCGATCAATTTTTGTTCAGCATATTTTCCTGTTAGTTGCCTGGCTTCATCGATCGCTGAGCCATAGTCGTACGACGAATAGACGCCTGGATAGGGCAACCAACCCCAGCTGGTGCCGCCGTAAGTCATATAGAAACTCATCATGGTAGCACCCTGACCGATAAGCGATTTGTAGAAGACGTTTTCAAAGTCAGGTCCGGTAAGGATGTAGCATTTCGGATAACCTGGACTGCCCCAGGGATCGAACGCGCCCCCTTGAAACTCCGCGAGATTATAAAGGCTTGTCCGGGGGTAGGCCTTGATGGGCTGCTTCTAACCAATTAGGAATTGGATTCCAGACAGTCGGATTGGTAGCGTCGAATCCTTGGGGATAACTATCGAAGCCGACAATATCGGTAGCACCTAATCCGGTTACAAACGTGGCGTTGTGGTTGCCGGTTAGCGGCACGGAAATACCGTCGGAATGCATCTGGTTTTCCAGATCCTGCATGTATTGTTGCCCGACCGAGGAGCCGTCGTAAAATTCGTTCTCGACCTGGCAGGCAATAACCGTTCCGGTTCCATTGGTGAGTTGATGCCGAGCTACGATAGGATCGACCTGGCGCAGCCATTCTAACGCGGCGGCCACATAGTCGGGATCGGTCGATCGAGCGCGCCCCTTGATTGTGGTGAGCCAGCCAGGAAAACCGCCGCTATCGGTTTCAGCGTTGATATATGGTCCCGGTCGAACAATTACGTACAAGCCGCTCTCTGCAGCTAAATCCAAAAACTTGTCGAGGTCTCGAATGCCGGTGAAATCATAACTACCTGGAGTCGAAGTGTGGTAACCCCAATCGAAGTAACAGCAGATGGTGTTAAAACCGCCTGCCTTCATCTTCTGAAAAACATCCCGCCAAAGATCCGGGCTCGGTAACCGAAACGGATGAAATTCGCCTGAGTAAATAAAGGTACGTTGTCCGTCGATGATCAACGAGTAGTGATCGAACGTAATGGTATGGCTACCACCGGGTGATCCTGCGGCTTGCAGCCAAATGGAGGATAGGAAGATGGCGACTATCGCGCCGGAAGCCCTGACAAGAAATCCCGCATTCCTGGGAAACATAGCGAAATCCTTTTGTGGAAGTTAGGGGTTTGGAGAGGAGAGATGTGAACGTTCACGGAAGCGAAGCGGTTTGGCAAGACAAAAAAATGTCTACGATCACCTCAGAAGCAGCGAAGCTGCGGAGTCAAGACAGCCTAGAGGCAAAGCTTAGCCCTAGCCTTCAATTGAATTGCGGCTTTGCCGCAGAATCGCACAGTGCGGCAACACCACAGAAAGAAAAAGAGCCAGGATCGACTCCTGGCTCTCCAAACTGATTAAAACGGTTGACCGTCGACGGCAGACCGATAACGGGCGACAGCCGCGCCGAAGGCGCGGCTCCTACGCGCCGCCGCCAACGTATTCAGCAGTGTAAGTGTCGTACTTGGAAACAGTCCCTTCTTTTGGCGATTGTTTCACGTCATAGACATTGTTTCCGACAACCTGCCGCGTTTGGGTGTCGTAAACCATCACAGATTTTGCGCCTTTGGAATCTCGCTCCCGAACTGTCGCTACTGCGATATAGCGACGGTTTCTAACGGTCGCTTTGCGCTGAGCCGACATTTGCTGATACGCCAGTCGGGCCCGCTCTTCCGCAACCCTGCGCTGACGCTCTGTAGCCTGATGTTTCGCAAGAACATAGACTCCGTATCCGACGGCTGCGCCCGCAGCCATTCCAACCGCTACCGCGGACGAATCGCTCATGCCTGCGGCTTTCGCAACGCCGCCGGCTAGTGCGCCCGCGCCCAGGCCGGCGAGGGTTCCTTGAGTTTGCGGCGACATGTTTTCACAACCAGTGAGAATCAGCCCTGAAACAAGAACCGCCGAGGTCATTTTTATCAAACGAACGTTCATAGAATAGTGAAACGAGTCTAGCGGAGAGGATTTGTCTAAACAAGCATTGTTAGGTTACCCATCTGGGTGAGGCCAGGATCCGGGTTCCGGGTTTAGGCGTCCGAGTTCCGGGCCTAAGGCGTCCGCTTGCGCGGAACTCGGAAACCGGAACTCGGAACCCGGAACCCGGAACCAGTTACAACTAGAATAGCGCACCGCAGCGCACTAGCTTGTCGCTCCCTATGTCCTCTGATCGCCCCTCCAAGATCAGGAACGTCATCCGCGTTGCCAGTGGGAACTTCCTCGAAATGTACGATTTCATGGTGTTCGGTTATTACGCCGCCGCCATCGGGAAAGCGTTCTTTCCCAGCAAAGACCCTTTCACTTCTTTGATGTCGGCATTGGTAACGTACGGAGCCGGCTTCGTGATGCGACCAATCGGCGCAATCGTTCTGGGAGCCTACATCGATAGAGTGGGGCGCTGAGCCGGACTCCTGCTGACACTGGGACTGATGTCGGTTGGCACGCTGCTGATCACGGTTCTGCCTGGATACGCGACTCTGGGTCTACTTGCGCCACTATTGATTTTGATCAGTCGACTCATCCAAGGATTCTCTGCCGGAGTCGAACTAGGTGGTGTTTCGGTCTATCTATCTGAACTCGCTACGCCCGGTCGCAAAGGCTTTTACGTAAGCTGGCAGTCGGCAAGCCAACAGGTTGCTGTCATGTTCGCTGCGCTTACGGGAGTGATTTTGCACAGCATTATGCCGGTCGAATCGGTTGAGCGCTGGGGCTGGCGGATTCCTTTCCTTTTGGGATGTTTGATCATTCCGTTATTATTTGCGCTGAGACGTTCGTTGCCCGAGACGGAGGAGTTCGCTGCTCGCGTCCACAAGCCAACCGGCTCAGAAATCTTACGGATCCTCTTTCAAAATTCGGGCATTGTTTTGATCGGTCTAATGATGGTCGCCATGACCACAGTCTCATTTTATCTGATCACGGCATATACGCCGACTTTCGGTGGCCATGTGCTCCATCTGTCGCCTTTGGCCAGCATGATCGTGACGCTTTGTGTCGGTCTCTCTAATTTCATTTGGCTACCAGTAATGGGCGCATTGTCAGATCGTGTCGGCCGCCGCCCGATTCTCGTAACGTTCACGATACTGGCACTATTGACCGCCTACCCTGCAATGTGGTGGCTGACCAGTGCGCCTTCGTTTTCACGGCTGTTGATCGTAGAGCTTTGGCTCTCGTTCATCTACGGCAGTTACAATGGAGGGATGGTCGTGCTGCTAACCGAAATCATGCCGGTGGAGGTACGAACTGCTGGCTTCTCGCTGGCATACAGCCTGGCCACAGCGTTACTGGGTGGGTTTACGCCGGCGATCTGTACCTATTTGATCCATGTCACGAACAATCCAGCGATGCCAGGAGTCTGGATGTCGTTCGCCGCTTCCTTGGGTCTGATAGCTGCTTTAGTCAGTGCCCAGCGCGCTGCGTCAAGTAAGGGCGCGGTTGTCACCTCAGGTGCAAGTCCCAAGGCGATCTCGCGGTAACGAACCTCGATTCTCATCTAGTCTGCTACGGTTAGCCTAGCCTTTTTCATCAGGCGGATACTCTGGCGGACAGTAAACGTTGAAAGTCAGCGCAGTCGTTCGCCCTTCGTTCGTGAACTTGTGTTTCACTCCTGGCGGAATAATGAGCGCGTCTCCGGATCCCAGAGACCGGCGCATACCTTCCAGTTCTGCAGTCAGGGTTCCTTCAATCAGAAGAAGGACCTGCTGGCTGTTTTTGTGAGATTCGGCTTTCTGTCCGGTTGCCTGTCCCGGTTCGAGGGTCATCACTGCGATCTGGCTATTCTCATTGGTCTGAAGCACCTCGAAACAAGTGCCTGCACTCCGGATGTTGGATACTTTTGCCGGGAATACTTCCTCGTCTGCGGCGCGGCCTTCTTCTGGTTTGGTATCTTCGGGTTTTTCTTCCTTTTCCTCAGGAGTCGCTTTCGGAAACTCCATGATTTTCCCGGTTTCAGCCAAATCGGGTTTCTTTTTCTTGGGAACACGCTCAGGGGTTTTAATTGCAGCCTGTGCTTTTTTGGGCGGCGGCTGAGGCTGTACTACCGAGCTTTCTTTCAGCAGCTCGTACTTGATTGCGATGACCTTTCTATCCTCGAATGGCTTCAAGGATTTTGGAAAGATCAGGACTTGTCCGGGAACGCCTTTTTCGAAGCCGACTACAGCGTAATCGCTTTTACCTCCTTGAAACTGATGGAGCGTCATCACGCGATGCTCCCGAATCGCTTTCTGCAGCCCCTTGTCTTTGTCAGGATCAATCCAAAGCAGGTGCACATCCGGTTCTCCTGCTTGATTCAGGACGTCGCTAAAACGGACCGTTTTCATGGGTGTTTTGTTTCGAGGTGTTCATCCTGGAGGGCGGCGCTCCACCGCCACCGCCTGTGTGGGGTAAACCAGAGGTCTGGGTAGATCAGCGACGGCGGTGACGAAGCACCGCGCTCCAAATCTTTCTACACATTTTCATCCGCTGCTACTCGACGCGGCACGGAAGCGAGAATCAGGATGGCGCCAACTACCATCACGGCTGCAACAAAATAGAGCCCATAATCCTCCCGTTTGGTCCAGCCGGTGATTTGTCCGACGATAGCGGGCCCGAAAAATCCGGCGAGATTGCCTACCGAATTGATCCAGGCAATCCCTGCTGCGGCGCTTGTACCGGCCAGGATCGCGGTCGGCATCGGCCAGAACAGCGGAAACGTAGCCAGGATACCGATCGTTGCCACTGTCAGGCCGGTCATCGCGATCAAGGTGTCATGCCGAAACAGGTTGCTGACAACAATGCCGATCGCTCCAATAAGAGCTGCCGTGGCAAAATGCCAACGCCGTTCGCCCGAACGATCCGAGCTACGGCCAAAGAGCACCATCGCAACAGCACCAAAGCCGTAAGGGATCGCTGTTAAAAGGCCAACGTTGAGCGGGTCCTGGACTCCCGTATTTTTGATCAATTGCGGGATCCAAAAACCTGTTCCGTACAATCCAAAAGCGCAGCAAAAATAAACTGCGCAAAAGAGCAAGAGTCGCGGATTGATAAAAACCGCGGCGAGCGGCATGTGCGTCTTGTGCTGTTCCTCATTCTGCAGGTTCCTTTCCAGCAGCTGTTTTTCATCGTCCGTAAGCCAGCGCGCAGATCGAATCCCGCTATCCAGCAAAAACGGGAGGGAGGCTCCTATTAAGATCGACGGGATGCCTTCGAGGAGAAAAAGCATCTGCCAACCCTTAAGATTGCCTGCGCCTTCGAATTGATGGAGGATCCATCCCGACAACGGCCCACCGATAACGCCGGTAAAGGCTATCCCAGTCATGAAAAGTCCTACAACATTCGCGCGCTGACGCGACGGGAACCAATATGTAAGATAAAGAATGATTCCCGGAAAGAAACCGGCCTCAGCCAATCCGAGCAGAAACCGAAGGATGTAAAAGGTCACGGGCGACTGCACGAAGACCATCGCCGATGAGATGAGTCCCCAGCTGATCATGATGCGCGCGATCCACAGACGCGCGCCAACTCTCTCTAGAAGCAAGTTGCTCGGAACCTCAAAAAAGAAATACCCAAAAAAGAAAATGCCTGCGCCGTACCCGTAAACAACGTCATCAAAGCCGGGCACCGTCGATGTCATTTGCAGCTTCGCAAAAGCGACGTTTACCCGGTCCAAATAAGCAGCGATGTAGCACAGGAAAAGTAAAGGGATGATGCGCCGAGTAACTTTGGCGTAGGGGGAGGAGTTCATAGGGAGGACTCAGGGCTCAGAACGGTCGCGTCCATTCTACCAGGTTGATCAGCAGCACGTGACCGGCCATTTCCGCCAATCCCGGCTGTGTTCTGAGCCCCTTCCTATTTATTTAAATTGAACCTTGTACTGATTGCACCACTGAATTGCAGGCGCGAAACCAGCATGGGCGGCACGGCGGAACCAGTTTGTTGCAGCCTTGGTATCCTTTGGAACACCCCGTCCCTGCCAAAGCGATTGTGCGTATAGAAACATCCCTGCTTCGTCTCCTTTTTCCGCGCCCTGACGAAAGAAGTTCGCCGCAACTTCCGGGCTGCTTGCGACGCCTTCTCCATTCATGTACATAACGCCAAGATTCGACAACGAACGCGGATACCCCAGCGCAACGGCATCTTCGAAATATTTTCGCGCCTGGTCGAAATGCCCGGTCTTTCGATAGTACGCCCCGAGGACGTCCATAGCTCGAGGCTCATTGAGCGCTGCCGCCTGCTGAAGATATTCGAGGGCTTTCGCTGCATTCGCAGCGGTACCTTTGCCATAATAGTAGCATTCTCCGGCCAGATATTTCCCGGTTCGGTCTCCCGCATCTGCTGCGCGCGTAAAATATTCCAGTGCCTTCGTTTCGCCTTCCTGCCCGCGATTGCTGTAAATCAGTCCTGTTTCGATCATCGCCGGCACGTTGCCTTTTTCGGCTGCCTTTTCATACCAGCTCAACGCTAAGGCAAGATCGGTTTCGCGACTGAACTGCCCTAGCAACAGCATTGCAGGAATAACTCCTTTTTCCGCAGCCCGCGTTAGATCGGGCTTAACTTTGGCGAACGTGGCTGCATCGATCTTGCCCTCGGATGTTCTCGCCTCAGAAAGCAGGCTGTCGAGACGTTTTGCCGCCTCCGGCCGATCGGGGTAGCGATCCATTAAATTCAGATAATCTCGAAGCGCACCCTGCCAATCGCCGTTTCTCCCAAGCTGCTGGGCAGCCGCGAGCTGTTCTGAATAGGAATCAGACGGTGGCGGGCCAGTTGGTTGTGGTGTCGGCCCGGTGTTAGACGGTGACGGAAGCGATTGAACCTCCTCGGCCAACATCTCCTGCATCTCCTTTTGAATTTCGGCCTGCTTATCCGGGTTGCGATCGGAAAGCTCCACATAAGCTTTCAACGCGGCGTCAAAATCGCGCTTCTTCCGAAGTTGCCGAGCCGCCGCTAAACCCTTCTCATATGATTCGCCACCCTGTACTGGCGAAGGCGTGGCTGAGCCCTGCGGGGTCGGTTTTGGCGGAGGCGTATGTTGGACGATCGGTGGCTCAGACGCCTCAGGCGATTCGATTGGCTGAGGAGTATGCTGAGCAATTGATGGGCTGGGGCTCGGCGAAGCTTGGGTGATCCGCTCCTGAGTTCTGGTGACGTATTGGTACAAATAAGTCCCTGCAACACCTAGCGCTCCAAGGAACAGAATACCGAGGCCAACGATTAAAAGTAGCCCGGCTATCGAAAATCTTGGCTTCTTCGGGGGAGGAGGCGTCAATGCCGGTTGAACTGGCGGAGGCGCATCCGGCCGTTGCGGATTTAGAACAGCTGGTCCTTTACTTGTGTCAGACAACGGCGGCGGGATAACCGGAGAACCGCCCGGAGAATAGGTGGTGGCGGGTTTGGTTCCGACCGGAGTAGCCACCTGGCTTTGGGAGCGGAAGTCGCGACCAACAAAACCGATCTCGTTCCCGAGCAAACGCGCCATTTCTGTTGCGGACGGGAGATCGTCGATCAGCCCCCTGCGGAGTACGGCGTTTCCTTGCTCGGAAAGGCTAGCGAGAGGCGTATATCGCCCGGTGGATTCTACTGTGCTCCGCGGGCCGCCGAGCAATTCGTAAATCAGCAGCGCCAACACGCTGAGGTAGCTTCCACGGGGTCCGCTGCCGGCGTGGGGTTGCACAAGCGTCGCTCCGCCAGCCGCCCAGGCTGCTGAATCGGTTTGTACAGACGAAAAATCAACCGAAGAGACTTTGACCGCGGTCTCCGGCCACTCGGTCAGCGGACGCCGCAACAACTCGGTGTTACCCGGCGCCAATCCGGGTGAAACCAATCGAACACCGGAGAGAGTTAAATTAACCTGTTGTAGTCCGTGCGCGCGGGCATGGTCCGCTAGCGGAGCGAGCAATTCAGCAAG
>Ga0207684_10006028_pt1 | contig 11090 bp, 7 predicted proteins | sample KBSK5501metaG_FD_184342 | JGI IMG/M metagenome (GOLD analysis project Ga0207684, IMG submission 184342) | Corn, switchgrass and miscanthus rhizosphere microbial communities from Kellogg Biological Station, Michigan, USA - KBS K5-50-1 metaG... | ecosystem: Host-associated > Plants > Roots >... | reverse complement strand
GCGAACAAAAAGCGGCTGGTCGTAGCCCGCGATGCCATGGGCATCAAGCTGATTTATTACCGAGTCAAAAACGGCAAACTGACTTTCGGGTCCGAAATCCGCGCGGTCCTCGCGGCAGAAAGCTCGAGACCGGAAATCGACCCCGTCGCGCTCAATCTTTTTCTTCGGTTTCGTTATACGCCTTCCCCTTTAACCATTTTTCAGGGTGTCCGAAAACTGGCGCCGGGGACGATGCTGGTTTTTGAGGAAGGAAAACCCAGGGAAGAACGGTGGTATAACTACAAGCCTGTTCCATTCTCTGAGCCAAAAGACGACAAGGAAGCGACAGAAGAACTGCTCGAACTGTATCGGGCTGCAGTGAGCCGGCATTTGCTCAGCGATGTCCCCGTGGGTATACTTCTTAGCGGCGGTCTTGACTCGGGTCTCCTTCTTGCGCTGATGAATGAACAAGGTGGGTCCTGGCCGGCTTACACCGTCGGCTACGGAGAAGTGTTTGAAGATGACGAACTCGCCGATGCAGCCAAGACAGCCTCCCTTTTCGGCGCCCGCCATGCTTCGGTAAAACTGGACCAGGCCGAATTCGAAAGGTCGCTACCCGGCATCGTGGAGTGTCTTGAGGAACCAATTGCGACTTCCTCAATCGTTCCGATGTACTTCATCTCCCAGCGGGCGCGGCAGGATGTAAAAGTTGCACTCATCGGCCAGGGACCTGACGAACTGTTTGGCGGTTACAAACGGCATTTGGGTGTTCATTATGGGGAGTGGTGGCGTTGGCTGCCAACCGTTCTCCGCTCCTCGGTTAGCTCCGCTGTCGATCGATTGCCTCGCAATGAAACCTTGAAGCGAGGCGTCTCTTCACTCGGGGCGGAGGACCGGCTAAAGCGCTATCAGGATGTTTTTTCTCTGGCGCCGGCAGAGAACATCGCCGGACTCTTCCGGGATCATCGTCTTCCCGCGAGAAACGGCCATGAACTGGTCGAGTATTGGCGCGCTCTTTTTCCACAAATGGAGCAACTGGACGAACTAGGCGGTTTTCAACTTATCGAAATCCGGTCCTCCCTTCCAGACGAACTCCTCATGTATGCCGACAAACTATCCATGGCTCATAGCCTCGAGGTCCGCGTTCCGTACCTGGATCGCACCGTGGTTGAGTACGTTCAGCGTCTCGGCTCCAATTTCAAAATCCGCAAAGGAACTCGCAAGTGGCTGCACCGGCGGGTCTGCCAAAGTTACTTGCCGCCGCGCATTCTGAAACGCAAGAAGCGCGGTTTCGCGGTGAACGTTGTGGATGGATGGTTCAACTCCACGCTCGGCGGAGAGCTTTCGGACATGCTCCTGGACGATAGCTCGCTCATGTTCGAACTGCTTAGGCCAGAGCCGGTGCGAAAACTGCTGACCGATCATCAATCAGGACGACAAGACAACCATAAGCTTCTGTTCAGCCTGGTTATGTTCGAACAGTGGTTACGGGGCGTTTGGTCGCGTGAACCGCTCCGTATTGCTGACGTAACCGCCCAATAGCACCGTCAGATGGCATGATGGTTAAAGAGAAAATCTATCCGAAAGGTGTGCCGATCCTTGTGGACGCAGTGCAGGTTATCGGCAAGACGTTTATCATTTCGGGAAACCTTGTGAAAACGGCAAGCCTTAAAAACGAATGGCAGGAGGATGTTGAGAACCCCGAGCAAGTCGTCCGAGTATTAAAGGATGCCCCAACCCGGATAGACATGCTCAAATTCTGGCAAAGGATCCCGGACACCGAACCGAAATTTTCGTACTACAAAGAGTGGCGACAAGTCGCTGCTATTCCGATCCAGGATTTCAAGCACTGGTGGGACAAGCAAATCAGATTCAGAGCGCGCAACAAGCTTAGAAAAGCGCAAAAGCTTGGAGTTACGGTTGAAGAGATTAAATTTAACGATGATTTTGTGCGTGGAGTGGTCGAGATATACAATCAGTCCCCGATACGACGAGGAAAGCCGTTTCGACACTACGGAAAAGACTTTCAGACGGTGAAAGCCGAGTTGTCGGTTGATCTCGGAGAAGCGGTTTTTGTCGCTGCTTATTTTAAAAAAGAACTGATAGGATTTATTAAATTCGTGGTCGCTGACAGATATGCGATGGTGACGCTGATTCTCGATAGGACGTCACATCGTGACAAATCGCCTATGAATGGCATGATCGCCAAGGTGGTTGAAATCTGCGCGCAACGAGGGATTCCTTATTTTACCTACACTTTATGGCGTAGAGGAGACCATGGTAAATTCCAAGAGAGTGTCGGCTTTGAGAAAATCCCAGTCCCAGAATATTTCGTGCCTCTAACAATTAGAGGAGAGATGGCTTTGCGTCTCGGGCTCCACAAGGGTCTTAAGGGTGCGCTACCAGAGAAGATGATAGTCTGGCTATTGACAATCAGATCCAAATGGTACTCCATGAACTATTCTCAGAGAATCCGGCCGCGGTTAACGCACGGAAAGCCGGTTACCATGTCCTCATCATAGCATGCGGTTTTGTCTTTTGCGTGCAAATTACGTCTTCGGGAAAACATTGACAACCACAAATTATTATTCAGGTTGATGGTCTTCGAGCAGTTTCTCCTCACCTGTTCGAAGGACCTTCGACAAAAGGAAGAGGGCCAAGTGGTCGCGACAACAAAAGACACTATTTACCACCGTGGCAGGTCGGTCAAGGTTACGGGAATTGAGATCGATAACAAAAGTCTTATTGTCCAAGGGAGGTATCTGACTGTGGCACGGCTCAAGAACGAGTGGTATGACGACATCGAAGATCCTGAGCTGATAATAAACGCGCTCAAAAGCTGCACGCCGACACCGGACATTTTTACTTTCTGGCAAAGGTTGCCTGATTTAACCCCTATCTACCCTTACTACCATGAAGACGACGCTCTTTCAGCGATTCCTCTGTCAGACTTCCAACACTGGTGGCAAAAGCAAATAAATTCGGACACTCGAAAGAAGGTTAAACGGCCGGCGAAGCGTGGCATCGACATTAAGGTTGTGCCGCTTGACGATGATCTCGTGAGGGGTGTCATGGGAGTTTTCAACGAAACCCCGGTGAGGAGGGGAAAGCCCTTTTGGCACTATCGAAAGGACTTCGAGACAGTGAAAGAGCAGTTATCGAGGGATCTCGCGACAAGCAAGTTCATCGGGGCCTACGAAGAAGGAACTCTAGTCGGCTTTGTGAAGCTGGTTTATGTAGAAGGACGATTTGCAAACCCTGGGTTCATTGTTTCAAAGCTCGAAGCCCGTAAGAAGTACGTCAACAATGGTCTGGTAGCGAAGTCAGTGGAGGTGTGCACCGCAGACGGCATTCCCTACTTGACCTACACAAAATGGCGAAGAGGAAGTCAGGCCGAGTTTCTTGTCAGAAATGGGTTCGAGAAGACCTTAGTGCCACGGTATTGGATTCCCCTGACAAGAAAGGGAGCAATTGCGATAAAGCTGGGATTTCATCGCAATATCCGCACGTATATTCCGGACTGGCTGATGGTCTTCCTTCTGAACTTGAGGGGGACGTTCTACAGCAAGCGGTACAAGAACTCATGGAAATGAGAGCACGGATTGAGGGTGCAACGCGTCTATATAATTTCCCAGCCGACTAGGAGTGTGGGCAAGCGTGCAGGAGCAGTAAGTCTTTGGCCGGCGTAGTTCAATGCTAGAATAGTTGCGTCGTACGCAGCAGATGGAGTGTTCAATTCCTCCCGTCGGCTCCGTTCTTTCGATCAAGGTAGCTCTAACTATTTTTCGAAGAGGTCTTTCATGAACAGTCCTATATTCATCGTCGGTCCTCATCGCAGTGGAAGCACGGTCTGGCACAACCTTGTCGCGATGTGCCCAGGTGTCATGAGGCTAACGGATCCTCGGTTTCTGGGTGATCGAAGGCACAAAGATTTCCATTATTTCCTCAGAACCGGCGTGGGCGATTTATCCATCGATCAAAACGTGGACAAAATGATCGAGCTGTGCTTTGCCAGGAGGAACATCCCTGGTCTGGACAGCACTTTTTGGAGATTTGAAAATATCAAGGCAGCTAACGATCCTGAACTAAAAAGAGAAATCTCTCGCCGAGTCAAGAAATCGGACAGGAGGTTAGGAGCGATAGCGAGAATTCTTATTGAGGAGATTACGCGGTTCAGCGGTTGTGAGCGAGCCTGTGTTAAGTTCCCTGTCGATGTAGGACACATACCGGAATTGCTCGCCTGGTTCCCTGGTTGCAGGATCATGCACATCACACGGGATCCCCGCGCGCTGGCCATGTCGAAATCCAACGATCCCTCCGGAACGGCGCTGAAAGTGATGGAACACCCGCGGTTCGCGTGGTTCATAAGGAAGGCAGCGCTCTGGCACGTAGTGATGCAATACCGGTTGACTTCGCGAGTGCATGTTCAATTGAAAGAGCTAAGCAATTATCGACTGTTTCGGTATGAAGACCTGCTGGCCGACCCGGAAATGGTCTTAAGAGAATTATGCGACTTTATAGAAGTTGATTTTACAGAAGACATGCTCCAGCCACAGAAGGGAGTTCACGAGCATCAGACCTCAAGCTTGACAGGCAGGAGGCAAAAGGCGTTCGACCCGCAGGCCGCTATCCGCTGGCAGACGGTCATTTCACCCGTTGACAGTTTAATAATTTTTTGGTTAACTAAGCGAAGTATGAGGGATCTCGGCTACGATTCGAAGACCCATCCGATTTTTCAGAAGGCTCTAAAATGTCAGGAGGACGTCGAGCCGCAGGGAGCTTACTAACAGCGATATCATCAAGATCGTTCGCAGAAGGGGAGCGAGTTCTGGAGAGGTGGCTGAGTGGTCTAAGGCGACGGCCTGCAAAGGCTGTATGCGGTTCTGAAGAACGCATCGGAGGTTCGAATCCTTCCCCTCTCCGCTCATCGATCTCAATGCCCCAACTATCAACCATTAACCCCGATTAACTCCAAATGCCAGGCATAGTCGGAATTATTAGTGACAGGCCCGTTGGGGAGTGTGAATCACTAGTCAAGGCAATGGTCGCTTCCATGCAACACGAGGATTTTTACATGTCCGGAACCTACTTTGTCGAGGAGATGGGGATCTATGCGGGCTGGATGGCGCACAAGGGTTCGTTTTCTGCGGAGCAGGTTTTCTTCAACCAGCAGCGCGATATTGCCGTGCTGTTGGCCGGTGAATGTCTCATGGATCCAGATATCAGCACTAGTCTTAGGCGAAGAGCCCATAGACCCGAAACGAACAACGATTGGTTGGCTCATCTCTACGAGGAGGAGGGCGAGCAATTCTTTGAAAAACTGAAAGGCCTCTTCAGCGGCCTATTGGTTGATAAGAGGCAAGGGAAAGCGTTCCTATTCAATGATCGCTATGGTACGGAAAGAATCTACTGGCACGAGACTAAGGATGCCATCTATTTCGCCAGCGAGGCGAAGGCGCTGCTTCGGGTTCTCCCCGAGCTTAGGGAATTTGATCCCGATGGTGTTGCGCAGTTCCTGGCCTTCGGATGCACCATAAATTGGCGAACATTGTTTCGGGGCGTTCATTTGCTTCCGGGAGGCTCGCTCTGGACCTTTGAAGATGGCACCTGCAAAAGGCGCAGATATTTCGACAGCAAAACCTGGGAGGCCCAGCCGAGTCTATCGGTTGAGGATTTCGAGTGGAAGTTCGAGGAGACATTTAAACGCGTTCTGCCCCGTTATTTTGGATCCGAATCACTAATCGGAATCGCTCTGACCGGCGGACTCGACACACGGATGATCATGGCCTGTCTTCCTCCCGCGCATCAAGGATTCGTGTCCTATACCTTCACCGGACCGGAACGAGAAACGCTGGACGACCGCATTGCTGCGCGGGTGGCGCAGGCGTGCGGCCTCGAGCACCGCCTCCTGCGTCTGGGTCCTGATTTTTTTTCCGATTTTGCCTTTCATGCGGATAGGACCGTTTACGTAACGGATGGCTGTTTCGGTATTACCGGAGCGCATGAAATTTACTTCAACAGGCAGGCTCGAAAGCTTGCCCCGGTGCGTCTCACCGGTCTCTTTGGAAGTGAGATCTTAAGAGGAGTGTCGACCTTTAAACCGGGTGGACTCGCGCCATCGCTTCTTAGTCCGGAGTTTGCACGACGCATAAGTGCCTCTGTCCGCGAGTGGGCTGCGGATCAAACGCACCCGATCACTTCTGCTGCGTTTAGGAACGCGCCATGGAATTTATTTGGCAGCGCGGCGGCGAACCGCTCGCAGGTCATCTTGCGAACGCCTTATCTGGACAATGAGGTAGTCGCCCTAGCTTTTCGAGCTCCCGAAAGCCTCCGAAGGTCTCCCCGCTCAGCTTTACGGCTGGTAAAAAATAACAATCCCGTTCTTGGCCGTATCCCAACTGATCGGCGCATCGAGGATAAAGGGGCAGGGTTTCCGCGCAATCTGAGACGATTATTTGTCGAGGCTGGTTTCAAGCTCGATTACTTTCACAACGAAGGAATGCCTCACTGGCTCTCCCGGTTCGATTCCCTGCTCGATGGCATCGACTCGCGCGTCCGCATGTTTGGGCATCACAAGTTCCTGCATTACAGAAGTTGGTTCCAAAACGAGTTAGCCTCATACGTCAGTGGCATACTTACTGATTCACGCGTTCAGCAAAGCCAGTTTTGGAATTCTGATTTCGTTCAGCACATGGCCAGAGCACATACCCGCGGGCGCGGGAACTATGTCCTTGGGATCAATGCTGTCTGGACATTGGAAGCAGTCGACCGGCTCCTCTTTCGAGAGTTGCCCCGCACGATAGATTCAGGTTTTGCGGCTGGAACTGTACCAGCAGTCCCGAGTATCCGGTCCTAAGACCCCCAAACTGCTTTGGCCTGTGAGGGAATAACAAAGAGCGATCAACGCATGAAGGTATTGATTGTGAAGCTCGGCGCTACTGGCGACGTCGTCCGCACCACGCCATTATTGAGGCGACTTGATGGCCACATTACGTGGCTCACCGCTGGAAAGAACGCGGTCCTGCTCGAAGGGTTAATAGATGACCTGCGATGCTTCTCCTGGGAAGAGCGCGACTTGGCTCAGGGCATCGACTACGACTTGATGATCAATTTAGAAGACACGCTGGACGTCAGCTTGTATTTGAAGAAGCTGCAATGCAAACAGTGGTTTGGCGCCTACGCGGATGGGCAGAACGTCTTGCGCTATACAGATGACTCGCGACGCTGGTTTGATTTAAGCCTTATTAGCTCCTACGGCCGTCTGCAGGCTGACAGACTCAAGTTCCTCAACCGGCACGCTTATCAAGAGTTACTCTTCGGTGCGCTCAGTTTCCAGTTTGCTGGTGAGTCATACTTGCTGCCGGAACCGATCGAAACGGGATTATCAGGCGATGTTGCCATAGCGGCCGATGCCGGCGCGATCTGGCCGATGAAAAAGTGGGCTTATTACGATGAACTGAAACAGCAGCTTGAGTCACAGGGGCTGAAAGTAAATCTCCTACCGAAACGGACATCGTTACTTGAACACCTCTCTGACGTGCGGAACCATCAGTGCTTGGTTGGGGGCGATAGTCTGCCCATGCATTTAGCCCTCGGAACGGGTACGCGATGCGTCACTCTCTTTACCTGTACCAGTCCGTGGGAGATTTACGATTATGGGATCCAGAAGAAGATAGTTTCGCCTCTGCTGGAGAAATTCTTTTACAAACGCGGATATGATAGCCGCGCAACCACGGCGATAAGTGTGGGGGAAGTACTGAGCGCCGTGATGAGTCAGCTCGAAGCGTCTGACCGAGTTGTTAATCATAGCATTGCCAAATGACTAAATCTGGTTTCGTAAGTGGTTCGCGGTCCGAAAAACTGGAGGGACACGCGCCGTCGTGTCCCAAATCTTTTGGCGCTGACAGCGCAGCGCTCTCCATCTGCTTGTCCGAACGGGTGGGGCGCGTGGCTACACATGCAAATGCTCGAAATGAGCAGGAAACGACGGAGAAGTGCCCGCCCGACGTTGTCGAAATCGCATTACTAACCGGCGGAGACGACAAGCCTTACGCGCTCGGTCTGGCAGCAGCGCTCAGTTCGGAGGGCCTATTACTTGATTTTATCGGCAGCGACGACCTCAGTGTGGCGGAGCTGCTCGGCAATCGCCGCGTGAACTTCCTCAATTTGCGAGGCGATCAGCGGCCGGAAGCCAGCCGCCCTGCGAAGGTCCGGAGGGTTTTGAGGTACTACGTTAGGCTTATTGGCTATGCGGCGAAGGCAAGACCGAAACTGTTCCACATTCTATGGAACAATAAGTTCCAGCTCTTCGACCGCACATTCTTGATGGTTTACTACAGATTGCTCGGCAAAAAGATTGTCTTCACGGCGCACAACGTGAATGCGGGCAAACGGGATTTGAACGATTCCTGGCTGAACCGGCTTTCGCTAAAGATTCAGTACGCATTGAGCGACCACATTCTCGTTCATACCCACCCGATGAAAAGCGAACTTGTAGCCGACTTCCGCATTCCGGAAGAGAAGGTGAGTGTGATCCCATTCGGAATTAACAACACGATACCGAACACAAGCCTCTCAAGTGCAGAGGCAAAACGGAAGTTGGGGGTGGACAGTAGCGATAAAACGCTGCTCTTCTTTGGAAATATCGCGCCTTACAAAGGGCTCGAATATCTGGTCGCCGCTTTTGCAGAACTCTTGAAGAAAGACCGAGCTTATCGTCTGCTCATTGTCGGCAGCCCGAAGGGCTCCAGGGATTACTGGAACCAGATTCAGCAGACTATTGCACGCAGCGGCGTCGTCGACGGCGTTATTATGAAGATTGAATATGTCCCAGATGAGGCAACCGAGTTATACTTCAAAGCGGCCGACGTCTCAGTTCTACCCTATGCGCACGTATTTCAGAGCGGTGTGCTTTTCCTGGGTTATAGCTTCGGACTTCCTGCAATAGCCGCGGATGTGGGGAACTTGAAAGAAGAAATCGTTGAAGGCGAGACCGGCTTTGTCTTCAAACCACGAGATCCGTCCGATCTGGCCCGTAAGATCGACAAGTACTTCAAGAGCGAATTATTCCAGAACCTTGAAGCTCGAAGGGTCCAAATCAAGGAGTACGCCAATGAGCGATACTCGTGGAGCAAAGTGGCCGCGATAACAATGGCGGTTTATTCGAATCTCTTGTCGTCTGGTCGCTGATCCGATTTAACGATTCGACGGTTAACGATTTAACTTTGTACCTTTTAACGATTTACCGGAACCACTGCCCTCCGCCTTCTGTCATCTAATGAAACCTCTCATCTCCATTCTCATTCCGGCTTACAACGCTCAACAGTGGCTTGCTGACACGATCCGGTCCGCGCTCGGGCAAACCTGGCCGCGAAAAGAAATCATCGTCGTTGATGACGGGTCTCGCGATCAAACTCTAGCAATTGCACGGCAGTTCGCTTCAAAGAATGTTTCCGTTGTCACTCAGGAAAACCAAGGCGGTTCTGCAGCGAGAAATAAAGCCTTTGAGCTTTGCCGGGGAGAATACATTCAGTGGCTCGATGCGGATGATCTCCTGGCTCCGGACAAAATCGCACGACAGATGGAAGCGGCAGATGAATGTCGTAGCAAACGCACTCTGATCTCCTGCGCGTGGGGATACTTTATATATCGACCGCACCGGGCCAGGTTCACTCCCACGGCGCTTTGGGCCAACCTGTCTCCTTTGGAATGGCTGTTACGCAAATGGGAAAACAACGCACACATGAACCCCGCCACCTGGCTGGTCAGCCGTGAACTAACCCAAGCGGCACGACCTTGGAACACGCGACTGATAACCGGTGAAGATGGGGAATATTTCTGCCGTGTCATCATGGCAAGCGATGGCATCCGCTTCGTGCCAGAAGCTAGAGTGTTTTATCGCACAACCGCTTCCACTGGAAGTTACATAGGCCGGTCCAATAAGAAAATGGAATCACAGTTTCTCGGTATGCAATTAGAAATCGGTCATCTTCTTTCCCTAGACGACAGCAAAAGAACTCGAGCCGCATGTGTGAAGTTTCTGCAAACCTGGTTGCACCACTTTTATCCAGACAGGCTTGATATCGTCAAGCAAGCAGAACAGCTCGCCGCGCGGCTCGGCGGTCAATTGGAGATGCCGCGTTTACGTTGGAAGTACGCTTGGATCCAAAGGCTCGTTGGCTTCGAGCTTGCTAAACGAACCTCACTATTCTTGCCAAAACTCAAGTCGGACCTGATCAGAGCCTGGGACAAAGCCTTGTTTCACCTGGAGGGTCGGAACCTGGCAAACCGGACTGCAAGTTGCGGCACCAAGTCTGCTGTTTGAGGCTCTCGAATTAGTTTCCGTGAACATGGAAAATCCTGAGACTTTTGGCGATCGAATTGTACTGGAGGCAGAGGAGGAGCGGCATCAAGAACACTTTAAAACCGACCATCTGCTAGCCAATCTCAAGGGGCACACGATCTCGAGCGGGGCGGTTACGATCTCAGCCCAAGCCGGAAAGTTTCTACTGACCCTGGTCTCCACCATGGTCCTTGCGCGACTGCTAACACCGCGAGATTTCGGCCTTGTGGCCATGGTAACGACGGTCACAAGCTTCTTGCGCGTCTTCAAAGATGCAGGTCTTTCCATAGCCACGGTGCAGCGGGAAAGAATCACGCAAGCCCAAGTTTCCAATCTCTTTTGGATCAATATCGCCGTAAGCGCTCTGAGCACTTTAATCGTAGCGGCCTCGGCGCCGCTCGTCGCCCGCTTTTACCATAATCCTCGGCTGATAAGTCTTACGGTGCTTCTCTCCGCCACGTTCCTCATAAGCGGTTCCACTGTCCAGCACCAGGCTCTGCTTAAGCGGCAGATGCGCTTCAAGGCCCTCGCACTGATCGAAGTCGGTTCCATGGCAGTCGGGGTTCTTGTCGGGGTCTTTATGGCGCTGCTAGGATACCGCTACTGGTCTTTGGTCGGATCGAGTTTGTCCATGGAGATTACCGGCCTCTTGCTCACATGGTCGGTCTCTCGCTGGCGTCCGCAGTTGCCGAGCCAGCGCAGCGGAATAGGCCCACTGGTAACTTTTGGAGCTCATCGAACAGCGAGCGATTTCATATCCGCGGTTGCC
>Ga0207684_10006027_pt1 | contig 11090 bp, 10 predicted proteins | sample KBSK5501metaG_FD_184342 | JGI IMG/M metagenome (GOLD analysis project Ga0207684, IMG submission 184342) | Corn, switchgrass and miscanthus rhizosphere microbial communities from Kellogg Biological Station, Michigan, USA - KBS K5-50-1 metaG... | ecosystem: Host-associated > Plants > Roots >... | reverse complement strand
GCGGTCGAAATGGATCGCGCTTTTGTTCCAGTAATCGGCAAAGCGGTCGAGCACGATGCGGTCCTGCGCCACCCGTTCGGTGAATTTGTAAGGTCCGGCACAGACCGGGTGCGTGCTGAAATCACCAGGTGCCTTTGCCGCCTTCGGCGACACGATCATGCCGGCGCGGTCGCTCAGCTGCGCCAGCAGCGGGGCGAACGGCGCCGACAGCACGAGCTTGACGGTATGATCGTCCACGACATCGACCGCGGTGACCGCGCTGATCTCGGCCTTGCGGTTCGAGCCCGGCAGGGTCAGGTGGCGTTCGAGGCTGAATTTCACCGCCGCGGCGTCGAGGGGCTCGCCGTCGTGAAACTTCACCCCCTGGCGGATTTTCATCACCAGGCCCTTGTTGCCGTCCACCCACTGCCATTCGGTGGCGAGCTGCGGCACGATGTCGAGCTCGGGGCTGATATCGACGAGCTTGTCGCACAAGGACGCAAAGACGATGCGCCCGACATAGGTCCGCGCCAGGGTCGGGTCGAGCAGATCCGGGTCTTCCGCCAGCCCGATCCGCAGGGTCTGCGGGGTCTGCGCCGGGGCGCCGGCGAGAACCACCGAAAACATCAGCCCGGCCAACAGCAATTTGCGCTTGATCATCTGTCCCCCCAATTCCTGACTTCGATGCTAGCGCCCGTCGCGGGCCTTGCGGCGTTTCCGCGAGCCGCTGCCCAGCGGCACGACGTTCCGGCTGCCGGCATAGCGGTTTTGTTCGAGGGCGCGGTTCACCTCGGCAGTCAATTCGGCGAGCCGGAACGGTTTGCGGATCACCGGATCGTCGCCGGTCTCGAGCCCGGTCGCCGCGGCGCTCGCATACCCGGTGACATACAGGACGCGCAGCCCGGGCCACCGCTCGCGGGCGCGCCGCGCCGTCTCGATGCCGTTGAGCCCCGGCATCGCGATATCGACGATCATCAGATCGTAAACCTCGCCGCGCGCCAGCGCGTCGAGCGTGGCCTGTCCGCTCGCGGCCTCGGCGACGCCGTAGCCGATCTGCCGCAGCATCTCGGCGGTGACGGCGCGCACTGCGGCATCGTCGTCCACTACTAGAATGCGCCCGCCCGCTCCCGCCGGTTTGCTCGCCTGCGGCTGTCCCGCGGCAGCCTGCGGCGCGGCGCCCTCGCGGGGTAGATAAAGGTGTACCGCCGTGCCCGCGCCCACCCTGCTGTCGATCTGCAAGGCGCCATTGGATTGCCGCACCAGGCCATAGACCTGGCTCAGCCCCAGGCCGCTGCCCTTGCCGACCTCCTTCGTCGTGAAGAACGGCTCCACGGCCGATTGCCGCACCTCCTCGGTCATGCCGCTGCCGGTATCGCGGACCGACAAGCAGACGCAATCCTGGTCCGCAATCTCGCCCGGCACCGCGTCGCTGCCGCGCTCGATGTTGCGCGTCTCGATCATCAGCGTGCCGCCGAGCGGCATCGCGTCGCGCGCATTGATCGCGAGATTGAGAACCGCGATCTCGATCTGGGTCGGATCGACCAGCGCCGGCCACAGGCCCGGCGTCAGGCGAGTGCGGACCTGCACCCCCGGACCGATGGTCCGCGCCAACAAATCGCTCATCCCGTCGATGGCGCCGTTCAGGTCGGTGCTGCGCAGTTGCAGATGCTGGCCGCGCGAGAACGCCAGCAATTGTTCGGTCAGCCGGGCGCCGTTTTCGGCGGCGCGGTGGGCCGCCGCGACAAAGCGGTTGGCATTGCTGTCGCCGGCCAGGCGCGGAACGAGCAGCTCGAGATTGCCGACGATCGCGGCCAGCAGGTTGTTGAAGTCGTGCGCCAGTCCGCCGGTCAGATGGCCGACCGCCTCCATCTTCTGCGACTGGCGCAGCTGCTCCTGCATCGCCTCCCGCTTGGTGATGTCGCGGGCGGTCGACATGATGAAATAGTCGCCGTCCTGCTTCTCGGGCGACCGGACGAACATGACGTCGATCGCGCGGGTCCGGCCGGCGAGGCTGCGGCGTGCGCTGTAGCGCTGCGTCTCGCCGGTCGCGATGCAGGCCCGCATGTGCCGCAACGGCAGTTGCGCCTGCTCGACGCCGAGGATCTCTTCGACCGGGCGTCCGATCACCTGGTCGCGGGGGAGGCCGTAGGCGCGCTCCGTTGCCCGGTTGAGGTCCTCATAGATAAAGCGGCCGTCCTTGGTGGCGCGGAACAGGGTGAGCCAATCCGGGGAGTTGTCGAAGAACGCCCGCATCTGCGAGCGGCTCGCCTCGCGCCGGCGGGCGCCGCCCTTGCCGGCGTCGGCAAGCGGATGCGGTTGACGCGGCTTTTTCACATCCCCCTCCGCCGGTGCGGCACAACAGTTAGGCCGGGGCTGAATTAGGGCCTGGGGCTAAAGTTACGGCCTGGCGCCCCTTAATACTGCGCCGCCCGAGCGGTTGCCAGCGCCGCAGGCATCCGCGTCCTCCGCCCATCGGCTTGCCGTTTCCCGATTTGACCCGATGCGGTGAACAGCGGCGCCTGCGGGCATCGGCAGATAGGTTGAGCCCCGGAAACGCTTGCCGCGCAAGAGCTCTTACCTCGTAGGATGGGTTGAGCGGAGCGAAACCCATCACCGTCATGCGGCTGGAATTCGGAGATGGCGAACTAATCGGCGCAACTTTTCCCCGGGCGGTAGTTTCTTCTTTACGGTCAACTTGGCGGACCGCCGACGGCGGCTTCTGCTATTGGGCGAGAGGCGGTAAATCTGGCTGACGTTTAGGCCACCATCGCAAACCCCGGAGACGCACCGGCGGCCTTCGGCGAAAGATGATGGGTTTCGCTCCGCTCAACCCATCCTACGTGATACAATTACCAATAAAGGCGGCGATCGGCGCCGCATGCCAAGGAGTGGCACGATGGGCGACATTCTCGGTATCGGCGTCACGCATTATCCCGGCCTCATTCAGCCGGACCAGCAGATGGCCGGCCTCCTCGACCGCACGCTGAAGAGCGAGCAGGTTCCCGAGGAGCTGAAGGATCCCGCGCGCTGGCCCACGCCGATGCGCAAGGAATGGGCCGACCCGCTCGCCGCCGCAAAGGAGCATCGGGCGCGGCTGGTCGGCGGCTTCCGCAAGTGCCGCGAGGCCTTGGACGCCTTCGACCCCGATTTCGTGCTGATCTGGGGCGACGATCAGTACGAGAATTTCCGCGAGGACGGGGTGCCCTCCTTCTGCGTCTTCGCGGTCGACGGCGTCAACTCGCGGCCCTATGCCCGGCCGGGCCGGTCGAATGAGAATGTCTGGGGCGAGGGGCCGGACACCGTCTTTCACACCAAGGGCCATTACGCCGCCGCCTCGACCCTCGCGGCGAATCTGATCAAGGCCGATTACGACGTCAGCTACGCCTACAAAATCCGCTACGAGAACGGGCTGCCGCACGCCTTTATCAACACGCTCCTCTATCTCGACTACGACCGGAAGGGCTTCCCCTATCCGGTCGTGCCCTTCCACGTGAATTGCTACGGCTCCTCGGTCATCGCCAAGCGCGGCTCGACGGCGCATCTGACGGGCGATGCCGACCCCAATCTGGTCGATCCGCCCGGCCCGAACCCGGGGCGCTGCTTCGATGTCGGCGGCGCAGTCGCGAAAGCGCTGGCCGACAGCCCGTGGCGGGTCGCGCTGATCGCCTCATCGAGCTGGTCGCATGCCTTCCTGACCCCGAAGAACCATTACCTCTATCCCGACAACGCCAGCGACCGGGCGCGTTTCGACGAGCTTGCCTCGGGCAAGCTGTCGCGTTGGCGCGATCTGACGACCGAGGAAATCGAGGATGCCGGGCAGCAGGAATTCCTGAACTGGGTCTGCCTCGGCGGCGCGATGCACGCGCTGGGGCGCGAGCCCGAGATCGTCGATTACGTCGAGAGCTACATCTTCAACTCCGACAAGTGCTTCGCCCTGTTCCGGGCATGAGCGCTGCCCGGCATGACTGCTGACGCCGCGGCGGCGGGCATTATCCTGCCGCCGCCGCGGGTCGAGCCGCATCGCGGGCCGCCGCCGCGCGAGAAGGGGCCGCTCGTCTTTCTCGATTACGACCAGGTCGAGCTCGACGCGGCTTACGACCAGCAGGTCTACCAGCCCAACATCGTGCAGCTCGGCAAGCGCTGGACGAGCAACAGCGCGCGCACCCGCGCCCGCCTCGGCGATCCGAAGCGCGTCTCCTACGGCCCCACCGAGATCGAGCAACTCGACATCTTCCGGACCTCGCGCGAGCGGGCGCCGGTTTTCGTGTTCATTCATGGCGGCGCCTGGGCCCGCGGCAGGGCGGCGGACTACCACGCCCCGGCCGAGATGTTCGTGCGCGCCGGGGCGCATTACATCACCCCCGATTTCGCCTGGGTGCAGGATGTCGGCGGCAGCCTGTTCCCGATGGCCGACCAGGTTTGCCGCGCCATCGCTTGGGTCTGCGAGAACGCCGCGAGCTTCGGCGGCGACCGCGACCGGATCTATATCGGCGGCCAGTCCTCCGGGGCGCATTTGACGGCGGTGGCGCTGGCCACCGACTGGACCGGCCGGTTCGGGCTGCCGGGCGATCCGATCAAGGGCGGGCTGTGCGCCAGCGGCATGTACGAGCTGGCGCCGGTGCGGCTGTCGGCCCGCGCCAACTACGTCAAGTTCACCGATGCGATGGTCGAGGAACTGAGCCCGATCCGCCATCTCGACCGGTTGCGCGTCCCTCTCATCGTCAGCTACGGCACCTACGAGACACCGGAATTCCAGCGCCAGGCGAGGGAGTTCGCCGCGGCGGTGCAGTCGGCCGGCAAGCCGGTCGACCTCATCGTTGGCGACAATTACAGCCATACCGAACTGCTCGAGACGCTGTGCAACCCGTACGGCCAGCTCGGTGCCGCCGTACTCGAGCAGATGGGCCTCGCGCCCGCTCCTCGATAAATCGCGATTCCTCGCGGCTTCAAAGCACCCCTCAAAGCACCCCTTGCCCGGGCTTGTCCCGGGCATCCACGCCTTATTGCTATCCCGCCGTTTGAAGACGTGGGTGGCCGGAACAAGTCCGGCCACGGGGATTGAGCGGGTATCGCTCTCGGCGCGTTGCCGCGCGAACGATGATGCGTCGCGGGCGTTCGCGTTGATGGACGAATCGCCGGGAGAGCTCACGATGGATCAGCCAATCACCAAAGCTGCGCAAACCTCGACCGCCGCGACGAGCGGAACCGAGCCGGAAGTGGTGGCGGCGATCTCCTCGGCCGAGGGCAGCCCGGACCAGCCGACCTCGTTCCATATCGCCGGGATCGAGTTTCCTTATGGCCGGACGGTGATGCTGCTGGCCGGCGGGCTCGCGCTCGGCTACGGCCTCAGCCGGCTATTGTGGCGCGCCCCTCTCTGAAAGCCGCGTTTATGCGACGGCAACATCCGTTTGAGAGAAGTCGTCGCCCTTGAACAACAGCGGGACCGCCAGCGTCTTGGCGCAGGCATAGGCGAAGCAATCCCCCATATTGAGGCGCGCCGGATGACGCCCTCTGCCGAACCGCTCGAACGCCTGGACGGCGGTTTTTCCGATCTCGGCTGTGATCGGAACCAGCTCGGCGGCAGCCTCGCTGACGAAACGATCGAGTGCGGCTTGCGCATCGGCGATCGACAGCCTCCGCACGCGGGCAACTCCCATGACCGCCTCGTACACCGCAAGCGGTGATGCATAAAGGCGGTCGGCACGCCCTAGGCGCGCCTCGAACGCCGAGCGTTCCGGCTCATCGACAATGATTGCGATTATCGCATCGACGAACATCAGAACTCGCCGGACAACTCATCGAAAAAGGCTTTGTCCGCCGGTAAGCCCCCGGGCTTGGAACGCGCATCCACCCATGCCCGTAATGCCTCCAACCGTTCGCTCAACGGCACCTTGTGGCATTCGCGCTGGTATTCGTTTTCGACCGCTTCCCGAATTGTCGCGGTCAAGCTTTTGCCCTTCAGCTTGGCCAGCTTTCGGACCGCCAGGTCGGTCGCCTCGTCCCTGACATGAAAGGCCATCACGCACCCAATCTAGATAACATCCTTCTCAGGTCTAGATTCGGGAATGCGCGCGAACCGTCAAGCCCTTATCGGGTTGCCTGCCGCGTCCGGCTCAACGCGTGCGGTAGGTCGTGTCGTAGCGCTGGTTCTGCTGTGCCTGCTCGCGCGCCTGCTTGTTGGCGGAATGGCGGCCGATCAGGCAGCCGGCGGTCGCCCCTAATACCCCGTGATGGCCGGCATAATGACCGGCGACGCCGCCGACCACCGCGCCTTTGACGCAGCCGGCCGCCTCGGCCGGACCCGCGGAAAACCCGGCAAGCGCGACCAGCAAACCCGCCGCAATGACGATCGATTTCATGAGCCTCTCCGGTGTTACCTATCGGATCCAACGGCGCGTAGCGGCATCCGGTCTCGTTCTCGCGCGGGGCTCGCCACCGCCAGCGGGCGATAACCCGTTGTGGTCGAGCCCGCGGCGCCATGCCTTCTGGCGTTCGCGCCGGGTTGCGGCTAGTGTTTGGGTCCCCATCGGAGCAGGGAGGCCCCTGATCCGTCCCAGAGTCGCCTGAAATGCCGATTCCGGTGCGAAAATGCGATGCCGCCCTGGGCGCGGAGATCGTCTTCGATTTGGCGCAGCCGATCGACGATCGGACCTTCCCCGAGATCGAGCGGCTGTTCCACGACAACATCATCGTATTCTTCCGCGATCAGCGCCTCTCCAACGAGCAGCACATCGCGTTCAGCCGCCGCTTTGGCGAGCTGGAGATCCACATCGTCAAGAAATACCTGCTGCCCGGCTATCCCGAGATCCTGCTGGTCTCGAATATCAAGAACGACGCAGGCGAGCACATCGGGCTCGCGGATGCCGGCTTTACCTGGCACAGCGACACCTCCTACCGGAAGCGGCCGAGCCGCTGTTCGCTGCTCTACGCCAAGGAGGTGCCGCACCGCGACGGCAAGCCGCTCGGCGACACGGTGTTCGCCAGCACGGTCGCCGCCTACCAGGCCCTGCCCGAGGCAATGAAGCGGCGTCTCGCCGGGCTCAAGGCGATCCACCGCTATGCGATGCGCCGCCGCGTCGAGAACAGCCCGCGCCCGAAATTGACCGCGGCGCAGCTGGCCGAGACCCCCGACATTGCGCACCCGATCGTGCGCACCCACCCTTATACCGGGTGCCGGGCGCTCTACATCACCGCCGGCGAGTGTATTGGCATCGCATCGGGCAATGGCGAAGTCATGCCGGAAGACGAGGCGCTCGACTTGATCGCCGAGCTCGACGCGCATTGCGTGCGGCCCGAATTTTGTTACCGGCATCGCTGGCAGGCCGACGATCTGGTGATGTGGGACAATGCCAGCGCGATGCATCTTGCGATTTGCGATTACGCCCTCCCGGAGCGGCGCCTGATGCACCGCACCACCGTGATCGGCTCGGAACCGTTCTGAGCCGGATTTCTTGAGATCGGAGGCGGCCATTGCCACCGAAACCGGATTGACCCTCGCGGCCCGCCCCGACGACCTGCTCGCTTCGGAGCAGGCGGCGGCCACGCGCCCGCAGAACGGCGCCGCGGCCGTCCATGCCGAGCCGGTCGAACTCGACCCCGAACTCACCGGCGACGCGGCGCTGCAGCGGATCGGTCTTGCCTGTCTCGACCATGTATCGAGCAACAAGCCCGCGGTGCTCGCCGGTGTCGAGGACGGCATCCATCAGATGCGGGTCGGGGTTCGCCGCCTGCGCGCTACCCTGTCGGCGTTCGGCAAGCTGCTGCCGGACAACCAGCGGCACTGGGCGTCGGAGGAATTGCGCTGGCTCGCCGATGCGCTCGGGCCGGCCCGCAATCTCGACGTGTTCGAGACCGGTTTGCTGCAACCGGCGAAGCAGGATGTTGCCGACCGTGCGGCGCTCGAACAGCTGCGCCAGGTAACGCGGCGGCGGCGGCGCGTCGCCCGCCATGACGCGGCCGAAGCCGTGGAGTCGATGCGCTACACCGTGCTGATGCAATGCCTCCGCCGCTGGTTCGACAACTGCGGCTGGCGTGAACGAGGCCACGGTGAGGATCTGTATCGACCGATCGACGGGGTTGCCGAGCGCGTATTGCAGCGCCGATGGCGGGTTGCGAAAAAACGCGGCAAGGGATTCGCGACACAGTCGCCGGATGAGCGTCATCGGCTGCGCATCGCGTTGAAAAAATTGCGCTATACCACGGAGTCGCTGGCCAGCTTGTACTCTCCGGAAAAGACCGATTTGTTCGTCAGGGGATTGAAGCGCCTGCAGGACGATCTCGGCCACGCCAACGATCTGCGCGTCGCGCATGAGATCCTCGCCGAACTCGCGCCGCGCGCCGGCCCGATCGCCGAGGCGGGGCGGCAAGTGCTCGGCTGGCACGAGGAACGGCTCGACAAAAACGAGCCGAAATTGCGCAACCATCTGCACGAGTTGTTCGCGACCGAGCCGTTCTGGCGCGACTGATGAAACCGGCAGCACCGCAAAAATTCAGCAGGTACAAAAACACCGGCCTTGCGGCAGGTGGACGGCGCAGCTGACGGTGCTCAAGGAATTGACCAATCACCACGTCAAGGAAGAAGAAGGCACCGGCTTCACCTGCGCCGGCAAGGAATTCGACCGCGAGCAGCTGGAGAAACTCGGCGAGCAGTTCCGCCGCCAAAAAGAGAAATTGATGACCGAAGTCTGATCCGCGCCGTCATTGCGAGGGCAGCGACGAAGCAATCCCTATCCGGCGAGTCGCTGGCGGGGGATTGCTTTGCTACGCTCGCAATGACGCATCCTCCGCGAAGCGCGGCATCACTTCGCGGGCGAAGAGGCGCATCGAGGCGAGCGCTTCGGCATAGGGCATCGTGTTGAAATTGACCTGCAGCGAGGCGTGCTCGAAGCCGCCGAATTCGCGCTGCAACCGAGCGATCGTCGCCGCGATCTCGTCGGGCGAGCCGACCCAGGCGCCGCCCGTCGCGATCTGTTCCGCCGCATTCGAGGCGCGCAGCGCGGCGATGATCTTGTCGTAGCCGGGGTAATCCTGCGAAATCCGCCCGTCGAGCCAATCCGAGGCGGCCTCGACCAGCGACCGCAGATAGGCGTCGATCAAGGGCGAGGCGATGGCGCGGGCCCGCTCGCCGTCGGGATCGCAGAACATGTGAAACGCGATCATGACCTCGCCGGCGCCGGGATGGCCGGCGGTTTTCCAGGCCTCGCGATACGCCGCGAGCAGCGGCCGCATCTTTTCCGCGACCAGCGCGATCGCCATCACCGAATAGCCCATCCGGCCGGCGAATTCGAACGAGTCCGGCGTGTTGAGTGCTGCGACATAGAATTTGGGGCGCGGCCGTTGGGTCGGCCGCGGCAATGAGGTCGTGTTCTCGATCGCGTGGAAACGGCCGCGATGCGTCACGTTCTCGCGGCTCAGCAGCAGATCGGCCTGCTCGATCCCCTCGCGGAACCGCGCCACCGATTCATCCGGCGAGCGGCCGAACCGGCGGAACTCATGCGGCAGGAAGGCGCGCGCGAAGCCGACATCGAGCCGGCCGCGCGACAGCGCGTCGAGCATCCCGATCTCGCCGGCGAGCTTTAGCGGGTGGTTGAAGGCCGGCAATACCGCGCCGGTGACCAGCCGTGCCCGCCGCGTCCGCTGCGCCGCCGCCGCCAGAAACACGATCGGGTTCGGGCTGTAGCCGCCGTAATAATGAAAATAGTGCTCGACGATGCGGATATGGCTGAAGCCGATCCGGTCGGCCTCTTCCGCCAGATCGAGCGCCTCCTGGAAATAGCTCTCGCCCGATTTTTCCTCGGGCCGCACATCGGGAAAGAACTGCACGCCGAATTGCATCGCGCCACTCCGCCGCCTGGCGGCAAATTAGCACCTCCCAGCACCCGGAGTAGCGAGCGCCGCGCCGGGTAGCCGGGCGCCTGAGTTAGCGATTTTACAATTTTCTGATTGACAATCCAGATTAATTATGATACATTAGCGCATCCTGCCACAATCCGGATTGATGTCCTGCCAATCGCGTCATGACGCGATGGGCGGGTATCCGCATGTTGGCGGTCCAGCAAGCTAGGCCCCGGGTCGGCATTTTTCAATCGTTCGGGGAAATCAAGATAGGCCGGTTTTACCGCGTGTTATCGCCCCTGATTGTTGCATAAAAGTCACTGATAATTGCTGGTTCCGCCCCTGTTATTACCATGTTATAGCCCCTGTTCTCCGGCGGAAACGGAGCTTTTCCAACCGGTTGAAGAGGGTGCATGAAATTTCCGAGATCATCGGCAAACGGTTGTCATTCCGGGATCGTCCGCAGGACGAGGCCCGGAATCCATGAACACAGGCCTCTGGGAAATGAATTCCGGCCTCGCCGTTGCGCGGTGCCACTACGTGGCAAGCGCCTTGAGAGCATTGTAGTCCGGAACAGGTTGCCCTTCCGGATGCAGCGGTTGAATGCACACGTGGCTGGCGCCAGCGTCGAAATGCGCTTGGATGCGGGCGTCAATCGCGGTTTCGGTTCCCCACGCGACCATGGCATCTATGAACCTGTCGCTGCCGCCACCCTGTAAATCGTCCTCGGTAAGACCCAGACGCTTCCAGTTATGTCGGTAGTTTGGAAGCGTCAGGTAGAACGCCATCGCCTGACGCGCGATTTCTCGTGCCTTGCCAGGTTCAGTCACCAAGAGCACTTTCTGCTCAACGCAAAGCCATTTGTCGGGACCGATGATGGCGCGGGCTGATGCGGTGTGCTCAGGCGTGACGTTGTAAGGGTGGACGCCCGACGTGCGCTCACCGCCCAATGCCGTCATCTGCGGCCCTAACGCCGCGAGCACAACTGGTGACGCTTCCGCGATAGCGGGAAAATTCGCGGCCGCCTTTTCCATGGCATCGAGATAGGAGCGCATCGTTACCAACGGACGGCGGTATTGGTGACCGCGCATATCCTCGACCAGGAACGAATGCGATACGCCCAGGCCGAGCAAAAATCTGCCACCGGAAAGTTGCCCTAATGTGTGTTGTCCTTGCTTCGTCGCGGTCGGATCTCGGGCATAAATATTCGCAATACCGCTCGCGACAATCAGGTTTTTGCTGTGCGCCAGGAGGAAGCTGGCCAAGCTGAATGATTC
>Ga0207684_10006025_pt1 | contig 11093 bp, 10 predicted proteins | sample KBSK5501metaG_FD_184342 | JGI IMG/M metagenome (GOLD analysis project Ga0207684, IMG submission 184342) | Corn, switchgrass and miscanthus rhizosphere microbial communities from Kellogg Biological Station, Michigan, USA - KBS K5-50-1 metaG... | ecosystem: Host-associated > Plants > Roots >... | reverse complement strand
GCGTCCCAACCTCCGCCTTCGCGCACCGTATGTTGCAGCGGGCCGATGGCATACTAACCGGGACCCAGGGCAAGCTCAAAATCAAATTGCCGACCGCGTTCGATAAGGCGTGGCAGCGCGACGGCATCGCCGAAAAGCCGCCATCCAGTGTAGGCGAGCGTGCCTGGTGGCTAATTCAGGTCCTGACCTACGTGCCCCTCTCACATTGGGAGGAGCAATTCCAGCTTACCCCGGCTGAATTGATCGAAGCAGCGAGTGCAGACAAGTCCGGCAACTCGCTGCTCGAAGCCTGGTCGAGGGCCACGGAGTTCTTCAGCGCAGATAGCTGGTCAGGACCTCTCTGGGATTGGTGGCAGCAACAGCAGCAAAAGAAGCGCTCCGCGAGCACCACCACGGCTGACATGCGCGAAGAGCTGCTGTCCCGCATGACGCCTCACGAGGCCGAGCACAAGGTGCAGCAGATGATGCTCGCTTCATTGCTTCCCGGAAATGAGGATTGGGATGACCTGCTTGGCGTGCTGCCTGTTCCCTGGAGCGAGGAGTTCGGGCGTAGTTACCTGAACGCACTCCGGCGCTATCTCGCCGCGTTCAATCTCGGTGATAAGCGCTACCATACCTATGATGACCCCTGGTTCAACAGCCTCGAAAGCGCGGCGATACGCTTTCCTTTGCCATGTCTCGCGGCGTTCGAAGACTGGACACTACCCACCGAGCAATGGTGCGAACAATGGCACGAATTTACGGAAACGCTGCGCACCCGCCAGCGATTTATGGAGGAACTTGCGAAATGAGCACCACAAAGGCAACCAGTACCAATCATGCACCTGTTTTGAACAATGCGGAACCTGCCCTGCAAGCGGTGCTGCGCCAGCATGCCGAGCGGCAGTACGCCGAAGAACTGGAGGAGCTTGCGAAGGCCGATGATCGCCAGCGACCACCCAACTGGGTGCTTTCGCCCTGGGTCGTGCGCACCTACGTGCTTGGCGGGAAGCTAACTAACGGTTTTGAGGTCTCGCCCAAGTACATCGGTAACGCTCGCTTGATCGAAATCGCCGTAGCGACCCTGGCGACCGACCGAGCCCTGTTGCTCTATGGTCTACCTGGGACCGCGAAATCATGGTTGAGCGAGCATCTAGCCACCGCCATCGCGGGCGACTCGACGCTGCTCATTCAGGGCACGGCTGGTACCGACGAGAGCGCCTTGCGCTATGGTTGGAACTACGCCCGGCTGCTGGTGGAAGGCCCATCACCCGCCGCGCTAGTTGTCAGTCCGATGATGAAGGCCATGCAGGACGGGAAAATTGCACGCATCGAAGAACTGACACGCTTGCCCGCCGAGGTGCAGGATACCATGATTACCATCCTTTCGGAAAAAACTCTGCCCATTCCCGAACTCTCGATGGAGATACAGGCCCGCAAGGGTTTCAACCTCATCGCTACTGCCAACAACCGCGATAAAGGTGTCAACGAACTTTCAAGCGCGCTGATGCGGCGCTTCAACACGGTCGTCTTGCCGATGCCCGGTAGCATGGACGAAGAAGTCGAGATCGTTGATCGCCGCGTCACCGACCTGGGCAGGGCGCTCGAACTGCCCGCCGAAAAACCGGCCCTGGAAGAAATCCGGCGCGTGGTGACGATCTTCCGTGAACTACGCTCAGGCGTTACAGCGGACGGAAAGACCAAATTGAAGATACCGAGCGGCACGCTTTCCACCGCCGAAGCCATCTCTGTCGTCAATAGCGGCTTGGCAATGGCAGGGTATTATGGAGATGGGCAGCTTCACGCCGGCGACCTGGCGGCAGGCTTGACGGGAGCGGTCGTCAAAGATCCGGTGCAGGACCGCGTTGTCTGGCTAGAGTACCTACAAACGGTGGTGAAAGAGCGAGATGGCTGGAAGGATCTCTATCGCGCCTGCCAGGAGGTACTTCAGTAGTGAGCCTCTCCATTTTCGGCGTGCGCCATCACGGTCCCGGATGCGCGCGCAGCCTGCGAACGGCCCTGGAAGAACTGGAGCCGGACATCGTACTGGTCGAGGGGCCGCCCGATGCGCAGGCTGCACTGCCACTGCTCAACGCGCATGGAATGCAGCCACCCATCGCGCTGCTGATCTACGCGCCGGACGCGCCGCACTTTGCCGTCTACTATCCGTTCACGCATTTCTCGCCTGAATGGCAGGCCCTGCGCTACGCGCTCGCACGGGGCATCCCTGCGCGTTTCATTGACCTGCCGCAGTCGATTCAACTCGCGCAGGCACAGGCGCAAGCAAGGCAGGAAAAGGGGGAAGACACATCTATTGGCAGCGGCGCGATCCATTCTACACCTGAGACCGAGCGAAAGAACAAAACGGAAGAGCGTGATAGGTCGCCCGCCGATGAAAAATCCGACGAAGAGCCGCTCGACCTGCTGGCGAAAGCGGCGGGCTACGACGACTATGAACTCTGGTGGGAACGCCAGGTCGAGCAGCGCCGCGACGTGACCAACCTGTTCGACGGCATCCTGGAGGCCATGACCGAAATGCGGGAAACGCGAGGGAACTCCGCCCCGAAAAATGAACACGAGGCACAGCGCGAGGCCCATATGCGCCAGTGTATTCGCGCCTCGCAGAAAGCAGGCTTCTCGCGCATCGCCGTCGTCTGCGGGGCATGGCATGCTCCGGTCCTCTCGAAACTCGATGGCGAACAATCCGATGCAGCACTGCTTCACGGCCTGGAGCGCATCAATGTCGAGGCGACCTGGATTCCCTGGACGAATTCGCGTCTCTCCTTCCGCAGCGGCTACGGGGCGGGCGTCACATCGCCCGGCTGGTACGAACATCTATGGACGACGTCCGACCGCACCACCATTCGGTGGGTGACGCAAGCCGCGCACCTGTTGCGCGCGGAAGGACTGGATGCATCGTCCGCCAGCGCGATCGAGGTGGTGCGTCTAGCCGAGGCGCTCGCCTCAATGCGCGACCTGTCCATGCCCGGTCTGGGTGACTTGCACGAGGCCATCCAGACTGTGCTCTGTCACGGCAGCATCGAACCTATGCAGCTGATACGCAACAAACTCGAAATCGGCGAGAAGCTCGGCGAAATACCTCCGGAGACACCCGCCGTCCCGCTGCAGCGCGACCTGGAAAACCGCCAGCGCAAGCTGCGCTTCAAACCCTCGCCGGTCAGCGAGACGTTCGATTTTGACCTGCGCAAGGAGACCGACCGCGCTCGCAGCCAGCTGCTGTACCAGCTGCTGCTCCTGAACATTGACTGGGGCAGGCCCCAGCGCACATCGCAGAAGCACAGCACCTTCCACGAACTCTGGACGGTGCAGTGGCAGGTGGAGTTCGCCATCAAACTCATCGAAGCCAACATCTGGGGCAATACCGTCGAAAGCGCGGCCAATGCCTTTGTGCGCCACCAGGCGCAGGCAGCCGACAGCCTTCCTCGGTTGACCGAGCTGCTCAACCGTGCCATTCTCGCGGAACTCCCCAAAGCCATCGAGACCCTGCTCAGCAGCGTTCAGAGCAAGGCGGCGGTTTCCACCGATATGCGCCACTTGATGGACGCGCTCCCTCCTCTGGCACACGTGGCGCGTTACGGCAGTGTGCGCCAGACGAGCGCGGAACGCATTCTGCCGGTTATCGATGCCCTGTTCGAGCGTATCGTGATCGGCCTGCCGGGAGCATGTTCCTCGCTCGATGATGACGCGGCCCTGGAGATGATGAGCAGCATCGACAATGTACAGAGCAGCGTCGGCCTGCTCAATCGCGACGACCAGCGCCAAGAATGGCAGGGCGTCCTGCGCTACCTGGTAGAACGCAAAGGTGTGGGTGCGGGGGTACATGGGCTGGTGCGCGGGCGTTGCTGCCGCCTGCTGCTCGAACAGAAGGTCATCGGTGAGGAAGAATTGCGGCGTTTAGCAGGCCTGGCGCTCTCCCCGGCCAATCCCGCGTCGCAGGCTGCGGCCTGGATCGAGGGCGTGCTGCGCGGGAGCGGCCTGCTGCTCCTACACCAGGATGTTCTCTGGCTGGCGCTCGACAGGTGGCTCAGCGAACTCCCATCCGACGCTTTCGCCGGTTTGCTGCCCCTGCTGAGGCGTGCCTTCTCCGGCTTCGAGCCGCCGGAGCGCCGCGCCATGGGCGAGAAGGTCAAACATTTGCGTCAGACCGCCGCGCCGGACAAACCTGTACCCGCGGGAGGTGGCACAGTATCCGAGAGGATAAACGAAGAGCGAGCAAAGAGCGTGTTGCCGGTCCTGGCGCACGTGCTGGGGGTGCACTATGATGGTACCTGATGAAAAAGAGCGCTTGCGTCGCTGGCGGCTGGTGCTCGGCAAAGCATCGGGCGCAGGCCTGGGCGATGCAGGTTCAGGCAGCGGTTTGCAGCTTGGCGGGAGCGACCTCGGCATGGACAGCGTGCTGGAAGCCCTGTACGATGGCGAACGTTCCGCCGGGCTGGGCAAATCTTTGCCGAACGTGACACGCTGGCTGGGTGATATCCGCACCTACTTCCCAACCGCCGCCGTGCAGGTCATGCAGAAAGATGCCCTGGAGCGTCTCAACCTGACTCAGATGCTGCTCGAACCTGAAATGCTGGAAATGGTCGAACCTGATGTCCACCTGGTCGCCAACCTGATGTCGCTCAGTAAAGTCATCCCCGAAAAGACCAGGGATACGGCGCGCCAGGTTGTGCGCAAAGTCGTGGACGAGCTTGAGCGAAGGCTGGCCAACGGGCTGATCCAGGCCGTGCGCGGCAGCCTCAACCGTGCCACGCGCACCTACAGGCCGCGTCCCAACGAGATCAACTGGGACCGTACCATTCGAGCTAATCTGAAGAACTACCTGCCCGACCGGGGGACCATCATCGCCGAACGTCTCATTGGACACGGACACAAACGCTCCTCGCTGCGCGACATCGTGCTCTGTGTCGATCAGAGTCGCCCCGCGCAGACCATCCTGGTCTTGATCACTGACCTCTACGAGGGAGGGAATGCGAAGGAAATGCTGCGGCGGGCCGGAGAATTGAAAGCCAGCGGCGCGCAGGTCATCTGCCTGCTTGCCCTCAGTGACAGGGGCGCTTCCGGCTTCGACCAGCGCAACGCTGCCCTGCTTGCCAGCATGGATATCCCTGCTTTCGCCTGCACACCGGAACTGTTCCCCGACCTGATGGCGGCGGCCATCCAACGCCAGGACCTCGCGCAGTGGGCCGCCAGGAATGATATCGTTGCTGTACGCGAAGAGGCATAACCTTGCCGATTGATGAAAAAGCAAAGGATCGAGCCAAAATAAGAACATAGCTCTGCGCTTTGAAGACAAACAGGCTGATTGTGCCTGCCTGCCACGCTGGCCTTCTTGCAGATCATCAGACGCCCGTCGATTCCGCTCTACTATTTGTACAATTGTTCTAGATATAGGAGAACAAAGGTTCTATCACCTCGCAACCATCTTCCGATCGTATACTGTATTGACTACTTGGGATATCTGTTCTAATAAATTAGAGCAATGATGTCTCTACCTATTCCTCTTCGTTGCCCTTACAAGATTTCAGCGTGTTGCAAAACGCGAAATCGTTGCTACAAGGAGGATGAGATGAATTGCAACAGTTCCTAATAGGATGGTAGTTCGTAAAGCTTTCCGTAACGATTTTGAGACCGACAAATCGATTGAGAGGGGGAGAGCATTGTGCTGGCTACTTGTGGCATCCGACGGCCCGAATTGGCCTGTGAGAACACCTCATGCTGTCTCTTGCTCCTTGCCTATTCCCGAGAGGAAGAGTACAATCTCAAGCATGCATCTGCTCATCTTCACAAAGGGGGAATGGACACTGTGCAGAGGATTCTCACCTTCATCACGAGGTTGACACGTTTTTGTCTTCAGTCGCTCCACCACCGTTACGTCACCTGGACCATACCCGGCCCCACCTCGCTGCTGCTGGGGACGCTGACCGACCTTTCCAGGAGCAAGTCCCAGCTTGTGGCAGAAAACGCCCTCTTACGTCAGCAACTCATCATGCTGCGGCGACATGCGAAACGGCCTGCCTGTACCAGGACGGACCGCATGCTCCTGGTGCTTCTGGCCAGGATGGTACGCACCTGGAAGCAAGCGCTGTTCATTGTCCAGCCTGAGACGAGGCTCGCGGTGGCATCGTCAGGGCTTTAAGCTCTTGTGGAAGTACAAGTCCAAGGCAGCTTCTCCCACACCAAGGATATCCGCAGAGACCGTCGCCTTGATTCAGGAGATGGCAAAGGACAACCGACTGTGGGGAGCAGAACGGCTTCGTGGGGAACTCCTCAAACTGGGCATCCGCGTCTGCAAGCGGACCATTCAGAAGTACATGAGAGCCGTGCGCACCAGCAGGCCACGAGGACAGACCTGGAAGACCTTCCTGCACACTCATGCCCAGCAGATCTGGGCGTGCGACGCGCCTCTCTGTCACCGATCTTTTCTTCCGTTCGCTGGCAGGCCTTCTTCATCATCGAACTGCAGTCACGCAAAGTAATCCACGTGGGCGTCCACACATCACCACGATCTCCTACCGATGCTTGGGTTGCCCAACAACTACGGGAGGCGACAGCTTATGGACAAGGGCCGAAGTATCTCATCCGTGATCGTGATGACAAGTTTGGACCCAGTTTCGCGCGCGTAGCCGCAACCAGCGGCATCAAGATACTGAAAACGCCCTATCACGCACCACGGGCCAATGCGATCTGTGAACGCTTTCTGGGCAGCGTGCGTCGCGAGTGTCTCGATCTCTTGCTCATCCTTCAGGAGAAGCAGCTGCATCGTATCCTGCGTGCCTATATCCAGTACTTCAATCAGGCCAGACCACATCAAGGAATCAGACAACAGATCCCAGAACGATATGGGGAGCATGTTCCTCTGGATCACCAGAGAGGCCAGATCCTCTCCTTGCCAATCCTGGGTGGATTGCATCACGATTACCGCGAGATTCGCTTGACCTCTGAGGGGTGTACGAACAAGCGGAGGGTTCTAGGTGGTGGCGTGTGCCTCATCTGGGAAGTCGCAAACCGTCAGTCCCGTTCCCCGTGTTTCTCAGATGACGACGACAAGTAGAGCGCCTGTGTCGTTCCTTGAAAGAACGCTTCCCGCTTCGAAGCGAAAGCCTTTTCATAACTTAGCTTTCCTCGCTGAAGAAGCAGCGAAGCAGGAGGGTCCTGAAGAGCTCAAATGCTCTCTTTTCGGTAGATGACTCCTGGAGCCAGTACGAGAGGGTTGTTCCTTCGTGATGTTCTTGGCACTTATCCCGATTTTTTGAATGGATATCACAAGTAGCCAGCACAGCGGCTGCTCTGGATCGAGAAGGTTTGAAGCCAGAGCAGCCGCGCCCGCTGTCTCGGCATAGATTCCTTTGCACATCAGCCACTCAGCTGACGGCGATCCACCACGCGTTTCACCTTGCCTTCGCTACGAGGAAGATGAAAGGGCTCAACAATCAGCACATGCGCATGCAATCCCAGGGTCTGGCGAAGATCTTCGATGACGTTTGCTTGCAATAGACCAACAGTTTCACCTCCCTCACGATAAAGCACTTCTTCCACCTCCACCCGCACTTCCAGTTCATCCAGTTGATCATGCTGCCTCTCGACGATAATCTGGTAGTTGCTTGTCAAGCCAGGATGAGAGAGCAGGACCTGTTCAATCTGTGTTGGAAAGACATTGACCCCGCGCACGATGAGCATATCATCGGTCCGACCCTCTACGCGCTGCATGCGCACAGATGTTCGGCCACAAGGGCAGGCATCGTGGAGCAAAGCTACTCGATCGCGTGTGCGGTAGCGTAACAGAGGCAAAGCTTCGCGTGTCAGACAGGTAATGATCAATTCGCCAACCTCGCCATCCGGGAGAAGCCTGCCATTCTCAGGCTCGATCACCTCTGGGTAGAAGTGGTCTTCGCTAATATGCAATCCCTGGTGCTGCGAGCATTCGGCGGCCACGCCAGGACCAATCACCTCAGTCAGCCCATAGATATCGAATGCCTCAAGGCCAAAGCGCTCTTCGATCTCGCGGCGCATGCCCTCGGTCCATGGCTCTGCTCCGAAAAAGCCCACACGTACCTTCATGCGACTACGCAGGTCAATGCCCTCCCCGGCAGCGGTCTCAGCGACGACCAGGGTATAAGATGGGGTCCCGGCAATGACAGTGACCCCGAGATCTTCCATCAACTGCACCTGGCGTCGGGTCAGGCCACCACTAATAGGAAGAACGGTTGCGCCAATGAGTTCCGCACCAATATGTGCGCCGAGTCCACCTGTAAAGAGGCCATAGCCGTAAAAATTCTGGAAGATATCCTCATTCGTCACACCACCAGCCGCAAAGGTGCGTGCCATCACCTCGCCCCACATCGCCATATCGGCCCTCGTGTATCCACCGACAACGGGCTTGCCGGTAGTACCGCTCGAGGCATGCACTCGTACCACGTCCTTCAATGGTGCAGCGAAGAGTCCATAGGGATACGTGGTGCGGAAATCATCTTTGACCGTAAAGGGGAGTAGTTCAATATCGTTGATCGTCTGGATGTCCTGGGGATGAATGCCATGCCCCTCGAGAGCGTGCCGGTAGAATGGTACTCTTTCATAAGCGCGTGTCACTTGCTGCTGTAAGCGCTGCGTTTGCAGCGCAGTCAGTTCAGCCCGCGGCATCGTCTCTCCCTGGCGATTCCAAATGTATCCCGAACCTCTTGTCGTTGACTGACCCATAAGATATCCCCTTTCTGCAGCATGGTACGTTCACGATAGGTAAAAATATAAACAAGAAAAAGATAGCAGTCAATAGTTCTTGCCTATACTTGACAGAGTGACCTCGTAATAGGTATCGTAGTACATACATGATTGTTCAGGCGCATAACGTCTCCTGTAGCAAAATAGGACAAAATTATCGTTCCCATCTGGTACTGTGATGAAAGGTTGATCCTGTGTCCAACATTTTCCGTTTCCTTTCCGACGAAGAAAAGCTCACTGATGAACTTTTCTCGTTTGTCACCGATCCGAGTGCGGACAACCGCAATGAACGAGCTATTACGAGCGTGTTACACGAGGTGGCACCCCAGATGATCTCGGTTGCCGAATGCATGATCCTAGATGGTGTCGACGAACGGCACTATGTTGCTGATTATGTGCAGGCTGTCCTCAACGGGCAAGGATTTGAGTAGGGGACACGATTTGGTCCATTCCGCTGAACCATTCCTGGACAAGCTGTCTGGGTCAAGGTCACGTATCACTTTTCGACCCGAAAGGAACTGTTATAATCTTCAAGAAGATAAGCCTTGGAGTGTGGAGACTTCTCATTTGAGCAAGCTCTCGCAGAAACTCACTTCGTTCTATCCCGTTGGTGACTCACCAGGATCATGAGGCACAAACCAGCAGGAGACAGGTTGCATGTTCAACGATCTTCAAGCACGATATTCTCTCTCGTAGAATTCCTTGATGGAACCTGAGAGGAAATACACAATGAGTATTGACATCAGCCATATGCACACAGTCGAGGTCGGTTATGATGAGTTTTGTGGAGCGCTCGCTGTAAATGACCTGCAGCCTCTCTGGAAGATCGCAAAACAGCTTATACCAGAAGTTCCCTTGCCTACTACCCAGTCCTGGCTCTGGAAGTGGGATCACGTGTTGCCGCTCGCTAAGCGTGCAGGCGAGTTGATCACGCTCGAACACGGCGGCGACAGGCGCGTACTCGCATTCGCCAATCCTGGACTGAGAGGGCTGCCGTTCACCAGTACCACACTGTGGGGCGCGCTCCAGTATCTGGGGCCACATGAATCTGCACCTGCCCATCGGCATACGCCGAGTGCTATTCGCTTCGTCCTCACGCGTTCTGGGGTCTATACGACGGTCAATGGCGATGCCTGCCAGATGGAGCCTGGCGACTTGATCCTGACGCCGATCTGGAACTGGCATGACCACAATAATCAGAGTGATCATCCCATGGTGTGGTTCGATGGCCTGGACTTGCCGCTGTTGACGACGCTGGAGTCCATCTTCTTCGAGAACTATCCGGCCAGTCGCAGCCGGTGGATGGTCACAATCTCTCCGAACAGGGATGTGCTGGAGTAGGACTGCGCGAGTTGGGTGGTAGTTCACCTGTTGCGCACTCACCATTGCTACGCTACCGTTGGGCGGAGACCGAGCGGACGCTCGAAACGCTGCACCAGGCCCATGGTGTTCCGATGATCAGCCTGGAGTACGTGAACCCTCTCTCGGGAGGCCCGGCAGTGAGTACTTTTGCCTGCGAGATTCACCGCCTCTATCCCGGTGCGCGCACATCCTCCAGGCGCAAGACAGGTAGTTCCGTCTACGTGGTCTTCCAAGGCAACGGCTCCTCAGTGATCAATGGTGTCCGCTTCGAATGGGGGCCTGGCGATATCTTCGTGACGCCGTCCTGGGCAAGTGTCGATCACGAAGCGTCTGAAAGAGCGGATCTCTTTGCCATCAGTGATCGGCCAGTGCTGCAGGTGCTGCATCTCTACCGCGAAGAGGAGCTTGCGAAGCATCAGGACATTACCGACACGTTTGTACCGCTCAAAGGTACGTTGAGATCCACTGATGCGAACGGAAAAGAACTCTTCAGAAAGCGAGATTCCTGGGAGGAGGGCAAACCCTCAGGAGGCCATTCCAAATAACCAGCACGACTTCATTTGGCACAACAGTCCTCATATTCCAACGGTTATCCCAAGTAGCCAGCACATGGTCAATCATCTCCACAGTCGGGGCGAGCAAGGATTTCAAGAGGGCCATTATCATCTGCTTACTCGTTCGCTTCCTCTAGCAAAGAGGTATTCTGGCAGAGCTCAGCAACAGGGAAGCGAAGCTCGAGGCTGGTCAGTTCGATGGTATCATCTCGTCCGAGGGTGTACAGCGACCAGAACCCCTGTTTCTCGCGCCTGAAGACTTCGACGAGGGGAAATTCAGAACTGATCAGTAGGTATTCTTGAATGCTAGGGCAGGAACGATACTGCAAGGACTTCTGGCCGCGATCGCGCGCTGCTGTGGTGGGAGAGAGGACTTTTGCCACCAGGAAGGAATAGCGGATGACGTCTTGCGCTCCTCGATCGCGTGGATCGCACCTCACCGTCACATCGGCACAGACACGG
>Ga0207684_10006023_pt1 | contig 11094 bp, 8 predicted proteins | sample KBSK5501metaG_FD_184342 | JGI IMG/M metagenome (GOLD analysis project Ga0207684, IMG submission 184342) | Corn, switchgrass and miscanthus rhizosphere microbial communities from Kellogg Biological Station, Michigan, USA - KBS K5-50-1 metaG... | ecosystem: Host-associated > Plants > Roots >... | reverse complement strand
GGACCAGGGCATCTTCCCCGCCGCCATGCGTAACTTCCTGGCTCTCCTCGGCTGGTCGCCGGGCGGCGACCGCGAGGTCCTGCCGGAGCCGGAGCTGATCCGGCTGTTCTCGCTCGAGGGCATTCAGAGAAAACCGGCGGTGTTCGACGTCGCCAAGCTCGAGTGGATGAACGGGCAGTATCTGTCCGCCACCCCCGCCGACGAGCTGCTCGAGCCGGTGCGGCGCGAGCTGGGCCGGCTCGGGCTCACGCCGGATACGCGTGACCTCCGGCCGCTCATCGACGCGGTGAAGGTGCGGTCCCGCACCATTGTGCAGCTGGCGGAGCAGGTGGCGGTACGGCTCGACCGGACCCGGGTGCAGCTCGACCCCAAGGGGGAGCAGCTCGTGCGGAAGATGGGCCCGCAGTTCCGGGGGAGTTTGGAGATCGCGTACCACACCCTCGACGCCATCCCCCCGGCCGCGTGGTCGGCCGACCATCTTCTCGGCGTGCTCAAGACCGCGGCAGAACAGCACGGCCTCAAGCTGGGCGACCTGCTCCAGCCGATCCGCGTCGTGTTGACGGGCTCGACCGTCTCCGAGCCGGTGAACGAGCTGCTGGCGGTGACGGGGCGGGACGAAAGCCTCGGCCGGCTCGCCGGCTACCTCGGCGACGCCGCGGCCTGATCGCATGCGGCGCCTCCGGCGCGTCGCCTTGCTCGTGGCCGGCCTCGCAGCCTGCGCCTCCCCGAAGCCGCCTCCCGCCGAGCCGGCTCCGGTTGTGGCACCCGCTCCGCCCGCCCCACAGGAGCACCCGGCTGCCCCGGCGCGAGACACCGTGCCGCCGGTCGGCGCCCGGCGCCATTCCACTACCAGCGTCCGCCTCGCCTTCGTCGGAGACATCAACCTCGGGACGGCCACGCTGCCGGACGGTGTGCCGCCGGACAGCGGCCGGGCCTTTCTGGCCGCGGCGAAGCCGGCGCTCGTCGGCGATCTCGTGATCGGCAACTTCGAGGGCGTGCTGGCGGACAGCGGGGACACGGAGAAGTGCGGCAAGAAGCGGGCGGTGGTGTGGCGCGGTGTCACGCCAAGATCGGATACGGGGCGAGTCGGCGAGGGGGTGGAGCCGCGAAGGACTGTGCGCGGCAGGAAAGCGCCGTCGCCGATCCGCTGCTACGCCTTCCTCACCCCGACGCTGCTCGCGCCGCGACTGGCGGAGGCGGGCTTCACCCACCTCAATCTGGCCAACAACCACGCGAACGACTTCGGCCTCGACGGGCGCCGCTCGACCGAGGCTACGCTGGCGGGCCTCGGCATCGGGACCTACGGCCCCTTGGGCCGGCTGGTGATCGACACGGTTCGTCGGGGCGACGCCATGACGATCGTCGGCGTGATCGGGTTCACCACCTATCCCTTCGCGTACGACCTGCTCGACATCCCCCGGAGCGTGGCGGTCGTGGACTCGGTCCGCCGCCTGGTGGACGTGCTGATCGTGACCTTCCACGGCGGCGCCGAAGGCGCGGTCGCCGTGCGCGTCCCTTTCGCCGCCGAGTCGCTGGGACGCGAGCCGCGAGGAGACTTGCGGGCGTGGGCTCACGCGGTGGTTGACGCGGGCGCGGACGCGGTGGTGGGGCACGGTCCCCACGTCCTTCGCGGCCTCGAGTTCTGGAATGGCAAGCCCATCGCCTACTCGCTCGGGAACTTCGCCACCTACCGCGGCTTCAACCTCGCGGGGCCGCAGGCGGTGACGGGCGTGCTGGAGCTCGAGCTCGCCGGCGACGGGAAGCTCGCGCGGGGCCGCCTCGTGCCCATGCGGCAGCTCCCGCTCCAGGGGCCGGCGCCGGACTCCGAGGCCGGAGCCGTTCGCCTGATGCGGCAGCTGTCGGAGGAGGACTTCGGCGCGGCGGCCGCGCGCATCGGCGATGACGGCGCGATCGCGCCCCCCTGAGGCGCGGGACGGCGCATCCGGAGCCCTGGCGCCGCGCTCCCGCCCTTGCTACGCTCCGGCATGACCAGTCCGTTCGATGCCGACGAACCCGGCTCGGAGCCCTCGCCCGCGGCGCTCGCCGCCACCGAGAGTCCGGTGGAGCTGAGCGTAGCGCTCGTGGACGACGAGCGCACGCCGGAGGGCATGGTGTGCATGGCGACCTATCGCAACGGACGACTGGTCGCCCGGTGCGCGTTGCCGCCCGAAGCGTGGGACCAGGTGCACGCCCATCACCTCTTCGACCACCCGGTGCCGGTCGTGCTGGTCGCCCGGGAAGCGCCACCGGGCCTCCAGTGCAAGCTCTTCGCGATGGTCACGTTGCCGCCGGAGCTTCAGCTCGAGCTGGAAGGCGAGCCCGAGCCCTGGGCCGCCAGCGTCCCCAGCTCGGGCTACGAGGCTGCGGCGCAGCCGGAGGATCCGGACGGCGACCCGGCAGTGGCCCCGATCCCATTGGGGAACATCGTGCGCTTCTCGAAGGACCGGGTGCACCCCGACAGCCTCCCGCTCGAGGCCGCGGACATCCTGCGGAAGATCATCGAGGGGAAGGCAGCGGAGGTCATCGACCGGGCGCTGGAGGACCTGCTGGGAGGGCAAGACAGCGAGCAATAAACGCAGTCTACACAAACGTTCCCACCCTGAACTTCCAGATCTTCCCCAGCAGTTCGTCCAGCATCCCCCGCCCTACGAACGCTTCCACCGCCGCGGCCGTCGCCCCGGCGTCCGCACCCCAGAGGCTCGCGCGCTTGGGCTCCGCGTCGAAGTCGGCCTGGACGAACACCCGCTCGTCCAGCGTCAGCACCGTCGGTAGAGTCTCGGCGAACTCGCTGGCCACCGCGTTCGCGCCCGGGCCCCCGATGGCGATCGTGGGGTTAAGGTGGAAGATGCGGTTGTCGAGATACCAGGCGTCGCCCACGACCACAGCGCGCCGGTAGGCGTGTCCCACGCCGCGGCGGTCGATCTCGGCCTTGAGCCCGTACGCGGTCGGCCGGTCCCGCTCTTCCGCGGTGAGCGAGGTGCCGGTGACCAGAACGATCGTCTCGTCGGTGTCGATGAGCTTCATGGCTCGCGCCGCCTCGCGGAATCGGGCGGGGTGGCCCGGGTGACCGCCGGCGCCGGCGCGGGGGAGCGGAGCTCGGGCGGGGGCTGACTGCGCTGGTTCTTCTGAAACTCGTGCTCCTCTTCCTTGCGCTTCCGCATCTCGCTGATCGCCTTCTTGAAATCGTCCACCGTCTGGGACCGGTTTGCGGCGTAGCGCAGGTCGGTCAACAGCTCGTCCGTTCGGTCGAACGCCTTCGACTCGTTGGTGCCGCCGTGGAGCGGGATGAGCGCGAGCACCGCGGCCGGGATCTTGAGGCCGGCGACAGTCACGTACTTCTTGTCGATGCCGAACTTCTTGCCCGCGATCTCGGTGCTCCATTCCGGTAGCTCGGCGCGGTCGGCGCCGGGCTCGCGCGCGATCGAGTCGAGGAACGCCTGGATGGTGGCCTTCACCACGCTGTCGGCGAGCTGGGCGCCGGTCTTGCGGAGCCGCTGGGCCAGCTCCTGCGGCGGCAGCGGGAGCGGGCGCACCCAGAGCTGGCCGTCGCCGAAGCCGGGACCGATCCGGTCCGGCGCCACTGCCGGGGGCACGATCACCAGGCCGGAGTCGCGCGGCGGCGCCACCGGCACCGGTAGAATGATGACCGGAGCCTCCTGGGGCAGCCGGCGCGGCGGTGCCTTGGGATGTCCGGGTGATCCTACGTCGGTGCGCGGCGAGCGGTACGGCATCTCAACGGCCCGCGGGCCCTCGACCAGCGGCGGCAGGACGAGCAGCTGCCCCGGCCGATGAGGCACTTCGGGCAGGCGGCCGTCCACGGAGCCAACGGCGAAGAGGATCGCGTGGACCACGGCGCTCACCGCGACCGCGATCCACGGCCAGCCCCGCCGGCGCCGCGGGACGGTCAGGTCAAGCGGTGGTCGCGAGGGCTCCACGCCGCACCCGCTCCAGCATTTCGCCGAGGCGCGCAACCGCCTCGCTCAGCCGCGCCGGCCCCACGGTGAGCGCGATCCGGAAATAGCCCTCGCCCGCCGGGCCGAAGGCGCTTCCCGGCAACACCACCACGCCGGCCTCGTCCAGCGACCGCCGCGCGAAGACGGCGGACGCCACCTCATCCGGCAACGCCACCCACAGATACATCGCCGCCTTCGGCGCGTCCGCCACGAAGCCCGCCGCGCGCAGGGCCGAGACTCCGGCGTCGCGCCGCCGCTCGAGCTCGGCACGGACCGGCGCGACCAGCGCTTCCGCGCGATCCAGCGTCGCAGCCGCCGCCTTCTGGACCGCGAGCCACGGGCCGGTGTCGATGTAGGACTTTACCCGGGTGAGCGCGCCGATCAGCTCTTTCGTCCCCACCGCGAATCCGATCCGCCAGCCGGTCATCGAGAAGCTCTTCGAGAGCGAGAAGAACTCGATCGCCACGTCCCGCGCGCCCGGCGTCTCGAAGATGCTCGGCGCCCGGTACCCGTCGAAGGTGAGGTCGCAGTAGGCGTTGTCGTACGCCAGCAAGATCCCGTGGCGCCGGCAGATCGCGACGGTGCGCTCCAGATACTCCGGCGTGGCTATCGCCGCCGTCGGGTTGTTGGGGTAGTTGACGAACACGATCTTGGCCCGCTCGAGCACCGATCCGGGGATCCGGTCCAGCTCGAGCAGGAACTGCTGCTCCCTCCGGAGTGGTGCGATATAGGGCTCGGCGCCCGCGAGGATGGAGCCGCCGAGATAGGCCTGGTAGCCGGGCTCCGGCACGATCGCCACGTCGCCCGGGTTCGCCACCGCGAACACCAGGTGCGCCAGACCCTCCTTCGACCCGATGAGCGGCAGCGTCTCGGTGACCGGATCGAACCGGAACCCGAACCGCCGCTCGACCCAGCGGGTGGCCGCCTGGCGGAACTCGGGCAGCCCCTGCTGGAAGCCGTACTTGCTCAAGGCCGGCGTGCGCACGGCCCCGATCATCGTCTCGATGGCGAGGTCGGGCGGCGGCGCGTCGTTGTCCCCCGCGCCCAGGTCGATGACGTCCACGCCCTTCTCCACGAGCCGCCGCTTGATGGCCGGAATCTCGGCGAGCGGATAGCCGGGCAGGGCGTTCAAGCGGTCGCTGAAAGTGATCATCTGCCGTTCTCGCTTCGCACCGGGTTCGAGAGAACGCCGATTCCCGGAATTTCCACCTCGACCACGTCGCCATCGGCGAGCGCGGCGGTCCCGGCGGGCGTGCCGGTGGCGATCAGGTCGCCCGGCTCGAGAGTCATGATGCCGCTGATGAAGGACACCAACAGGGGGATCGAGAAGTGCATGTCCGCCGCGCGGGCGCGCTGCCGCTCCTGACCGTTCACCCGGCAGCGGAGCTCGAGTCCGCGCCAGTCGAGGCCCGACGCCACCCGCGGCCCCACCGGGCAGAAGGTGTCGAACCCCTTGGCCCGGGTCCACTGACCGTCGCTCCGCTGGAGGTCGCGGCAGGTGACGTCGTTCACACAGGTGAAGCCGCCGATGGCCCGCTCCGCCTCTTCGAGCCCGGCGCGCCGGACCCGCCGGCCGATCACGACGCCGATCTCGGCCTCGAACTCCACCTGCTTGGAGACGCGCGGCAGCACGATGGTGCCACCGGGTTCGAGCAGCGCCGTGGTCGGCTTGAGAAAGATGAGGGGCTCCGGCGGAACGTCGTTGCCGAGCTCCCGCGCATGCGCGAGGTAGTTCCGGCCGACACCGACGATCTTGCCGGGGTTGAGCGGGATCATACGCTCGCCCCGATGCCGAAGCGGGCGAAGAAATCCTCGCACTTGGTCCGGACCTGCACCCAGGTACCCACCACGCGCTCCGCGCGCGGCAGCCCGCTCAATACCAGCGGCCCGTAGCGCTTGGTCACCACCCGGCTGTCCAGCAGCAAGACCACCCCCACGTCCTGCCGGCTCCGGATGAGCCGGCCGAAACCCTGCTTGAGCTTGAGGGCCGCGTGCGGGAGCAGGTAACCCGTGAAGCCGTCGCTTCCCTGCTCCGCCAGCCGCTCGAGCCGAGCCGCGGTGAGAGGCTCGGAGGGAACCTTGAAAGGTAGCTTGTTGAGCACGAGGGCGCGGAGCGCCCGGCCGGGCACGTCCACGCCCTCCCAAAAGGAATCCGTACCGAGAAGAATCGCGTTGCCGGCCTCGCGGAACCGCCGGAGGAGCAGGTCGCGCGAGGCCTCGCCCTGGACCAGGATCGGCCAGCGCGCGCCTAGGGTGTCCCGGAGCGCCGAGGCCGCCCGCCGGAGCGCCGCGTGGCTGGTAAAGAGCACGAACATCCCCCCGTCGGACGCATACGCAAGATCGGTTACGACCTGCGCGAGCGCCGCCCCGTGACCGGCCTCGTCGTCGCGCGGCTCCGGGAGGTCGGTGGGGATGCCGAACAAACATTGGGACGGATAGTCGAACGGGGAGGCGAATGACTCCCGCACCGTGACCGGGGTCTGCTCGCCGGCCAGACCCAGACGCGACTCGAGGAACTCGAACTCGCCGCCGGCCGCGAGCGTGGCGCTGGTCAGCACCACGGTGTCCAGTCGCTCCCACAGCAGCTCCCGGAGCAGCGGCGCGAGATCGAGCGGCACCGCGAACAACCCGATCGCCTGCCCCCGCTGACCGGTTCGCTCCATCCACCGCACGGTCGGGGGTCCGCCGGCTGCCGGGCGCAGTGTCCGGTTGAGCCCGTCGCCCGCGGTAGCCAGCCGGCGGAGGACCCCGCGCAGCTCCTGGAGCAGCTGGCGCGAGCGATCCGTCGCTTCACCCTCTTCCAGCCGGTCGGTGACCGCGTCGAGAATCTCCGCCAGCGTCCGGAGCGCGCCCAACCCCGCCTCCAGCTCGGGCGCGAGCCCTTCGCTCCACACCGCATCCGCGGGGAACTCGTCGTCCAGCCGGAGCTGGGCCCCCGGCAGCGCCTCGAGCCGCGCGTGCAACCGGAGGAATAGCGCCTCGGTCGCTTGGCGCGCGTGCGTGAGCGCGGGGAGCAGCCGCTGCTGGAGCAGGACCAGGCCGGCACGGGCGCCCTCGCCTCCCTGAGCCATCAGCTCGTAGGCAAGCGTGGGCACCAGCCCCTTGCCTCGTCGCTCGAACCGGCCCAGCAACCGCTGGAGGCTCCGGCTGGTGACCTGGATGCCGAGGTGCTGCGCGGCGACGTCCTCGAGGTGGTGCGCCTCGTCGAGGACCAGCCGGCGGTAGGGAGGCAGCACCGCCGCCTCCTCCCAGTTATCGGAGGCTTGCCGGACCGAGAGATCGGCCGCGAGCAGGTGATGGTTGACCACGACCACGTCCGCCTCCGCCGCGCGGCGGCGGGCGCGGAACAGGAAGCATGCGTCAAAGTGGGGACACTTGAGCCGGGTGCAGAGGTCCGGCTCGGCACTCACCTCGTCCCACACCTCGGCACTGGGCGCGGAGGGCAGATCGCTGAGCGTGCCGTCGGCCGTGTGGCCGGCCCACTCCGCCAGGCCCAGCAGCTCGTCGTGCTTCTCCGGCTCCAACAGGGTCCGCTGGCCGCCCACCGCGGCGTGGAGCCGCGCCAGACAGAGGTAGTTCCGCCAGCCCTTGAGCAGGGCGAAGGTCGGGCTGTAGTCGTCGGTGGCGAGCGCCTTCCGGAGCAACGGCAGGTCCTTGCCGACCAGCTGCTCCTGGAGGTTGATGGTGTTGGTGCTTACGACGGTGCGCTCGCCGTTGGCGCGCGCCCAGGCCAGCGCGGGCACAAGGTAAGCGAACGACTTGCCGACGCCGGTGCCGGCCTCGAGCAGGAGGATCCCACCGTCGTTGTAGGCATCCGCCACGTGGGCCGCCATGTCCCGCTGTGTCGGGCGGTCCTCGTAGCGGCCCAGCACACCGGCCACCGGGCCGTCCTCGTTCAGCGTATCGACGATGTCGAACGGGTCCAGGCGGTGGATCTCCTGGGCCCGCGGGACCTCGACGACGACGTACAGCTCGGTCGCCAAGTCGTCCACGATGCCGAACCCGACGCCGCCGTCGTGCAGCTTAGCGGCGACGTTGAGGTCGGCTACCGACGGCTCGAGCCGGCCGCTGGGGTGGTTGTGCACCAGCATTTCGCCCCGGCGGGCGACGCCCGGCAGCGCGAGCACCATGTCGACGGTGCCGCGCGCCACGGCCCGGGCCCCGAGGAGCGTCCCGTCGGGCCCCACCTGCGCGACGAACGAGACCTCACGTCCGCCCGCGGCGGCGATCTCCGACGCGAGGTACGTCCTGACGTCCGGCTGTATGCGATCGATCGGCTCAGTCACGTTGGTTGAACCATTAAACTGCGAACCACGGAAACACGGAAACCAAAATCTACAACGACTCTTAGGTAGGGAGTGTACCCAAAAGTGACAGCTCTCTGTGCCTCCGTGCTTCCGTGGTTCGCAGTTGCCGTTGTCGTTGCCGTTGCCCTTGCAATTGCCGTCAGGTCTTCAGCTCTTTCTTCTTGGCCGCCGGGAACAGCACGTTGTTGAGGATGAGCCGGTACCCCGGGGAATGCGGATGGAGGGAAAGGTCGGTCGGCACGTCACCGATCTGGTGCTGCGGGTCCTCGGGATCGTGCCCGCCGAAGAAGGTCCAGGTGCCCTGCCCCCGCTCGCCGTGGATGTACTTGACCCACGGTGCGCCCGGCTCGTCGGCAAGGACGGTCACGCTGGGCTTGAGTGTTCGCCGGGTGAACGAGGTGGTGAGTCCGTAGAAATCGGGAATGACCTGCCGGTGGTTCTGGACCAGCATCGTGGCAACCGGGTCGATCTTCGCGCTGAAGTTGAACAGCGAGAACGAGCCGAGTGGCTGGCGCCGGTCGAGCGAGTTGACCTGGTGACCGTCGATGTCGGAGAACACGGGGACCGACGGATTCAGCTCCAGCCTCGCGTTCTGGAACGCCAGCGCGAGCTCCCACCGCATCTTGTCGGACGCGGCGGGGTCCATCGGCGTCCCGTCGGCGTAGTTGGTCGCGATGTCCACCCCCAGCCCTGCCAGCGCCAGGTCGAGCGTCTCCGTGGCCGTGCACATCGCAAAGAGGAAGCCGCCGCGCTCCACGAACACCGCGATGGCCCGGGCGACCGCTTTCTTCTCCTCCGGGACGCTCGCGTAGCCCATCCCCTTGGCCATCGCCGTGTTCTCTTTCACCATCTCCAGCAGCCACGGGGCGCCGGCGTAGTTGAGGTAGAACTTCGAGTACTGACCGGTGAAGTCCTCGTGGTGAAGATGGAGCCAGTCGTACTGCTTGAGTCCGTTCTGGAGGACTTCGGTATCCCAGATCTTGGCGAACTCGATGCCCGCGTAGTTCAGCGCCATGGTCACGGCGTCATCCCACGGCGGCGCGTTGGGCGGGACGTACACGGCCACCTTCGGCGCCTTCTCCAGGGGGACGGCGTCCATGTTTTCGTCCTGGATCTGCGCCCGGATCCGGAGCACCTCGCCGTCGTCGAGCGGCTCGACGGTGATCCCCGAGAGCGCCGCGTCGCGCGGCGTGGCCTGGTCGGCTGGAATCAGGAACGCGCCGCTGCGGAAGTTGAGCAGCCATTCCGCCCGCGCGCCCCGCTGCACCGCCCGGTAGGCCAGGCCGTAGGCCTTGAGGTGATCGCTTTGCGCATCGTCCATCGGGACCAGGAGCCATCCGGCCTGCCGCGCGGCGAGCAGCCGCCCGGCCGGGGTGAGCGTCGCCGCCACGGCGGCGGCGCCGGCGATGAAGTCGCGCCGTTTCATGTCCTCGGTACCGCGCCGCGGGCTTCGTCGAGCAGTCGGCGGGCCTGGGGGATCAGGGCGCTGTCGGGGAAGCCGAGGATCATGCGCTCGAGCACGTCGGCGGCGTCCTTGGGCCGGTTCAGGTCGAGCAGGAGCCCGGCGAGCGCCAGCTCGGCCGCCGGCGCCGTCGCCTTGGCGCTCGCGACGTCCGCGGCGCGGAACAGGCGCTCCGCTTCTCCCGTCTTCCCGGCCGCCCGCGCTACGCGTCCCGCGTAGAGCCGGACCTCGGCCCCGCCCTGCTCATTCGGGAGGGTCTCCGCGACCTTCGCAAGCGCTTCTACGCCGCCTGACGTATCGCCCCGCTCCACGGTGAGCAGCGCCGCGCCGAGCGCGGGCAGGCTGTCGGCCTCGATCGGCTGGAGCAGGGCGAGGAGGGCGGTGCGGGTGGTGGCCTCCTCCCGGGTGCCGGCGTAGGGGCCGGCTTGCTTGAGCAGCGCGCCGGCGCCGGTGAGATCCCCGTGGAGGAGCCGCAGCCGGCCGCTCAGCGCCAGACCGTCCACGCTCGAATCGCCCGCGATCATCGAATCGGCCCGCGCGAGCCGCCCCGCGCGCACCCAGCCCCAGGCGACCCGCCGCCGCAACGCGAGCCAGTCCTCGCTCGGGAGCGTGGGCGCGAGCTCGGCGACCTTCCGTTGCGCCTCGTCCACTTTGCCTTCGTTGACGAGCACACCGACGAGCGTCGCCGCCGCATCCGATGCGGCGGTGCCGGCAGCCGCCGAGTCCGTCGCGACACCGGTCAGCATGCGGCGCGCCGCCACCGGATCGCCGGCGTCGGCGAACGCCTGCGCCGCGTCGAGGCGAATTCGGGCGCCGGCCTGCCCCGGTGTGCGCTCCGCGAGGGCCGAGAGCGCCAGTGCTTGACCCCGTCGGGCCGCGGGACCGGTTTGCCCGCGGAGCTGATCGAGGAACCCGGTGAGCGCCTCGATGGCCTGGGCGCGGTCGTCGGGCAGGTTCGCCGCCAGAATCTGAAACCCGCCCACTGGATCGCCCCAGCGCGCCCGGAGATCCGATTCGATGCGGCGGGCCGCCAGCCCCTGCTCCTGGGGCAGCAGCCGCAGCACATCCACCCGGATCGGCTCGGGGGCCGCGCCCAGGGCGCGCACGGCCGTCGTGCGGTAGCCCGGCACCTTGCCGGCGGCGAGCACCCATTCGTGGAGCGCGGTGGGCCAGTCCTGGTCCTGCGATGCGAGGGCGGCCAGCTCCGCGGCCAGCGCCTCGGGCCGGCCGAGACGCTCGCGACCCGCCGAATAGGCGCGGCGCGCCTCGGCCCGATCCCGTCGGCTCAGCGCGGCGGCGCCCCATTCGCGGTACGGGGTCTCGTCATCAGGTGCGAGCGCGGCCCAGCGCTCCGCCGCGGCACGGACGCTGT
>Ga0207684_10006022_pt1 | contig 11096 bp, 7 predicted proteins | sample KBSK5501metaG_FD_184342 | JGI IMG/M metagenome (GOLD analysis project Ga0207684, IMG submission 184342) | Corn, switchgrass and miscanthus rhizosphere microbial communities from Kellogg Biological Station, Michigan, USA - KBS K5-50-1 metaG... | ecosystem: Host-associated > Plants > Roots >... | reverse complement strand
CAAGCCGGTCGAGAGCCCGCGGCCGTCCCGTCTTCACCGCGCAGAACCCGCAGGCCCGAGTGCAGGTGTCGCCGAGGATCATAAAGGTCGCCGTCCCCGCCTCCCAGCATTCGCCGATGTTGGGGCAATGCGCCTCCTCGCACACAGTGTGCAGCCGTCCCTGGCGCATGATGTTCTTCAGCCGGATGTAGTTCTCGCCACCCGGAAAGCGCACCTTCAACCACGGCGGCTTCCGCTCTCGCACGACGCCCACTGGCTGCTCAATAGTCACGAAATCCATTCTAGCAGCCGCATCAGCCGTCGCCGCGCTGACCCTGCCATCCTGAGCCCCCCGCTGAGAGTGTTCCATTTGTGTTAGAAACTCGATCATCAGGCGACGCACGCTCGTATTATTTCGCGAAGGATCCCGGCGACTCGCCATGCAGGGTGCCTCCCGAATTCTGATCTCTGGCCTCCGACTTCCGACCTCGTACCTCGTACCTCGTACCTCGTACCTCGTACGGCGCACTTCATATAGGATTCCAATCGTGCGCACTGACCTCGTCCCCTCCGAAGACCTAATTTTCTCATGGATCGAGGAAGTCTTGGCCCACGGCATCCGCCGCCCAGGCTACCCCGCCGACCGCTGGGCCGAAGGCTGGCTGCAAGAACAGTTCCGAGGCTTCGGACTCGAACAAGTGCATGCAGAACCCGTCGAGGTCGCGTACTGGGAGCCTCGCGAGGCAACGCTGACGGTCGCGCTCCCGGACTCCGCACTCGATATCCCGTGCTTCCCGCTCCCCCATTCAGCGGCGGTCGAAAACCTCGGTGCGGAAATCGTCCCCTTCGACCCCGCGCGACCCGACGCCGTTAGCGGCGCCTTCTCACTCTACGACGTCGTCCTGAACAGAGTGCCGCAGACGGTCCTTGAATCTCGCGCAACATGGTCTTATGACCCCGATGGCACCTACGCTTCGACAAAGCACATCCTCCCCTTCGGCCGCGAGATCCAGAACGTGATGGAGCCCTCAATCGCTGCGGGCGCGGCCGGCTTTATCGGCGTCCTGCGCGACTATCCCGGCGATTCGAACCAATACTACGTCCCGTACGACGCAATCGTGCGTCCCATTCCCGGCGTCTGGATTGCCGGCAGCCACGGCCAGCGCATCCGCGACCGAATTGCCGGAGCATCGGCCCGGGCGACCCTGTCCATCCAATCTGTCCGCGAACGCATCACCGCGTATAACATCGTGGGCGAACTTCCAGGCGCCGACGACGAGACCGTTATTATCGGCTCGCATCACGACGGCCCCTGGGCGTCGGCTGTCGAGGACGGTTCCGGCATCGCGCTGGTGCTCGCTCAGGCCGCCTACTGGTCGCGGGTCCCGCGGGCCGGACGGCCTCACCGCCTGCTCTTTCTGCTCAACGCTGGGCATATGGCCGGCGGCGCGGGTCAGCGCACCTTTGTCGAGTCCCACTCCTCCGAACTCGATAGCGTCGTTCTCGAACTGCACCTCGAACATGCAGCGAACGAGTTCAGCGATGAGACCGGTGTACTCGCGCCCACGGGGCGCCCTGAGTCTCGCTGGTGGTTCACATCGCTCATTCCACGCCTCCATGACGCCGTGCGTTCCGCAATCGAGGTGGAGGACCTGCGGCGCTCGATGATCGTGCCCCCCACGATGTTCGGCCCCAAGCCAACCACTGACGGCGCCGACTTCTATCTGGCGGGCGTCCCGCTCGTGAACTATCTCACCGCCCCCTTTTACCTCTTCGACGCCATGGACACGCTCGATAAGATCCACCGTCCCAGCCTAGTCCCTGTCACCCGCGCCGCCATCCGCATCATCGAATCCACGACCGCCGTATCAGCGGCGCAGATGCGGGCCGCCACATAGCAATCTGACGTCTGACTCTCCGAGTTCCGACCTCTTACCTCTTCCCTCTAGCCCTGCTATCCTTCCCCCATGCGCACCGTCCTCCTCATCGGCGACGCCACCCTCGCGCCTTACGCTGGCCTCCTCGAGGCCGAAGGCTTCGACGTCACGCACGTGCATCCAGGCGCCCCCGAGCCCGCCGGTTCTCCGGAGGTGGTCGTGATCGACCTCGCAGCGTCGGCGGAGGACCCGCTGGCTGAACGCTATCTCGAAGCCGCCCCCGCCGGCGAGGCCCCTGCCGTGATCACGCTAATTCCGCCCGCCGGCTTGGCCCCCCTCGACCCAGCGAGCGTTCCCGACGACTTCCTCGTTATTGGATCGACGGCCGAAGAGCTCTGCGCCCGCGTCCGTCGCGCGCTCTACAGCCGGCACGGCGTCGATACGCGCAACATGCTTGTCTGCGGCGACTTGGTCATGGACCTGGCCAACTACACTGTCCACATCGCCGGCCGCCCCGTTGAGCTAACGTACAAGGAGTACGAGCTCCTCCGCTTCCTCGCCACGAACCGGGGACGTGTCTTCACCCGCGAGACGCTCCTCAGCAAAGTCTGGGGCTACGACTTCTACGGCGGCGCCCGCACCGTCGACGTCCACATCCGCCGCCTTCGCGCCAAAATCGAGGACCGCCACACCCCCTTCATCGAGACCGTCCGCAACGTCGGCTACCGCTTTCGCACCACCTGAACCCGCGTCGGGCTGGAGATCCTTGCTTTTCGAGTCCGGGGAGTGTCATTCCGCATCCGCGACCCGTCATTCCGCTTGTCCCGCAGCCCCGCCTCCCTGAGTGAATTTGCATTCTCGCTCTTCTGCACCGAATGCCCGCCCGGGGACCGCAGCCAGCACTGATGCTTCTCCAACCTCTGTAATATAGGTGTAACATCAGCCCGCTCCGTCCGACTTACTGGCCTGATATCTTTCCCATCAAATATTTCTTGGAAGGGGTATCCATACGCCATGACCGGAGACATTAATTCGGGCGATACCGCATGGGTAATCGCGGCCGCCGCCCTTGTCATGTTCATGACCCCGGGCCTCGGCTTCTTCTACGGCGGCTTCACGCGTAGCAAGAACGTCCTGGCCACGATAATGCAGAGCTTTTATCGTCGTGGCTCTCGTGGGCGTGCAGTGGGTGGTGATTGGCTATACGCTCGCCTTCGGGCCGGATCAGGGGGGCCTCATTGGAGACCTTTCCTTTTTTGGCCTGAAGGACGTGGGATTCGCCCCCGCCGCGAACGACATCACCACCGCCGTGACCATACCCCACGAGGCGTTCATGATCTTCCAGGCCATGTTCGCCATCATCACCCCTGCGCTGATCACCGGCGCTTTTGCCGAGCGCGCCAAGTTCAGCACCTTCCTCGTCTTCATGCTGGCCTGGTCTATCTTGGTCTACGACCCGGTCGCCCACTGGGTGTTCGGCGGCGGCTGGCTGGGCACTCTGGGCAGGGGCGGCGCTTTCGGAGTCGACGCCCTTGACTTCGCGGGCGGCACCGCTATCCACGTCAACGCAGGTGCCGCCGCCCTCGCGGCCGCTTGGCTGTTCGGGCAGCGAAAGGGGTACGGCAAGGAGGCGATGGAGCCCAACAACGCTACCTACATCGTCCTCGGCGCGGCCATCCTCTGGTTCGGCTGGTTCGGCTTCAACGCCGGAAGCGCTGGAGCAGCCAGCGGCCAGGCCGCGAACGCCTTCGTCGTGACGAACACGGCCGCCGCAGCTGCGGCGCTTTCGTGGATGTTCGGCAGTTGGGCGCTCGGCGGCAAGCCCAGCGTCATCGGCGCCGCCTCAGGCGCCGTCGCCGGGCTGGTGGCCATCACACCCGCCTCGGGCTTCGTGCAGCCGATGGAGGCTATCGCGATCGGCGGCGTCGCCGGCATCGTCTGCTATCTCGCCGTTCGGCTGCGCGCCCGCACCACAATCGACGACTCCCTCGATGTTGTCGCTGTTCACGGTATAGGAGGCACTTGGGGTGCCTTCGCAACGGGCCTTTTCGCCGCCGCTGCGATCGGCGGTGTCGATGGGCTGGAGCACGGCAACGGCCACCAACTGCTGGACCAGCTGACCGCCATCGGTGTGGTCTGGGTCTACTCGTTCACCGTCACAGCCATCCTGCTGAAGGTCCTCGACCTAACAATGGGCCTGCGCGTCACTGAGGACGAGGAAGAACTCGGCCTCGACGTCACCCAGCATGGGGAGCGCGGTTACGTCCTTGAAGAAGCCGCTGGTGTGCCGCTGGTCCAGTTCAGTGCGGAGCCACCACCCCCGGCTGCGCCCGCGTCAAGAACTCAGCCAGAAGGTGCCGGGAGCGGGGCCGGCTCCTAGGATGATTGTGTCATGCTGAGCCGAGCGGTCTGGAGGGATGGCGGGGTGGAGGCGTGAGCATCTGGGCGCCCGCCAATAACTCAACGAGCCGCTCTGGCCTTTACAAGCGTCGCCAGAACGTGGTCTTGGGGTGTCCCCCAGTTTCCCTTTTGGCAGAGCGCGTGGGGTACTAAGCTTTAGGAGACAAGGAGCGATAACGAAGTGTACAAACTCGAAGCGATCATCCGGCCCGAAAAACTCGACGACGTGAAGGAGGCGCTGGCCGACGCGGGCTTTACTGGCCTCAATATCGTGCATGTCACGGGGCGTGGCGCTCAGAAGGGCATCGTCCATATGGGCCGTGGTGGCGAGACGTACACCGTCGACATGCTCCCAAAAGTCAAGGTCGAAGTCGTGGTCAAAGACGCCGATGCCGACCGCGTCGTCAAGCTCATCCGTGATGCCGCCCACACGGGGAACATTGGGGACGGCAAGATCTTCCTCATCCCCGTCTCGGACGCCATAAGAGTTCGGACGGGCGAAAGAGGTGAAGCTGCAGTCTGATCACGTGCAGGAGCTAGAATCAAGGAGCAAGGCATCAAGCAGTATTAGGTCGAAGCAGTCCTAGCTCTTGCCATGTAACACAGCCGTAATCTGCGGCCCTGCCATACGCAGGGCTGCGCGCATATAATCGCAAACGCACGAAGAGACCAAAGGAGGCACAATTGACAACGGCAACAGACGTTCAGAAGGTCGCCGATCTGATCAAGAAGAACAACATCCAAATCGTCGACCTCAAGTTCACAGACCTCCCCGGCCTCTGGCAGCACTTCTCCATCCCCCCCAAGGACATGGTAGACTTCGATGATTTGCCGGGTTCCATCTGGGTGGACGGCATCGGCTTCGACGGCTCGAGCATCCGCGGTTTCCAACAGATCCAGGAGTCCGACATGATCCTGATCCCGGACCCCGCCACCGCGCGCATCGATCCCGCCTGCTCCGTCCCAACGGTCTCCATCCTCTGCGACATCGTCGACCCTGTGACCAGAGATCCCTACAGCCGCGATCCTCGAGGAATCGCCAAGAAGGCGGAAGCGTACCTCAAGTCTACCGGTCTCGCAGACACGTCTTACTGGGGCCCCGAACTCGAGTTCTTTGTCTTCGATGACATCCGTTACGACCAGAACGAGCACGAGGGCTACTATCACATCGATTCAGTCGAAGGGCAGTGGAACACTGGCAGCAACACCCAGCCCAACCTCGGCTACAAGCCTCGTTACAAGGAAGGCTACTTCCCAGTCCCTCCGCACGACACTCTCCAGGACATCCGCAGCGAAATGGTTATCGAGATGGAGAAAGTGGGAATCCCAGTCGAGGTGCACCACCATGAGGTCGCCACAGCCGGCCAGAACGAGATCGACATGCGATTCACAAGCTTGACGCAGATGGCGGACAACGTCCTCTGGTACAAGTACATCGTCAAGAACGTCGCCCGCAAACACGGCAAAGTGGCGACCTTCATGCCCAAGCCGCTGTTCATGGACAACGGTTCCGGCATGCACACCCACCAGTCGCTTTGGAAAAACGGTAAGCCTTTGTTCTTCGACCAGAAGGGCTACGCGCTGACCAGCGAGATGTGCCGCTGGTACGCCGGTGGCCTCCTCCGCCACGCCCCGGCCCTCATGGCGTTCTGCGCGCCGACAACCAACTCCTACAAGCGCCTCGTCCCGGGCTACGAAGCGCCCGTGAACCTCGTCTTCTCCGCCCGCAACCGTTCGGCCGCCGCACGCATCCCAATGTACACGTCCAACCCCAAGGCCAAGCGCATCGAGTTCCGCCCGCCGGACCCAACCGCCAACCCGTACCTCGCGTTCTCCGCGATGCTCATGGCTGGCCTTGACGGCGTCCAGAAGAAGATGGACCCCGGCGCGCCGCTCGAGAAGAACACCTACGAGTTGTCGCCGCGCGAAGAGCGAAGGCTCAAGACTGTACCCGGCTCTCTCGAGGAATCCCTGCGCGCCCTCGAAGCCGACAACGAATTCCTTCGCCGCGGCAACGTCTTCACCGACGACGTCATCGAGACCTGGCTCTCCTACAAGCGCGAAAACGAGATCGACCCTGTTCGTCTACGCCCGCACCCCTGGGAGTTCCACCTCTACTTCGATGCCTAGTCGTTCATCGAATTCTACGCCTAGCCCCCGAAAGTGAATGGGAGTGCAGAGGGGCAGAGCCCCTTTGCCGGGGGGCTCGGGGGGTGTCCCCCCGAAATCAAATTAACATCACGCGGGCGGGCGGGTGGGAAAGATGACGTTGCTATATCGGTTCGGGGAGGCGATGGTTTGCCATGATGTCTGATCCCTCCGAATCCCGCGACTACGTCCTCCAGACCTGCCGCGAGCACGACGTTAAGTTCATCCGCCTCTGGTTCACCGACATCCTCGGGTCCCTGAAGAGCGTTGCCATAACCGTCGAGGAGCTGCCTGAGGCCCTCGAAGAAGGCGTTGGCTTCGATGGCTCCTCAATCGAGGGCTTTGCCCGTATCGACGAGTCCGACATGATCGCGATGCCGGATCCTACCACGTTCGCCATCCTCCCCTGGCGCCCCACTGAGCGCCGCGTCGCGCGCATGTTCTGCGACATCACCCATCCGGACGGCTCCGCATTCGAGGGCGACCCTCGCTTCGTCCTGCGCCGCAACCTCCAGCGCGCCACCGATCTTCATTACACCTTCTACGTCGGCCCCGAGCTCGAGTACTTCTACTTCGCGAACTCCGATACGCCGCAGACCCTCGACGTCGGCGGCTACTTCGACCTAACCCCGCTCGACGCCGGCACCGACCTCCGCCGCGAGACCGTCCTTACGCTCGAGGAGCTCGGCATCCCCGTAGAGGCCTCGCACCACGAGGTCGCGCCCTCCCAGCACGAGATCGACCTCCGCTACACTGATGCCCTCACTATGGCCGACAACACGATGACCTATCGCCTCACCGTCAAGGAGGTCGCCCTCAAGAACAACGTTTACGCCAGCTTCATGCCCAAGCCTCTGCGGGACGAGAACGGCTCCGGCATGCACGTCCACCAGTCCCTCTTCGACGGTGAGCGCAACGCCTTCTTCGACGCGAGCGACCCCTACCACCTCTCCGCCCTCGCCCGCAGCTATGTCGCTGGTCTCCTGCGCCATGCCAAAGAGATCACGCTTGTTACCAACCAGTGGATCAACTCCTACAAGCGTCTCGTTCACGGCTTCGAAGCGCCCGTCTATCTCTCGTGGGCGCGCCGCAATCGCTCCGACCTCATCCGCGTGCCCGAATACAAGCCCGGCAAAGAGAACGCCACCCGCATCGAATACCGCGCCGCCGATCCCGCCTGCAATCCCTATCTCGCCTTCGCCGCCATGCTCGCCGCCGGCCTGGAGGGCATCGCCAGGGAGTACCCCTGCCCCGATCCCGTCGAAGGGAACGTCTTCGAAATGACAGAGGACGAGAAGAAGAAGCGCGGCATCGACCACCTCCCCGGCAGCCTCTGGGAAGCCATCGAATGCGCCGAAGGAAGCGAGCTGCTCCGCCGTTGCCTCGGCGATCACCTCCACCAGAGCCTCATCACCAACAAGAAGATCGAGTGGTCCAACTTCCGCCGTCAGGTCACCGACTACGAGCTGAAACGCTACCTCCCGATCCTCTGAGTGTCATGCCGAGCTCGAGGGGTGGGGTGAACAGGTAGTCCGCGGCAGGCGGAGCCAGTGGGGTGGCGAGGAATCTCAGCGTGCGCCCAAGGGAGTTTCATTCGGAGCCTGCGCTTGCCTGCCTCTGGCGGGGGCGGCGGCCGACGAACGCCTGAGCCACGCGAAGCGTCGGCGGGGTGGCGACAGCTTGCCCGCCGACGGAGGGAATCTCAACGCAAGCACGCCAGCGGCGATATACCCTTGTCCCGCTTGTCTCCCTATCGGTCCGTTAACACACCTGCCCGAAGAGCCCCGTCATCCGCGTGATGTCAGTGACGTCCACGAACCCATCCGGTGGGTCCGGCGCGATGTTATAGCGCGCGGGCGCTGGCGGCACGGACGAACCAAATTTGCCGGTCAGTAGTACGATATCCGAAATGTCCACGAAACCGTCGTTCGTGATGTCCGGCGGCCAATTGTTGCTGCCACAGGCGATCGCAGGATTTGTGCCGATCGTCGTCTCCGCGCCGTCGCTCCAGCCGTCGCTGTCGCCGTCGCAGCCGGCGCTGTAACTAGCCCGCGCGATGAATGTGCCCCACCTGAAGCTTACCGTATTCTTCGAATACTCACCAACCAGCCACACGCACTGAGGAAACACCGGGTCGACAGCAGCGCCCAGGTAGTCCCCCCAGCGAGAGGAGTTGTGTGCGATATCGCCGGCGCGCAGTAGCGTCGTGCCGTTCAGCGTGTTCGGCGGATCGCCGGCCATCCTGCCCGTCGTCCTCGCCTCCGGAAAGATCGATGCGTTCGTATGCGTCAGTGAGACAAACAGATCGCCCGACGCGTCCGTCCGCACCGCGGGCCACGAGTAGTACTGCGCGTTCTCGCCGAACATGATGTCCTGCAACACGTTAGGGGGAGTCGGCCCCGTATCGACTTCGATTAGATGCGCGCACGATCTCGTCGTGCTGTCTCCCGCCGGCACGCATGCCGCTGACCCCGACGTCCATAGCTGCCCGTTCCGCCACATCGCATCGAGCAGACGGCTATCCCCGGAGTCGATGTTCCCGCCCAGTGCTACAGAAGCCGGAGGCGCGTTCTGCGCAATCATGGTCAGTTCCGAGGCGGAGGCCTCAGTCACATTCCCCGCAGCGGGTGTTCCCGTGACCTTGATCACCGTTAGTGTCGTGCTCGCACCCCGCGTTGTCAGGTATTGGTCGTTTCCGGCAGACAGACCTTGCGCGGGTCGGACTGTAAAGCGGTCAGTCCTTCGTGGGAATGTGAATAGGTGGACGCTGGCCGCGGGGACCCCGGCCAGTACGTCGGCCTTCTCCAGGACCAGCGTCTCTACTCCGAAATAGAAGTTGCCAGAGACAGAAAAGATATTCTCCGAAGTCGTAAACTTGTCGGACGTTACCCCTATCCCCGGGTAATCCGGAAATACCTGGTTGTAGCTGACAAAGTACACGTTCCAGGCGCCTGTTGGGTCGTCGGTTTGAGAGATCGCCAGGTGAAGCCTGCCTCGGTCGTTAACCGAGCCGGGCAGGTCGAGGAACGACGCGTATGACGCGAACCAGCGATTGCTCACCGCGTCGTACATGACCTTCGGGTCAGTGTCGGAGTATCCGGCCGGCACCCCAAAGAAGCTCCTCAGCGTAAACGTCTGCACCGTCCCGCCCGCCCGGGTGTAAATGCGCCCAATCACGTTGACCATTTCGAACACATGCTTCGGTCCCACGGCGACCTGCGGGTCAGGCGGCGTTAACGTGAAACCGACCAATGTACTGTTGTTCCCATCATCGAGCCCTTCGAACCCGCTGCCCGAAATCGTCGGCGGTGAGGCCGTTTGCGTTGCGTCGAGTGCGTTGGCCGCAGGCGCCGCTGCGTCGGCCGACTGAGCAGCTTGGGGTAACGCTCGCGCCCCCCGCTCCATATTACTCGCCGGTCCCGCGGCACCCGCCACTGGCGCTGGCAGATCGCGAACGACAACGCGCACCGGCCCCTCCAGATGCGTTCCATCGCTGACTCCCACCGCTCCGGCTGGGCCCGTTCCCTGCATGAGTGCCGTTCGCGTCCCCAGGAACCCTAGAGAAGCCACCATCCCAAGAATCGCTAAGCGCCCTACCCTTGCCCTCGGGCTCAGACTGCCGTCAGCCGACCGTTCGCGTCTCTTCATGTTTCCCCCAACTCCGGCCAGCCACCATTATACCTTCGCGGCTCCTCTCTTGGACGGCGAAGAGTGCCGCCGGTCCCCATCGCCTAATCGCTCGCCCGCGTCTCCTGCAGCTTGCACCCCGGCGGCGCGAACGGGTTAGCCGCTGCCCAGCCGGCGGCCGGGCACACGTCAATCCCACTCCCAGCGCACCGCTTTCTCGCCGCGAGCTCAGGCTCAGAGAGGGGCCCGCTCACCTTCACGATCGGCAGGCGCGCCAGTCCGCCGGACACCAGCCGGCTGAGCTGCGCATTATCCTGGATCCGATAGAGGCTGCCGCAACGCATCACGAACAGAGTGCTGCCGCCCACCTCCTGCAGCAACGTCCCCTCTTGCGGCCCTTCCGGAATCGCGCTCAGCGCCCCCGGCGGCGGGAAGGTTACCTGCGCCGACAGCGATCCCGCTGATATGAGTGCGTCTCGACGCCCGGCGTCCGTCAACGAAAACTTCATCCCGGACGCGATCTGCCACTCCGCGTCGCTGCCCAGCTCCTGCACTCGCGTTCCGTCCCGCGGCGCAGTCGGCAGAGCCGCCAGCGCGCCATCGGGCACGATATTCAATCGCCACTCGAGGGCGCCCTTTCGGACGAGCTGATTTCGCACCACCGCGTCGGGCAACGGAAACTTGGCTCCTCCCGCGATCTGCCACTCAGGACCGCTGCTTAGCTCCTTTACGCGCGACCCGTCGTGCGGCGTCGACGGTATCTGCGCCATCGAACCATCCGGCACGATGTATAGCGGCCCTTCGAGTGCGCCCGCGCCGATCAAAGCGTCCCTCGCCTCGGGCGAAGGCAGGGCGAACTTGGCTCCTGCCGTGATCTCCCATTCAGTGGCTCCTCCCAGCTCCGCCAGCCGCGTACCCTCTCTTGGCAAATTCGGTATCTGGTTCAGGCTACCCGGCGGGATTGTTTGGACCCGTTGATAGCCGAGGCCCATCGCATTCAGAGCGTCCGGGCTGGGTATCGCGAACTTTGCGCCGGCATAGACCACATAAACAGTTGGCGAGCCG
>Ga0207684_10006021_pt1 | contig 11097 bp, 8 predicted proteins | sample KBSK5501metaG_FD_184342 | JGI IMG/M metagenome (GOLD analysis project Ga0207684, IMG submission 184342) | Corn, switchgrass and miscanthus rhizosphere microbial communities from Kellogg Biological Station, Michigan, USA - KBS K5-50-1 metaG... | ecosystem: Host-associated > Plants > Roots >... | reverse complement strand
CTCGCCACCCGCTGGCTCGATCCCGCGGAGACCGACGCGGAGATCACGCCGTTCATGATCTTCTACGCGCTCCACGACGCGCTCGTGAAGCCGATGCCTCAGAGCCTGAATGCCCCGAGCCTCGCGGAGTCGTGGACCATGTCGAAGGACGGCCGCACCTGGGAGTTCGTGCTCCGCAAGGGCATCAAGTTCCACAACGGCGATCCGGTCACCGCCGAGGACGTGAAGTTCTCCTTCGAGCGCTATCGCGGCGCGGCCGCGCCCCTCCTCAAGGAGCGGGTGCGGGAGGTCCAGGTGGTGGACCCGACCCACGTCCGCTTTCATCTGAAAGATCCGTGGCCCGACTTCATGACCTTCTACGGCACGAGCGCCTCCGGCGCGGGCTGGATCGTGCCGAAGAAGTACATCGAGAAGGTCGGCGAGGACGGCTTCCGGAGGGCCCCGATCGGCGCGGGGCCATTCAAGTTCGTGAGCTTCCAGCCCGGGATCGAGCTCACCCTCGAGGCCTTCGAGGGCTACTGGCGCAAGACCCCGAGCGTCAAGCGCCTCGTGATGCGCAGCATCCCCGAGGAGTCCACCCGCGCCGCCGCGCTCAAGCGGGGCGAGGTGGATATCGTCTACTTCGTGAACGGGCCCATCGCCGAGGACGTGCGGCGGACTCCGGGCCTGACCTTGACCGCGATGCGGACGAACGGCGTTCTCTTCCTCATGTTCCCCGAGCAGTGGACCGCCGGCTCGCCATGGGCGGACCGACGGGTGCGGCTGGCCGCGAGCCTGGCCATCGACCGCCAGGCGATCAACGAGGCGGAGTCGCTCGGGTTCTCGGCGCCCACCGGCAACATCGTGCCCCGTCACCAGGAGTTCGCGCTCCCCGTCCCGGCCGATCCCTACGATCCCAAGCGCGCGCGGGCGCTGCTGACCGAGGCCGGCTTCCCGAACGGGTTCGACGCGGGCGAGCTCACCCCGTTCCCGCCCTACAACTCGATGGGCGAGGCCATCGCGAACTATCTCGGCGCGGTGGGCATCCGCACGCGTGTGCGGACGATGGAGCGCGCGGCGCTGCTCTCGGCCTGGCGTGACAAGAAGCTCAAGAACCTCTTCGTGGGCGCGACCGGCTCCGCCGGCAACGCCTCCACGCGTCTGGAGGCCTTCGCGACCGGCAAGGGCGTCCTCTCTTACGGCAGCATCCCGGAGCTGGAGACCCTCTTCCAGGCGCAGCTGCAGGAGATGGACCGCAAGAAGCGCGAGGAGATGCTCCACCAGATCCAGCGGCTGGTCCAGGAGCGCGTGGTCTTCGCCCCGATCTGGGAGAACGGGTTCATCCGCGCGTTCGGCCCGCGGATGGAGCAGGCCGGGCTGAACCTGATCCCCTCGTTCCCCTACACGGGGCCGCCCGAGGAGCTGCGCCTCAAGAGCCGCTAGCGGCGCAGGCGCGGCAGGAGGCGCGTCGCCGCCTCGTCCACCTGGGCGAGCTGGTCTCCACCCGCGAAGCGCAGCGCGAGGTGGCGCACGCCCGCGTCGACCCACCGCTGCAGCCACTCCACGCAGCCCTCGATGGGCCCGGCGTAGGTCGCCTGGCGCGCCATGATCGCGGCGGCCGGCGCTGCGTAGTAGGTCTCGAGGAACTCGAGCAGGCGCTGCTCCGCCTTCGCCTTGTCGGGGTCCAGGGCGAGCGTCACGTAGGCCGCGCCCGACACCGCGTCGGCGGGACGGCCCGCCGAGCGGGCGGCGGCCTGGATGCGCGGGAAATGCTCGGCGAAGAACTCCACGCTCGGGCCCGTCGGGAACCACGCGTCGAAGCGCGCGGCCTCGCGGAATGCGATCGGGCCCCCGCCCCCGATCCAGATGGGCGGCCCGCCCGCCCGGTGCGGCTTTGGCCCGACGGTAGCGCCGTCCAGCACGAAATGCTTGCCGTGGAACGTGACGCCGTCGCGCTGCCACAGCGCGCGGCAGATCTCGAGCGTCTCGAGACAGCGCCCCACCCGCCGCTCCCACGGCACGCCGCAGGCCGCGAACTCCTTGCGGATGGCCGGGGTGTCGGCGGCGATCCCGACGCCGAGGATCACCCGACCCTCGGCCACCCGGTCCACGGTGGCGATGAGGTGGGCGAGGACCACGGGGTTCCGCAGCGCGGGCAGCAGCACCCCGGTACCCAGGCGTACCCGCCTCGTGCGCGCCGCGATGGCGGCCATCAAGGTCAGCGGCTCGTGACGCGGCCGGGCCGTGATCGAATCCCCGATCCAGACCGAGTCGAAGCCGGTCGCCTCCGCGCGCTCGGCCATGGCGAGCAGCGGACCCGTCTCCGGGCGGTCCGACATGATCGCCTCGCGGGTGGGAATGAGGACTCCGAACTCGGTCCTGGGCATCGCTATCTCCCTTTCAGGGATTCGACTTCGAGAACGAGGGGCGACGACTCGAGGCCGGCCCGCAGACCGGCATCCCGCGTCGCGGCCCGCAATGCGGTGATGATAGCCCACGCGGCGCGGTAGCGCGCGAGGGCCTCGTCCCGCCGCCCACGCGCCGCGTCGAGCCGTCCGAGCGCGACGTGGCTCAGCCACGTCTGGCGTGGCTGCCCAATCGCTTCCGCGAGCGTGAGTGAGCGCTGCAGCGCCTCCTCCGCCTCACTCCAGGCGTGCCGCAGCGTGGCGCCCTCGCCCCTGATGCGCCAGGCCCAGGCCTCGAACTTGCGCGACCCCGTCGGCACACCCAGCTCGAGACTCTGGTCGGCCAGGCGCCGCGCGCGCCCGGCGTCGCCCCGCAGCAGCGCCAGCTGCCCCTGGCTCGCGTAACAGTGGGTCGCGTAGCGCCACGTCATCCAGCGCGACGGGGGAGGATGCAGGACGATGTGATGGGACTCCGCGAGCGCCTCGGCCGCGCTGGCCAGATCGCCTCGCGTCATCCAGGCGTCGGCCTCGTTGTTCCGGATGAACGCGCGCCGCTCGGCTCCGGTCCCGTGCCCGGCGCGAGACGAGCGTCCGGTCACCTCGTAGGACTGCTCGGACAGATCCATGCCCCGGCCGAGATCGCCGCACTCCATATGGAGCCAGCCGAGCGTGTTCTGGAACCGTGGGATAAAAGCGTCGTCTCCGATCCGCTCCGCGAAGGCCAATCCTTCGGTCAGCGCGGCCCGCCCGGCGTCGTACTTGCCCACGTCGGTCCACGCCGCGCCCTGATTCCAGAGGCAGCGAAGGAGTGGGATGACCAGACGGTGCTCGCGGGCGAGGCGCACACCCTCGGTCGCCAGCTCCAGGCTCTCCCGGTAGTCTCCCTGCCAGGCCGAACGGAGCGCGAGCGTGTGCAACGCCAGGGCCTGCCGACCAGTATCGCCCACCGCCCGCCCGATCGCGAGGGCGCGCTCGACGTCCTCCTTCGCGGCGTCGAGGCGACCGCTGACCGCGTGCACGTACCCGCGGACGAACAGGCCGCCGGCCAGCGGCCGCTCGGCGCCCGCCGCCTCCGCGAGTTCGATTGCCTCGCGCGCGCGCTCCAGCGCGGCGGGGAAGTATTCCGCCCACTGCAGGGCCGAGGCGCACTGAATCAGCGCATTGGCCTCGGCGACATGGTCCTGCGCGCTCCGGGCGAGGCCGATGAGGGCCTCGGCCGCCTCGCGTGATCGCTCAAAATCGCCGACACCGAAGAAGAGATCCGCCCGGGCGGAGTGGATGGCCATCAGCGTCGTCGCGGGCACGCGATCCCCGAGCAGGGCGGCCGCGCCCAGCGCCTCTCCGTAGAGATCGAGGGCCTGCCGGAGGCCGAAGGCCTGGGTCGCCTTCTCGGCGGCCCGGATCAGGTAGGTGAGGGCGCGCTCGGGATCGTCGGTGTTCGAGAAATGATGCGCGAGGACCTCGTAGTGCTCGGGCAGGCGGTCGGCATAGAGCTCCTCGATGGCCGCGCCGACGAGGTGGTGGAGCTCGCGACGCCGCTGCACGAGCAGGGAGGCGTAGGCCACGTCCTGGGTCAGGGCGCGCTTGAAGCCGTAGGCCAGCTCGGGAAGCCGGCGGCGCTCGTGGATCAGCTCGAGCGCGCTCAGCTCCCGCAGGGCGCCGTCGGTGCTCTCGCCGATCTGGGACACGCGATCGACCAGGCGCCGGCTGAACTCGCGCCCGATCACCGAGGCGAGCTGCAGGGTGAGCTTGGGTGCCTCGGCCAGGCGGTCGATGCGCGCCGCGAGCACGTCCTGGATGCGGCCGGGGACCGCGATCTGCGAGAGGGGCCGGGTGAGGGCGAGGCGACCCTCGACCGTCTGGAGCGCCCCGGTCTCCTCCAGCGACCGGACCAGCTCCTCGATGTAGAAGGGATTGCCCTCGGCCTTGGCCACGATCATGGTCCGGAGCTCAGCGGGAAGAGCGTCGGCCGCGAGCACCGCCTGGGCGATGCGCGCGCTCTCCTCGGAGGACAGTGCCCCCGGCACCACGCGGGTGAAGTAGCTCCGCTCGCCGAACGGGCTCGCGTACCCCGGACGGTAGGAGAACACGAGCAGCGCGCGCAGGGCGGGCACGCTCTCGGTCAGTGTCGTCAGGAACTGCTCGCTCACCCCATCGATCCAGTGCAGGTCCTCGATCACCAGCACCTGCGGCCGTCGCTCGGCACTCCGGACAAGCACGCTCCTCAGCGCCTCGAAGGTCTCGGCGCGCCGCTGAGCGGGGGTCATGGAGCGCACGTCGGCATTGCCGGGATCGATGGACAGGAGCGCCCGGAGATACGGCTCGGCCGGGGTGAGATCGGGACCGATCGCGGCCAGCCCGCGCTCGACCTTCGCGGCGATCGTGGCTTCCGCGTCCCCTTCCTCGATTCCGAGCTGCCGCCGGAGCAGGGCGACGAGTGGATGGAAGGGGATGGCGCGGCCGAAGGAGAGGCAATGCCCCTCGTGCCAGGCGGCCGCGCCCTCGATCCGCCGACGCAGCTCGGTCAGCAGGCGTGACTTGCCCATGCCGGCTTCGGCCACGAGGAACGCCACCTGACCGTGGCCGCCCCGGCCGCGCTCGAAGGCTTCGAGTAGCAGGCCCAGTTCCCGCTCTCGCCCTACGAACGGCGTCAGCCCGCGCTCGGCGGCGACCTCCAGCCGCGTGCGGGTCTCGCGTGCCGCAACCACTTCCCACGCAGCGACCGGGTCCGCCTTGCCCTTGATCGCCATCTCGCCGAGGGGCCGCGTCTCGAAGTAACCGCGCACGAGGCGGTGGGTCGCTTCCGAGATCGTCACGCGGCCCGGCTCCCCCACTTGCTGCATGCGCGCAGCCACGTTGGTGGCATCACCCACCGCCGTGTAGTCCATGCGCAGGTCGCTTCCGATGCTGCCCACCACCACGAGACCGGTGTTGAGCCCCTGCCGGGCTTGAAAGCGAATACCGCGCGGGAGCAGCTCCGTCTGGTACGCCTCGAGCGCCCGCGCGATGCCGAGCGCGGAGTGCACGGCGCGGACCGCGTGGTCCTCGTGCGCGATCGGCGCGCCGAAGATGGCCATGATGCCGTCGCCCAGGAACTGGTTGACCGTACCCTCGAAGCGGTGGACCTCGGCCAGCATCAGGTCGAAGGCGCGGCTCATCAGCCGGTGGACCTCTTCGGGATCGAGCCGCTCTGAGAGGGACGTGAAGCCGGCCACGTCGACGAACAGCACCGTCACCTGCTTGCGCTCGCCCTTGAGCGCGCCGGCACCGGTGAGGATCTTCTCGGCCAGGTGTCGCGGCGTGTAGGCGTGCGGCGACGCGGACGGATCAGCGGCGGCCGGCGTGCCCAGGGTCGCCCCGCACTGGTGGCAGAAGCGGTTGCCCGGAGGGTTCGGCGCCTGGCACGAGGAGCAGACCGCGGCCAGGCGCGTCCCGCAGCCGCCGCAGAACTGGGCGCCGGCCGGATTTGCCTGGCCGCAGCCCGAACAGGTCACGCGCTAGGCGGCGCGCCAGCCGCTCGCCTGATCGAGCGCGGCGGTCGCGTCTGCATCCAGCTTCAGCTCGATGCCTCCGGCCAACTCCTTGAGCTGCGCCACCGAAGTCGCGCTCGCGATCGGGGCGGTGATGCCGGGCCGGTGGGCGAGCCAGGAGAGCGAGACCTGCGCCGCGGTGGCGTTGACCGACGCGGCGACCTTCTCGACCGCGGCCAGCACCCGGAAGCCGCGCTCGTTCATGTAGGTCTTCTCCACCCCGCCGGCGCGCGCGGTCTTGGGTAGCGGCTCACCGGAGCGGTACTTGCCGGAGAGGAAACCGCTCGCGAGCGAGGAGTACGGGATGACCCCCACGCCCTGCTCGAGGCAGAGCGGCTCCAGCTCGCGTTCGTACTCGTCGCGGATCACCAGGTTGTACTTGGGCTGGAGCGACTCGTAGCGTACGTACCCGTGCCGGTCGCTCTCCCACAGCGCCCGGGTGAGGCGCCATGCGGGATAGTTCGACGCGCCCATGTAGCGTACCTTCCCCTGGCGCACCAGATCGTCGAAGGCACGCAGCGACTCCTCGAGCGGGGTCTCCTTGTCGTCCCAGTGAGCCTGGTAGAGATCGATGTAGTCGGTCTGAAGCCGCCGCAGCGAGGCCTCGACCCCCTCCATGATGTGAAAGCGCGAGAGGCCTGCGTCGTTCGGCCCCGGCCCCATCGGCCCGCACACCTTGGTGGCGATCAGCACGGCTTGACGGTTCTTGCGGCCGGTCATCCACGTGCCCAGCGCGATCTCCGACTCGCCGCCCTTGTTGCCGGGCGCCCAGCGGGAGTAGACGTCGGCGGTGTCGATGAAGTTGCCGCCCGCCTCCACGTAGGCGTCCAGGACGGCCTCGGAGGCCTTCTGGTCCGTCGTCCACCCGAACGTGTTGCCGCCCAGGCACAGCGCGGACACCTTGAGCCCGGTGCGGCCCAGCTTGCGCATCAACATGGTCGCTCTCTCCTCACTTCCAGAGTTGGGCCGACGCCAGCCGGGCGCCCTCGGCCATCACCTTGAGCTTGGCCCAGGCGATCTCCGGCTCGACGAGGGCATTCGATCGGGCGAAGGTGGCGAAGCCGCAGTCGCTGCCCGCGATCACCCGCTCGCGTCCCACCACCTCCGCGTAGCGGACGAGGCGCTGCGCGACCAGCTCCGGATGCTCGATGAAGTTGGTCGTGGTGTCGAGCACGCCGGGGATGATCACCTTGTCGTCGGGCAGGCGGCGCTCCCGGAACACGACCCACTCGTGCTCGTGGCGCGGATTGGCGCCCTCGAAGGAGAGGGCCTGGGGTCGGGCCTTGAGCACGACGGGCAGGATCTCCCGCAGCGGAATGTCCCGATGGTGGGGCCCCTCGTAATTCCCCCAGCAGAGGTGCAGGCGCATGCGATCCGGCGGGATGTCCCGCAGGGCGTGATTGAGCGCCTCGACGTTGGCCTCGGCGATCCTCACGAACTCCGCATTGCTCAGCTCCGGGAACGCGAGGTGCCGGCTCATCGCCAGGTCCGGACAATCCACCTGGAGCACGAACCCGGCCCGGTGGATGGCGTCATACTCCTCCTTCATCACGTCGACCAGCCGCGCCAGATAGGCCTCGCGGCTCGGGTAGTGGGTATTCTGCAGGAAGTGGGCGATGACCCCGGGCGAGGCCGCGGTCATGAAGGCGTCGGTGGGCCGCGCGGCGTCGACCCCGGTACGCAGATTCGCCACGTCCCGCTGCACGGCGGCGCGGTCCTTCCAGTCGATCGGTCCGTTGCAGGCCGGCCGCGCCACCATCGAGCGCCGCTCGGCGCGGGCGGCCGCCTCGGGGAAGTCCGCCCAGTCGGCCCGCCTCGCGGCCCCGCTCTGCCCGTCGAAGCCGGTGAGCCGGTGACGCACGTAGGTCGAGTAGCCGACCTTCCCCTGCTCGCCGTCGTTGACGATGTCCACCCCCGCCTCCACCTGCGCGCGCACGACCTCCGCGACGGCGCGGCGCACCCGGGCCTCGAACGCGGCCGGGTCGGTCGCGGCGCCGGTGTCGAGCGCCTCGAGCATCACGGTCAGGTCCGGCGGCCGGGGCAGGCTGCCGGTGTGGGTGGTGAGGATCCGGTCGGTGCTTCGCTTCATGGGAGCGAGCGGAATGTGACAGCACTCGCGGGAGGTTGTCAACCGGCTTGCTTGAGGGCCTGACGCAACGATGCTACAGTCTGCGCCGAGGAGGACCCCGCCATGGCACGCGCCTACAACATCATCGACGCGGATGGCCACGTGCTCGAGCCGGTCGACATCTGGGACAAGTACATCGACCCGGCCTACCGCGAGCGTGCCCCGCGCATCGTCATCGACACCGACGGCAAGGAGCGCCTCCTCGTGGAGGACCGCGTGCTCGGTAGCCAGAAGGGCTTCGGGGTCATCGGCGCCATCGGGGCTCGGCAGGGCGGGGTACCCGAGGAGACCATGAAGTACGTCGAGGGCCGCCCAGGCGGCTTCGATCCTCACGCCCGCATCCCGGACATGGATCTCGACGGCATCGACGCCGCCTTCCTCTACCCGAGCGTCGGCCTCTTCGCGGGCGCGGTGCAGGAGCCCCATCTCGCGGCCGCGATGTGCCGGGCCTACAACCGCTGGCTCGCCGACTATTGCCGGCCCTACCCCGACCGGCTGTTCGGAGTGGCCATGCTGCCCATGCAGTCGATCCAGCTGGCCATCGAGGAGATGCGCTACGCCCGAAAGGAGCTCGGCATGCGCGCGGGCTTCCTCCGCCCCAATCCCTACAACGGCAAGATGCTGCACCACCCGGACTACGCGCCGTTCTGGGCCGAGGTCCAGGACCTCGACGTGGCCATCGGCCTGCACGAGGGCGCGAGCGGCGGCATGCCCCAGGTAGGCGTTGACCGCTTCGAGACGCGCGGGGCGCGGCACATCATCTCCCACACCATGGAGATGATGCTGGCCGCGCTGAGCGTCATCTGGAGTGGCGTCTGCGACCGCTTCCCGCGCGTGCGGATCGGCTTCATGGAGTCGGGCGGCGGATGGATCGCGCCGTGGCTCGACCGCATGGATCGCCACTTCGACGATCAGGGCTTCAACGACTCGGGCCTCTCCATGCGTCCGAGCGAGCTGTTCAAGCGCAACTGCTGGATCTCGTTCGAGCCGGTCGAGGGCTGCCTCAGCGCGCTGGCCGACTACATCGGCCCGCACAAGATCCTCTGGGCGACCGACTACCCGCATCCCGACGGCTTCTTCCCGGGTGCGCCGCAATTGATCAGCGGCCGGCCGGAGCTGTCGGAGGCGACGAAGCGCGAGATCCTGGCCGGGGGCGCCAAGCGCTTCTACGGCCTCGGGTAGCGGCTACCCGTCGCCAACGCGTGTTCTTCGGCCACGCCCCGGCGCTCTGGAGGGAGTTCCCTCAGCTCGTGCCGGGCGTGCTGGTCGTGGGAAACGTTCATCCAAAGGTGGAGGTGCGGCTCGAGCCCTGGCACGCCCGCGCCCGCGAGCGTCTCGGCCGCGGGCCGGAGTCCGAGCTGGTCGAGGTGTCGGCGTGGCGACGGGCCTACGCGCAGATGGGATTCAAGCCCACGCAGTACCGATCCGCGGCGGAGGCACTGCTGCGGCGCTTCCGCCGCGAGGGCGATCTGCCGCGCGTTCACCCTCTGGTCGATCTCTGCAACGCGGTCTCGCTCGCCTACGCGCTGCCGGTGGCGGTTTTCGACCTCGCCGGGGTCGATTCGTATCTGGAAGTCCGGCACGCCGCCGGCGGTGAGGAGCACACCGGCTTCAGCGGGGAGACCGAGCACGCGGAGCCGGGCGAGGTGATCTTCGCCGACGCGGCCAACCACGCGCATGCGCGCCGCTGGACGTTCCGGCAGAGCCGGCGGTCCACGGTGTCGGCCGAGACGCGCGAGGTGCTGATCGTCGCCGAGGGGCTCCACCCGACCGCGGTCGTCGACGTCCCCGCCCTGATCGAGGCCCTCGCCGGCAGTCTCGAAGGTCACTGGGGTGCCCCGCGCCATCGCGCCGTGCTCACCGTCGCCGCGCCGCGACTCGAGTTCGAGGCCTGAGCACACGTCCGCCCGCCGTCCCCAGCCTCCGCTCCGTGGTGGCCCTCTCCCTGCCCGCCGCGGCGGCGGTCGCGGTGTTCGGCAGCCTCTACGGCGCGGCGGCGCGCGGGTTCCTCGGGGTGCCGCTGACGCTCGCCTCGTCCCTCCTCGTCTACTCGGGCGCGCTCCAGTTCGCGATAGTGGCCCTGCTGGGCGCGGGCGCCACCACGCTGCCCCTCCTGCTGACCGCGGGCGTGCTCAATCTCCGCCATCTGGTGCTCGGGGCCGCCCTGCGCCCCCGCTTCGAGAGCGGGCCGCTGCGCCGGGCGCTGCTCGCCTTCTTCCTGGTGGACGAGACCTTCGGGTTCGCCATCGCGGCCGGCAACGCCGCGGAGGAGCGGGCGGTGGGCGCGGCCACCGAGCGCACGCTGCTCTACTCCGGGCTGACGCTCTATGTCGCGTGGCTTGCGGGCACGGTGGTCGGCGTGCTGGGAGGCGGCCTCGCGGCCGTCGAGAACCTGGCCGGCGCGATCTTCCCCGTCCTCTTCATCGGCCTGGCCTCGCTCGCGGCGACCCGGCGCTCCCATGTGGTGCGCGCCCTCGCTGCCGCCCTCCTCACCGCCGCGGTCGCCCTGCTGCTGCCGGACCTGCGCATGCTCGCGCCGGTCGTCGCGGGTGTGGTGGTGGCGCTGCCGGGAGGTGACCGCTGAGCCCGCTGGTCCTGGTCGCGATCGCGCTGATCACCTATGGCAGCCGCGCCGCCGCCGTGGTCTTGCTCCCTCGCCCCAGCCCGCGCTTCGAGGCCATCCTGGGACGCATCCCCGCCCCGATCTTCGCGAGCCTCGCGACCGCGACGCTGCTGAGTGACGGCGGCTCTCTGCTCGGGGGACCGACCTTGGGGGCCGCGGTGGGCGCGCTGGTCGTCAGCCCGGCCCGATCGCTGCTGCTCTGCCTGCTCGGGGGCGCCGCCGGCTACGCGCTGAGCGCGCTCTTCCGCTGACGCGTCATCGACCGAAAGGTCGTCAGCGGATCCTCGAACCGGAGCCGATGCGCCAGCGGATGGCCCGGCAGCGCGTCGAAGATCCGTCTGACCCTGCCGGCAACCACGGACGCCGCCGCGTCCGTCCGGACGCCGAGCGAGAGATAGGGCCGGCGCATGGATCGGAGCTCCGGCTCGACGA
>Ga0207684_10006020_pt1 | contig 11097 bp, 10 predicted proteins | sample KBSK5501metaG_FD_184342 | JGI IMG/M metagenome (GOLD analysis project Ga0207684, IMG submission 184342) | Corn, switchgrass and miscanthus rhizosphere microbial communities from Kellogg Biological Station, Michigan, USA - KBS K5-50-1 metaG... | ecosystem: Host-associated > Plants > Roots >... | reverse complement strand
GACAGTGGCGCTCGCGATCGCGGTGAATCCGGCGTTGGATCCGCGGGCCGCAGCGGCGGTCGCCGACCGGTCCGGTGGCTATCCTTTCTGGTGCGAGCTCCTCGCCGGGACCCGGAACGTCGACGCTGATGTCGAGCGCATCGTGGCCGACCGGCTCTCGACGGCAGGCACGGATGCGGCGGTTCTCCTGGAAACGATCGCGGTGCTCGGGCGGCAGGCGCCGGTCGAGGATCTCCTCGCAATCCGAGGCTGGCCGGAGGATCGGCTCACGGCGGCGCAGGCGGAGCTGGTGACGGCGGGCTTGGGCGTGGAGGAGGGAGCCGCGTTCCGGATCGTCCACGATCTCGTGCGAGCAGCCGTGTTGACCGATCTTTCCGACGAACGGCGCCGTGACATCCACACTCGGGTCGCGTCCTGGCTGGAGAGCATCGCCGGCGAGAACGTGACGCTGCTGCTGCGCGCGTCGGAAGCGAAGGCTCGAGCCGGGCAAGACCACTTGCCGCTCACCCTCCGGATCGTACGGTCGCCGATGCGCAGGCTGGTGGACCTCGAGGGGCTACGGTCGATCGCAGCCCTCATCGATTCGGTGCCGGCCGACACGCCGCAGGAGCTCGAGCTGCAAGGCGAACTCGCATCCTTGGCCGCGGAGCTCGGTCATCACGGGCTTGCGATGGAGCGTTGGGCGCGCATCGCCGACAGGTTGGTTGAGCCGCGTGATCGCGCGCGCGCCTGGCTGGGTGCATCCGAAGCGGCACAGCAGCTCGAGCTGGCCGATGAAGCGCGCGCATACCTTGAGCGCGCTCGCGGTGCGGGCAGCGACGACCCGGTTCTGCTCCTCGAGCTCCAAGCTGCGGACGCAGCGATCGCGCGGTGGCGCGAGCACCGCCCGCAGGAATCGGGGAGCATCACGATCGCCGCGCTCGACGGCGCGCGCGCTCTCGCCGCTTCGACCGGTCCGACGGAGACACTCGAGCCACGCTTCCAGAGCGCGTACCAACGCATCCTCGTCCTCGCCTGCGTGGACGCGATGCAGGCGAACGAGCCGGAGGACATGTTGCCGCTCGTGGAGGAGTTGACACGGGTTGCAGCCGGAGCCGGCATCGAGGCATCGCTGCAGGCGAGCCTCCGGCGTGGCTCGGCCCTCATGCTCCTGGGACGCCTCGCCGAAGCCGAGGAGCAACTCGCAACGGCCTGGCTTGAGGCGCGCCGCGCGTTCCTTCCTGGGATCGCCCTCGACATCGGGTCGTGGCTCGCCAACACGAGCTACCTGCGCGGCCACCTGATCGAAGCTCAAGAGGTGGTCGAGGAATGTGAGGCGCTCGCCGAACGCATCGGCGAGCCTTCGCGGCCGGCGATTCGCACGCGGATGTGGCGGCTCATCGCCACCATCTCCGCCGGCGACCGCGGCGCCGCACTCGCCGGCCTTCAGGCACTATGCGAAGCCGAACAGGATCCTCATCAACGCATCCCGCTCCATCAGGCTATCGCGTGCTGGCGCGCGCGGCTCGACGGAACCGCGAGCGCCGACGAGGTGCGCGCGCGGATCGCCAGCGGCCGGGAGGATATGGAGGCCGCGAGATGCACGCGATGCGGCCTCGAGTTCACTAGAGCGGCTACCGAATCGCTGGCGCGCATCGGCGATGTTGCCGAGGCTGAACGCTGGTTCAAAGAGGCGGAGCACGCGCCGCCGCGGGGCGACCTTCAAGCGTGGGACCATCTGCGAGCCCGATCAACCCTGGCCGCAGCAGGGCACGGGGATCATGCCTTGCTTGAAGAAGCCGTCGACATGGCGGACAGACTGGGGATGGGCATCGAATCGATCTGGGCGCGCACGAGCCTCGCGCGCGTGAAGGCAGTCGAGGGCGACAAGGCCGGAGCGGAGACGATCCTGCGGCTCGCCTCGGCGACCGCCGAGGAAACGGGAGCCGCGACGGAGCGAGCTCATATCGACCAGCTCCTGCGCCAACTGGGCGTCCGCACCTGGCGACGCGGGTCGCGCGCACGAGCGGCCGGTGATCTCTCCGCCCTGAGTGACCGCGAGCGCGAGATCGCGAACCTCATCACGGGTGGCGCAAGCAACCCCGATATCGCGCGCACGCTGTTCCTGTCGCGCAAGACGGTAGAGAGACACGTCTCGAGCATCCTGGCGAAGCTTGAAGTAAAGAATCGTGCCCAGCTTGCGGCCAGGATGGCAACCAGCGATCGGCCCCGCTAGCGGTGGGCGAAGTTCGGGAGGCTAGTAGTACCCCGACAGGGTGTCTGACTGTCAGACCGTCTGACATCTCGGCGAGCACACTCGTTAGTCCGCCAAGATGCCGGCCGCGCGCTTCACGTCCCGCGGGCAGTACCCTTACGGCTGGAGAACCTGATGCAGCCCGAGCCCCGTTCCGACCAAGTCCCGTCGGGGAAGGCATACCTCGCCGACGACATCACCGTGTACTACGACGGAAAGAGATGCCGGCATTTCGCCGAATGCCTTCACGGTCTCCCCGCCGTGTTCGACGGCTCCGCGAAGCCCTGGATCCAGCCGGCCAATGCCGACCCACAAACGGTTGCCGAGATCGTCCGTCGTTGTCCGTCCGGCGCGCTCCACTACGTGATGCGCGACGGTCCCGCCGAGCAGCCTGAGTCACCCACGACGGTCATGGTGAGGGACGACGGTCCGATGATCCTGCGTGGCGATCTGGTGATCGAAACGCCGGCCGGGCCTATCCACGAGACGCGCGCGGCGCTGTGCGGTTGCGCCAAGACCTCGAACGCACCGTTCTGTGACGGCGCGTGCGGCTGCACGCCGTAGCCAACTCAGCACGTCCTTCAAGGATGGCGGATCGTTACGGACCGCGCGTGAGTGGCAAGGGCGCGGAGATCGACGGGATCTTGTGTCAGAACGATGCCTCCCGGCTCGGCTAAGGCAACGACGAGCGCGTCCACGGCCGAGCCCCGCCGCGCGCGCGTTCGGATCGAGGCCGCTCGACGAGCCAGCGGGATGGGGATGGCCTCTGCGATATCGCACGTCTTCAGGAATCGATTCGCGCGCGCATCTCGTCCGGCGTGCCCGGTCAGGCTCTCGACGAGGACCATCGAAGGAACCGTCGGTGGCCATTCGCCGACTCGGATAAAGGCAAGGATCAACGCGGCTGCTTGTTGGGTTCGCTCGGCAAGGAGGGAGACACCCCCAGAATCAAGGACGAGCATGCCTCAGCCGGCTTGTTTGCGGCGACGGCGCGAGCCGCGGACGATCGCTTCCGCCCGCGAGATCGTCTCGGAGGACGGCTCGCCGACCTCCGCGATGAGGTCGGTCAAGTAGCGGTCGGTCTCGGTTAGCAAGTCCTGCCGTCTAACTGCCGCTCGGACGGCCATCTGAAGCAACTCCGAGGCTGGAAGGCCCCGATCCTTGACCGCGTGGTAAAGCTCCTCTGGAAGGTACACCTGCATCCGTGGCATACGCCTAAATATACACCCTAGTCGGAATCGATGTATCTCATCGGTTCGCGCTCGAGAGGATCGAGCGACATGAGGGAAGAGCCAAGCAGCGCAACAGGTTGCTTGCTGGAAGCTCTTAGGACCAGGCTAGACCTTTCTGCTTATCGAAAGTTCGCGCTCTCTGCGTCGATACTCAAGGTATGAAGTTGGCCGGCCTCCTGAGGCCGCGCGCCGACCGCGCGCGCAGCACCGAGCGCGCGCTCTGGCGCATCCGCTGGTTCGGCATCGCACTCGGCGTCTACCAGGCGACCAACCCGGGCGAAGTCGTGGGTATCCGGCCCCCTCGCTCGTCGGAGTGGATCGCACTCGCCGCGCTCGGGCTGCTCGTTATAAACAACGTCGTCGTCAGCGTCGTGCTCCGGCGAGCACCGTCCGATCGCGGCCTCCAAGAGCTTGGCGCTGCAGTCTTCGCGCTGGACATCGCCGCTCTATGGACGATCACGTGGGCATACAACTTCAATCGTTTCGATCAGACCTGGGTCGTCCTCCTCGTCCTCTGCCTCGAAGGCGCGCAGCGGTATCAGCTGCGCGGCGCCATGTTCCCCGTCGCGATCGCCATCCCGCTCGAGGGACTGCGAGAGCTGATCTCGCACAACTCCTTCCACGTTCCGTTGCAGATCCAGGACCTGACCTATCGGATCGGCATGATGGCCATCGTCGGCGCCGTCGCCGGCGCGATGGCGCGCAACTTGGAGCGTGAGCGCGCGCAAGCCGAAGAGCGCGCGGCCGAGCTGGCGCGCCTCGCCGAATCGGAACGCGCGACGATCGAGCGGCTGCAAGAGCTCGACGCGATGAAGTCCGACTTCGTCGCCATCGCATCGCACGAGCTCCGCACGCCGTTGACGGCGATGCAAGGTTCGCTCAAGACGCTCCAGCAACGCGCGCATCTCTCGCCGGCGGAGCAACACACGCTGCTCGACATGCTTGACCGCCAAACGGACCGGCTTGCGCGCCTGGTCGAAGACCTATTGATCGTGTCGAACATCGAGGCCGGAGGTGTCGGCCTGCACGTCGAATCGACCGACATGAATGACGTCGTCGAAACGTTGCTTGAGGAGCTTGGGCCGCGCGGCACGCGCGTGTCGTGCGCGATCGGCCCCGACCTGACGACCTTCCAGACGGACAAGCAGCGCTTCGGACAGATCGCACGAAACCTCGTCGAGAACGCGCTGAAGTTCTCACCGGAGAACAGCGTCGTCCGCGTCAGCATCCATCGCGAGCCCGACGGCTTGCGGCTAGAAGTGAGCGACGATGGGCGCGGCATCGCGCCGGAAGACATCCCGCGGCTGTTCGAGCGCTTCTACCAAGTCGGCGGCGCGCTGCGCCGTGTGGGTGACGGCTTCGGTCTCGGTTTGTACATCACGAAGCGTCTCGTCGACGCGCTCAACGGACAGATCACCGTGGACACCGAGATCGGCCACGGCACGACGTTCAAGATCTGGTTCCCGAACGCACGCGATGCCTCTGAAGAGATCGCCTAGCGCGCGTTCCTTTTCTGCCGCCGGCCGTGAACATTAGAAGCCCGGAGGGAGCCTATCAATACGCGTTGATGGCGAAATGCAAGTGACCTGCTAGACGGCTTCCCACTCTTCCCGAACGTCAACGCATGTTGACAGGGTGCCGCCGACGACCAACACGCCGCGCGCGCGCCGACCGTTCAGCTGCGCAGTGCCCGCGCGATCATCGTGTCCGCGTCTTGTGTGCGGATCACGTCGAGCATGCCTCGGTGCGCGCGATCGATATCCGCCGGCTTGTACACGTGCTTGCCGCCCGTGCCGCTCAGGATCGCCGCTCCCACCCAGTACGCGAGCGCCCAGATCGTCAGCGTCACGTTGTAGCCGGGCGCCGTGACGAACAACCCACCGCCTGCGTGGTAGAGGTTGTCGAACGCCCAGTAGCGACCGTACGGATCGCACGGTCCGTTCGACGGATCCAACGCCATCCGGTGCGTGCCCATGATGTGCGCGCTCGCAGGGATCTCATTGAACGGCGTCGCGCTGAGCACCCGCTGGACCGGCGCGTCGATGGACCCCGGCAAGGCAGGTGGCAACGTCGTGTTGATCGCAGCTGCCACCAGCGTTCGAACCTTGGGATACGAAGAGCCCGGACCGCCGATCGCTTCCATGATCTCCAGCATCAGCGGCGTGTAGAAGGCGGACGCGGCCAGCTCGTAGGGATGACTCTGGTAGCTGATCCGAGGGATCGGCATGCCGAACACGTCGACGATATCGGGGTCCAAGTCGACGTAGTTCGTCAGCTGCGGCATATCTTCGCCCTGCAACGTGAACGTCGTGAGGTGATTGTGGAACGGGCCCAGCTTCATGAAGGCCTTGTGACGCTCGCCGTACGCGAACGCGGCGACCTCACTCGCCTCGACGACCGGGTTCAAGTTCCCGCCGATCTCCAGGATCCCCCCGCGCAGCACCTCTTCGTTGAACTGCTTGGGTGACGGCCCGGCGCCGACGAATGCGTCCAACGTGTGCGTGCTCGTGCGGCCCCGGTACGAGTGGATGTCCTGGTTCACGATCGCAAGGACGATGGTTTGCAGGTGGAACATCAGGTTCCTGCCGAGTGCGCCACTCGGGTCGGTGTCGATCGGTTGCGCAGATTTGATGTTCTTCTCGTTGGGGTGCGCGCGCCCGATGCCGCTCATCATCGACAGACGCGTCGCTTCGATCGGGCTGTTCGCCAGGACGACGAGGTCGGCGCGCTCGGTGTGTGTCGTCCCATCCGGCCTCATGTACGTCACACCCGACGCGCGGAACCGTCCGCCGCGCGCGCGCTCGTATTCGATGCGCACGACGTTGACTTCGGTGCGCAGCTCCGTTCGCCCCGTGAGCAGCGCGTCTTGCAGCTGCCAGACGCCGCCGCCTTTGGCGTTGTTCGGGCATCCGTAGTGAAGGCAGAACCCACAGTCCACGCACGCCGGCCTGCCTCGGTACGGGCGCGAGTTGATCGACGTCGGTACGGCGGCCGGGTGGTACCCGAGGCGTGCGGCCGATTCCGACGGGAGCAGGCTGTTCAGCTGGGCAACGCCGGGCGGCATCGCGTACGGCGTCGACCGCCACGACTCGTACGGGTTCGGGTTGACGATCTTCCGGCCTTCACGATGCGCCGGGCCCTGCACACCGACGATCTCTTCCATGACGGCGTAGAAGGGCTCGATGTGCTTGTACTGCATCGGCCAGTCGGCGTAACTCGTCCCCGGGATCGCGGGTTTGTCGCCCGTTCCACCCATCAAGCTGTTGGTGATGAAGTCGACCTCGCGGAACCGGCGCGCTTTCGCGTCGTAGTGGACGGTGCCGCCACCGACCGTCGTCGGAAGGTTCTGCACGTTGCCGACGAACGTGCGCGCGCCCGAGCTCGGCCTCGTGCGGAAGCTCCGCGGTTCCAACAGAGGATCTTGCTCGATCGGCGAGCGCCTCGACTCGTACGCGACCTCGTCGTTCGAGAACAGGTTCGACACGTCCTCCGTCGGGCCGCCCAACCCGGTGAAGTAGTTGCGGCCTTTCTCCAAGACGATGACGTGGTAGTTCCCACTTTGTGCGAGCAGCCGCGCGACGGTCGAACCGGCGGCGCCGCTTCCAACGATGATCGCGCGCTTCACCGGCGTCTCTTTCCTGCAGCACGAGCAGCCTTCGCGCGCCGTGCTTGCGCGCGCAACGCCTTCACCAACGGAGCGACGTCCCTCTTACTAAGCGTCGTCGCGCTCCCGCTGCCGAGCCCCGAAACGTGGCGGTGCTCGCGGTACGTGCCGCGCGGCTGATAAACGTGCGGGTCCCCGAACCCGGCATTCGGCCCTTTCCCGGGACCGAATGCGCGCGCATCGTAGATGCTGTTTCCGAGCGGCTGCGTGTCACCGTCCCACGCGACCGCCTGCCACAGCGGGTTCTCGGTCAGCCACCGATACTCGGGCAATCCGTAGCAGCCCTGGAAGGTGTGGATCGTGATCAGCGGGAACAGGGCCCTCGCCGCGTCGGGCGCAGCCGGCGGGGAGGGGAGCGGGAACTGCGACACGATCACGTTGCCGGCCGCTTCGAGCATGAGGTCCTGCACGCTGGGATCGGCGGAGGCGAACGGCGACCCGAAGGTGCTCTTCGAGTACGCGTCGAATGCGTCGAGCCCGTCCGCATAGGTCCTGCGCAGCGAGACCGGCGCCGGCAACACCTTCCCGATCTGCGCGCGCCATTTCTTCGACACGTACATGCCTGTGGGCGGGCGATCGAGCGCGCTGGTCCCCTCGAGCTCCGCGCGCCACGACAGCGTTTCATATCTGCTCAGCGGGATGAACTGCGCGCGCCTCCCGTGCAGGAAGTCGTCCGGCGGGCTGCTCGATGATGGCTTCCCCGTCGCATCGTTCGGGTAGGGCGACCGGCCGCTGTACCGTCCGCGGATGTAGATCGCAGGGCCGTCGGCCACGGCGGTGGGCAGATCGAACGCCGCCAGGAAGCGGTCGATGAAGACAACGGCATGCGCCTCCGTTGCCCCGGGATCAGTCTTCGGATCGCTCCCGCTGGGCACGATGCGCGCGCTGATGGCGGCGCAGGTCCGCGCGCGCGCGGCATTGAAGAAGTACATCTCGGAGGCTCCGGCACCGTCCGCGGTGACGTGACGGATGGCCGCCTGTAGGCGCGGCGAAACGGCGACGGTCGCGCCCGTCGCAAGAGCGGCGACAAGGAAATCGCGTCGGCTGAGCTGGGAGGGCATCGTTTCAAGATTCGCCCTGGGGGCCGGGCGCTCCTCCGCGGCGCCCAGGCTTCTGTCCGTGCGGACGGCCGAGACGGGCGATTTGGCCACTTTCTGGTTCGGGCAAGGGCGTGTCTGTGCAAGTCGCCTATCAACACGCGTTGCTGGCGAACTGCAAGTGGGCAGCTCAGCCGCTTCCCACTCTTCCCGAGTATCAACCGACGTTGACAGGGTGGCTTGACGGCAAGAAGCCACCAGCCAAGAGAATCACCCGCGCGCGCCCAGCACCTTCTCTGGCTTCTCTTCCAGCTCGAGCAGCTTCGCGATCATCTTGTCGAATACGTCGTCGAAGTCCTGTGGCTTGCGTGCGCGCTTCAGCGGGTTCGCGTACGAGATGATCTGCGCGCCGACGAACTCATGCCACATGCCCTTCTCTTTGAGCGCATCAGCGACCGCCTTCACCAATCGGTTGGCCTCGACGACTTTGGCTGCGCGCGCTTCGCGCACGGGCAGGCACTCCGCCAGTCGTGCGTCCATGAACCCGTCGCACCGCTTCAATATCGACTCGAACGACGATCCCGCGAGCCGCCCGTACGCGGCGTACGCCAGCCCCAGCGTCACGTAGTGCGCGTGCTGCACCGCGTCCGCCACAGCCGAGTCATCCTCGGATAGCTTCGGCTCGGTTTCCACCATCTCGCGGTAGATCGACAGCGCGACCGCAGACCGCTCACGGATGTTCGGCTCTTTCTCGACATTCAGCACGAGCATCCTGCGCGCGATCTCCTCGGGCACGATCACCGCCGGCAGGTTCTTCAAGCCGAGCTCTTCTGCAGCAAGGAACCGATGTTGCCCGTCGATGATCACGAAGCGGCCGTCGCGTTCGACGACGACGACCGGGGCGACGAACCCGACGCGGTTGATGGACTCGACGACGCGCGCGATGTGCGGCGCCGAAGCCTTGCGCTGATGCGAGATAACGTCGAGCTTGCCGATGGGTAGCACGGCGAAGCCGAAAGCGCGACGCCCGGCAGGCTCCTTGAAATCGAGTCGCTCAGCCACGCGGCGATGGTAGCGAAGACCGCTGTCTCAACCCCAACCGCCGACTTGGCTCACTCGTTGAGATGCTTCAGCAAACCATGAAAGTCGTGCAGGCCCCAGTTCTCGACAGACTTTCCGTCGACGTATCTATTCATCACGATCGTGGCGAACTCAACGCTCTTTCCTGTCGGCGGGACGCCCATGAACTCCCCCTTGTGCGTGCCGCGGAACGTGAGCCGCATCACCGCCCAGTCGCCTTCGGCTACTTGGCCGTCGACGGTGACGTGGAGATCGGGGAAGGCTGCTCGAAACATCCTGACACGCCCACGAACGCCTTCAAGGTCGTCTGTCCTGAGCTCGTCGATGACTTCAAGGTGCCCCTGGTTCAGAACCTCGTCGACGTACCGGCGATCAGCAGCTTTGTTTTCCTCAGACGTGGCGTATCCTCCGCACGCTTCTCGGTGCATCTCGACGGGCCGGCGGGTTCTTTACTTGAGGAAGATGCCGTTCTGCTCGTGGCCGAACTCGGAGAACAGGTTCCCGTCCGGTCCACCGGTTTCTCCGGTGAATGAGAAGCCATTCGCATTCGACCCGGAGAACGTCGCCGTTGGCACAGCGTCGCGGAACTCGGCCGCGAGGTTCGTCGGGTCCGTTGGGTCGGACGAACCTGGAGTGAGATGACGAACGCCCGACGTCGCTGTCCACGTGACGCTGAACGAAACCGCACCCGGTACGGAGTGATCGCCGAGGAAGACGAAGAAGTCTGGCGTCGGCGCGCTCGTCATCTTGAACGTGATTCTCTGGCCGTGGCGGGTGATCGCGGTGGCCGGGATCGGGATCGTCCAGAACAAGCCCGATGGGGCTATCCCCGGCTCGAAGTCGTGCAGCTGGTGCGTGAAGCCCGTACCGGGCTCGAAGAGATCAATTCATATGAAGCCGAACACGCCGCGGTGATGCGTTCCGTCGGCCGAGACGTACTCACCGTCGAAAACTCTCATGTCGAGCACGGCGTCGTACGGGTTGCCGTCCGCGTCCGTCGCGCCCCCTGCGAAGACCGCGTACGCGGCCAGCCCGTTGAAGTTTGTGATGGTGCTCGGCTCGACGTTCTCTCCCATGAGTCCGAGGCTTGTCGGCCCGGGCGCGAAAACGTGGATGAGTGGGGGAACATCGATGCCACCGGGGATCGGAACGGGAGCCGAATCGCTTCCCGGCCTTGCGGCGTTCGCCGGGGCGGCGACGACGAGCACGATCGCCCATGCGATGGTTGAAACGAAGACACTCGTCCCGCGCCTGGCCGTCATCAGCCCCCCTCGCGCTTCCTAATCGGTAATTTCCTCCCGAAACGCCCGCGATGTCAAGCCCGGCAGGGGAGCCGATCCCACTCGCGGAATACCTAGGCATGCGCCGCACGGTTCTCTTCGCCTTCATCACGCTCCTCGCCCTGACTTCGCCCGCGGGAGCTGGTCCGCACACCGCACCGGGGTGCGCGTTATCGAGACCGGCAGTCGCGGCCGACGCATCCGGAAAGGTGCTGACGGCGCAGCCGCGGAACGCGCCGATCCCGTGCGCGACGACGACCGGCTTCAACGCCGGTGAGACACGCATCTTCGCCACCAAGGACGCCGTCATCTACGCGCCTGCGATCTTCACTCCGGGCCTGTTTGGCTTGGGTTACGGCGAGCAGCTTCCCGGTCCGCGCTATCAGTTCCTCGGGAGCCCCGGCGGTATCGCCGTCACGCACAACAACGGCGCGTCGTGGAAAGCCGTCCTTCCGATGGGCATGATGTGGCAACCGTCCGACGAGCAAGAGTACGTAGACCGCACGACCGGCCGGTTCTTCTTCTACAACTTCGGCGGCAACCCGTTCCCGCAAACTGCTGCATTGCCCGG
>Ga0207684_10006019_pt1 | contig 11097 bp, 8 predicted proteins | sample KBSK5501metaG_FD_184342 | JGI IMG/M metagenome (GOLD analysis project Ga0207684, IMG submission 184342) | Corn, switchgrass and miscanthus rhizosphere microbial communities from Kellogg Biological Station, Michigan, USA - KBS K5-50-1 metaG... | ecosystem: Host-associated > Plants > Roots >... | reverse complement strand
TCGGTCTTCTCGGCGAACGACTTGAAGCCGTGGATCAGGATCGATTCGAGTCGCATGACGTGGCAACGCCCGCAGGGCGTGTTTCATTGATAACACACGGTCGGGGGATCAACCAAGAAAAAACCCCACGAGTGGGGGCCGTGGGGGCGCGGCGGCACTAGATGTGGGTCGGGCCGGACGGGGTCGCTAGGCCCCCTTGAGCAGGCAGCACTTCTTGTACTTCTTGCCCGAGCCGCAGGGGCACGCGTCGTTGCGGCCCACCTTCTGGCCGTCGGCCGCGCGCGGCTCGGTCCGGGTCGCGGCCGCGCGCGGAGCCCCGTCGCCCTGTTCCCCGCCCCTCGTCTCCTGCCACTCGGGGGCCCGCTGGGCCACCCGGGTGGTGGGCGCGTCTTCCTGGGTCATGCGCACCTTGAAGAGCTGCTCGACCGCCGTCTCCTTCAGGCTGCCGATCATCTCCTGGAACATGTCGAAGGCTTCCTTCTTGTACTCGGTCAGCGGATCGCGCTGGCCGTACCCGCGCAGCCCGATGCCCTCCTTCAGGTGATCCATGTTCAGCAGGTGCTCGCGCCAGAGCTGGTTGATCCCGCGGAACCCCCCACCCTCCCACTCGAGCCCGAGGACGATCCAGCGCTCGAGCCGGTGGAACATCTCGGCGCCCATCTCCCGCTCGCGCTCGCGGTAGTGGCGCTCGGCCGCCTCGGTGACTTCGTCGACCAGGGCCGGCTGAGATGACACCTCCTCCAGGTGGGCGGTCGGCACCCGGAAATCGAACTGGCGATGGAGCGCCTCGTTGAGCCCGACCAGATCCCAATCCTCGGGATGGGCGTCGGCGGCCGCGTAGCGCTCGACCACGCTGCCCGCGAGGTCGCCGATCCACTCCAGCAGGGTCTCCTCCTGGCTCTCCCCGGCCAGGACCTCGCGCCGCAGTCCGTAGACGATCTCGCGCTGCTTGTTCATCACGTCGTCGTACTCCAGCAGGTGCTTGCGGATCTCGAAGTTGCGCGTCTCCACCCGCTTCTGGGCGGTGCCGATCGCCCGGGTGACCAGCTTGTGCTCGATCGGCTCGCCCTCTTCCATGCCGAGGCGGTCCATGATGCGCTGGATCCGCTCGGAGCCGAAGATGCGCAGGAGGTCGTCCTCGAGCGACAGGTAGAAGCGCGAGGAGCCGGGGTCACCCTGGCGTCCCGACCGCCCGCGGAGCTGGTTGTCGACCCGCCGCGACTCGTGGCGCTCGGTGCCGATGATGTGCAGGCCCCCGAGGGCGACCACCCGCTCGTGCTCGGGATCGGTCGACTTCTTCGCCTCGAGCCAGGAAGCCTCGCGCGCTTCCGCGGGCGCGGTGGCGGGGTCGAGCCCCTTCTTGCTCAGCAGGGCCTTGGCGAGGAAATCGGGGTTGCCGCCGAGCAGGATGTCGGTGCCGCGGCCGGCCATGTTGGTGGCGATGGTGACCGACTTCTCGCGCCCGGCCTGGGCCACGATCTCGGCCTCGCGCTCGTGGTACTTGGCGTTGAGCACCTGGTGGGCGATCCCGCGCTTCTTGAGCAGCTTGGAGAGGCGCTCCGACTTCTCGATGGAGACGGTGCCCACCAGCACCGGCTGGCCCGCCGCGTGCCGCTCCGCGATCTCGTTGGCCACCGCGTCGAACTTCTCGCGCTCGCTCTTGTACACCACGTCCGGGAAGTTCACCCGGCCCAAAGTGCGGTTGGTCGGGATCACCGTGACGTCGAGCTCGTAGATCTTGGCGAACTCCTCGGCCTCGGTGGCCGCGGTGCCGGTCATGCCGGAGAGCTTGTCGTACATCCGGAAGTAGTTCTGCAGCGTGATGGTGGCGAGGGTCTGGTTCTCCCGCGCGATCTTGAGCCCTTCCTTGGCCTCCACCGCCTCGTGCAGGCCGTCGGACCAGCGCCGGCCCGGCATCATGCGCCCGGTGAACTCGTCCACGATGATGACCTGGGGCTGGAGCGACGCCCGCCCCTGGTCGTCCACCGTCTCCAGGTCCTTGACCACGTAGTCCACGTCCTTGTGGAAGATGTGGTGGGCCTTCAGCGCCTGGTGGATGTGGTGGGCGGTCTCGATGTGGGTCGGGTCGGACAGGTTCTCGATGCCGAGCAGCCGCTCGCAGTAGGCGCCGCCCTGGTCGGTCAGGGAGACGGTGCGCGACTTCTCGTCGACGATGAAGTCGCCCTCCGCGGTCTCCTCGATCTCGGAGAGCTTGCCCTCCACGATGGTGGCGGCGCGCTTGAGCCGGGGGATGATCCGGTTGACCTTCTCGTAGAGGGGGGCCCGGCTCTCCGCGCTCCGGTCGCGCCCGGAGATGATCAACGGGGTGCGCGCCTCGTCGATCAGGATCGAGTCGACCTCGTCCACGATGGCGTAGTAGTGCTCGCGCTGGACGATGTCGTCGAGGCTGAACTGCATGTTGTCACGGAGGTAGTCGAAGCCGAACTCGTTGTTGGTGCCGTAGGTGATGTCGGCCGCGTAGGCCTCCTTCCGGGTGACCGGGCGGAGCGCGGCGAGTCGGATGTCCGGCGAGGCGAAGTCGGGATCGTAGCGGTACTGCATCTCGTGCTGGATCACCCCGATGGTCAGGCCGAGCGCGTGGTAGATCGGCCCCATCCACTGGGCGTCGCGCCGGGCCAGGTAGTCGTTGACCGTGACCACGTGCGTCCCCTTGCCGGGGAGCGCGTTGAGGTAGGCCGGGAGCGTGGCCACCAGGGTCTTGCCCTCGCCGGTCGCCATCTCCGCGATCTTCCCGGAGTGGAGCACCATGCCGCCCATCATCTGGACGTCGAAGTGGCGCATGTGGACGGTCCGGCGCGCGGCCTCGCGGACCACCGCGAAGGCCTCGGGCAGCAGGTCGTCGACCTCGGCCCCGTCGGCCAGCCGCTGGCGCAGCTCGGTGGTGCGCGCGCGGAGCGCGTCGTCGGAGAGGGCCTGGAGGCCGGGCTCGAGGGCGGCGATCTCGGCCACCACCGGGCGCATGCGCTTGACGTCGCGCTCGTGCTTGGTGCCGAAGATCGAGCGGAAGATCGCGTTCAGCATCAGGGCCTCATCTTACACCACCCTCGAGGCACGGCCGCCGGCCTGGGTCAGCGCGCGTCCCGCAGGAGCTCGCGGGCGTGCCGGCGGGACGCCTCGGTGACCCGCTCCCCGCCCAGCATGCGGGCCAGCTCGTCCACCCGGGCCGCCGCGGGCAGCAGGGTCACGCTGGTCCGCGTCGCGCCGCGGGCCACGCGCTTCTCCACCAGCAGGTGCTGGCCCGCGTAGGCCGCGATGGGGGCCAGATGGGTCACGCAGAGCACCTGGCGGCCCGCCGCGCTGGCCGCGAGCTTCTGGCCCACCACGTCCGCCACGCGGCCGCCGATTCCCGCGTCCACCTCGTCGAAGACCAGCACCGGCACGTCGTCGGCCGCGGCCAGGACCGTCTTCGCGGCCAGCATCACCCGGGACAGCTCGCCGCCGGAGACGACCTTGGCGAGGGGGCGCAGGTCCTCGCCGGGGTTGGCCGAGAGCAGCAGCTCGGCGCTCTCGGCGCCGCGCGGGCCCACCCGCCAGCCGTCCGGGCCCGCCGCGAGCTCGCCCATCGCCGCCGGCTCCCGGCGGAGGGCCACGCGGAAGCGGCCGTGCTCCATCCCGAGCCCGCGGATCTCCTTCTGGATGAGCCGCTCCAGGCGCTCGGCTCCCCGGGTGCGGGCCTGGGAGAGCGCGGCCGCCTCCGCCCCCGCGGCGGCCGCCGCCTCGGCGACCCCGCGCTCCATCTCCTCCGCGATCGCGTCGTGGCGCGTGATGCGGTCGAGCGCGGTCGCGACTTCCTGCCGGTGGGCGAGGATCGTCGCCACCGAGTCGCCGTACTTGCGCTTGAGCTTGACGATGGTGTCGAGCCGCGCGTCGATCTGCTCGAGCCGCTCGGGGTCGAAGACCGCGCGGTCCCGCATGGCGCGCGCCCGGCCGACCACGTCCTCGAGGTAGGCCTGCGCGCCCTCGATGGCCTCGATGGAGGCGGCCGCGTCCGGCTCGTAGCGCGAGAGGTCGCGCAGGAGCGTGGCCGCGCGGCTGAGCCGCGTGGTGGCGGACTGGGGCTCCTCGTAGAGCAGGCCGACCGTCTCCTGCAGCCCGGCCACGATCCGCTCCGCGTGCTGCAGGCGCGAGCGCTCGGCCCGCAGCTCGTCCTCCTCGCCGTCCTTCAGGCGGACGTCGTCGATCTCGGCGAGCTGGAACCGGTAGAGATCCTCCTGCCGGGCCCCTTCCCGCATCTCGCTCCGCAGGCGATCGAGGGCGGCGCGCGCCTCTTCCCACGTGCGCACCAGCGCCCCCACGCGCTCCCGGCGGTCGAGGGCCTCCGCGAAGCGGTCCAGCAGCAGGAGCTGGCGGGCCGGCTCCATCAGGCGCTGGTGCTCGTGCTGGCCGTGCAGCTCCACGAGCAGCTCGCCGAGGCGCTCGAGCAGGCCCACGGTGGCGGCGCCGTCGTTGACGAAGGCGCGATGACGCCCGGAGCGGGCCAGCTCCCGCTTGATGACGAGCTGGCCGTCGCCCGGATGGTGGCCGGCCTCGTCGAGCAGGGCGGCCACCGGCCCCGCCGGGTCGATCTCGAAGACCGCCTCGACCAACGCGGTGTCGGCGCCGGTGCGGACCCAGTCGAGCTGGGCGCGCGCGCCGGTGATGAGCAGCAGCGCGTCCACCACGATCGACTTGCCGGCGCCGGTCTCGCCGGTGAGCACGTTGAGGCCGGGGGCGAAGGGCACCACCGCCTCCTCGACCACGGCCAGGTTGCGGATGGACAGCTCGCGCAGCATCGTCACCGCCATGCTACGGCCCCGGCCCGCCGGCCCTCAACTGTATCCTTATCGCTCCCCCCACTTGAGCTTGGTCCGGAGGACCGAGAAGAAGTGCTTCTGCGGCACGCGGAGGAGCCGCGTGCGGGCGGTCGCCCGCCGCACCTCGACGGTGTCGTTGGCCTTGAGCGCGAAGCCCACCTGGCCGTCCAGGGTGAGCATCACGTCTTGGTCGGTCAGCAGGGTGATCGAGATGCGCTGGGTCGCGGGCAGCACGATCGGGCGATTGGTGAGGGTGTGCGAGCAGATCGGGGTGAGCACGACCGCGTCCATGGTCGGGAACACGATGGGCCCGCCCGCCGAGAGGCAGTAGGCGGTCGAGCCGGTGGGCGTCGAGAGGATGAGCCCGTCCGCGCGGTAGCCGGTGGCGAAGTCGCCGTCCACCGCCACCTCGAGCCGGATGATGCGGCTCATCGCCGACTTGGTGATGACCACGTCGTTGAGCGCCGCGTACTCTCCGAGTCGCTCGCCCTGGCGGAAGACTCGGGCGTCCAGCAGCATGCGGTCCTCGATGACGAGCTCGTCGCGCAGGTAGGCCTCGAGCGCGGGGAACAGCTCCTCGACGGTGAGGGCGGTGAGAAAGCCAAGCCCGCCCAGGTTGACCCCGAGGATCGGGACCGCCAGGTCTCCCACCAGGCGCGCCATGCTGAGGAGCGTCCCGTCGCCGCCGAGCACGAGCAGGAGATCGGACTGGCCCGGCAGCTCCGACCGGCCGACCACCGGCCCGGTGGCCTGCGGGCAGAGGCCCGCGGTTTCCTTCTCGAGGATCGGCTGGATTCCGCGCGCGGCACACCAGTCGAGCAGCTGGGGCACGACGGTGCGCGCTTCCTCCCGGTCGGTCTTGGCGACGATGCCCAGCCGCTTCACGCGGGAGGCTCCTCCTCCGCCGTCACCTGGGCGATCAGGGCGTCCAGGTCGGTCAGTGTGCGTCCGGTCTTGGTCAGCAGCAGGAAGAACTCGCGATTGCCCTTGGGACCCTTCAGCGGCGAGGCGGTGACGCCGCGCACGTGCCAGCCGTGCAGGACCGCGAAGCGGGCGACCCGCGCCATCACCGCCCGGTGGTGCGAGCCGTCGCGCACCACGCCCCCCTTGCCGACCTGGCCCTTGCCCACCTCGAACTGGGGCTTGACCAGCACCACCGCCTCGCCCTGGGACGTGAGCACGCCGAAGACCGAGGGCAGCACCTTCTCGAGCGAGATGAACGAGATGTCGACGGTGGCCAGGTCCGGCGACTCCGGGAAGGAGTCGACCGGCAGGTTTCGCGCGTTGGTCTTCTCCATCACCACCACCCGCCCGTCGGCCCGCAGCTTGGCGTCGAGCTGCCCGTGTCCCACGTCCACCGCGTAGACCTTCACCGCTCCCTGCTCCAGCAGGCAGTGGGTGAACCCACCGGTGGAGGCTCCCACGTCGATGGCGACCCGTCCGCGCGGCGCCACGGCGAAGGTGGCGAGGGCGTGGGCCAGCTTGTCGCCGCCGCGGCTCACGAAGCGCGGCCGCGCGACCAGCTCGATCTTGGCCCCCGGCGTGACCAGGGCTCCCGCCTTGTCCACCCGCTGGCCGTCCACCAGCACGTCGCCGGCCAGGATGACGCGCGCGGCCTTCTCGCGTGACTCGAGGAGCCCGCGCTCCACCAGGGCCACGTCCAGCCTGACCTTGGTCTTCGCGCGATTCTCACCGCCCCCGCGCTCGGTCACGGCAGCCGCCTTGCCGCGGGCACTCGCGGCGCTCTTCCGCTGCGGCACGGCAGGCTTCGACAGGCCACGCTTCTTGGGGAACCTCTTCACGCCGGCTCCTTTCTCCCGCCCGCAACCCGATCGCGCGCCCGCGCGACCGACACGTGGGCTCGTTCGCCGTTCAGGTCCAGTTCCTCGTCCTCTGCAGAGCACGCCGGGTGGTCATTTCGAAGGGGGACATCGTGGGGAGCGGCGCGGTCGGCCGAGCCGAACGGCACGGAGAGACGGGCGGTCCAGGGCTGGAGGCGTGTCCCGAATCCCAAAGCCCTGACGACGGCATTCATGCGGGCTCCTCAGCCCCCGGGGACCGTGCCGGAAATTTCAACGGTCACAATTATATAGCCGAACCCCCTTCCCCGCCCAATTCAGCCGGCGCGGCTCCAGGCCCGGGGTTTCAACACGTAGAGGAGCCCCATCCCGGCCAGGAAGCCTCCGATGTGGGCGAAAAAGGCCACGCCCCCACTCGATCCGAAGCTCCCGAGGCCGTTCAGCAGCTGCAGGACGATCCAGAACCCCAGCACGACCATGGCCGGGATCTGCACGAGCCGGAAGAAGAAGCCCAGGATGATCAGCGTGGTGACATGGGCGCGCGGGAACAGCAGCAGGTACGCGCCGAGGACGCCCGAGACCGCCCCGCTCGCCCCCACCATCGGCACCACCGAGCTCGGCCCGACCGCGGTCTGGGCCAGCGCGGCCGCGACGCCGGAGAGCAGATAGAAGAGGAGGTATCGGCCGTGACCGAGCGTGTCCTCGACGTTGTTGCCGAAGATCCACAGGTAGAGCATGTTCCCGCCGATGTGGAACAGTCCACCGTGCATGAACATCGACGTGAAGATGGTGAGGATCGGCGACGGCACCTCGGGGCCGACCCGACACGCCCCGGTCAGCCGGCACGGCACGAGGCCGAACTCCTCGATGAAGGCCTGCCCCGCCCGCGCCCCGTCGGCGCCGCCCGCCTCGAGCGAGATCTGGTAGACGAAGAACAGGGCGTTCAGGACGATGAGCGCGACGGTGACGACGGGAGCGCTGTTGCTCGGATTGTCGTCCTTGAGAGGGAACACGTCGGTCTACTGGGCGGCTGGCCCGAGGGTCACGATCGTCGGCGCGGCGAGATAGGTCCGCGCCACGCGCAGCACATCCTCCGCGGTGACCGCCTCCACCGCCCGGGTGTAGCGGTCGGCGAAGTCGAGCCCGACGCCGAGCACCTCGAAGAAGGCGTCGTACCAGGCCAGGCGGGCGTTGGTTCGCCGGTCGAGCGCGAACTGCCCGAGCAGGTACGCCTTGGCGCGAGTCAGCTCGGCGGGATTCACCGGATCGCGCCGGATCCGCTCCAGCTCGCCTAGCATGGCCGCCTCGGCGCGGACCTGATTCGCCGGGGCGGTGCCGAGGTGCATATAGAGGACGCCCGGGCCCAGCCGGGAGGGATAGGCGCCGCCGGTCGAGTAGGCCAGGCCCTGCTTGTCGCGCACCTCGGTGAAGAGGCGCCCCGCCATGCCGCCGCCCAGGGCGGTGGTCAGCACCTTCACGGCCGCGTAGTCGGGGTGCGACGTGGGCGGGGCGAGAAACGCGACCAGTACCTGTGCCTGCGCGGATGGCCTCACGAGCACGGTGCGGTCGGCGCGCGCCGCCGCGGCGGGCAGCGTGGGCTCGGGCTCGTCTTCCCCCGCGGGAGCCGCCGCGAACCGGCGCGTGACCTCGGCCATCACGTCCCGCGCGCTCACGTCCCCGCTCACCGCCAGGATCATCCGCGACGCCCGGTAGAAGCGCTGGTGGTACGCGAGCAGGGCCGCGCGATCGATGCGCTCGAGCGCGGCCGGTCGCCCGAGGATCGGGCGCCCGTAGGGATGCTCGCCGTAGACGCGGCTCATGACGGTGTCCATGGCGAGCGGGAACGGCTGGTCCTGCCGGCTGCGCAGCGCGGTCAGCATCGCCTGCCGCTCGCCGTCGATCTCCGCCCCCGGCAGCGTCGGCCGGAGCGCGACGTCGACCATCAGCTCGATCATCTTCTTCCAGTTCCGGGCCAGCGCGGTGGCGCGCAGCTCGGAGAAGTCCATGTCGGCCGAGGCGCTGATTCCCCCGCCCAGTCCCTCCGCGGTCTCGGCGATCTCGAGGGCCGAGCGGGTCGGGGTTCCCTTGAGCAGCACCTGCTGTAGCAGGTAGGTGATGCCCGCGTCGTCCTCCGTCTCCCACCGCGAGCCGACGCGCACGAAGAGCGAGGCGGCAACGACCGGGGTGGCGGTGTTCTCGCGCACCAGGACGGTGAGCCTGCTCGGCAGCTGCTCGCGCCGTGGCCCCTGGGCCGCCGCCACGCCGGCCAGGGCCCACGCCGCCGTCGCGGCGAGCACCGCCGTCGAGACCACCCCCGACGCCCTCACGGGGTCCGGGCCCGCGGGACGAAGGTGAGTCGCGCGTACGACAGGGTGAGGTAGCGGCGCGCCGCCGCCTGCACCTCGGCTCGCGTCACCTTGCGCACGCGGTCCACGTAGGCGCGCTCCTCTTCGAGGTTCCACGTGGTCTCGGCGCGGCCGTACGCGAGGGCGAGGCCCTCCACCGTCTCGCGCGAGAACTCGCGCTCGGCCTCCGACGCGGTGATGGCCCGCGCCAGCTCGTCCGGGGTAACCCCGTCGGACCGGACGCGCTCGACCTCGGCCAGGATGGCCCGCTCCACCGCATCCACGTCCCGCCCTTCCAGCTGGGCGGTGACGCCGATGGCTCCCGCGCCCTGTAACGCCCCGTACCAGCCGCTGATGCTCGAGACGAGCCGCGCGCGCTCCCGCAGCGCCTGGTTGAGCCGGGAGCTGCGCGGGCCGCCCAGGATGTGGCCGAGCACGTCCACCGCGGCCATGTCGGGGTGCCCGAGCGGCGGCCCGAGCCACGCGAGCCCGAGCTGGGTCTGTCGCTCTGGCCGCTCCACCGCCCGGTCGCGGACGCCGTCGAATCGGCCGGGCGCGGGGAGCGGCGGGCGAGTGTACGGCACGGCCGGCCGGGCGCCGAATGCCTCCAGGGCGGCCGCTCGCACCGCGGCCGGATCGACGGGGCCGACCACCACCAGCGTCATGTTGTTCGGGACGTAGTAGCGCGCGTAGTAGCCGCGCAGGGTCTCCTGGGTCGCGGCCCGCAGGTCGGCGGCGTCGCCCAGCACCGGCCGCCCGTACGGGTGCTCCTGGTACAGCAGGCTGTAGAGCTGGCGCCCCAGCGATGAGCGTGGGTTGTCCTCGTTCAGCCGCACCTCTTCGAACACCACCTCGCGCTCACGCGTGAGCTCGCTCGGGTCGAAGACGGAATTGAGCACCATGTCCGCGATCAGGGCGATGCCCGGCAGCGCGCGGGCCGCGGGGAGCAGGAGATAGTAGAAGGTATAGTCGTTGGAGGTTCCCGCGTTGGTACGCCCGCCCACCGACTCGACCTCGGTCTCCACGAAGCCACGCGGGCGTGTGGCGGTCCCCTTGAACAGCATGTGCTCCGCGAAGTGAGAGAACCCGCGCTCGCCCACTGCCTCGTCACGTCCCCCGACCCCGGTCCAGAGATGAATCGCCACGGTGCTGGCGGCGCGGTGCTCCTGGATGATGAGCCGCATGCCGTTCGGGAGCACCTCGCGGATCGGAGCCGGCAGACCGTGCGATCGAGCGGACGATGCGGTGCCCGTGGAGCATCCCGCGGTCGTCAGGACGATGATCGCGAGCGCGCAGACGCGTGTGCGTCTGCTGGGGGTGGGGGTCATGGCGCTCCACGGTATCAGAGGGATGCTGAGGCCTCAAGGGAGTCTCTTCCGAGGCAGATTGTCGATCCCCTCAGCGGTGGCATGCCGGGCAGAACGCCATCGTGGACCCCGGAGCCAGGAGGGACAATGAACCGTAAGGCATTGATAAGATAACGATTCGTTCCGTGCTGCTCCTAGTGGCATCGGCTCTGCATCCTAAGGGCGCGAGTCGGGGCCCCAGCGGGCCAAGCGGTGGAGCAAGGTGGAAACGAGGTCAGACGTGAAAACGCAGTCAGAAAGGACGGATTCAATGAAAAAGGTTCTCGCGATGTTGAGCGTGGTCACGATGGTCTCGCTCTCGGCCACGGCCGGGATGGCGGAGACCTCTTGCCCCCCCGAGGTGGCGTCGGCCAAGGCTATGCTGAGCCAGACCGCCAAGAGTCAGGAAGTGCAGGCCCCGCGATCGCTGGCGGGGGCGCGACAGGACATCCAGGCCCCGCGGAGTCAGGAGATCCAGGCTCCTCGTGGTCAGGACATCCAGGCCCCGCGGTCGCTAGCGGGGGCGCGACAGGACATTCAGGCGCCGCGGAGTCAGGAAGTCCAGGCGCCGCGTGGTCAGGAAGTCCAGGCCCCGCGCAGCCAGGGTGTCCAGGCGCCGCGTAGCCAGGAAGTCCAGGCCCCGCGCAGCCAGGAAGTCCAGGCGCCGCGTGGTCAGGAAGTCCAGGCGCCGCGTGGTCAGGAAGTTCAGGCGCCGCGTGGTCAGGAAGTCCAAGCCCCGCGTGGTCAGGAAGTCCAGGCCCCGCGCAGCCAGGGCGTCCAGGCCCCGCGCAGC
>Ga0207684_10006018_pt1 | contig 11098 bp, 12 predicted proteins | sample KBSK5501metaG_FD_184342 | JGI IMG/M metagenome (GOLD analysis project Ga0207684, IMG submission 184342) | Corn, switchgrass and miscanthus rhizosphere microbial communities from Kellogg Biological Station, Michigan, USA - KBS K5-50-1 metaG... | ecosystem: Host-associated > Plants > Roots >... | reverse complement strand
TTGATAATCATCGTTTTGATGGGTGTTGAGGGTTACATGTTTGAGGACATCTACAATCGGTCACAAGAGATGGGTGGCCCTCCTCCTCCGCCATTCGTCGGTCTGATATTTGTTTTTGTCGGCGTCTTTAGTGTTGCGATGACTATTCCTTCGGTCGTCGCAGGGTACGCTTTGCTGAAGCGCCGGCCATGGGCAAAGGTCGCCGGGATCGTTGGAGGCGTGGTTGCGGCGATGAGCTTTCCCATCGGAACTGCAATTGCCGTCTACACCTTCTGGTTTCTGTTCGGCGATGTTGGCAAACAAGTGTACGGCGTCAAGAAAAAGGAACTGCCACCGCCGCCTCCAAGCGAATGGCAACAAACTGGCGGTTATTCGGCGGATGACGGATGGGTGAGTTACACACCGCCGCCCGACTGGCATTGAGTTCGCATGACCGCCGAAGAACATAACAAGACGCTGGCCACGCTGTATTTCGTTTACGGCGGGATTCATGGACTCACGCTGGTCGCTTTGTCGCTGCTGGTTTTCGTGGCGATGGCCACGCCGGCCGCCGATCTCATCTCGCCGCGTTTGGCCGCGATCGGAATTGTCGTGTTCCTGGTCCTTCTTCTAATCGTAGGTTTGCTTCCGTTGCTGATTGGCTACGGGTTTCTTAAACGAAAGTCCTGGGTTAAGCCTCTGGCCTTAACGGTGGCAATTATTTCGCTCGTCAATATTCCGATAGGCACGGCGCTCGGAATCTACACCTTCAAGTTCTTCAGAAGCGATGGCGGAATCAAACTTTACGGCGGGAAAGCATCAATGGCCAGCGAAATTGAATTGCAGGACGCTTTGCAGGGCGCTCAGCCACTGGTGGATTTGGCAAAGCGAGTTAGGCGATAAGCATGAGTGAAATCTTCGGCGTAGTTGGATCGGGCACCATGGGCGCGGGCATCGCTCAGGCAGCAGCGCGTGCCGGATTTGACGTCGTGATGCGTGATGTGGCGCAGGAGTTTCTGGCCCGGGGCATGACTGCGATCGATAAGAGTTTTCAACGTGATGTCGACAAGGAAAGACTGAGCGCTGATGAAAAGAGCGCGATCATGACGCGCATCAGGACAACGACTGACATCGGTGCGCTGAGCGATGCCTTCATCGTAGTCGAAGCGGTCACTGAGGACTTCGAAGTTAAGAATGAAGTCTTCAAATCACTGGACGGGGTTACCAAACCAGAGGCAATTCTCGCGTCAAACACCTCTTCAATCTCGATCACGAAACTGGGCGCGGTGACCCGGCGGCCCGACAAAGTTATCGGGATGCACTTCATGAATCCCGTGCCGGTAATGAAGCTGGTCGAGATTATTCGCGGCGCCGCAACTTCCGACCAGACGTACGAAAAGATACGCGAGTTGACCGAAAAGCTCGGCAAGGCGCCGCTGGGATGTCAGGACTCACCCGGATTTATTTCGAACCGCGTGCTGATGCCGATGATCAACGAGGCGATATTTGCGCTTTATGAAGGGGTAGCGACACGCGAGAGCATCGATGGCATCATGAAACTCGGGATGAATCATCCGATGGGGCCGTTGACGCTGGCTGATTTCATCGGTCTGGATGTTTGCCTTGCGATCATGAACGTGCTACATGATGGATTCAGCGATTCGAAATATCGGCCCTGTCCTTTGCTGAAGCGTTACGTTGACGCAGGATGGTTGGGAAAGAAGACGGGCCGTGGGTTTTATGAGTATTGACAAAATGGTCTTAGGCCTTTGGGCTTTGGTCTTTGACAAGCCCGAGTGAGTCCTGTGATCCACGAAGACCGAAGACCGAAGACCGAAGACCAAAGACCAAGGACCAAAGACCAAAGATCAGCCAAATGCAGCAACGCACCATTTCACACTTCTGTCAGAAGTGCCGCGCGGCGAATCCGTTGGGGCAGGAGTTCTGTCTGCGTTGTGGCACCAGACTAATGATTGTCGTGCAGCCGCCTTCAGTCCGCATTGACCCGGCGGAAACCACGCCTCACGAAGAGCACTTATTGGAACGTCTAACGATGCTCGAGAACACGCTGGCCCGTCTGGCTGAGCGGCTCGAGCAGGGATTGAAGTTGTTACTTCGGCAATCCGAGACGGCTTACACCAATCATGCTCTGGTTAAAAGCCTGGTTGAAATCCTCAACGAGTGCGGCGTAGTCGACAACAGCCGGCTGGAGTCAATGTGGCGAGCAGAATGTAACAAGCTAAGCGAAAAACCTTCGGAATCCCCAAGCTCTTCGCAACCTGAAAAGAAAGCGCGCAAGGCGACGGGCAAGGCGAGCAGGAACGGTTGAGTCCCAGCCCTCGCTTTGACACAGACCGACCCGCGGTTATAATTAGCGACTTTGCGCTCCGCCCCCTGATGCATTCTATGGTTCCTTCGGAGTGACTCAGCTATGCGCATCGAGCTTGATAGACTGGAAGAAGAGGGCGATAACTTTTCGCGGACGTACGAACCGGGCGAGTTGGCACTGGATGACGACGAGGTCGGATTGGTGGAGCCGGCTGAGGTTTCCGGCCGGATTAGGCGCGACGGTAGGGAAGTCGAGTTGAGCGGAGAGTTGCGCGCCAAAATCAAGACCGCGTGCGATCGTTGTTTGCAACCGGTCAACTTGTCGATTGGTGCCGAGTTCAAGGAAAGATTCGTCCCGGCGGTAAGCTGGCGCGCGGAACAGCAGCACGAGTTGCAGGAAGAGGACCTCAACCTGGCGGTCTTTGACGGCGAAGCCATCGAGCTGGACGATCTGGTGCGCGAGGAAATCCTGCTGGCGGTGCCCGCACATGTTTTGTGTCGCAAAGACTGCAAAGGCCTGTGCCCGGTTTGCGGGATTGACAGGAACAAGAGCGGTTGTCAGTGTGAAAAGAAAGCAAATGATTCGCGCTGGCAGGGACTGGAGAATTTGCGATTTTAGATTTTTGATTTCCGATTGCGCCTAATCGTGACCGGGGCGATTGCAAATCTGAAATCCAAAATCTGAGATCTAAAATCTTTTGTGGAGTAACTATGCCAAATCCAAAACGTCGTCACTCAAAATCGCGCCGCGGGAAGCGGCGGGCGCACGATGCGCTGCGGACACCGCAAACCGTCGTCTGTCCCAATTGCCAGGAACCTCGCATGCAGCATCGCGTCTGTCCCAAATGCGGTTACTACAAAGGCCGTGAAATCGTCCAGGTGGAGCAGAACGCCTGATAGGTTCTGACTGAGTCGCGGTTGAGTGGCCGCGCTCTATGGCCGCCCGGCAGGACCAGTCCTGTTTTCCCAGGCGGCATATGTTGAGGCGCATAGCTTATCAATGTCCAACGTTAACTCAGGCATTCTTGGCACGGGCCATTCATATCCGGAAGGCATTCTGACCAATGCCGACCTGGAAAAGATCGTCGACACTTCGGACGAGTGGATTACCTCGCGCACCGGCATCAAGCAACGGCGGAAGGCCGCGCCCGACGAGTACACTTCCCAGTTTGCGGTGCGCGCGGCGCGCGAAGCGATCGAGCGCGCCGCCGTCGATGCGTCTGAAATCGACCTGATACTTTGCGCGACGGTTACGCCGGATCAAATTCTGCCTTCGACTGGTTGTTTGATTCAGGCTGCGTTGGGCGCTAATAAAGCTGCAGCTCTGGATATAGTCGCAGCTTGCTCTGGCTTTCTCTATGGGCTGTCGCTGGCGGATGCCATGATTCGCGGCGGGCAAACGAAGTATGTGCTGGTGATTGGCGCCGAGATTCTAACTCGTTATGTCGACTATACGGATCGCTCCACCTGTGTGCTCTTTGGCGATGGCGCAGGGGCAGCGATTCTAGGTCCGGTAGAAAGCGATCGCGGAATCCTGGCTGCGAAAATTCGTTCGGACGGCCGCTACGAATCACAGCTATACGCGCCCGGCGGGGGCACGAAGGGCGGTTTTACGGCCGAGACGATTGCCCGAGGCGATCATTTTTTTAAGATGAAGGGCAACGAGGTGTTCAAAGTCGCCGTGCGTTCGATGGCTGAAATTTCGCGCGACGTCCTGAGTCAGGCAGGATTGAAGACCGATGATGTAAAGCTCTTTATCCCGCACCAGGCGAATCAGCGAATCACCGACGCTGTGGCGGATTTGCTGGGCGTTGATAGCTCGCTCGTTTATTCCAACATAGCAATGCACGGCAACACTTCGTCTGCGTCCATACCCATCGGGCTCGATGAATGTGTGGAAGCCGGGCGGGTTCAGCCTGGCGATGTGATTTTGATGGCGTCGTTCGGGGGCGGGGTGACGTGGGGCGGAGTGGTAATGCGCTGGTAGTGCGCATTGCCAATTGCCGATTGCCGACTGTTGATTTCCAATTGCTGTTTTGGACTCAGTTGGTCAATTCATTTTTTTAGCTAGAGACATCCAGGAAGATCGGCAAATTGGTAATTGGCAATCGGAAATCGGCAATAGCTTATGTTTTTCCCGGCCAGGGCTCGCAATACCCGGGCATGGGAAAGGATTTGGCCGAGAAGTTTCCGGCGGCCAGACAGGTCTTTGAAGAAGCAGACAATGCGCTCGGCTTTGAACTGTCCGAACTCTGTTTTAACGGCCCGGCTGAACAGTTGCAGTTGACCGAGAATACACAGCCGGCCATCCTGACGGTTTCAGTGGCGGCCTTGCGGGCGATGGAATCCGCGGGCTTTCCTAAGCCTGACTTCGTCGCCGGACACAGCCTGGGCGAATACTCGGCCCTGGTTGCTGCCGGGTCGCTGTCACTGGCGGACGCAGTTCGAACGGTGCGCGCGCGTGGTCGTTATATGCAGGAATGTGTGCCGGTCGGCGTTGGCGCGATGGCCGCGATTGTTGGTGCCGATTTGAGTGTCATCGTGGCCGCGTGTAAAGAGGCAGCCGAAGGACAGGTGTGCAGTCCGGCGAACATCAACTCGCAGACTCAAGTGGTAATCGCCGGGGACGCGAGCGCCGTCGATCGCGCCATAGAGTTGTTGAAAACGCGCGGCGCCAAACGAGCAGTTAAGCTGAACGTAAGCGCGCCATTTCATTGCGCTCTGATGATGCCGGCGCAGGAGCGGCTGGGTAAGGATTTGGAAAAAATTTCTTTCGCGGATCCTGCTATACCAGTCGTTACAAACGTCGACGCAACGTCCGTAATACAAGGGTATGAGGCACGCGACGCGCTGATTCGTCAGGTGTCGCAGCCGGTCAAATGGCTCAGTTCAGTTGAATTCCTAATCAGTCAGGGTGTACAAAGCCTTATTGAGACCGGACCCGGAAAAGTTTTGAGTGGGCTGATGCGCCAGATTGATCGCAGCGTAAGCTGTGTGAACATCGAGGACGAGGTCAGCCTGCGCGCTGCCCGGGAACACCCTGGGAGCGTAAGATCGTTGTGAGACAAACTTTCGGTTTGTCGCGACCGAACGAAGAATTCGCATAGAGAAACTTTCGACAAGCTGAAATTTGTCGGACTTTACATAGAGGAGCTAAACGAATGCCCGATCCAGAGATTGAGCAAAAGGTAAAACAGATAATCGTGGACGAGCTGGGAGTAGACGAGAATGAAGTCACGCCCAACGCCCGATTCATTGATGACCTCGGAGCAGACTCGCTCGATACCGTCGAGTTGGTAATGCGGTTTGAAGAGGAGTTTGGCATCGAGATTCCGGACGAAGACGCGGAAAAGATTCAAAGCGTGCGCGACGCTTATAACTATATCGACCAGCACAAGGCAAAGTGACGGCGGAAACGTGGGCGATCGCCTGGGCTATGCGCCGCCGGTCATTCGCCGCTGCTACGTCGTCATAGGAGGGTTCTGACTTTGAATCGTCGCGTCGTTGTTACCGGTTTCGGTCTGGTCACGCCTGTCGGCAACTCGGTCGAGACTACCTGGACCGCGTTGATGGAAGGCCGGAGCGGCGCGGACTTTATTAAAAAGTTCGACGCCGCCAGGTTCGCCGCCCGGTTCGCCTGCGAAGTAAAGAATTTCGATCCGCTCGATTACGTCGAAAAAAAGGAAGCGCGCAAAATGGGCGCGTTTATTCAGTACGCTATCGCCGCCTCGCAGGAAGCGGTGAACGATAGCGGGCTCGAGATTACCGATGACGTTGCCGAGGGAGTGGGAACTTACATCAGCAGCGGCATCGGTGACTTCTGGGCCATCGAGCGTGAGCATGAAAAACTCTTGAAAGACGGCCCCGGCCGCGTTTCGCCATTTTTTATTCCCTCTGCCATCGTCAACCTCGCTTCCGGACAGGTTTCGATTCGCCACAATGCCAAGGGACCCAACTCGGCGACGGCTACGGCGTGTTCCGCGGGCGCACACGCGATCGGCGACAGCTTCAAAATCATTGCGCGCGGCGACGCCGAAGCAATGATTTGCGGCGGAGCTGAATCGGCAATCACTCCCATGAGCGTGGCCGGCTTTGCGGCGCTGCGAGCTCTTTCAACACGCAACGACGATCCGGTGCACGCTTCGCGGCCCTTCGAATCGGGCCGCGATGGCTTCGTGATTGGCGAGGGCGCCGGGATCATGATCCTGGAAGAACTGGAGTTTGCGCGGCGCCGCGGCGCGCGGATTTATGCCGAGATCGTAGGCTATGGGATGAGCGGAGACGCTTTTCACATCACAATGCCTGACGCCAGCGGCTCAGGCGCTGTGCGCGTGATGCAAAAAGCATTGAAAGACGGAAACGTGCAGGCAGAACAGATCGGCTATATCAACGCGCACGGAACTTCGACTCCCTACAACGACAAGTTTGAGACGATGGCGATCAAGAAAACTTTCGGAGACTATGCCTACAAGGTGGCCATCAGCTCAACCAAATCGATGACCGGGCACTTGTTGGGCGCCGCTGGTGGCGTCGAAGCCATCTTCTCGGTGTTGGCTATTACTCGCGGCATGATACCGCCGACGATAAACTACGTAACCCCGGATCCCGATTGTGATCTTGATTACGTGCCCAACCACCCGCGGGAAGCAGTCATCGATTATGCTTTGTCGAACAGCTTCGGCTTTGGCGGCACGAACGCGGCGCTGCTGTTCAAGAGATACGAGGAGTGAAGACGATCTTAGGACTTTGATCTTTGGTCTTAGGCGTTCCCACACTTGATCATCTGATCTGTTCAGGTCTAAGAACCAAGTTCAAAGATAAAGACCGCTACCGCTACTTCGCCATGAAGATACTCGTTCTAATGAAGCAGGTCGCGAACAAAGACGCGATCCTGCGTATCAACAAAGACTCAACCTGGATTGAAGAAGCGGATCTCTCGTTTGAAGTAAACGAGTCGGACGGCTATGCCCTGGAAGAGGCTTTGCGGATCAGAGAGAAAGTCGGTGGCGGCGAGGTCATCGTCTGTTCGATGGGACCACAGCGCGCCAAGAGCGTAATCAAAGATGCGCTGGCTCGCGGAGCCGATCGCGCGATTCACGTAGTCGGCGACAATGTCGCACATCTGTCGCCGTTCGCGGCGGCGAGCGTGCTGGCCGAAGCTATTCGCGATGAAAAGCCCGACTTGATCATGACTGGCCTGCAGTCAGACGACTATGGCTATGCGCAGACCGGAGTGATTCTTGCTGAGCTTCTCGGTTTGCCGCATGCGACGATCGTGATCGAGGTTGACGCGACCGGCGAACAACTGAGGGTGAAGCGAGAACTGGAAAGCGGCTGGTATCAGTGGTACACGATGCCGAAGCCTGCGCTGCTGACAATTCAGTCAGGCATCAGTCAGATTCGTTATGCAACTCTGAAGGGCATCATGGCCGCCAAGAAAAAGGAAATTAAGGAAGTGACGCCGGCTGCTGAGATTGTAAACAAGCCATCGCATCAGCGCATCGAGAAGATCTACCTGCCGACAAAATCCAAACAGACCCAGTTCCTCGGTGGTGGTGATGCCAAGAAGGGCGCGGCGGAGTTGGCGGAGAAGCTACGGACAGAAGCGCGGGTGATCTGAGGATTGGTCGGTAGATTCCCTCTCCCTTTGGGAGAGGGTTAGGGTGAGGGCCTAAGCGACGAGCGATACGATCTCCACGCTCAGCTTCGCCCCTCACCCCGGCCCTCTCCCAAAGGGAGAGGGAGCAGGACAGATACGAAGTCTCTGCACACGGTAATCATGAGCAACGGCATCTTAGTTTTCATTGAGCATAAAGCGGGGGCGCTGAACAAAACGTCTCTGGAGGCGATTGCCGCGGCGCAGCAACTTGCGACGAGCACTGGAGAGAAGCCGGCCGCCGTTATCCTGGGTTCAGGAACCGAGTCACTGGCGCAAGAGATTTCCGCTTACGATCTGGCCCGAGTCGTTCACGTCGACGATCTTAAGCTGGCTGATTACACCCCCGACGCTTACGCGGCCGCGATGGAGCAGGCTGTGCGCGCCGTCTCTCCGCAGTACGCGATCATGTCGCACACTTATCTGGTGCGTGACTTTGCCCCTAAGCTGGCCGCGCGTTTCGGCAAGGGAATGATCAGCGATTGCATTCGCATGACGAGCGATGGCGGAAAGACGACATTCACGCGACGCATCTTCCTTGGCAAACTCGATGCGGACATAGTCTCAGACGGCGAAGCCCCGGTGTTCGTCACCTTTCAGTCCGGTGCGTTTCGCGGCGATCAGGCCGTGAAGGGAAATGGAGCGGCAATAGAGAAAATGCCGGTCGACATAGGTGAGGTCCGCATGACACCGGAAGCGCCTTTCCAGGAAGTTAAACAGGCGGTGGATTTGAGCAAGGCCGACGTGATCGTCGCCGTAGGGCGTGGTATCAAAAGTAAAGATAACATCGCGCTGGCGGAAAAACTGGCCGAGGCTCTTGGCGGCGATCTGGCCGCCTCGCGTCCGATCTGCGACGCGGAATGGTTGCCCATCGATCGCCAGATTGGATCGTCAGGCCAAACCGTGGCGCCAAAACTTTATGTGGCCATCGGCATCTCTGGCGCGATCCAGCACCTGGTGGGTATGAAGAACTCGCAGACCATCGTGGCCATCAACAAAGATCCTGAAGCTCCCATTTTCGACATTGCCGACTATGGCATTGTCGGTGATCTATTCGAAGTCCTGCCCGTGCTAACTGAAGAAATCAAGAAGCTGAAAAGTTGACCGCGGCTGGCGCTGGTGACAGAACCGGGAGCGGTAGAGACCGGATCCAACATTCAACTTGCGAATCGCGGGTGCCGTTAAAACTTTTGGACCGAGTTGAGTGGCTCCATCCGGTCGCAACCACGAGTCCAACCAATCGCACCTCGCTTGCAAAATCCATTACATTGCAATTTCCCGTTTGCGTGTTAGCCTGGCTGACAACGAGCAGGTATGAGCGAAGATTTCACAAAAGAATTGCCGGGCGCCAGTCCTTTTGAGAAGCGAGTTCTAGCTGAACTCGCCGCGCTTCACAGCGGGGAACAGCGAATACTGACTGAACTCGCCGCGCTTCACAAGGGGGAACAGCGAATACTAACTGAACTCGTCACGCTTCGGGGGGAAGTGAAGGAAATCCGCGGCGACGTCACGGATCTGCGCAGGGAAGTTACCGAACTCCGCATCCACCAAACGGCAATGGCCAAGAACATTGCGGCTCTGGATCAGCGCCTGACGTCACTGGAAGAGAAGGTCGACAGCCGGCTTCAGGAAACTCGGCCAATTTGGGAAGCCGTTAAGGCTCAAATCGAGAAGCTAGACGAGAAATTTAGTATCTTCATTCGCGATCTATACGATATTCGGGGTGACCTCAGCCTCTACAACAAGCGTTTAGGTGTGCTTGAGAGCCGCGTTCTACCTTGAGAACACCACCACCTATCATGTAGCGCGTTTTTGCTTTTTCACTCCTGAAGTCATAAGATTCCGCGCGTTCCCTCTCAAATTAGATCTTTACCGAATCCTGAGGAGGTTTCCGTTATGAGTCTGTTTTGTCGCCGCGCGTTTGTTTTCCTGCTCGCCTTATCGCTAATTGCTATCGCTGTCAGTATCGGCAGAAAGAGTCGCGCAGCTTCCGCTCCGGATGCTCGTTCAATCAAAATCGTCGCCGATGCCAATAGCTCACCCGGTGCTCCGGAAAGTTTGACGATAAACGCCGACGACCCGTCAAAGAGCGTGATCGCCGGCTTTGACTTTTCCAATCTCGATCGCAGCGCGCAGGCTTGCCAGGATTTCAATCAATTCGCCAACGGTGGATGGATGGTGAAAAATCCGGTTCCCGGCGCCTATTCGGAGTGGGGAAGGTTCACCCAACTTGACGAACAAAACATCAACGTCCTGCATCAGATTCTCGAAGAGCTTTTAAAGAAAAAGACGCTGGCCCCCGGGAACGAGCAAAAGATTGCCGACTACTACAGCGCGTGCATGGATGAGCAGAAGATTGAAGCCGAAGGCATCAAGCCGCTTGAGCCTGAGCTGCAACGCATCGATCAAATGACGGACCTCCTTAGTTTGGAAGACGAGATTGCGCGTTTTCATCAACATCGAATCCCCGCCGTGTTCGGCTTTGGCGCGGCCCAGGATTACAAAGACTCGACCACGATCATCGCCCAGGCGGTACAGGGTGGATTGGGATTGCCTGACCGTGACTATTACCTCAGCGACGATCAGAAGATGAAGCAGACGCGCGATGAGTACGCTAAACACGTCGCGCGCACGTTCGAATTGATGGGTGATTCGCCGGAACGCGCGGCCGCCGAAGCCGCCACCGTTTTGAAGATCGAAACCAGGCTGGCGGAAAACTCGTCCACGCGCATTCAAAGACGAAAGCCGGAAGCCAACTATCATCCGATGATCAAGACTCAGTTGCTTGAGCTGACGCCGGACTTTGACTGGAGCCGTTACTTCCGGGGCATCGGTCTGCCTGAGATTGCTAAAGTCAACGTGGGCCAGCCTGACTTTTTCAAAGGCGCGGACAAGCTGCTGGTCAGCATTCCTGTCAACGACTGGAAGAGTTATCTGCGCTGGCACCTGGTAAACGCAGCCTCGAGTACGCTCTCTTCAAAATTTGTCGAAGAGAGTTTCAACTTCAACGGAAAGTACTTACAGGGCACGAAAGAGATGCTGCCCCGCTGGAAGCGCTGCGTCCCCAGTACGGACCGCGCGCTGGGCGAAGCGCTCGGCCAACTTTACGTTTCGAAGACCTTCACGCCAAAGGCC
>Ga0207684_10006017_pt1 | contig 11098 bp, 8 predicted proteins | sample KBSK5501metaG_FD_184342 | JGI IMG/M metagenome (GOLD analysis project Ga0207684, IMG submission 184342) | Corn, switchgrass and miscanthus rhizosphere microbial communities from Kellogg Biological Station, Michigan, USA - KBS K5-50-1 metaG... | ecosystem: Host-associated > Plants > Roots >... | reverse complement strand
GTAGTCGGCGTCGGCCTAGAGACGAAGTTCACCATCGCGGCTCTACCTGTGGCGATGTTCCTTGGACTCCTGGTGACACAACGTCGAGCCATGCTCCTGACACCTTGGCCGTGGCTGGGTGCCGCCCTCGCCGTCCTGATCTTCCTCCCCAACCTCGCCTGGCAGGCCACGCACTCATGGATCAGCGTCCAATACACGCTGTCGCATCGCGGCCACACGGATGGACCCGTCGCCTATTGGCTCCAGCAGCTGCTGACCTTCAACCCGCTGTTCCTCGTACCTGGGATCAGCGGAACGGCCGCCCTCCGGAAGGACCCGCGATTCAGCCAACTGCTCTACACCGCAATCTTGGTGGAGGTCCTCTTTTTCGCCGTGGGAGGCAAGTCCTACTATCCCGCACCGATCTTCCCGGCCCTCTACGCGGCGGGGGCGATCTGGCTCGACAAGCAGCTGAAGTCGGCCGCGCCGATCGCCGCGTACGCCACAGCAGCCGTCGCGCTTGTGCTGGTTCTTCTCCCGCTTGCGCTGCCAGTGCTGCCAGCCCAGACGATGATCTCGCTCAACCTGTGGCAGGCGCGCAAGGACTACGCCGACATGATTGGCTGGCCTGAGCTGGTCAGCGCCACCCTGGCCGCCTACGACAGCGTGCCAGCCGACCAGAGGTCGGGGACGATCATCCTCGCCCAGAACTACGGGGAGGCGGGGGCCATCGACTACTACGGTTCAGCGCTGGGATTACCCCAGGCCGAGAGCCCCCATCTCACCTTCTGGTACTGGGCGCCGCCGCGCATGGACCCGAGTACGGTCGTCCTGGTCGGCTTCAGCCAGGATTTCGCGAACCGCTATTTCGCCCAGTGTCGCGACGCGGCCACGATCACCAACAACCTCGGGATCCACAACGAGGAGTACGGCGGGCTGGTCCTGGTCTGCACTCAGCCGCGACAGCCGCTGTGGTCGGTCTGGCCTTCGATTCAGACCCTCGACTGAGGGCGGCGCGCTCCGAATACGCCGGTTAATGCGCAAGGAGTTATGCATGATCAATTCGACTCGCCCGGGGTCATGGTCGCAGAGACGATGGATGTCGCCGCCGGCCGTGAAGCCCAGACGAAGGAGCTTCCGAGCATAACCATCCACACGATCGCCGGAAAATCGGCAATGCGTTCTGCTGCGCCATGGCCATGCCCTAGCCCGGTAACCACCGCACCGCCCAGCAGCCCGAGCAGCCCGATGACGCCTAGCGCCACCGAGAAGGCTGCCATCTGACGACGGGTCTGCCAGACGGCCAGCCCGATCAGGAGGATCCCGATGCTCGCACACGGAATGCCGAGCGCACCAAACGCGTGGATCAACAGCCTGCTGTTCTCTGGAGCGAAGCCGACGATGATCTTGCCAAGGCCGGCGAGGGCGAAGAAGGCGAAGCCCCAGGTGGTGAGACGGCGCCGTGGCCAGGCCTTTCGGGTCAAGTACAGCCCCAGCAACATCAAGGCTCCGACCACTACAAAGGACATGTTCATCAGGCTGTAAAGCGGCGAGCAGACGTAAGTGCTCCCTGCGGCAAGCTTCTGTGCGAGCTGGCTGCCAACTCCAGCCGGCGGCCACTCCCCACAGGCCGTGTTCCCAAGATCGCTGATGGCGTTATCGAGAACGCTGTAGGGCGTCTTCCAGACGGCCTGGGCGATCGCCTGGGCGACAAAAAACTGGATCGAAAGGATCCAGCAGACACCTCCGATCACGGTTTACTTGGGGAGCAAGGCGGGCGCGTTCCATTTCGATCTCCTACGCCCCAGGCGCAGTTCGCCTGGCGACTTCTATCAAAACAGATGTATCATGACAGATATGAATGCGGTTGAGGTCTTCCTGCTTGGTCGGAAGCTCATGAAGCTCGGCCAGGAATCCATGCCGAGGGCAGGCTTCCGCAAGCTGCCAGCCAGTGTCCAATCGATCCTGATTGACGCTCTCGAGCACCCGAACAGCACGATCGGCGAGATCACGCGCCGTACCGGTTTCCCTCAAAGCCACGTGTCGGCGTCGATCGCACGGCTTCAGAAGGGGGGCGCACTCGTAACTGGGGTGGATCCAAATGACCGGCGTAGAACTTTGGTCCGGTCCGCCACCGAGGCGATTGCAGGAGTTGCCGAGCGAGTGAGCGTCCCAATCGATGCCGCATTGTCAGCAGCGATGGGAACCTCGGATCCTGATGCGCTCGCGGACGCGATTGCGACGCTGGAGTCACTAGCTGTCCGCTTCGCGATGGATTCGCACCGGGAGCCAGCGGCCGACGAGACCGATTGATTAGCCCTATGTCCCCCGACCCGCTACGGTGCCGATTGGCGAGGACGATCCGGGATCTCGCGTAGTGCAGGGGTGCCGGAGCCGCCGGGAAAGAAGTTCGAAGAGCGTCCACTAAGGGGAGGCAGTTCGCCATTCTCGAACCCGCTCCGGAGCCTGTCGCCCCGGATTTAGGCCCGTGCTCCGGCGTCTAGGCTTCGGCGGAGCCTGTGGGGCACATTGGTCCGAGGCTGGCTACTCGTCTGACGTTCAGCGATCGATAGGATTGCTCCACCTCGATGCTCTTCGCGTTGGTTTGCTCGTGCCTTCGCCTACTTCTGGACATTGCCGACGTCAGGGTGCGAGGCCGTAGTCACCCCTCCATTGGGCGGATACCTGCTGGGTGAATCGATCAAGTCCCGATATAGCCGCGAGCCTCACAGGTTCTGTGAAAATGGTGGCGATGCTTACGAACCGCTCTGCGCCTCCCGCTACAGTGACGCCGGTCCTTTTCTATCCGGACGTGCGGGCGGCGGTCGCCTGGCTGGAGTCGGCGTTCGGGTTCGACGAGCGGGTGCGTATCGGAGACGCGCACCGGGCCCAGCTGCGAGTCGGGGTTGACGGTGCAGTCGTCGTCGCCGACATCCGCGGCGAGCAGGTCTCTCCCACCCCGGGCGTTGTCACCCAGGAGATCAAAGTGCGCGTCCCGGATGTCGATGCTGCTTTCAACCGCGCTCGCGATTTCGGCGCGCGTGTCGTCCATGAACCGACGACCTTCGAGTACGGCGAACGCTCTTGCAAGCTCGACGATCTTGCGGGCCATCGCTGGGAATTGACCCAGACCGTCGGCGACGTCCAGCCCGAGGAATGGGGCGGCGTGACGGTCGCGCCGTGGTGAGAGCCACCGCCTGACCGAACTCCACACCCGTGCCGCGTCGTTTGGTTCTGTGAACCTGGCTGCAGTTGTCCAGATGCCTGTGGGGCACATATCGTCGGTGGGTTGGCTACTCGGCGTGCGGAGTCTGCGCGGTTAGCGCGCGGCCGGCGATTCGCCCAGCCAGGGCGGTGGGCCGAAATTCCTAGAGACAATCGCCACCGAAGGACCTAGGTTGTGTTCGGGGACGGACGCCGGGGCCGAGTTTCTCTGGAGAGCGCCGCCTACGAGCTGCCCCTCAGGAGCGGGGACGGGGGCGTCCGACCCCATGAAGTCCGAACGAATCGGCTATGGCCAACTCCCGCTGGTGCGCATGTTCATCCGCTCGAATGCTTGGACTGGATGCTGATCATCGAGTGTTCTGCGCACAAGACGCGACTTCGCGGGATGAGAGCGCTGACCTTCTTGACGACATCCCGGTTCTGCTCTGTCGGCGACGCGGAGCTGCGACGATCTGGTGGTCGACCGGCCATCTCTGGCTCGCTCTCAGTTAGTCTTCACCATAGCGAAAGGGCGGCCGGCGATCTGGTGGCAAACTCAGAAGACCGCCCAAGCCGCCAATCCTGGGGCCAGAATCCCTCGCGGGCGAGCCGCTGGACCATTGAAGGTTGCCATCGACACCCGCGAGAAGCGCGGCTGGAAGTTCGCATGGCCGCCGGCTGGCAATCGAGCCCCGCGCGCTTCCGGCTCGTGACTAGCCGCCATCGCTGGCGAATCCGTCGTAGCTGTAATCGAGCGGAAACGCTGGAGAACCTCGCCACTTCGCTCTCCGAGGTGGCCTGGCCTTCCAGATGCAGCGCTTGGCCGAGGTCGCCAGGGCGGCGATCGTGGTGGCGGGGGACTACCCCGACCTGTTTCGGACCCAGCCTGGGCGGGGGTCGTGGCTGGCCGACATGCTTGGGCGGCTTGCTGTGCGCTACCCCGAAGTGCCAGTGGTGTTCGCAGGCCCGCGCAGGTTCGCCGAAGAGTGGGCCTACCGCTTCCTCGGCGCCACGGTGGCAGATCCCGTCGAGCTTCCTAGTCCGCACTGCAGATATCCCTTTATCGTCGGTCCGCCCGTGGGCTCGATATGGTTTCTGAACCGGACACACTGTGCGCGTAGTGAGGAGCGAGCAAGGCCAGAAGGATTACCGAATCCTGCTCGGCGACGCTGAACCGGAGCAGCCGCAAATACCGTTCAGAAAGGCCGACATGCCGTATTGGCGCCTCCAGGCCATCGCCAAGACACTGCAAAGCGCAGGTCGAGCATGGACCTCTGCGCAAGCTATCGCCCTGGCCGTATCGGAGAACCCTGAGTTGTATCGCGAGTACCGCGACCTGCTCAACGCCGAGGTCAGGAACCCGGCGCAGACCCGTGCGTAATCCCGCCCTCGAAACCGAATTGGATCAGTGCCTGACCTGGGGGCACAGGCGGCGAACTGTAATAGATCACGTTCCCGATGCCGTAATTCCATGGACCGTGGTTCACACTGTCACGGTACAAAGCTGTCCTCCCACCAGGGACGATGAAGTACGTCTCGGACTGCCCGCCACCTCCGCCGTACATGCTCATTGCCGCGTAGCACGGGTTACTATGCGACGGACCGGTAGCACCGACCTGAAGGTCGAATCGCATCCGACCACGGCAGTGAACGGCGTAAACGGAAAGGCCAGGCACGTCAACCATCGACGCGTCCCAAAAAGAGTCGCCCGGTGCGCCGTCCGGCAGCCACCCGCCGACGTTCGCTTGCAGGAGAGCGCCAGTCCCGTAGACGTTAGTGATACCCGCGCACAAGACCAACGTGACGCACGCAATCGGAATTAGGACGGCCAGAGAAATCCTGAACGCCCTGGACATGTCGCCAAATGTAAGCACCGTCGCGGAGCGCGAAGCCTGCAGCGCACACGGACGACAGAGCAGCCTCTAGGGGGTGCATCGAGCGCTTGAATTCGTGGTCGTTCCACGAAAAGCAGTGACCCCAGCGAACCCGTCCGGCTTGCGCCTTCTGAATCCACCGGGGCCAGCAAAATGATCCCACCCAACGAGTGAGTGTCAACGTGGGAATTGTCGCCAGGCGAGGATTTGTAGCCACCTTGCGATCGCCCAGCTTGAGCAGGGGATGGTCTATCTAACCTCTAACGTTGTAGCGCGCTGGGGTTCGAGCTCCGCGTGATGCGGCCGACGTAGCAGTGACTCCATCTTCGTCGCGGCGTCCCGTTGAAGCTCAGGGACCACATGGCTGTACGTATCCATCGTCATCGCGATTCGGAGTGGCCGAGGATTTCAGTGATCCATTCCTTTGTCGGGGTCGACGCCTCGTCGGATATTCCCGACCGACGCGAAACTTGCGATATGCGCTTGTTCTCGACATCGCCATTGAGCGCCGGATGGCCTCGCCGCTGCGAGGTCCCTCGGGTGCCGCTAGAGGGGAGCCGGTTTGACGAAGACCCGGCCCCCTCCCTAGATTCTCAGCGTCATCAAGAAATCACGACGTCGGTGATCGTCACCGGGCTACGTAGCGTGTAGTCGAGCTCGTTGCTCTGGAGCACTCCACCCGGCGTCAGCACATCCATGGCCTTTGGCACGGTTGCCGGGTCGACTGTGCAGTGGGGATCGGTGCTCGGGGCGGCGCACACACCAAAAGTGTACTGGCCTGGGTCGAGGTGAAGTTGCGCGCTTGATCGGGACTGAATCCATCTTGGCCCGTTAGCACCACGGTGAAGCCCCAGCCACTGCCGGGATGGCCGAGACTTGAGGCCGGGACGCTGAACGTGATGTATCGCGAGATCTGATTCGCCCGGATCGCCACCGTGCCCAACGTTGTCCCATGGGCATCGATGTAGCGCTGGCCGAAGCCCTGCACCTCGATCAGACGGTCCCATGCCGCGGCCGGATCGATCTGGTAGTTGCGCTGTGGAAACGATGCCGCGGTTGAAGTAGCGCTGGGTGAGGCGCTTGGGTCGTGGACGTAGACGTCAACCAGCTGAGCGCCTAGCGGACTGCCGAAAGTGGGTGTCAGGTCGCGGGTCTGCAGCCTGAAGATGATGTTTCCACTGCCGGCGCTGTCGTCGTAGATCTGGAAGTCCGTGATGTCAAACGCGCCGGCGTGGAAGTCGGTGGCGGTCGGGTATGCGTAGTTGCCCGGTCCGTTGTCATCGCCAGTCGGGTCGGTGATGTCGAGGATCTTGATTCCGGGGACGAAGTCCCAGACGACCGTTCGAACGGCGTGGGCAGTGCCGCCCTCCGCGGCCGTCGCCACAACCGTGATTACGGTCGTTCCGGGCGTCACAGCCGCTGAAACTGTGAATGAGCCGTCGGGAGCGGCGGTCGTCTCCGCGGTGGCCGTGGTGAAGCTGGTATCGGTGTTTGTTGCTGCGACCGAAACGGTGTTGCCGGCTGCCGTAGTCCCGGTCACGGTGACCGGCGAGCCGTTCACCGGGGATTCGTCGGCAGGCGAGGTGACGGTGAGGCTGGCAGTCCCCTGCTGATGGGTGATGTAGCGGCTTGTGGTGTTGCCCGGCTGGTCGAGCGCTCTTCCGGCGCCGATGTCCGCGAACAGGCGCACAAACGAACCGGCCGACCACGTCAAAGGCGCTGCCGAACCCGCCGGGTGCCCGTCCTGAAAGCCAATCGAGGCCACGGTTGGATCAGTTCCGTACGGCGAAGCAGCCAGGTTGGGAAGCTCCCAGTCCTGTTCGGGGATCAGGCCAACGCCGGAAGCGAACTGCGCCATCGAGTCAAGCAGGGTGACGGCTTCGGGGGTGTCGCCGCCCTGCAGTCCGTACTCGCCACGCTCGGCTGATAGCGCCGGCCAGAGGTGGCCAGTCCCATGTCCGCTCGGAGCCCATGGGTGTCCGTCCGAAGATCCGTCGCCATAGCCATCGCCGTTGTACCGGTGCCAGCCAGGGCCACTCGGAGTCGTCGTCTCGATCGTGGCGTCGACTACCGGCAGCGATTCATGGATGGCCGGATCCGACGCGGACAACTCTCCCAGCCGCGACAGCTCGAGGAAGCCGGCGTCGATGACCGTTCGCTGGTCCACCGTAGGTCCGCCGTTGCCGAGGTTGTAGGAGATCGCAGCGTTGGGATCGCCGGTCTTCGACAAACGGATGAAGTAGGGATGACTGGCCAGCGTCCCGTCGGTAGTCACCGTCCAGCCTTTGATCGACCGCTGCCAGTCGTCCGCTGTGCCTCGGAAGACACGAGCGGAGACGTGGTCGCCGTTGATCTCGGCGATGTCGGCGGCCGAGATCAACCCCGCTATTTCAGCCGCGATTGTCGAGGGCGAGTAACCGCCCTGCTCCTCCCAGCGTTCGGGTCCAAAGCTCGGGCCGTGCGAGGCCACGAAATAAGCAGCGGGTCGAATGTGCTCCGAATAAAGCGTGCTGCCCGTCATGCCCAGGGTCCAGGCCATGAGGATCGGGTAAGAGCACTCGTCGAGCTGAACGTTGAAGGAGTCCGGCGCCAGTTTGCCGTTGATCAGGCTGTTGCGGGGCATCGAGCCGTCCGCCTGCTGTTGGCGGTCGAAGAGGAAGTTGACTGCCTCCCGCGCGGTGGCGAGGTCGCCGTCTGCGACCAGACCGGTCCACGCTTCATAGAGGTCGCGCGCGAAGACCTCGCGGTAGGAGCCGAAGTACGTGTTGTTGGGATCTCCTGCCGATACCGCCTGCCCCCAGGGCGAGGCAAGGCTAGCGACGATGGCTCCGGGAAAAGTCTTGTCCTCAGAAGCCTTTACCACGTTGGCGCTCAAGTAGTACTCGTCAGTGAGCTGGTGAACGCGGACGGGCGTCAGGCCGGGCAGTTGTTGAGGCGGCCTGATGAGCTTGGTATCGTATGTGATCCAGCCGTCACGGTACTCGCCACGCAATGCGTCCAGGTCGGAATGAAGCGAACCCTCAGCGCTGGAAACCGCCGACGACCGGGTTGCGCCGAAGCCGAGCGCAAGGGTGACATTGCCATCGCCGGGATCAGTCAGCGCAACCCGCCCCGTCTGGACGATGTTGCCGCTGACCGCGTTGGAGTAGAGCTGCGTCAGCGTGTGGGAGTCGTCCAGCTGGCTCAAGCCGTCGCTTGACGTCCCTACGAACCCGCTGGTCACTTCGTCGAGTGGACCATCCAGAGCGGCGAAGACAGGTTGGGCGTAATCCCTGTTCACCGCGTTGGTGGTTGTGGTCGTGTCGTAGGAGACCATGACTGGATGCCCCGTTGAGGTGTCAACCGTCGCCGAGTCGCTGCCGCCGTTGCCTGCTCCGCCTCCTCCATTCCCGTTGATGGATGGGTCAAAGCGCACGAACACTTGCAGCGACATCCTCGTGTTGTTATGGATGCGGACCTGCATCAGAAGGGTGTTGCGCCCAGGGTCGCTGAAGTAATCGGTGACGATGCTGTAAGCGCCGCTCTTCGCGGTGGCCGTGACCTGACACTCCATTCCGCCCGGGTCAAGCGCCTTCGCCGTGTAAGACATGTCGCGCGATTGAAGGTCAGTGAAGCTCGATCCATCGGTGACGATGTACTGCAACGTCTCCACGTTGGTGTTGTCGATCGTGGGGTAGTAAATATCGCTGAGCACGCCGCCGGCCACCGTGTACCAGACTTTGGAAGTCGAGTTGTTCGCTGTCCCCAGACAGTTCTTGCGCGCGAGATCGAAATGGGAGAGCGCGCCAGGGCCGCCCGGGGCATACGTAATCGCGGACGCGGCGTGGCCTGAGACCGGGCTAAATGCGACTAAAGCCAGGCACGCTGTGGTGAGGCTTGAGGCAATGACGCGTGAGCGGTAGGCTGTCGTATTTGCGCATTGCATGTCCTCCCGCACCGTGGTGCGCTTTCAGATGCCCCAGGGTCGAGGTCCAGAACGATAAACGGCGTGGGCAGCTCCCCCGGCCGTCGACGACCAATCCAAATCATGTCGCAAAGTCGTGAACGTGGGAAGGGGGTAACGCCGGCAACCAGCGCGACGCGGTTAGCTGGAAGCACTGCCGAACAGACCCTGATTCGATCGAGCCGGTTTATGGGCCTTATCGATGATCTGGTTCAGGGCCTCGCCAACTCATTCGAACGCGCTGAACATCCACGGCAGCTCCGTGGGGCGGCGGTGGGGTTGCCGTCGGGTAAAACGGCCTGTGGGGTCACATATTCATCACCGATCCTGCTGGATCGGGTTTTGCCCTCTTACAGCCCAAGACGGCCAAGCTGATCGCTAGCCACAGCACCATGGCGCGCAGCGCACGACTCAATGCGCAAGCGAGCTGTTGCGGCCGTCTCCAACCCGGGCGCCATCACCTCAGCTGCCCGGTAGGCTCGGTCAGCGCCCGAGGACGATGCGGCCTTCCTGTCCTTGTGCCTTCAAGGCGGCGGCGATGCGCTCGATCGCGATCACATAGGCGGCGAGCCGGTATGAGGCCCGCTTGAAGGTGGCCAGCTCGGCGACCCGCTCGTACGCACGCCGCATGGTCACCGCGAGACGCGCCTCGACCTCTTCGCGCAGCCACTTCTCGGAGTGCAGGTTCTGCACCCACTCGTAGTAGCTCACGACGACTCCGCCGGCGTTGGCGAGGATGTCCGGCAGCACCTGCACCCGGCGCCGCTCGAGCATCGCGTCGGCCTCCGGCGTGGTGGGACCGTTGGCCAGCTCCAGGATCCAGCGGGCCTTCACGCGGTCCGCGTTGGCGGCGGTGATCTGGCCCTCGAGCGCGGCCGGCACGAGGATGTCCGCCTCCGCGTGCAGCGGCTCGTCGGCGGGCTTGAGGTCGTAATCGGGCAGATCCGCGAAGCTGCCGCCCTTCGATTTGTACGCCACCAGCTCGGCCACGGGCAGACCGCCTGGCACAGCGACCGCCGCCGTCGAGTCGGACACGGCAACGACACGTGCGCCGGCGGCGCTGAGCAGCACGGCCGCGTTGGCGCCGGCGTTGCCGAATCCCTGGATGGCGACTGTCGTGTCGTGGATATTCTCGCCCGCGGCGCCCAGCGCCGCGTGCAGAACCTCGAAGCCGCCCTGGGCCGTCGCCGTGTCGCGGCCCGCCGAGCCCCCGTGCGCGATGCTCTTGCCGGTCACCACCCCGGGCGCGTTGCCCTTGGACAGGCGCGCGTACTCGTCCGCGAGCCAGTCCATGGTCTGCGAGTTCGTGTTCACGTCCGGCGCCGGAATGTCGATCTGCGGACCGATGACGCGCCAGATGCGCTCCATGTAGGACCGGGTCAGCGCTTCCAGCTCACGCTTCGACAGCCGGCGGGGGTCGACGGTGATGCCACCTTTGCCGCCCCCGAGCGGGATGTCCACCACCGCCGTCTTGACGCTCATCCAGCCGGCCAGTGCCTTCACCTCATCGAGGGTGACGTTCGGGTGATACCGGATGCCGCCTTTGTACGGTCCTCGCGCGGAGCTGTGCTGAACGCGATAGCCCGTGAAGATGGCCTCGGACCCGTCGTCGCGCACGATTGGGATCGAGACCTCGTGGATCCGCTCGGGCGTCTTGATGCGCTCGAGCAGGGCGGCGTCCCTGAGGCCGGCGATGGCGGCGGCCGCGTCAACGGTCGTACTGAAGCGGTCGAAGGCCCCTTCGCTGCTCATGCCCACCCTCCCGTTGTGCGTCCTCAACCGTACGCCTCTGTGCGCACGCTTGGCGATCCGCGAGCCCGTTCGGCACCCTGTGGGGTTCAGAAACTCCATCAAGTCCAATTCCGAATGTCAGAGGCGACACTTGTGCCCATCCTTCTGGACCCAGGACCTTCGCCGAAGTCATGTAGGTACCTGACGGGCCATTTGCCCGCTGGTCGATTCCTCCAGCCACGCATAGCTCGCCAGACCGTGCGCAACGACATGACCTCTTGGGTGCGCCCGCTCGACCCGGCGCGCCTCTTGCAATCCCGCTGTGGTGGCACCACGGGCCATATCGTCCTTGAGGTCGCGGACCCCG
>Ga0207684_10006016_pt1 | contig 11098 bp, 8 predicted proteins | sample KBSK5501metaG_FD_184342 | JGI IMG/M metagenome (GOLD analysis project Ga0207684, IMG submission 184342) | Corn, switchgrass and miscanthus rhizosphere microbial communities from Kellogg Biological Station, Michigan, USA - KBS K5-50-1 metaG... | ecosystem: Host-associated > Plants > Roots >... | reverse complement strand
CCCCTTGCCGATGTAGGTCAGGCGAAAGTCCGCCGCGTCGGGGACGTTCGTGGCTTCGACGGTGCCGTTGGTGTTGCGGCGGGTGTAGATCTGCGCCTCGGCCGAAACGGCCGTCATGCTCATCGTTGCGGCCAGTACACTGGCGCCGGCCATCCCCATCCGGCGGTCACCCCGCCGGCGGCCTGCCCCTGCTCGGGACGCCGCGCGCCGCTCGCCTTGCCGCCGTTCTGCGACTCGACGTTCCACCTGGTCCCACATATTACTCTCCCGGAGGAACTTACACCAGTGAGGGATCCTACGTGGATTTAAGCATCTCCCGTGCCAGCTCTCCGGCCTTCTGGCGAAGGGCATCCACGTCACCGGGGGATACCCCTCCTCCCTGGGCGAAGTCGGGTCGGCCGCCCCCGCGCAACCCAAGGCGCTTCATCAGTTCCGGGGCCGTCAGGCGGTCCTTCAGGGACGGGGAGACCGCGCTGATCACGTGGACCCCTTCGCCCTCGACGGAAGCCGAAAGGATGACGAAAGGCCGCTCGCGGTTCTTGTTCCGGAACTCGTCGATGACCGCGGCGTGCGCCTTCTTGTCCAGCTCGAACCGAGGCGTCCAGACCTGGACGCCCGCGATCTCCTCGAGGTCGGAGGCCGATCCTTCGGTCCCGCCGGTGGCAAGCTTTCGCTTGAGGCGTTCGTTCTCCCGCTGCAGGGACTTGATCTGGTCGCGCAGCTTGGCGTACTCGTCCGCGAGGCCGCGCCGGTCGGTCTTGGCCGTCTCCTCCAGCTCCTCGAGGATCCCCTCGTCCTGCTGCGCGCGCTGCAGGGCCGCCTCGCCGGTGATGGCTTCCACCCTCCGCGTGCCGGCGGAGATGCCGCCTTCGTGGGTGAAGAGGAACAGGCCGATCTGGCCCGTGTGCTCCACGTGCGTTCCTCCGCAGAACTCCTTCGAGAAGCCGGGGACCTCCACGACCCGCACCTTATCCCCGTACTTGTCTCCGAAGAAGGCCAGCGCCCCGTAGGCCAGCGCGTCCTCGCGGCCCATCACCTTCGTCTGCAGCGCCGCGTCCTTCAAGATGACGTCGTTCACCCGGTTCTCGATGTGGCGCAGCTCCCGCGGGGTCAGGCCCTGGAAGTGGCTGAAGTCGAAGCGCAGCCGGTCGGGGGCCACGAGGCTTCCCGCCTGCTTGACGTGCGTGCCGAGCCGCTCGCGCAGCGCGGCGTGGAGCAGGTGGGTGGCGGTGTGGTGGCGCATCGCTCCCGAGCGCAGGCCTGCGTCGACCTGGATCCGCACGGTCATGCCCGTCTCGAAGCCGCCCGCAGTCACCTTGACGCGGTGAACGTACAGTCCCGGGACCGGGATCAGGCAGTCGGTCACCTCCGCGGTGGAGCCGCCGGAGGACAGCCACCCGTGATCGCCGACCTGGCCTCCGGACGCGCCGTAGAAGGGCGTGCGGTCGAGGATCACCTCGCCCTCCTCGCCGGCATCGAGCCGCCGGACGAGCTTACTGTCCTTGAGGACGGCCAGCACGCGTCCCTCTTCCAGGACGAGCGACTCGTAGCCTACGAACTCGGTCTTTCCTCTCTCGAGGAGGCCGAGATAGACGGGATCGCCCGTGACCGCGCCCATCTTGCTCGACTGCCGCGCGCGCTCCTGCTGCGCCTGCAGCTCCCGCTCGAATCCCTCCCGGTCCACTCCCAGGCCCTTCTCCCGCGCCAGCTCCTCGGTGAAGTCCAGCGGGAGCCCGTACGTGTCGTAGAGGCGGAATGCCTCGGCGCCGGGGATCCTTCCGGCCCCCGCGTGGCGCGCCGCGACCTGCTCGAAGACCGCGAACGCCTGCTTCAGCGTCGTCCCGAAGCGCTCCTCTTCCGCGCGCACGACCCGGGAGACCGTCTCGGCGTGGGTGAGCAGCTCGGGATAGGCTCCCCCCATCCTGGCCACCACCACGTGGACCAGGTCGTGCAGGAAGGGGCCGTCGATGCCGAGCTTCTTCCCATGGCGCATCGCGCGCCGCATGATCTTGCGCAGGACGTAGCCCCGGCCCTCGTTGCCGGGCATCACGCCGTCGGCGACGAGAAACGTCATCGCGCGCAGGTGGTCGGCGACGACGCGCAGCGAGACGTCGCCGTCCGGGGAGGCGCCGTAGGAGGTTGCCGCCCGCCCTGCCACCGCCGCGATCAGGGGTTGGAAGAGGTCGGTGTCGTAGTTCGAGAGCTTGCCCTGGACGACGGCCGTGATCCGCTCGAGGCCCATCCCGGTGTCGATGCAGGGCGCGGGCAGCGGCGCGAGCCGGCCGGTCGCGTCCCGGTCGTACTGCATGAAAACCAGGTTCCAGATCTCGAGCCAGCGGTCGCACTCGCATTCCACGCCCAGGCACGCGCGGCCCGCCGCCTCCTCCGCGCAGGGGAGGGCATCGCCCTGGAAGAAGTGGATCTCCGAGCAGGGGCCGCAGGGGCCCGTCTCGCCCATCGCCCAGAAGTTCTCCTTCGCTCCCAGCTCGAGGATCCGGTCCTCGCTGACGTGCTCCTTCCAGAACCCGTGCGCCTCCACGTCGCGGGGGACGCCGTCCTCGCCCTTGAAGATGGTGACCTTCAGCCGGTCCTTCGGCAGGCCGAAGTCGCGGGTGAGCAGCTCCCAGGCGAACGAGATCGCCTCCTTCTTGAAGTAGTCGCCGAAGGAGAAGTTGCCCAGCATCTCGAAGAAGGTGTGGTGCCGCGCGGTGACCCCGACGTTCTCGAGGTCGTTGTGCTTGCCGCCCGCCCGCACGCACTTCTGCGACGAGGCCGCGCGCATGTAGTCGCGCTTCTCCTTGCCGAGGAAGACGTCCTTGAACTGGTTCATCCCCGCGTTGGCGAACAGCAGGGTAGGGTCGCTCTCGGGGACGAGCGAGGAGCTGCGCACCACCCGGTGGCCGCGGGCCTGGAAGAAGGCCAGGAAGGCGGCGCGGACCTCGTCCGCGGTCATCGCCTTGCCCGTCCCCTTCGGTCGCGTCTCCACCTGCTGCGTGCTCACTTCGTCTCCTTTTTAATCCTCGCCCGACGGTCGAGCGTCGTCCATGTCCGGCAGATCCTCCAGACCCTCCCGCCAGCGCGGCCACTGGCGAGCGAGGCGCTCGCGAACGAGGCCGGCGGGGAAGCCCCGCCGCACCAGGAACGCCCAGAGCTTCCGGATCCTCTGGAGCGGCGCGTCGCGCCCGTGCTGGCGCCAGTAGCGCCGGGCCACGGCCTCGAGGACCTCCACCTCGGAGACGTCCCTCAGGGCCTCGGCCACACCTCTCTCGATTATCCCCCGAGACACCCCCCGGGCCCTAAGCGCCTGCCGGACCCGGTTCCGGCCGAGGCCGTGGTGCTCTACCCGGCTGCGGGCAAAACGCGTGGCGAATCCCTGGTCGTCCAGGTACTTTTCAGAGCGCAGCCGCTCCAGGGTCGCGTCCACCACAGGCGCGGCGAAGCCTGTGCGCAGGAGCGCGCGCCGCAATTCGGCCTCGGAGTGGTCCCGGCGGGCCAGCCGGCGCAGGGCGCGCTGGCGGGCGAGGGTGGGGGAGAGCTCCTTCGGGTCCTTCCGCTTCACTCCATGTCGAAGGACTGCATCGTCTTCTCCATCTCCTCGGCGGCCAGATCGGAGGTGGATTGGATGCCCTGGATCTTCAGCTTGAACTCGTCGGGGTTGCTCGCGCGGCGGAGCGCCTCGTCGTAGGTGATGAGCTCCTTCTTGTAGAGCTGGAAGATCGACTGGTCGAAGGTCTGCATCCCGTACTGGCTGACGCCGGCGGCGATGGCCTCGTGGATGAGCTTGGTCTTGTCCTTGTTGATGATGCAGTCGCGGATGAACGGGGTGGCGATCATCACCTCCACCGCGGGCACGCGCCCGTGGCCGTCGGCCCGGGGCACGAGGCGCATGGAGATGACGGCCTTCAGGACGCCCGAGAGCTGGAGCCGGATCTGCTTCTGCTGGTGGGGAGGGAAGACCGAGATGATGCGGTTGATGGTCTCGGTGGCGTCCAGGGTGTGCAGGGTCGACAGCACCAGGTGGCCGGTCTCGGCGGCGGTGATGGCGGTCTCGATCGTCTCGTAGTCGCGCATCTCACCGACCAGGATGACGTCGGGGTCCTGGCGCAGCGCGCTCCGGAGCGCGGAGGCGAAGCTGCGGGTGTCGACCTCCACCTCGCGCTGGTTCACGATCGACTTCTTGTCGCGGTGGAGGAACTCGATCGGGTCCTCGATCGTGATCACGTGCTCGCACCGCTGGGAGTTGATGTAGTCGATCATCGCGGCGAGGGTGGTGGACTTGCCCGAGCCCGTGGTCCCCGTGCAGAGGATGAGGCCGCGCTGCTCCTGGCAGATCTTCTCCAGCACCATGGGCAGCCCCAGTTCGCGCACGGTGAGGATCTTCACGGGGATGACGCGCAGCACCAGGCCGACGGTGCCCCGCTGCTGGAAGACGTTGCAGCGGAACCGCCCGAGGCCGGGGACCGAGTACGCGATGTCGATCTCGAGGTTGTCCTTGAACTTCTGCTTCTGGCGGTTGCTCATGATGGAGAACGCCATGGCGATGGTGTCCTCCTGCATGAGCCGCTTGGTCTCGACGAGCGGGATCAGCTCGCCGTTGATGCGGAGCACGGGGTGGGACCCCACCTTGAGGTGGAGGTCCGACGCCTTCCGCTCGGACGCGATCTTCAAGAGATCGTTGATATGCATACGTCTCTTCGCCCCCTCCGGGTCGGCCGCGGCCTAGCCGGCGCTCGTCTTGCGCCGGCCCACCGCTTTCGCCGCCCCCACCTCCGGCACGAACGTGAGCCACGAGAACTCGTCGGGCACCCGGCACTCGATCACGTCGAAGAAGGCCCCCTGCAGGGCCTCGGTCACCGGACCGCGCGCGCCCCGTCCGATCGCGATCTTGTCCACGGAACGGACGGGAGTGATCTCGGCCGCGGTACCGGTCATGAACAGCTCGTCCGCGATGTACAGCATCTCCCGCGGCATCATCTGCTCCACGACCGGGATGCCCTGCCGGCGGGCGAGGGCGATCACGGTGTCGCGCGTGATGCCGGGCAGCACCGAGCTGACCAGGGGCGGCGTGATGAGGGTGTCGTTCTTGACGAGGAACAGGTTCTCGCCGCTGCCCTCGGAGATGTAGCCCTCGACGTCGAGGGCGATGCCTTCGGCGTAGCCCTCCTTGATCGCCTCCATCTTGATGAGCTGCGAGTTCATGTAGTTGGCGGCGCTCTTGGCCATGGCGGGAAGGGTGTTGGGAGCGATGCGGGCCCACGAGCTGACCCGCACGTCCACGCCGTTCTCCAGCGCCTCCGTTCCGAGGTAGCGTCCCCAGTCCCAGACCATCACCGCGACATCCACGGGGCACGGAAACGGGTTGACGCCGAGCTGGCCGTAACCCCGGTAGATGATCGGACGGATGTAGCAGGCGTCCAGCTGGTTCGCCGAGATGGTCTCGAGGATCGCCTGGTTCATCTCCGCCGGAGAATAGGGCACGTCCATCCGGTAGATCTTGGCCGAGTTGTACAGCCGTTCGGTATGAGCGTCGAGGCGGAAGACCGCGGGTCCGTCGGGGGTGGCGTAGCAACGGACGCCCTCGAAGACCGCGGAACCGTAATGGATGACGTGGGACCCGACGTGGATCTTCGCATCGTCCCAGGGGACGAGCTTCCCGTTCATCCAGATCTTGTCCGACTTCGGGAAGGACATGCGACGCGCTCCTCCTCGAACGCTCGATCGCTCCGGACCCGGCACCGACGGCGCGATTCTAGATCTTCGGCGGGCCACTGTCAACGGCTTTCATCAAGGAAGTGTCTGAGGGACCGCGAGTTATGCGGAGAGCACAAGGGCTACTGGCGCTCCCCGCAAAAGGGGCAGGTGTCGGCCCTGGCGTGTAGAGGCTTGCGGCAGTGCCAGCAGAAGCCCTTTTTCGGTACTTCCCGGGCCTTCAGGCGCTTCCGCATGTCCTCGAACTCGGTCGCGCGATGGTCGATGTCGGTGGCGGTGCCGAGGTCGTCGAGGAGCTCCGAGGCTCGCTGGTAGCGCTCGCCGAGGTCGGGAGCGATCGCCTTCATCACGATGTCCGAGATCTCCTTGGGGACCTGGCTGTTCCGGATCTTCGGCGGCGTGCACCGCCCCTGGGCCACCATGCGCTCGATCTGCGCCGGATTGGGGCTGAAATACGGGAGCGTCCCCGTCAGCATCTGATAGAAGAGCACGCCCACCGAGTAGATGTCGGAGGCCAGCACCGCCCGGCCCTGGAACTGCTCGGGCGCCATGTAGGGCGGGCTGCCGATCACGGTCGTCGCGTGGGACTTCTCCAGCAGTCGCGAGGTGCCGAAGTCCGCGACCTTCACGACCCCGCTCTCCGAGATCAGGACGTTGGCCGGCCGCAGGTCGCGATGGAGGATCTGGGCCTGGTGCGCGTGCTCCACGCCCTTCAGCACCTGGACCGTGTAGTCGATCGCGCGGGCGACGTCGAGGCTCTTCTCGCGGTCGAGGATCGTCTCCAGGCTCTCGCCCTTGATGTAGTCCATCACGATGAAGAAGACGCCGTCGACCCGCTCGGCGGTGAGGATGCCGACGATGTTCGGGTGGTCGAGAGCCGCGAGCAGTCGCGGCTCCTGCAGGAGGTCGTCGAAGTCCCCACCCTGGCGATGGGGGACCTTGATCGCGACCTTCTTGTCGATCCAGCTGTCCTTGGCGAGGAAGACCGTGCCGAAGCCGCCGGAGCCCAGGTTGGAGAGGATCTGGTACTTGCCGACCGCTTGACCGAGGAGGAACATGAAACCGCGTGGAGTATAGCACCCCGCCCGAAGGCGACACGGAAACGAAAACGCGCGCGCGGCGCCGACGCTGGCCGCTCGCGCTGCTTCCCGCGGCCGCCGCGCTTCAGCTGGCCGCGTCCGCTTCGCCGCCGCTCGTGGAGCGGCTCTACTCCGAGAAGCTCTACCGCGGGGTGGCGTCAGCGTTCGCCGCTTCGCTCGGCCGCGTGACCTTCTCGGTGGGAGAGATGCTCCTCGGGCTGGCCGTCGCGGGGGCGGTCGTGTGGATCCTTCGCCTGCTCGTCGGCCTCGGCCGGGGGCGCGGGAGGCGGCGAAGGGTGCTCCTCTGCGCGCTGGCCCGCGCGTGGGTGGCGAGCGGCGCGCTCTACCTCTCCTTCCTCGTCCTGTGGGGGCTGAACTACCGGCGCCCGCCCTACGCTGCCCTCGCGGGGCTGGACGCGCGGCCGGCGACGATCGCGGAGCTGAGGGCGGTGTGCGAGAAGCTCGTCGCCGCGACGAACCGGGCGCGCGAAGGGCTTCCCGAAGACGAGGCCGGCGTCGCACGGCTGGCCGACGGCCGTTCGGGGGCGCTGGGGCGCGTGCCGCCCGGATACGAGGAGGCCGCCCGCCTCGAGCCGGTGCTGGAAGGGGCGAGCGCGCCCGCGAAGCCCGTGAGGATCTCGACCGCCCTGTCCTACCTCGGGATCAGCGGGATCTTCTCTCCCTTCACCGGCGAGGCCAACGTCAACATGACGCTGCCGGACCCGGACGTGCCGTTCGCCGCTTGCCATGAGCTCGCCCACGCCCACGGCTTCGCGCGCGAGGACGAGGCGAACTACGTGGGTTACCTCGCCTGCACCCGCCATCCCGACCCCGACTTCCGCTACTCGGGGCTGCTGGCGGCGAGCGTTTACGCCATGAACGCCCTGGCTCGAATGGATCGCGACGGCCACGCCCAGCTGGACGCGCGTCGGGCGCCCGGCGTCAGGCGGGACCTCGCGGCGCTGGTGGCGTGGGCCGAGCGCTACCGCGGGCCCGCGGAGCGGGTGTCGCAGGCGGTGAACAACGCGTACCTCAAGAGCCAGGGGGAGAAGGAGGGCGTGCGCAGCTACGGGCGCATGGTCGACCTGCTGATCGCCGAAGATCGCCGGCGCTTCGTCGTGCGGTAAGCTCGGGCGCATGCCGGAGCCGAATCCCCCGCCGCCGCTCGACTTCTTCCAGGAGCCGCCGCGGCTGATGAACACGTTCGAGGCGGACGCGGCGCTACAGGACACGCTCGCGCGGCTGCTGCCGCCCGACGTGCACCGCCAGCTGCTCCCGTCCTGGCGCGAGCTCGGCGAGGAGGCGGCGGGCCCGCTGGCGGTCCTGGCTCGGCAGGCGGAGGCGACCCCGCCGCGGCACGTCCCCTACGATCCGTGGGGCCGTCGAGTGGACGAAGTCCAGGTCAGCGACGCCTGGCGGAGCCTCCACGCCGCCGCCGCGCGCTGGGGGCTCGTTGCCATTCCGTACGAGCGCGAGCGGGGTCCGTGGTCCCGCGCCCACCAGTTCGCGCTTCTGACTCTCTTCGGCCCCAGTTCCGCGATCTACACCTGCCACCTCGCGATGACCGACGGCGCCGCCCGAACGCTCCTCGATCATGCGACGCCGACGCTGGCGGAGCGCGTAGTGCCGCGGCTGACGAGCCGGGATCCGGAGCGGCTCTGGACGAGCGGCCAGTGGATGACCGAGCGGTCGGGCGGGAGCGACGTCTCGCGCACCGCGACCGTGGCCCGCCGCGGGGACGACGGGGTCTGGGGGCTGTGGGGAACCAAGTGGTTCACTTCCGCGATCACGAGCGAGGCGGCCCTCACGCTGGCTCGGGCGGAGGGAGCTCCGGAGGGCTCGGCAGGGCTGTCGCTCTTCTATCTGGAGCAGCGCCGGGGCGACGGCACCCGCAACGGGATCCGCATCCTGCGCCTCAAGGACAAGCTCGGCACCCGGGCGCTGCCCACCGCCGAGCTCGTCCTCGAGGGAGCGGCGGCGGAGCCGGTGGGGGAGCTGGGGGATGGCGTCAAGAAGATCACGCCGCTGCTCAACATCACGCGCCTGCACAACGCCGTCAGCGCTTGCGGGATGATGGCGCGCCTGCTGCAGCTCCTCCGCGATTACGCACGGCGGCGCGTGGCCTTCGGCTCGCCGCTGGTAGCGAAGCCGCTCTTCCGCGAGACGGTGGCGGGGCTGCAGGTGGAGTACGAGGCCGCCCTCGCGCTCACTTTCGATTGCGCCCGCCTCCTGGGCCGCGTGGAGACGGGGGCCACGGGCGAGGACGATGCGGCCGTGCTGCGCTTGCTGACGCCGCTGGCCAAGCTGCTGACCGCCCGGCAGGCGGTAGCGGTGGCCTCGGAGGCGCTCGAGGGATTCGGCGGGGCCGGCTACGTCGAGGACACCGGCCTGCCCGTCTGGCTCCGCGATGCGCAGGTGCTCCCGATCTGGGAAGGGACGACGAACGTCCTCAGCCTCGACGCGCTCCGCGCCGTCCACCGGCACGGCGCGCTCGAGCCCTGGTCGGCGCAGGCGCGGCGGCGGCTGGAAGCGCTGGCGTCCTCGCCGCTGGCCGACGTCGCCGGCATCGTGCGCGTGCGGATCGAGGAGCTGCCCGGCTCCGTCGCCGCCCTCGCCGGCGCCGGGCCGGACGCGGCCGAGGCGGCCGCGCGCCGGGTTGCGCTCGTGCTCGCCGCGTTATCCGCCGCGGTGGCGCTCTGCGAGCAGGGCGCCTGGGGGCTCTCCTCCCAGCGCGGGGAGAGGGCCGCGCTGGCTGCGCGCCGGTGGGTGCAGGAGCGGCTGCCGGAGCTGCCGTCGGCAAGTCAGGCCTCCGAGGGCCTGCGGGCGGGCACCGTCCTCGGGCTGGGCGAGTAGGCCGTCGCTAGCGTCCGAGGTCGCCCCAGAGCAGCTGGGAGGCGACCACGGCGGCCAGCGCCGCGGTCTCCGAGCGGAGGATGCGCGGACCGAGACCGGCCGGATCGAACCCGGCCTCGCGCAGGCGCTCGGTCTCCCGCGCCTCCCAGCCCCCGGCGGGACCGACGAGGAGCAGCGCGGCCGCCGGCGGCACGGGAAGAGCGCGGAGGGGCGGAGCGCCCGGCGTTTCGACGAACACGACCCGCCGTCCCTCGAAGGGGCGGTTGAGCATCTCGGTGAAGGTCGCGGTCGGCGCGATCGGCGGCACGACGGCCCGGCCGCACTGCTCCGCCGCTCCGCTGGCGACCTTCTCCCATCGCTCCTGACGGGAGCCTTCCAGCGCCGGCCGGGCGGCGGCATCGGTCCTCACGGTGACCACCGGCCACACTTCGGCCACGCCCAGCTCGGTCGCCTTCTGGATGACCAGCTCCATGCGGTCGCCCTTGAGCGGTGACAGCGCGAGCACGAGGCGGAGCGGCGATTCCGGCCGGGCGGCCACCGCGTGGCCGATGCGGGCGTCGACGCCGCGGCGGGTCACGCTGTCCAGCTCGGCCTCGAACTCCGTTCCCGCGCCGTCGAAGATGCGCACCGCCGCCCCCGCGCGCAGGCGCAGCACCTCGCGGGCGTGGTGGGCGGCGTGCTCGGGCAGGGCCACGCGCGCGCCCGGTCCGGCGGCGGGGACATGAAAGCGGGGCAGCAGGGTCACGGCAATCGGCTCACGAGAAGCGCCACCCACTCGCCGTCCTGACGCACTTCGATGCGGCCCGCGGGCTCGTAGGCCGCCCGCAGGGCCTCCGCGTCGGTGGCCAGCAGGCCGGAGAGCACGACGGCTGGCGCGCCGAGGGCCAGGATCTCCTGGCGACGCGCCACGAGCAGGGGCGCCGCGATGTTCGCGAGGACGAGATCGAAGGCCCCAGCCCTCAACGCGGCCGTGAGGTCGCCGCGCACCAGCCGAATCTCCACACCGTTCAGCCGCGCGTGATGGCCGGCGGCGGCGATGGCCTCCGCGTCGAGGTCCACCGCGGTCACCATCCGAGCGCCGAGACGGGCGGCGGCGACGGCGAGGATGCCGCTGCCGGTTCCCAGGTCGAGGACGCGGCCCAGCGGACCGCGCCTCGTGAGGTCCCGAAGCAGGCCGAGGCAGAGCCGCGTCGATTCATGGGTGCCGGTACCGAACGCGCGGCCGGGATCGACGATGAGAACGTCGCGGCGGTCGGGGGCGGGGTGGGTGCTCGGCAGACGGGTCTCCCACGGGGGCGTGACGACGAACCCCGCGGCGGGGAAGGTCCGGAAGCCTTCGCGGAAGCGGGCGACCCAGTCGACGTCCGGCACCTCGGCCCGTTGGAGCCGCGCGCTCGGCAAAGGGAGGAGCGCGGCCGCGAGGGCGGTCTCGAGGCCGGGCGCATCGGGGAAATACG
>Ga0207684_10006015_pt1 | contig 11100 bp, 8 predicted proteins | sample KBSK5501metaG_FD_184342 | JGI IMG/M metagenome (GOLD analysis project Ga0207684, IMG submission 184342) | Corn, switchgrass and miscanthus rhizosphere microbial communities from Kellogg Biological Station, Michigan, USA - KBS K5-50-1 metaG... | ecosystem: Host-associated > Plants > Roots >... | reverse complement strand
GATCGCTGAAGGTGACCGCGAGAATCCGGCCGGCCGGGACCCGATGCTCGACCAGCCAGCAGAAGCGCTCGGTCGCGGTCGCCGTCTTGCCGGTGCCGGGACCGGCCGCGATGAGAAATGCGCCCTCTGGGCCGGCGTGCGCGGCCGCCGCCTGCTCGGGGCTCAGCTTCCGCGCTGATTCCACGATCACTCTGACGGGGCTCCGCCGTACGGGCAGATCGCTGAATGCGGGCACGATGAGAAGCGCGTGATGCAGGTGCCCGCCAGGTCACGTGGCGCCGGCTCGAAATGGCCTGCTTTGATGCGATTGATCGCCTGCAGCACGATGTCGCGGCTTCGTTCGAGGTCGGCCGGTTCGAGAATCTTCTCGCGGTACTCCTTGAGACCGGCCGGGCGGCCAACCGTGAAGATGTCCTGGCGCATCGAGCCCCAGACCCAATCTTTGGGATACCAGAGGGACAGGAATCGGGGTCGGAAGCCGAGCGGCTTGCCCTCGTCGTCGAAACCGTACTTACAGGCCAGGTAGTAGAGCGCGAGCTGCACGTCATACATGTCTGGACCGAAGTACATCTCGTAGGCCCACCGCATCGCCTTGCCCGCACCCGTCTTGTAGTCGATGACCTCGACCTCGCCATCGCCGACGTCGTTGACGCGGTCGATCTTGCCCACGATCTCGGCCCCGTCGAGCTGAAGGTGGAAGCGCTGCTCGAGCGCAAGCGTGCCCAGGCGGCGGATGTGCTGCATGCCGGTCACGAAGCGGATGTAGTTGCCGAGCAGCGAGCGCACCTGCTTTTCCTCGCGCTTGCGGTCGAGAACTCCCTCCATGCGAGACAGGTAGCCGTCGAGGTGCTTCTGCAAAACGGACTCGAGCCACTCCTTCTGGCCATCGGTTTCCAGAGGACGCCAGTCCTGCTCCTGCATGTGGAAGTCTTCGAGCACCTCGTGCAGAAAGCCGCCGCGCTCCATGGCCACCGACCTCGGCTCCTCCGCCAGGCCCGGGTGGTGGTTGTACCAGTACAGTCGCGGGCACTTCAAGTAGTCGTTGAGCGTCGTCGGACTGAAGTGATCGATGAGCACGTGCTCGGGATTCCGATCGCCGCCATACGGTTCGAACGGCTCGCCCGCGTCGCGATCGGCGATGAAGCCGACGTCGAGACCTACAGCGGCCGCGCGCGCTGAGATCGCGGGGGTCACCGTCTCGCGGTGGGCGGCGATGAGCACCTCCGCCTCGCGCGCAAGCAGGACGTCCGCCGGTTCGAGCCGGGCGGTGGCGCGCGTGAGCTCTTTCATCTCGGCGTTCGGCTCCGCCATGCCGAGGAACACAGAGGGTCCCGCCTGGCGCAGGTACGAGTCGGCATAGGTCAGATAGACGCGCTGGGCGCGAGTCATGGCCACGAAAGCGAGACGCGCTTCCTCAGCCAGGTGGCCGTCGGGGTCGGCCGGCCACGAGGGCATGAAGCCGACCTTGAAGCGTTCTAGCCACGACCTGTCTTCGGTGTCGAGGAGTGGGTGCGGCCGCGCTTCCGACGGAAACAGTCCATGCGCGAAACCGGCGCCGAAGACGAACTGAAACTCCAGGCCCTTCGCCTGGTGCACCGTCATCACCTGCACGGCGTCGCGGCGCGCCGATGCGGGTTCGGTGTCGTCAGCCGCGCCTGAAAGAAGCGCGTCCAGCGACGCCTTGATGTCCGACAGCAGCGGCTTCGACCCGTGGAGCCTCTCGTAAACATCCTCGAGGGCCTCGAGGCCGTCGATGGTCGAGCGCAGATCGGCCATCGCCTCGGTGCGGTCCTCGGCGCCGAGCTCAAGGGCGAGCAGCTTGCCCATCGCGCCGTCTTCGATGAGGACCGAATATGCGAGGCTCGCCAGCGGCAGCCGTTTCGCGCGGTCGAGCAGGCGGTATCGGGCCACCATCGCGGCGTGCAGCGCGTCGAGCTCCGCTTCGGTCAGGTACTCGTAGTAATCGGGCGGGGTCGGAGCTTCACTCGGCGCCTCGCCGCCCCACGGCAGCGGGTAGCGCTGCGGATCCTTGGCGGCGAGCACGTACATCAGCCGTCGTATCACGCGCGTCAGCGGTCTCGCCTGCTCGAATGCGTGTGCGCGAAGGCGGCTCAACGTCCGGGACCCCACGCCGCCGAGGCTCGACGCAAGCGCCCCCTCGAGGGCTTCGGGGTCATCGGGGTTGCGCAGCGACTCGAGGTAACCGACCAGGAACCGGACGACCTCGTTGCGGGCAGCGGCACCAGACCCGCGCACTTCATAAGGAAGGCCCAGCGCGCGGAGCGCCTCTTCGAACGGCGCCCCCATCGCGGTCGTGCTGCGAAGCAGGATCGCGAAGTCGTCGTGTCGCAGGTCGGGGAATGCGGTGTGGATCCGCTTGATCTCCCGAGCGCAGAAAAACGCTTCGTCGAGGGCATCGCCCTCATGGGCGACGACCACCGTCGGCGGCGAGAGCTGCACCACCGAGCGCAGGCTTCGGTGCGCGCGGCCTGGCTGGGTTGCGTCGAGCAGTCGCTCGCCCGCGTCGAGAATTTCCTGCGAGCAGCGCCAGCATTCGTCCAGCCCGACGGTGGCGGCGCCGTAGACGGTCGGGAAATCGACGCCCAGAAGGCGTGGAACCGTGCCTCGAAAGCCGTAGATGGACTGGTCCGGGTCGCCGACGACCACGAGTCGTGGACGTGACTCGGGCGGCGCCAGCAGCTGCATGAGCTGGAACTGCGCCGGGTCGACGTCCTGGAACTCGTCGACCAGGATCAGCCGGAATTTGGAGCGCAGCTGCTCGCGGAGCTCGAGCTTCGACTGCAGCAGCTCGATCGCGCCGACGATCAGGTCGCGGAAGTCGAGCAGGCCGGCCGAGTTGAGTCGTTGCTGGTAGGCCTGATAGGCGGCCGCCAGCGCGCGCAGGCGGTCGCTCCCGCCGGCCTCCGTCGCGAGCACGAGCGCAGCCGGGTGAACCAGGTTTTGCTTCATGAGGGCGACGAAACCGAGCAGGTCACGGGAGAATGCGTCCGATCGCCTCACGCCGACGAGCGCGCCGAGAACCTCGTGATCGATCTCGGTGAGCACCTGCCGCATGACGATCGACTCCTGGAAGCTGTTGATCAGCATCCGTCGAGGATCGGGCGAGTGGTCGCGCAGAACGCGCCAGCAGAAGCTGTGAAAGGTCGAGATCCATGCCTCTCCGTAGTCGTCCCTGAGTCGCTCGTCGATGCGTCTGGCGATCTCGTCCGCGGCGCCGGTCGAAAAGGTGAGCGTCAGGATCTGATCGCGCGCGGCCACACGCTCGAGGACGGCCTGCTCGTACAGGTCGACCAGCGCGCGTGTCTTCCCGGTCCCCGGCCCGGCGAGGACTCGGAGCGGGCCTTGGATGTCGTGTACGTCGAGTGGCAAAACGTTTCCTCCGGTGAGGCGGGCTCTTGGATTATGCGTGGGCCCGTGACCTGAGGTCAGCTTTGCCTGTTAACCCCGCTTCTCTCTCGCGCCCCGGACGCGAGGCCTCGACCACCAGCGCCGCGAGCAAGGCGAGTTCGATGAGGGGCCAGCGGTTGAGGCCAAGGCTCAGCCCGCTCGACGCCACGAACGGGCTCGCGACGACCCACGCGAGGGCGATGGGGATGCGCCAGGTGAGTGCCGGGCGCTCCTCCCACACCATCCACGCGGCCGCCCCGAGCAGGCATAGGTCGGAGCCGTGCAGATACGGCGCGACCAGCAGCGACCCCAAGACCCCCGCCGCAATAACGAGGCCGGGCGACCGGCGCAGACGGAACGCGACAGCGAGGCCCGCCGCCACGATGAGGAGGCGCAGCCCGAACGCGAGCGCTCCACCGGCGCCGATCGCGCCCTCGAGGGTCAGCGAATTCGCGCCGGTCGGCAGCGGCGCCGTGAGCTGGGCGGTGTACGCGGAGACACCGCCCGACCCCATCGTCACCCACGCGATGCCGGCCACGACTACGCCCGACCCCGCCCATGCGACGAACGTGCGGTAGCGACCGGCGGCAAGCAGGGCGAACGGGACAAGGGCCGCTGTGTTCGGCTTCAGGAGAACCGCGGCCAGGACGATTCCGGCCGCGACATCGCGGCGTTCGCGCGCTAGACGCCAGGCGATCACGACGCTCGCGGCGACAAGCGGGACGACCTGGCCGAGATGTACGGCGTGCATCACCCACCAGGGCGCCAGTGCGGCGCCGGCCGCAAGCCATCGTGCCAGGCCGCGGTCGACGGACGCCCAGCTCAGCGCGAGCCCGAACGCGATCAAGGTGAACAAGGCCCATACGTAGTAGGACGGCCAGTACGGCAGCGGCGCCAGCAGTGCCGCGACCCATGCGACCGGCGGCGGGCTGAGGAAGGGCTGGGCGGTTTGGCCAGGGACGAGATTCATCTGCTCGGCCGCGACCAGCGACTGGTCGTAGATGTGCGACCAACCCGCCTGAAGGCCGACTCGCGCGGCCGCTTCGTACGTGTGGAAGTCGATGCCGATCGGCTCGTAGCGATTCCAGAGATCGAGCGCGAGCGCAAGCACCACGACGACCAGGGCCAATGGCATCCAGAACCGCCGGGCGGTGGTCACGCTTCGACCGTACAGCAATATAGGTGGACCCAAATGACCAGTACCCCACGAACTCCGAGGCTGACGTCGCGAGTTCGCGGGGGCCCCTTAACCGCCGCAGTGACGCGCGGCACGTCCAACCCGATGCTGTGGGCGGTGCTGGTGGTGGTGCCGGTCTTCATCGCGCATGTTCCGTCCTTCTTCCATCGCCTCCTCGATGGCGATGAAGCGATCTACGCATCGATCGCGGCGCTGATGAACCTCGGCGGCCCGCTTTACGCGGGGGGCGGCGTGGACAACAAGCCGTCTGGGATCTTCTGGGTCTACGCCGTCACGTTCCGCGTGTTCGGCATGTACCAGATGACGGCAATCCATGTGATCGCGCTGCTGGTGATCGCGGCCACATGCCTCCTCATCTTTCTCACCGGGCGGCACCTGGCCGGCGCACGGGTGGGCATCCTCGCAGCGATCTTCTACGGCGTCATGACCGGAGCCGGCAACCCTCGGCTCCTCGCGGCGAACACCGAAGCGTTCATGATGCTGCCGCTCACGGCATCGCTTCTATTGATGCTGCGGCGGCAGTGGCTCTGGTCGGGATTGCTGCTCGCGGCCGCGGGCGTATTAAGGCAGTCGGCCGCTGTCGACCTCTTGCTGCTGCCGCTGGCGGTCGGCTACCTCGAGCCGAGCGAACGTCGGCTGCGGGCATCTGCTCTCTTCATCGGCGGCGGGGCCGCCGGTCTGCTCGTAGGCGGCGCGCTGATCGCACTGACCGGTTCGCTCTCCGGCTTCTGGCACTGGACGGTCGGCATCCTGACCCAGTACGCAAGCAGCAACTGGGCTTTCGTGTTGTCGCGGGCGAAGGACAGCGTCGTCCCCTTCGTGATCGACATGGCCGTGCTCTGGGTGGCGGCGATCGCCTGGGCGGTGCGCTGGAAACGGCTGGATTCGGGGCAGCGGCTGATCGTCGCCTGGCTGGTGTTGTCGGTGGTGGGATCGCTCGCGGGCGGTCACCTCTCGTGGCACTACTTCATCCAGGTCATGGGCCCGCTGGCTTTGCTTGCAGCGCTCGCCGTCGATGCCGCTCTCCGGACGTCGATGAAAAAACAGGTCGCCTGGGTCGTCGCCATCGGAATCGCCGTGCCCGCCATAGGGTGGTGCGCGTACAACGTTTTCGCCGATCCGCTCACCTACGATTTCGGCCCGCCGGTCCCGCAGCACGATCAGGTCGCGGCCTACATCCGGACCCACACCAATCCCGGCGACCGCGTTTTCGTGTGGGGCGACTGGCCCGCGCTCTACGTCGAGTCGGACCGCCTGATGGCAAGCCGGTTTCCAGGATTCCTTCGTGGGTTCGCACGGGGTTCGCAGCTTCCGCCCAACAACTGGGATACGTCCCCAGAGGTCTGGCCGGAGCTGAAGTCAGACCTGGAACGCAACCCACCGGTCCTGATCGTCGACACGGCCGCAGCGGGCTGGAGCGACTTTTCGATGTACCCGATGCGCAACTACCCGGTGCTCGAAGACTTTGTGACCGCCCGGTATCACCTCATAACGGAGGTGGACGGAGTTGCGATCTACGCCCTCAACCTCAGGGAAGGCTGGGCGGGCTGGGAAGGGCTGGGAGCGATGGGGATGGAACCGTTGGCGGCGAGGGGAGGTTCACCGGCAGCGTCACCGGCGAATTGACCGGCGATGTGGGAAGGGCGGGTACCGCGGGCGACGGGACCGGCACGGAACCGATCACCGGTCCGACCGGCGATGTCGCGACGTTGACCGGCACACCAGTCGCGGGCGCTGTGAGCTGACCCCGGTCGACCTGGGTGAGCTGCGCCGGCGACGGCGATGAGCTGTTGAGGACGGACACGGTCACCACGCCGCACGCGAGGACGACAGCCGCCTGCACCACCTGATCCGTGGCCGGGAACGGCACCCTGCGCAGGGAATCGATCGTCCAGCGAACGGCGGCCCACGTCGCCACCGCGTAGATCGCCTTGCGACCCAGTGCCGCCCCTTTCTCGACGTTAGCGCTCACCACGGCCAGGGCCTCGCGCAACCGCCGGCGGACGACTCCAGTTCCCACGCCGAGGTGCTTGGCGATCGCCTCGTTGGTCATGCCGCCGAAGTAGGCGAGCTTGACGGCCTGCTTGTGGCCGGGGGGCAAAGTGTTCAACGCATCGTCGACCGCCTGGCGGACCATCGCGCCCGAGAAGTCGTTCCAGGGTTGTGGCGGGTTGTCGACCTCGGTCGTGCCCTCGATCATCATCTTCTTGATGCCCTTGTGGTCGCCGCGAAGGCGGCGGCGGTCGAAAGGAGCTTTGCGAATCCCGGTCATGAGCCACTTTCGCCACGAGTCGCTGGCCACGGCCGGTAGCACGATGAAATCGGCATCCTTGACCGGCTGGCCTTGACCCTCGCCGCCGTTGCCGCCCGGGGGCGTACGCCGACCGCCTCCGAACCACCGACTCAACACCGATCCCCCTTCGAGCCCATTACCCCGTAACAGAAAACTCCTGAACCACCGCTCTTACCCGGTGGATAAAACGAAGAGCTAATCGGGTGTGGGTTTGACCGGGCGCTTGATCTCGAGCACGCGCGTCTCGTCTGCAGCGATCGCGATGAGGCTGTCGAACATGGTCGGTGCGTCGTCCGCTCCCGGCACCTCCGCTATCCGAATGTACGCTGAGGCGCCATTGGGAAACACAAACGTCGGCGTCCCGAACACGCCGTGCACGGAAACCGCATGAGTGTGGTCGCGCGCGAGCGCGGCGAGGATGGTCGGATCGGCGAGATCGCCACGGAAACGGTCGACATCCAGGCCGGAATCCTCAGCCACCTGCTCGATGGCGTCCACCTCGTCGATGTTCAGCCGGCCTTCATGCCGGGCGCGCAGCAGGGTCGCGTGAAAGGGATCGAATCGATCCTGCCGGCGCGCAGCCTCAGCAGCCATGAAGGCGAGCCGGCCTCGGACCTTCTCCCCGGCTGGGGCGTCCCATGCCGTCCAGCCTTCCTCTTTGGAGTTCACCTGCGTCAGCGAGAAGTAGCGCCACCGAACGTCCAGGGATCGTTTGGCGGCCACGCTCGCCAGCAGCAATGAGGCGCGATACACGAACGGGCACAGATAGTCGTAATAGACCTCGAACTCCATGAAGACATCAACGCGCGTCGCGCTCACCCGTATTCCCGACAGCTGGGCCTGGATGGCGCCGGACCTGCTCCGGCGACTGCTTCCTTTTGCGCTGGTGGTCGCGGTGGTCGAGATCGGCTGGCGACCGGCATGGCTCGGTTTTTCTCTCGGCCGTCTTGCGTCACAGGTCGAGTTTGCGGCTGTGGCCGCGCCGGTGCTCTTCGTCGCGGCGGCTGCGGTGCAGCTGCTGCTGGCCCGGCGTCGCGGCGCGCTCAGCGTGCCTTCAGGCGCCGGTGATGCGTGGTTTCAGGCTGGGTTCTACGTCGTCAACGGTCCAATAGAGGAAGCGTTCTTTCGGGGTCTCGTTCAGGGCGGCCTCGGGATCGCCTTCGGGCCGCCGGTGGGCTTCCTTGCCGGCACCGCGACCTACGTCCTTTATCACCGCCTGGGCTGGCCGTGGGCGGAGACCCTCGCTACGGCGCTTGTGGGCGTGCCCCTCGGCCTTGCTTTCTGGCTCCTGCCCGGGCCGCCGTCGCTGCTGGGGGTCTCGATCGCCCATATCGCGGCCACATGCGGGTTCCTGGGTCCGGGGCCGTACCTGCTCAAGAGGCTCCGCCTGCTGTAGTGATCGAGCTCGATGCGCTGCAGCGGAGAACCCTGACATGGGCGGGCCTCGCCGTGGTGCTCACGGCGTTCGATGGTTCCGTGCTCGTCCTCGCGCTGCCCGCGATCGCTGGGGATTTTCACGCCCGCGTGCCGGCGCTCTCGAACCTCGGCTCGGTCCTCGCCCTCGGCAGCATCGGCGCGCTGCCGCTCGCCACGCTTGCCGACCGCTTCGGCCGGCGGAGGCTGATCGCGGTCGGGGTGGCCGGGTTCTCGATCGCCAATTTCGCCAGCGCGTTCGCGCCGTCGCTGGAGGCGCTCTCGCTGCTCCGCCTGGTTGCCGTGTGCTTCGAGGTCCTGGTCGGCGGAGTCGCCACCGCCCTGATCGTCGAGGAGGCGCCTCCCGGCCGCCGCGGCCAGGCGGTGAGCGTCCTCGCGGTTCTCAGCGGCGTCGGCACCGGCGTCACCGTGCTCGCCTACCCGGTCCTGGCACCGCACTGGCGATGGCTTTTTCTTGCCGGCGGCGTCGGATTGGCGGCGGCGCCCTTGATCTGGACGAGGCTGCCTGAGGGGCGCGTGTGGCAAGGAGTGCGGCTTTCCGGTTCCGCCTTGCGGCTGCTGATCGCCCCGGCATGGCGCCGGCGCCTAATCGTGATCGCGGCGACGACCGCGCTGCTGGCCGTGCTCCTCGAGCCCGCCGGCCTCCTGTTCACGCTGTTCGCCAGCCAGGTCCTGCATCTGAGCGCGGTCGCAATCAGCGAGCTGATCATCGCTTCCGGCATCGCGGGCGCCGCCTCTTACGTGGCCGGCGGTTTCCTCAGCGACCGATTCGGGCGTCGCGTCCCGGGCACCGCCCTGGCTGGCGCGACCGCGGTGGCCGCGAGCCTCAGCTTTGCCAGCGGGACGCCCGGATTCGTGACCGGCAACGTGCTGTGGAGCTCGTTCGCGAGCGCCTCCACGCCTGTGCTGGGCGCCTGGTCGGCCGAGCTCTTTCCGACCCGGGCGCGAGCGACCGCCGAGGCGATGGGATCGCTGGCGGGTGCGGTCGGCAGCGTCGCCGGGCTCCAGGCGGTCGGGTTGCTCTCGCAGTCGGTGAGCCTTGGAACGGCGCTCGGAGTGACGGGCGTGATCGCCTTCGGGGGCGCGCTGCTCCTGCTCTTGTTGCCCGAGACTCGAGGCGCGCCGCTTCCGGATTAGCTCCCGATTTGACGGGTTCCCGGACCGGTGCTACCTTTGCCGCCGGTATATCGGTCGCATATCGGTCGATGGCCGACAGGGGAGGAGCGACAAGGGGTGGCTTCGCAAGCTCGCGCGCTGCCGGGACGCCGTGCCCAGAGCTCGGCTCCGGAAGCAGGCCGCTCCCAGAGCGAAGAGGCCTACATCCGAATTCGTGACCGCATCGTCTGCCTCGACATGCCGCCTGGGTCCGTGGTCGAAGAGGGCCGCCTGCGCGACGAGCTCGAGATCGGGCGCACTCCGATCCGAGAGGCGCTCCAGCGCCTCGCCTGGGAGAGCCTCGTCCGCAGCGTTCCTCACCGCGGGACCTTCGTCACCGACGTGAACATCACCGACCTCGCCCGCATCACCGAGGTCAGGGTGGTCCTCGAGGGCCACGCGGCGCGGCTCGCTGCGGAGCGCAGCGGCCCGAATGACCGGGACGCCATCAGCGACCTGCTCGAGCGTCTCGACGCGGTCGAGCGCACCAACCAGCGCGAGCTCATGCAGCTCGATCGGGAGGTCCATCGCCAGATCTATCGCTCGGCACGCAACTCGTTCCTGGAAAACACGCTCGAGAGGTACTTCAATCTCAGCCTCCGGCTCTGGTACCTGGTCATCGATCACGGTGTACGGCTGCGCGAAGCGGTGGAGGAGCACATCGAGCTGCTGCGCGCCGTGGTGGCCGGGGATGGGCAGCGTGCCGAGGACTGTATGAAGCGTCATGTGGTCGGGTTCGAGCGTGAGATTCGCAAAGTCCTGGTGGAGAGGTAAGGCCGCTGATGCCGAAGATTTTTTTCGCTACCGACCTACATGGCTCCGAGATGTGCTGGCGCAAATTCCTGAACGCCGCGAAGTTCTATGAAGCGGACGTCCTGATCTGCGGCGGCGACATGACGGGCAAGGCCATGATCCCGATCGTCGAGGAGAACGGCCACTACACGGTGACCATCGCGGCCGACCGCCAGGTGGTCGGCGCTGACCGAGTCGGCGATATCGAGAACCAGATCCGCCGCCGGGGTTACTACCCCCTGCACGTCACTCCCCAGCGCCTGCAGGAGCTGGACGAGAACGCCGACGTTCGAAAGGAGACTTTCCAGCAAATCATGCTGGACGGCGTCCGGCGCTGGATGACCATGGCTGCGGACAAGCTGCGCGGGTCCGGCGTGCGCATATTCGTGTGCCCGGGGAACGACGACGAGATGGAGGTTGACGACGTCGTCCGGGAATCCGATGTGGTCGAGCTGGGGGAAGGACGGATGGTGGAGATCGACGGCTTCACGATGATCTCCACGGGCTGGTCCAACCACACGCCGTGGAACACGCACCGCGAGGAAACGGAGGAGAAGCTGGGCGAGCGGATCGAAGCGATGGCGAAGAAGATCCCCGACCCGTCCCGCGCGATCTTCAATCTCCACTGCCCGCCATTTCGCTCGGGCCTCGACGAGGCGCCGGCGATCGACGCGGACCTCAAGCTCATGCACGGCGGCCGCGCGCTGCGCCCCGTCGGCTCTACCGCCGTGCGCCAGGCGATCGACAAGCACCAGCCGCTCCTGTCCCTGCACGGGCACATTCACGAGAGCAAGGGCGCGGTCAAGCTCGGGAAGACGCT
>Ga0207684_10006013_pt1 | contig 11104 bp, 11 predicted proteins | sample KBSK5501metaG_FD_184342 | JGI IMG/M metagenome (GOLD analysis project Ga0207684, IMG submission 184342) | Corn, switchgrass and miscanthus rhizosphere microbial communities from Kellogg Biological Station, Michigan, USA - KBS K5-50-1 metaG... | ecosystem: Host-associated > Plants > Roots >... | reverse complement strand
CGCTGGGACATCCGCGATGAATTCCCGGACGGGCACCAGCACGGCCGAGACATCCTGTCCTTGCTCCGCCAGGGTCCGCCGTGGCCCGCACTCGGTACTCTCGCTGCCGAGTAGCGGAACGCACTCTATGCCGCGATGAGGTGCGTAGGGACCACCAGGTGACCGCCGACGGGTTCGCTGCGAGTTTGCGCGGGGCCTCCGCCCGCCGGCCGGGCACGGCTTCCCAGGTGCTCATCATGTTCTCGCGTGCCCGCTGGCGCTGACTGTGATCACAGAGCGCAGTCGGCTCGTGGACGGCAACCCGCGCGCGGACCCGCCGTTATGGGCGGGATGGCAGTCAGTGACTTCTGGCTGTCAGTACAGCCAGATGGATCGTTATGGCGCGGATCACATATGGCCGTTGGACCGCCGCCATCTGTTCACCGCCGCCGTGCCGCTGCCAATCCGGCTGTGCCGCCCGCAGGACGTCTTCATAGCCGTGAAACGACAGGGAGCATAGCCAGGAGGTCGGTCTCCGGGCAGGCCAGTGCGGCGTCACGAGCGAGAGGACGTGGGCTCGCTGGCCATGACCTGGCCGGCGAGCCGCCCGAATGGTTGTTGCACTCTGAAATGGCTCGCAGCCATGGGGTGACGGTGAATTCTGCGATGAGGAACTTCACCTGAGTGCCTCGCTGCCTGGGCTGGGCAGGCGTTAGGTCGTCTCGATGAGGCCGGTGATGGTGCCGAGCAGGCTTTCGGCGTCGAACTCTGAGGTTGGCGCGTCACGGACGACTTTGCCGAGGCGCAGCACCACGACTCGGTCGGTCACCTGGAGTACGTGCGGCAGTGTGTGCGAGATGAAGATGACGCCGAGTCCTTGTTCCTTGGCGGCCCGGATCACTGAGAGGACTTCGGCGGCCTGGCGGGCGCCGAGATGGTTGGTCGGCTCGTCGAGAAGGATGACCTTGCGGGCCCAGGCGATGGCTCGTCCGATCGCGACGGCCTGACGCTGGCCTCCGGATAGCTGGGAGACGGTGCGCTTGGATGGAGGGACGGTGATGCCGACGCGCTCGAGGTCGGCAAGCGCTTCGCGTTCCATGTCCTTTTGGGCCAGGAATCCCAGCTTGCCCAGCAGTCCGGGCTTGGCCTTCTCGCGACCGAGGAACACGTTCGAGCCGATGGTCAGGTCCTGCGCCAGTCCGGCGTCCTGGTAGAGGGTCTCGACACCTGCTTCGATCGTGTCGTGCGGCGATTTCCAGTGGCGTTCCACGCCGTCGAGCAGCAGCTGGCCCGCGTCCGGGTCATGGACGCCGGAGAGCACCTTGACCAGCGTCGACTTGCCGGCGCCGTTGTCGCCGACGAGGCCGAGGACCTCGCCGGGGTACAGCGCCATGCTGACGTCCGACAGGGCGACGACGCTGCCGTAGTTCTTATCGACGTGCCGCGCCTCGTACAGCGGCTGGCGCTCGCCGGTCATGGCTGCCTCCGGTTCGCCGGGCGCAGAGCTTGCAGGCTGGCGGCGGCGGCGATGCAGATCGCGACGGCGACCTGGTTCCAGTTGGGTGAGACGTTGCTGATGATGAGCCCGCTCGTCACGACGGTCAGGATCAGCGCGCCGAGTATCGTGCCGGTCAGCCGCCCCACCCCGCCGAACAGGCTGACCCCGCCGATGACGACGGCGGCGATCGCGGTGAGCTCGAACCCGTCGCCGGAGGTGGGGGCACCCGCGCCGAGCCGTATGTAGAAGACCATTCCGGTGAGTCCGGCCATCAGCCCGGACAGCGCGTATACCGACGTCAGATGCCGGCGCACGTTGATTCCGGCCGCGCGGGCGGCAAACGAATTCGACCCTATCGCGTACGTGTATCGCCCGTACCGGCTCAGGTGCAGGTACAGCCAGCTGATCACCACGATGCCGAGGATCACCAGGAAGAGGTACGGGAAGGGCCCGAACCGGTCCGCGCCCACGGCCAGCGCTGAGCTGTCGGAACCGATAGGGAGCCCGTTGCTCAGGACGAGTGCCATGCCACTGCCCGCGCCCAGCGTGGCCAGGGTGGCGACGAAAGGTACCAGCCGGGCCCAGTTCATCAGGGCCGCGTTGATCAGGCCAATTCCGATACCGATCCCGGCGCAGATGAGCGTGCCCACGATGAGCACGAGGGCCTCACCGTTGTGGGCGCTGATCATGTCCCGCATTGCGAGCGCGGCCACGACACCGGAGAATCCGGTCGTGGCGCCGACGGACAGATCGATGCCGCCGGAGATGATCACGAAGGTCTCGCCGGTGGCCAGCAAGATCAGCGAGGCGAAGTTCGTCAGGAGGACAGCGATCTCCGGAGTCGAGATGAATACCGAGTCACGGGCCGTGAAGTAGGCGATCAGGATGGCCAGTGCAGCCAGCAGCAAGACGTGCTGGTTGGACAGGACGGACCGCAGCCAGCCAGCGGGCCGCTGGGCCGGCGCGGTAGCCGACGGCGCGGGATGTTCGGTGACGCTCGACATGGCCCTGCTCCTTCTCGGCTTTGACGAGGGGGCGTCTGCCCTGGCGCAGCCTGGCCGGAGGGCGCACCGTCGGATATTGTGCGCCCGCCGGCCGGACCGCCTTATGCGGTCGGGTAGGTGTACGTGGCGAGGACAGATGCCGGACTGCTCGGCATCAGGACGATGTTCGGCAAGGTGACCAGGTGCTGGATGCCGGCCATGCTCTTGCCGGAGCGGAGGTACTTGACCACGTCGGCGACGGCCATCTTGCCCTCCAGTTCCGGCTGCTGAGAGATCAGGGCCGCGAACACGTTCTTCTGCAGCAGGGCGACGTTAGTCGAGTACGCGTCGTAACCGACCAGCGCGATCTTGCCGACGAGGCCCCGGGACTGCAGGGCAGCTGACGCTCCGGTCGCGTTGGTGCCGTCGATGGCGAAGATTCCCTTCAAATGGGGGTACTTGGTGAGCCAGTTGTTGACGTTGGTGTTGGCGACGGCGGGCTGGGACTGCGAGTAGGCCTCCGACACGATCTGGATGCCGGGGTACTTCGCCGCGATCTCAGCCTTGAACCCGGCGAGCCGGGCTGTGTTGGTCGTGGTCGTCGCCGAGCTGGCGCCGACGACGACCTGGTAGGTCTGGCCGGACGTGTAGTGCATGGCCTTCGCCATCGCGTCGGCGGCCACGGCACCGCCCTGCTGGTTGTTGCCGGTGATGAACGAAAGGACCTTGGACAGGTCGTTCACGTGCGTGTCGACGTTGACCACCGGGATGCCCATCCCCAGGGCCTGGTTGACCGCCGACTGCAGCGCGCTCGGGTCGGTCGGGGAGATGATCAGGGCGCTCGGGCGACCAGCGAGCAGCTGATCGACGATCGGGATCTGAGTGGACGGCGAGTACACCGAGGGGTCACCCTGCCAGATGAGGGTGACGCCCAGGGCCTTCGCCTCGGCTTCGGCGCCGATGTTCATGGCGATGAAGAACGGGTCGGCCTCGGCCCCCATGTTGAACGCGATGGTGATTTTCTTCGAGCTTGAGCTGCCGGTGCTGGCCGAGGTGCCGGAGCTGCCGCACGCAGCCAGCAGGCCGACCGACGCGCACGCCAGCAAGGCGACACCACGACGAGCCGTCTTCGACCTCGTCAAAAGCTGATGGCCCATGGTGAAGTTCCCCTTCCAGCTGGAGCAGGAGCACCCTCCGACGGAACTCCTGGGATAACGTTGTCTCACCAGGCAACACAGTCCGGTCCCGTAGGTCAAGAGGCTGCGCCCATCTCGTGTCCAAAATGTGACATCGATGTTTCGGAGAGGCATGACAGGTAAGCCGTCCCCAGGCGGAGTGATCCGGACTGCCGGGGTCCTGAGTCCTGGCCAGCGAGAGCTATCCGGGCGTGATCAGGCCGTTCCCGGAGGCCGCGCGCGGTGTCACGGCACGGTGTCACGCCCGCCGCAGGCCTGACGGATCTCGGCCCACCGGGTGAAGGCCATTCGATATAACGTTGTCTAGACTGAGTTCTCAGCCGGTGCGTCCGGAGATTACGATGGGCGCAGCGCGACGTTGGCCCGGGCTAAGGAGAGATATCGATGTCAGGCCGTGACACCAGCAGCCTAGGGCGACCTGCCCGGCCGACGATGAAGGATGTGGCGGCCCTGGCCGGGGTAGCGATCAAGACCGTGTCCCGGGTGATGAACGGCGAGCCGACGGTCGCCCCGGACTATGCCGCCCGGGTCCAGGAGGCGGCGGACAAGCTCGGCTACCGTCCGAACCTGACCGCGAGCAGCCTGCGGCGCGGCGACAGGCGCACCGCCACGATCGGCCTGCTGCTCGAGGATGTGTCCAACCCTTTCTCGGCAGCCTTGCTGCGCGCCGTCGAGGATCAGGCCCGGGAGCGGCGGGTGCAGATCCTGATCGGCAGCCTGGACGAGGATCCCGTCCGCGAACGTGAGCTGGCGATCACGCTGATCGACCGCGGGGTCGACGGCCTGGTGATCGTTCCCGCGGCATCGGACCAGAGCTACCTGCTCGCCGAGCGAAAGCTCGGAACCGGCGTCGTCTTCCTCGATCGCGAGCCCAGATTCCTCGAGGCCGACGCCGTTGTCTCCGACAACCGCGGCGGCGCCATCACCGCGATCGGTCACCTGCTCTCGTTCGGTCATCGGCGGATCGCCTACCTGGGCGACAGTCTCACCATCGCCACTGCAGCGCAAAGATTCGACGGGTACCAGCAGGCGCTCGAGCGTGCCGGACTGCGGGCTGACCCGCTGATCGTTAAGCATGGCCTGCGCACCACCGATGCCGCGGCGCAGGCTGCCGGAGACATCCTCAGCCTGCCCGATCCGCCGACTGCGCTGTTCACCAGCCAGAACCTGGTGACGATCGGCACGGTCAAGGCGCTGCGGCAGATGGGCATGCAGGACACGGTCGCGCTCATCGGGTTTGATGACTTCCTGCTCGCCGATGTCCTCGTGCCGGGCATCACCGTCATCACCCAGGACGCAGCGGGGCTCGGCCGCCTGGCGACGCAACTCCTGTTCGCGCGCCTGGACGGGGATGACACGCCGCCCCGCACGCACATCGTCGCGACCGGCCTGGCCGTGCGCGGATCTGGCGAGATCAGGCCCGTTACGAGCACGGCCAGCAGCAGATGAGCGCCGAAGCTGCCGCGCGCGCGACGGTAACCGTCATCGGCGAGGCCCTCATCGACCTCGTCCCCGGCGACGAGCCCCGGTCCTTCACGGCATGCCCCGGGGGTAGCCCCTACAACGTCGCCATCGGCTTGGCCCGCCTCGGGCACAAGACGGCGCTGATGGCGCGTCTTGCCGGCAACGCGTTCGGCCGCCTCCTGCGCGAGCGCGCCGCGGCTGAAGGCATCCGCCTTGACGCCGCGCCGCACGCCAGCGAGCCGACCACCCTCGCGGTCGTCTCCCTCGACGCCGAGGCACGGGCCAGCTACGACTTCTACCTAGAGGGCACGGCGGACTGGCAGTGGACCGCCGAAGAGACCGGCCGGGTGCCCGAGACAACTGCCGTGCTGCACTTCGGATCGATCGCATCATGGACCCCGCCTGGTGACGAGCACATCCTTGGTCTCGCGAATCGAATGCGCGGCCGGGGTGACGTGCTGGTGAGCTACGACCCCAACATCCGGCCCCGGCTCCTGCAGGACCGCGACCACGGCCAGCGGATGGTCGAACGCAGTGTCCGGCTTGCCCATCTGGCCAAGGCCAGCGCGGAGGACGTCGCCTGGCTGTACCCCGATCGGACCATTGATGACGTCGCGCAGCACTGGCTCCAGCTGGGCGCGACTGTCGTCGTCATCACCGACGGGGCCAACGGCGCAGACGCTTTCACCGCGATTGGTCCGCCGATACACCGCCCGGCGCGCGAAGTGACCGTGGCCGACACCGTGGGCGCCGGCGACTCATTCACCGCCGGGCTGCTCGGATCACTTGTTCAGCAAGACCGGCACTCACCAACGCAACTGGCCCAGTGCCCGGCACCGCAACTATCCGCCGCACTGGACGATGCGGTCCTCGTGGCCGCGCTCACCTGCCAGCGGCCCGGCGCCGAGCCGCCGACCATCGCCGAACTCGAATCGGAACGTATTCGACGATCAGCGTAACTGATCTGGCCTGACGCGCCGGGCCTGAGCTTGGCGGGGAGAAACCAGCAGCAACCAATGCAGTCCCGCGAGTGCCACGATCGAAGACCATCGGAGTGGAGCCGCGATGCCCGGGCGGAACCGCCGCAAGCCACTAGCGAGGCATGCCCGGCCGGAGGCGATCGGCCGGCGCCGGTTCTGCCGGCCGCTGCCGCGCTCAGCCTGATCCCCGGCAGGGCCACGGCTACCGACTGGCTGATCCGGCCCGACTCGAGTGCACCAGCGGCGAGCAGTACCCGCCCAAGGTCACGCCGGACACCAGGCCGTCGTACGCCTCGGCCAGTCCGCTGCCCGAACCTGCTGACCGCTTTCCGGGAAGGTGGTCGTGCTCGACCCGGGTCACAACCCGCACAACCCGAACCATGTAGCCGAGATCGACAGGCTGGTGCCCGCAGGCGGTTTCATGAACACATCCGCCAGCGTCAACAGGAGCTGCCCACGTCTGCGCTGCGGTACACGCCTCACCGATCCCGCCCGCGGACCGGCGGGCGGGCCAGATAGCGCCCGGCGCCCTGAAATGCGGGTGGCCGGCCGGACATGTGCTGGTCATGCAACCGCTCGACTGCGAAAGGAACCCCGTGCCTTTTTCCTTGCTCGTTTCGTCCTCGGCCCGGCGCCTTCTTCGGCTCCGACGTCGTTCTCATGCTCGGACCCTGCGCCGTTTCCTGGCCGACCCCGTGGTAGCGGCGCGCTGGCCGTGCTTGGTCTGGGAGCGAGCGCGTTCGCCGTTTTGGCGGGTAATCCCGGGACAGGATCCTGGCGCACCGTGCCGGGGCCGGACGTGCCCGCTGCCGATAGCGCTAACCTGACCGCGGTGGCCATGGCTAGCCCGTCTGTGGGCTGGGCGTCCGGGTTCACGCTGGCGAATTCTCCGCAGAACGCGCCGTCCGAGCCGCTGCTCGCGGCGTGGAACGGCCACCACTGGCGTGCTGTCCCGGTGGGGATCGGGGCAGCCAAAGGCGGGCGGCTGGACGGCCTGGCTGTCCGCTCGGCCTCCGACGCCTGGGCGGTCGGGGCGGCGTTCAGCGCGGGCCAAGAGCAGCCGCTCGCCGTGCACTGGAACGGCCGCCGCTGGTCACTGGTGCCCGCAGCGGGCGTGCCGGGCTACCGGTTCGCGAGATTGCTGAGCGTCGCGGCGCGCTCTGCGAGCGACGCGTGGGCGGTCGGTGAGGAAGAGAACTCTCAGGCAGTGCTGCGGCCGCTGATCGAGCACTGGGACGGCCACCGCCGGCGCCTGACGCAGGCGCCAGACGCCGGGCCGCAGGTAGCGCTGGACGGCGTGGCTGTCACCGGCAGTCAGGCGCGGGCCGTCGGCACGCCGTTCCTCAACTCGCGCCGCCCGGTCGTGCTGCGCTGGACGGGCCATGCCTGGGTGGTGGCCGCGGCGCCCGAAGCAAGCGGCGACGTTGCGCTGGGCGGCGTGACGGCAGTGAACTCGCACGATGCCTGGGCAGTAGGGACCGTCACAGTCGCCGGCGGGCCCTACCGGGTCTACACCCTGCACTGGGATGGGCGCCGGTGGGCGGCAGTCGGGGTCGGCGACCGCGGCCCCGTCGGCGATGACCGCCAGTTCCAGTCGGTCGCGGCCATCGGCGGCGGCCGGCTGGCCGCCGTCGGAACCGACCAGGGGCCGGCCGGAGGGGGGACTTTGTATGGCGTGTGGAACGGCCGGGCCTGGTCGGTCAGCCTCGGGCCGCTCAGCCAGCACAGCACCGACCTGAACGCGGTGGCCTTTGACGGCCGGCACGCGATCTGGGCGGTCGGCTCGGTCGGCTTGTCACAGCTGACGTTCCGGCCGGTCGTGCAGGAAAACCAGTGACCGGCGATCGGCAGCGCCGGTTCGAGCAGGTGTACGCCGACAACCGCGGGCCGGTCCTCGGCTACGTGCTGCGCCGCACCCGCAGCCCCGACGATGCCGCGGACGTGCTCGCGGAGACATTCCTCACCGCCTGGCGGCGCCTCGACGATATCCCCGCCGACGCCCAGGCGCGGCTGTGGCTTTACGCCGTGGCGCGCCGGGTGCTGGCCAATCATCACCGCAGCGAGCGGCGCCGCACCGCGCTGGGCGCAAAGCTCCGCTCCAAGCTGGCCTCCGCCGGCTACGGCCATGAGCCGCATCCCGGCCTCGATGATGTCGCCGCCGCATTCCGCAATCTTGCCGACGGGGACCGCGAGATCCTCGCGCTGGCCGGCTGGGAAGGCCTGGATGCCGGGCAGATCGCCGTTGTCCTCGGCTGCTCCCGCAACGCCGCGCGCATCCGGCTGCACCGTGCCCGCCGCCGTCTGGCGCAGGCGCTGTACCACCACGGCACTGCCACACTCGACCTGCTTGGAGAGAACGCATGAACGACGACGTCCTCATCTCCCGCATCGCCCCGCTCTCCGACGCTGACGCCGCCGCCATGATCAGCGGCCAGGCCGCCCGTGAGCTGGCGGAGCAGATCATGCAGACCGACCCGGCCGGACGGCCGGGCCCGGCCCGGCACCGCCGGCATCCCCTCCGGATGGTCCCGGTCGCGGCGGCGATCACCGCCGCCGCGACGGTCGTCGCGGTGATGGTCGCGCTTGCCCGGCCCGTGCCGGCCGTCCGGCCGCCGCGCGGCAACTCCTGGCCGCCCGCGCATCTGGAGGCGGTCACCAGCCCGGCGGCACTTGCCGCGAACGCGACACTGGCCGCCGACCGCACCATCGACCCCCGCCCGACCCAGTGGATCTACCTCATGGTGATATCCACGATCTCCCACGCGCCACCAGGGGGGGCCATGGCGCAGATACCCGGGACCCGGCAGACCACCGGGACGTGGACCAGGGCCGACCGGCGGCAGACAGCCTTCCTCACCAACGGCAGGATCGTCATGATGAGCACCGACATCCTCGGATCACCGATCGGCTGGCCGCAGATCACCTACAGCTACCTGAACTCGCTGCCCACCGACCCCGACCGCCTGATGAACGTCATCAAGGACAACGTGCAGGCGATCCCCGGCGATGACCCAACCGGGCAGCGCGTCTTCAACGCGGTGGTCGCCCTGATCGAGAACAACCCGGCGCTTCCCGCCCGGCTGTCCGCGGCGCTGTACGGCGTGCTCGCCGAGCTCAACTCGGTGCACCTGGGCCACGCCACCGACCTCGCCGGGCAACAGGTGCTCAGCCTCTCGGAGGTCCAGCAGGGCTACCTGAAACAGGAAATCTTCATCAACCCGGCCACCTACGCCTACACCGGCCAGGAGACACTCGCCATCCGCGACCACACCAGCACTGGCCTAGATGGCACCCTGCACATCCACCAAGGCGAACTACTCGCCGACAACGCCATCGTGGCCTCAGCGATCGTGGACCACCCAGGTGAACGCTGATCGCGACCGCCACAAGACGGCGCTGGTGGCTAGGTTTTCGCCGATGAGTCTGCGGACCGACCTCGGTCTTATCGGTCAGTGCAAGTCCGGCGGCGACTCAGTGAAGGATGGCCCTGCCATGCCCGGCTCCAGCCTGGGGCTTACGCTGGTCAGCGCCCACCCGGGCAGGGGGCCAGGTGGCCAGGCTTGGCATTGCTGACCGCGCTGCGGCAGAGGAGTTGTTCAACTCCTGCTATCCCCGGCTGGCGGGCTGGGTCCGGCGGCTGGTCGAACCCGGGGCGGTGGCGCGCGAGATGGGCCAGTTCCTCACCTCCACCCGCGTGCGCGACTAGTCCCACAGCCGGGTGCTCACACTCGATTTGCATGGGAGGATGTACTGGTGCACTCTGGCGATAGCCTGATTTTTCGCCTTACTGCCCGGCAGAAGTGGACACAGCGGATAATTGCTGCGGTATCCGCGCCGACGGGCGCGGCTCTGGGGGGCCTGGGCATCGCGGCCGACAAGTACGTGATCGGCTACGTTCTGATGCTGGTGGCGGCCGGCGCGCTGCTCGCCGCGTGCATGGGCCTGAACAACGCGCGCGCGTTCACCGAGTGCACGCCGTCCAGCCTGCGCGCCCGGACTGTCCTGGGCAGGCAGCGAGAATGGGCGTGGCCGCAGGTCGCGAACATCTCGGTGAAGGCCGTAAGCGCTAGGGGCGGTACCTACAGCGCGGTGGTGGTCACGACCACCGCAGGGCGCCGGATAAGGCTTGCCGTGCCGACGTCCGGCATCTTGACGCCTGAGGAGTTCACTGCCAGCGCGAAGCAGATCCAGGACTACTGGCGGGCCGCAACCGTCGCGGCCGGGCAGCGGAGTGAACCGTGAGCGCGGGCGGCGGGCGGTCGCGGGGTCGCAGCGCAGGCCCTGCGATGGCCGTCACCGGCCGCCGATCCCTGGTGAGAAGGCTGCTGACCGGGGCCGTTATCACGGTCGCCGTCGTCTTTGCGGCAGGCGTCCTCGCGATCACGCTATTTGAAGGGATTCAGGCCTGGGCAGTGCATTTCGGATTGGGTCAGCGTGGTTCCTTCACCTCGGTCTCGCAGACCTGCTCACACACGGGCACCTGCATGTGGACCGGCACCTTCACCGGCGGTAACGGCAGCGTGAATTACGGCGTCACGTTCCAAGACGGCGGTCATCCCGGGACCGCGGGGGCCGTCGAGATCCCGGCCACCTACCTGTGGGGCTCGGCCTATCCGCAGGGCGGCGGTAGCGACTGGGCCGCCTATGCGATCGTCGACTTCCTCGAGATCCTTGCGGTGATCGGCGCCCTCCGATTCTGGCTCCGGCGGCGCACGCAACGGCGGGCGGCTGACGTGGCATACGCCATCGGGACCCATCCGTCAGGCTAAGACCCAGCCCGAGCAGCCCGCATCACGGCCTGCGCCGCCGCAGTGGAGGCCGCTGCACCCGCTCCCGCGCCGCAGGCTGCGAGCAGCAACTGGAGCAGCAACGCCACCGGACTATCGCACACGACGCCAGACCGAGCCGGCACCTCAACACCAGGGACCGCCGCTAGTATGCCGCGCCAGAAATTCTGGGGGTCACTTCTGCTAGTTGCAGGGCATGTCGCATCCGGGTCCTTCT
>Ga0207684_10006012_pt1 | contig 11106 bp, 11 predicted proteins | sample KBSK5501metaG_FD_184342 | JGI IMG/M metagenome (GOLD analysis project Ga0207684, IMG submission 184342) | Corn, switchgrass and miscanthus rhizosphere microbial communities from Kellogg Biological Station, Michigan, USA - KBS K5-50-1 metaG... | ecosystem: Host-associated > Plants > Roots >... | reverse complement strand
CGATCCTCCTGTGAGTAGATGATCTGCCCTTTGGGGATCGCGCGCATGAGGGTCGCATGCTCGATCATCGTGATCTGCTCCGGCGGCAGATCACGAAAGATCTCCATCGTCAGCAGGTAGTCGCGCTTGGTCGGCCCGCTGTCCTTAGGCTGCTGGCCAGCGACCTGCCGCGCGCGCTCCAGCAAGCCGCGCAAGCGGTTCTTGCTCATTCGAGCGCCTCCTCACGGGCATCTTGGCGCGGGCGCTCGAGCATCTTGAGCAGGTCCTCGCGATACGGATTGCCCAAGGAGATGATACGGCCATCGAGCACATAGGTCGGAGTCGCGATGATGCGCTGGGGCACCGGATCAGATGTCGCATCGACATTGATGACGCAGACCTCGACACCGGCCACCGAGCGCGCCAGCTCGGCCTGACGCAGCGCCTCCTGACAGTTGTCGCAGTGATCGCTGATATAGATCTCAAGGCGCATCGCGCTTCTCTTTCCATGAGGTAGGTACACACCACACGTGAAGGCGCTGGAGGGCTATTTGACGATCTGCACGCCGCGCCAAAATGCGATATAGCCGGCGATATCCTGCGCCTGCGCAGATGGCTGGGGGTAGTACCATGCGCCGTTCAGGTTCCGTTTCCCATCGACCTCGATCGTGTAGTAGCTCGCCATACCTTTCCAGTAGCAACGCGTGTGCGTATCGCTTTCACGCAAATAGTCGTGATTGACCGCTTCCGGCGGAAAGTAGTGGTTGCCTTCCACCATGATCGTGGCGTCACTCTCAGCGAGCACCGCTCCATTCCACATCGCTTTCACTGCGCTTCCTCAGCTTTCGTTTGTGCTCATCAAGAGATGTATCCGCTCACTGTGCGGAGCTTCGCTTCGAGCGCGGGGGCACGCTCAGCAGCCCGCGATTGAGCCGCAGCACGAACGCGGCGGCCCGCTCATCCTCCTCCACATTCACCTCGAGAAAGGGCATGTGGAATGAGGTGAATACACGCTTCGCCAGTCGGCAGTCGCCACACCAGCTTCCGATGTACATCAGGATCGGTGTCTGATTTGCCGCATCTCTCGTCGTCATGCTCTGCTTCCATGACGTATTGGCCGTACGAGCGGCGCCCATGGTGAGCCGCACGCCAAAACACCCTGTGAGCCTATGCGGTTGCTGGCACGTCGGAGGCGATGTCCTGTGGCCGCAGCGCGACCCACAGACCAAGCGTCAGGCCGAAGAGCAGGTGCTCGACAGTGAACGAGGGCAGTCCGATCTCGCCCACTATCCCGCCCTGGCCGACGAGCGGCAGTACAATGACGCTCATCACGACCTGCACAGCCAACCCGTAAACCAGGCCAACGACGATGGCTTGGACGCCGCGCAGGCGCGCCGCGCGAGCGATCAGCGCGAAGATGACGCCATACACCGCCGACCACATCATGTGGACGATCAGCCCCACGAGCGCCGGCCCAAGGCTGAAGTACACGCCTTGTTGCATGGAAGTCGCCTTCGCGCCTGTCCCCACGATCGGCGACGCGATGCCGTAGAGCGGGGTGAAGAACCCCTGGTGGAGAAAAGTGACGGAAGCCAGCATCGCGTACATCGCCATAACGGCGCCGGCGACCATGCCGGCGATCGCGCCCGCGATGACCGTATGGACAGTCACAATGTTTCGAGTGTTGCGCGCAATGGCGCTCATGATCGTCTCCCTCTCTGTTGCGAATCCGCCGCCGTCGGCGCTGCGCCGCGACTATGCCACAAACGTACCCGCAGGCGCATCAGTCGTTCTGTAGCGTGGGCCACATCTAATGCGGATGACGCACGTGACTGATCTAGCGGCAGCTATCGAGACTCCGCGTGGGGGTGTCTTGACACATCAGGGATGTTTGCGCTGGCGCAGACTGGTCGTGACCTGGCGCAACAGCGAGCATGTGTACTATCGCGGCGTCTGGCGCAGCGCGTCTCGTTATCTAGCCTCAGCCGAGATACGCGCAAAAGAGGGCATGGCGCGCTACTGCGTGACCCTTCCCCAGGAAGCGACGCGCTCTGAGCCGTTCTCAACCTGTCTGTACCGTGTCACTGCAGAACCGGGCATGGGAGCCACCCTTGGCTGGTGGCGACGCTTGGTTGAAGGAATGACGTGAGCTCCCCTGTCATTCCTCCGTCGCCCTCTGGCGCATCTGCTCCGTCATGCCCGGTCAGGGCTACTGCACACGCTGCGCTTCGGCGCCAAAGTAGAGCGACCAGAACGCGCCCGCCTTGCGCTCCAATTCCTCGGGCGTCCCAACCTCGGCGATGCGGCCATCCACGAGCACCACAATGGTATCGGCGCGCCGGATGGTGTCGTAGCGATGGGTGGTGAAGAGGATGATCTTCTCCTGCTCACGCGCCAGCGTGGACAACAAAGCGAAGATCTGCCGCTCGCCGAGCGGATCCAGGCTCGCGCTTGGCTCATCCAGCAGCAGGAGCGGCGCATCATGGGCGAGCAAACGCGCCAGCGCCAGCCGCTGCCACTGTCCGCCCGAGAGGTCCGCGACCCCGCCAAATCCGGCCCCGACAATGGTCTCAATATCATCGGGTAGGGCAGCGACCGCCTCCTCCAGGCCGGCGTCACGCACGGCAGCGGCGACCCGCGCGTCCTCGTCTGTTTTACCCTCGCCATCGAATTGCATGGTGACGTTGTGGCGGATGCTAAAGGGGAAGTGGCCCGGATCCTGAAAGAGCACGGCTTTCGCGCAGGTCTCCAGCGGGATCTGCTTGCCCGCCGCATCCTGAGCGTAGAGCGCGCCTGCGGTTGGCGCGATAAGGCCGGTGACGAGCTTCACCAGGGTGCTCTTGCCCGCGCCGTTCGTGCCCACGATAGCGGTCAATCCCGGCCGAAAGACACTTGAGACATCGTCTAATGCCCTCGCCTGCGTCTGCGGGTAGATATAGGAGACTCTATCAAGACGGATCGCGGCCAGACGCTCGCGCCTGAGCGCGGGCGCAGGAGGCGTCAGCGCCACGCCGTCGATGCGCTCGGTGTTCAAGAACTCGAAGAGCGTGTCAGCGTAGCGCAGCGACTCGAAGAGGGAGCGCAGCGAGTAGATAAAGGCATTGATCATGCCGGAGAGCAGCGGGATGCCCGGGATCAGGACGGCTAGACTCACGAGCGTGATCTGCCCCCGCGCAATCAGCGCGAAGGCCGCGACCATCGCCAGACCCAGGCCCGCCACCTGCACGAGCGCGGCGCTGCTGCGCAGCCCCAGAAAGCGCGCCGTCACCCCTTTGAGTTCCCGCAGATAGGCGTGCGCCAACTGTGAGTGCTCGCGCGCCAGCAGATCACTCTGGTAGATGCGCACATCGCGCTGCCAGGTGGCGTCCACCTGCATGTTGGTCAACGCCTCCAGACGCAACTGCAATGGGGCGCTGTGCTCCTGCAACTCGTACATCGCGTTGCTGAAGCGGCGCTCGATGAAGGCGGCGGGGATGGCGATGACCAAGAGGATGAGCACGAGCAGCGGCGCGACGGTGAAGAGCGTCAGCGCCACCGCGACCGCGCCCACCAGGATGGGCGCTGTTGAAAGCAGTGAATCCACCAGCGTAATGGAGCGCATCGACGCCTCACGGATGACGAGGCCGTAGCGCGCCTGGAAGGCGTTGTTCTCAAAGAGGGAGTAGGGGACAGCGGGCAGCTTGGCCATGATGCGCTTGGAGATCGCGACCCACGCTTCTTGGCGCAAGATGGTCGAGGAGGCGTCGCGCACGATGATGCCCAGGCGCTGCACGAGCAGGATGGCGAGCATCGCCGCGCCGATGAGTTCGACGCTACTCGTGATGCGCACACTGCCATTGTCGCCCGCGATCTCGGTGAGCAGGCGTTGGAGGAGCAAGAGGAAGGCGGGATAGAACAGCGGCTCCGTCAAGGAGGCGAGCGAGCTGATGATGAAGGCGCGCGGGTCCGTGGCGTAGAGCAGCCGGGCCGTGGCCAGCGCGAGGGCGAAGCGCTTGGGCCGGCGTGTGGTCGTGTCTTGTGCGGTGGAGAGTGAGGTCATTTTCGCATTCCCTTGTGACGAGTCTTCTCCCGTTGGCGGGGCAAGCCTCCTGGGGACGCCTGGCGCCCGCTGTCGCGACGAGACTTGCATATCCCCACAGACAATGGTATAGGTATGATATATCAGCATAACTTGATGTGAGTGAGGGAAATCTGCATGATACGGCATGAGGATCTGTCGGAGACGAACGAGCCACTCCGGCATCACACAGCGCCCGACGGCGCCGAGGCGGCTGACCTGGCGGCGCGCTTCTTCCGGGTGCTTGGCGACCCCACACGCCTGCGTCTCCTCTCCCTGCTGCTCGACGCTCCCATAGGTGAATGCAGCGTCGGGGAGCTGGTGACGGCGCTCGACGCGCCGCAAAGTCGCGTCTCGACCCATCTGAGCTGCCTGCGCTGGTGTGGGCTTGTGCAGGCGCGCCGTGAGGGCAAGCAAGTCTACTATCGCGTCGCCGACTCCCGCGTCCGTGACCTGCTCGCCCTTGGGGACGCCATGCTGCGCGAACACGCCGCTGGCATCGCCAGTTGTGATGTGCTCAGGTAACCCCGCCAGGAGGCGTCGCTCCACCTGACGCCTCCAACATCCCTGAACGGCAAAGGAACCGCCGATCCCTCGTAGCGCATTCACATCAAGTTATCTGGATATATGAGCAGGTTGACCAGAACGTGGAGCACAGGAGTGATGCGATGACCGGGGATCGACAGGCGCCAGCGCCGGATACCAGCAGGCAAACACTGGGTAGCGACGGGGAAGGGCCAACGCTGGGCTGGCAGACACAGGAGGCTGCTTCAGACGCTGAGGACCTCGTGACGATCTGTCGCTCGGCGCGCCTTGCCCCGGCAGCGTATCGGTTCTATCGCGCCATCCTTCTCTCTTTCGTCGCGCACAGCCGCGCGCCTGACCCGGATGAGGTGGCGGAACTGGCCCACGCGGTCGACGTCCCACTCGCATCGACCCTTGCGCGCATGGCGGCGCAGGATCTGCTGCAGCGCGATCCTGCGACTGGACGCATTCGCGCTGCGTATCCCTTCTCTGGTGTCCCGACGCCCCATTGGGTGGCTTTGTTCGCCGACCACAGCGGCGAGCAGACCGCCCAGATCGAGGCGCAGCTATTCGCCATGTGCGCTCTGGACGCGCTCGGCGTCCCGCTGATGCTGCGCCGCGCGGCGTACATCTCTTCTAAGGATGCGCGCACCGGCGAGGCGGTCACTGTTCTGATCCGTCCACCAGCTGGTGCGCTTGATGCGCCGGAGCCGCCTGCCACGACCCCGATTACGATTCCAGCGGCGGACTGGCGCGTGCGCTGGGACCCAGTGAGTGTGGTCGTCTCCGCCCGCCCAGCCGAACATGAGGCTGAGCATGAGGCTGGACTCTGCTTGGCTGAGGGGACGTGCTGCCCGATCACCAACTTCTTCGCAACGCGGTCCACTGCGCAGGCATGGCTGTCGCAACAACCATCCGTCGCGCTGGACGGACTCGTGCTCGATCAGCAGGAGGCGCTCTACCGCGCGCACGCGCTCTTCGCCGGTGTGCTCGATCGCCTGGCGGACGAACGAAACGCTCTGTAGTTGGACGCGAGATTGGCGGTGACGTGATGCGCGAGCGGTATGACCTCTTGATCCTCGGCAGCGGCGCGACGGCGTTCGCCGCGGCCGCGCGGGCGCGCGAACTGGGCAAAACCGCCATGATGACCGAGGCGCGCACGTTGGGCGGGACCTGTGTCAATCGTGGCTGCCTACCATCCAAGAACCTCATCGAGGCGGCGCGGCGAGTCTACGAGGCGGCCAATCCCCGCTATCCTGGCCTCGCGCCAGCGCAGCTGGCGGTGGACTTCCCGGCGCTGATTGCGCAGAAGGATGCGCTCATCCACGACTACCGTGACCAGCATTACACGAGCCTGCTAAGGAACGGGGAGGATGAGGCCGACGTCGCGGTCGCCTACGGGCATGCTATCCTGGTGGATCCTCATACTGCCGAGGTCACGGCTCCAGATGGTCGTGTGCGCCGCCTTAGCGGCGACCAAGTGCTGATCGCCACTGGATCGTCTCCGCTCATGCCCCAGATTCCCGGTCTGGCGCAGACGCCGTATCTCACGAGCGATCTGTTGACCAGCGACGAGGCGCAGGAGCTGACTGAGCTGCCAGCCTCGCTGCTCATCCTGGGCGGTGGCTATATTGCGCTCGAGCTAGGGCAGCAGTTCGCCCGGTTCGGGACCGCCGTAACCATCCTCGAACGCTCAGGGCGTCTCCTCAACGACTACGAGCCAGAGATCAGCTTGGCCCTTGCCGACCTCCTGCGCGGAGAGGGCGTCCAGGTCGTCACCCGTGCTCAGGCGCAGCGGGTGACTGGTGACGCCACTAGTGTGCATGTTCAAGCGCGAGTGGGCGCACAGCCGCAGGAATTCCACACTGCCAGGCTGCTAGTGGCGACTGGGCGTCGCCCCAATACGAGCGACCTCGGCCTGGAGCAGGTGGGAGTGCGCCTGACCCAAGAGGGAGCGGTGCGTGTGGACGAGTATTTGCGCACGAATATCCCGCACATCTGGGCGGTGGGCGATGTGATCGGGCGTGAGACGGAGAGCCAGATGGCCACTCCAGTGGGAGCGCATGACGGGGGTATCGCCGCTGAGAATGCCCTCGCCGAGGCCAATCGCATGGTGGATCATACGGTGATCCCGCGCGCCATCTTCACCGATCCGCCGGTGGCGGTGGTCGGGCTGACGGACCGCGAGGCGAACGAGCGGGGCATCGAGTGCCAATGCAGCACAATTCCCATGAGCGTGGTCCCCCGCGCTGGGGCCATCCACGACACGCGCGGCGTCATCAAGATGGTGCTGGAGCGCCCCACCAAACGCGTGCTCGGTGTATCGATGCTGGGCATGAACGCGAGCGAGGTGATCCACGAGGCGGCGATGGCGCTGCGCTTCGGGGCGACGGCCGACGACTTCATCGAGTTGATCCATGTCTATCCGACGATGGCCGAGGCGCTCAAACTCGCCGCGCTCTCCTTCACCAAAGACGTGAGCAAGCTGAGCTGTTGCGCGAGCTAGATCAGGAATCCATAGTGAGGTCACTGATGCCTAACACACAGATTGAGATCCTGGCGCAGGCGGTTGTCGCGCGGCAGGAGCGCTACCACCGCTGCACACCGCTGTTCGATCAGCTAGTCCAGCTCTTGGCCCAGGGACGGGCTGTCGCCCCAGACCGCCTCGCCTCAGCGCTGCAGCGCCCGCTGGACGAGGTACTCGCGATCTTACGCGAGCATCCAGAGCTGGAATACGACGCGCACAGCGACATCGTCGGCTCAGGACTCACCCTGAATCCAACGCCGCACCGCGTCCGAGTGGAGGAGCGAACGCTCTTCACCTGGTGCGCCATGGATACCCTCACCTACCCGGTCAGTCTCGCGCTCACTGCGCAGGTCACCTCGCGCTGTCCAACGACGGAGCGCGCTATCCGCGTCACAGTGACCCCCAACCAGATTCTCGACCTCGATCCTCCAACAACGGTGGTCTCGTTGAACATGCCCGAAGCGGCCGCCTGTTGTGGGAACGTGCGTGAGGATGTCTGCCAGCACGGCCACTTCTTCGCCTCGCGTGAGGCGGCCACGCCGTGGCAGGCGACGCACCCACACGCGGTGATCCTCTCCGTCGAGGAGGCGTATCAGGTGGGGAAGCTGGTCGAGGGCTATTCCACACGGCGCGCCCCCTGAGCGGACCGTGTCCAGTCGGACACAGCGCACAGAGATGTCGGAACCAGTCAGAAAGGGGTTCGTATGCAACCACGACAACGCACAGGCACTGGATGGTTTTTCACAGTGACCGGATTTCTGGCTTGCCCGTGCCACCTCATCGTGACCTTACCTGAGGCGGCGGCGCTCCTCGGCGGAACGGCGCTCGGCGGCGCTCCTCGGCGGAACGGCGCTCGGCGGCTGGATCGCGACCCACCAAGGCGCTATCGCGCTGGGGATGACGCTGCTGCTGACGCGTGCGCCAGTCGACAGGCAGGCGACACGGAGCGCGCGGATAGCGGGTAGCAAGCGGGGCGCCAGCATGAGCGCATCACATGCCAGGATGCGTTGCCATACACGCAAGAAGTCTCGACTGAGAGCAGGCTGACTGCGCCAATGGTTCAGGGTACGGAGTTCAGGCGCGCGTATGAAGCGAAGGATGAAGAGGAGCAGCAACCATGAATGCCACGGTTGATCTCATCGTGCTCGGCACTGGCTCAGCCGCCCAGAGCGTCGCCTATCCGTGCCGAGAGGCGGGCTGGAGCGTCGCGGTCGTAGATTGCCGCCTCTATGGAGGCACATGCCAACTGCGCGGCTGCGACCCGAAGAGGGTGCTGGTCGGCGTGGCCGACGCGCTCGCGTCGTGCCGGCGACTGGACGGGAAGGGCATCGTTGCGTCCGACCTGCGCATCGCCTGGCCCGACCTCCAGCGTTTCAAGCGCACGTTCACCGATCCCAGGCCGGCAGAGAACGAGGCGAGCTTCGCCGCGGCTGGCATCCAGCGGTATCACGGGACCGCCCATTTCACCGGACCGACGAGCGTACGCGTCGAGGGGGCGGAGAACGACGAGTTGACCGCGCGCCACGTCGTCATTGCGACCGGAGCAGAGCCACGCCAGCTCGGCATCCCCGGCGAGGAGCTGCTGACCACCAGCGAGCAGTTCCTGAACCTGGCGGCGCTGCCTCAGCGCATCGTCTTCGTCGGTGGTGGCTACATCGCCTTCGAGTTCGCCTCTCTCGCTGCCCGCGCCGGTGCAGCGGTCCACATCGTCCATCGCGGCGCGCATCCGCTCCAGGGGTTCGATCCCGACCTCGTCGGACAACTTGTCGAGGCCCTACGCGAGGTGGGCGTCGACGTGCGGCTGGACACGACGGTGGAAGGCATCGAGCGACGTCATGGAGCCCTCGTCGTGCAGGCGCACTCGGGGACGCACACCAGCGAACTCAGCGCCGATCTGGTCGTGCACGGGGCCGGTCGTGTGCCGGAGATCGGGGATCTCCTGCTGGACGTGGCGGGTGTGGCCTTCGATGCGCATCGTGGCGTCCGCGTGAACGAGTATTTGCAGAGCGCCACGAATCCCACAGTCTACGCCGCAGGCGACGCTGCGGATAGCAGCCCGCTGCATCTCACCCCGATCGCCGACCTGGAGGGCGGTATCGTCGCCCACAACCTGGTACGCGGCAACAGCCAAGCGCCTAACTACACCGGCATCCCCACTGTCGTCTACACCGTCCCCCCACTTGCCCGCGTGGGACTGCTCGAGAGCGAGGCGCGCGAGCAGGGCCTGCGCTTCCAGGCGCGGTATGAGGACACGAGCGCGTGGTACTCCTCGCGCCGGGTCGGGCTGACCCACACCGGCTTCAAGGCGCTAGTTGAAGAGGGGACAGGACGCATCCTGGGCGCGCACGTGCTGGGGCACAACGCCGACGAGGTGATCAACCTCTTCGGGCTGGCGATGCGCGCCGGGCTGCCAGCCAGCATACTCCAGGAGATGCCCTCTGCCTACCCAACCAGTAGCTCCGATGTGTCCTACATGATTTAGGCCTCACGTGGAGACGTGGTTTGGGTCTGACATGGAGACAGGCGCGCAGCTCACCTCGTGGACATGAGCGGTAAGTTGGCCACCGGGCAGACTCGGCGCGCGTAGTAAGACGTGCCGGAGGGCGAAGAGATGTTACGGACAAACGCAATGACCATTGGGCAACTCTCCCGGCGCACCGGCGTGCCCATCAAAATCCTACGCGAATACGAGGGCCTCGGCTTCGTCTACACGCTGGGCCGCAGCGCGAGCAACTACCGTCTGTTTGGCGAAGAAGCGCTGTGGTGTGTGCAGGTGGTTCAGAGCCTCCGCTCCCTCGGGCTGACGCTCAAAGAAATTCAGACGCTTACGGCGCGCTATACAGAGCGTCCCGGCGAGCCAATCGGGCCCCTCCTCAACGAGCACCTGGCGCGGGCCCTTGCTCGTGTCGAGGCGCGCATCGCCTCCCTTGAGACGTTCCGTCAGCGTGTGCTGAACTTCCAGACGGCTGGCGCGAGCGCACCAGGCCGCCTCCCGCCCCAGCCTTCAGCATCCCCATTGGCGCGCCTGTTTGCGCTGGACCCGCGCCGGAGCGCCGCGCACACCGCCTCAGGATGACCGTTGTCGATCCTCCTAGCGATGCCTCTTGACTCTCCCTGCGGGGTGAGAGTGTAGGCTCTTCTCAGTCACCCCCACGACCGCCGTGGGGGAGACAACGAAGAACCAGGAGGTTCTAGGATGCAGCATCTCTTCGACGCGGACCTGGAGTATGTCAACGATCAGGCAGCCGCGGCGCCCTCGGAGGACCGCGAGGGTGAGTACATCGGCAGCGGGATCGGGCGCATCACAGGCGAGAGGATCAGCGGCACGATTCGCTGGTCCCTGTTCGCCGCCGACTGCGCCTATCTGCTCGTACGCGCAGGCGTCGAGCCCGGCCCGGGCGAGGACCTCTGCCGGGTCTACCCAGGCGGCGTGATCGAGACCGACGACGGCGCCCGGATCGCGTTCGATGCCAGGGGCTATGGCCTGCGGGGGGCTGACCGGAGCCGGCCGCACCTGTGGCGTCTCACCGCCGCCCTGCACTTCGCGACCCCGGACGCGCGCTACCACTGGCTGAACACCACCCTCGGGCTGTGGGAGGGTACCTTCGATGAGCGGGCCGGTCGTGCTCGGTATCAGGCCTACGGCTCCCTCGGACCCGCTGCGGGCGAAGTCGCCGCTGCAAGTTGAGATGACGGTGACGACCCACAGGAGGACATACGATGCGCGACACACGCATAGTTGACATGGCAGGGAAGCTTCAGGAGCGCCTGCTGGAGTATGGGGCGGACCACGTGCGGCTCCTCGTGCGGGTCATGCGCGAGCTGGCCCATGGGCGCCCTCTCAGCACGGAACAGGTGGATGACTTTATCGCCGATCTCGGGATCGCTCCAGACGCGGCCCACCATTTCTTGCGGGAGCTGACCGAACGCGATGCGGACGACCACATCGTCGGCGCGATGGGGCTCTCGCTGGGCGATCATCCCCATCGGGTGACGGTGGGGGGAGTGTCGCTCTCAG
>Ga0207684_10006010_pt1 | contig 11109 bp, 7 predicted proteins | sample KBSK5501metaG_FD_184342 | JGI IMG/M metagenome (GOLD analysis project Ga0207684, IMG submission 184342) | Corn, switchgrass and miscanthus rhizosphere microbial communities from Kellogg Biological Station, Michigan, USA - KBS K5-50-1 metaG... | ecosystem: Host-associated > Plants > Roots >... | reverse complement strand
ACCCGGTGGCTAACAGGAGCGCGAGAACGCCGACTGCGTAGCCGCCGAAGCGCAACAGGTTGGAGATGGGACCCGGGCGCTGGGCGCGCACCGTGGCCGCAGCGAGCAGGAGAGAAAACGCGATGACGAGCAGGACGCCGCCGCCGACGAGCTTGCCCATGGACGCTCCGAGAGGGGAGACGGCGAGAAGATACGTCGACCGGACACCGAGCGCTTACTGGAAGAGGTTCGGACCTCCCCCTCCGCCGCCGGTCTTGCCGTACCCCGGCCCCTTCGGCTCTGCGCGCGCGCGCACGTAGCCGAGCTCCTCGTTGCGCGAGATCCGCTTCTCGGCCACCAACCCCTCGAGCACCAGCTCGCATGCCGCGACCATCGTGCCCGGGTCCTTCTTGGCCGCGAGGCCCACCTGGTCCACCAGGTCGAGCAGGCCCGGGACGACGCTGAAGCCCTTGAGGCAGGTCTCGGAGCGCTCGTCCATGGAGATCTTGAGCGCCCCACCTTCGTCGAACCAGTGGACGATGTCGTCCACGTTGGCGCCGCCCACGCGGGACTCGAACGTCTTGCCGGCGGCGCGTCGGATCAGGTCCTTGGCGATCGATTCGGGGCCCTGCAGCTCGCCCTCGTACTCGAGCTCGAGCTTGCCCGTGATGGCCGGCAGCGCGGCGTAGATGTCCGAGATGCGGGGAACCACCGTCTTTTCCTTGGTGGTCACGGTGCGTCGCTCCGCGTTCGACACCACGTTCTCGAGCACGCTGATCGGGAGCCGCTGCGACACACCCGAGCGGCGGTCCACCCGCTTGTCCTCGCGAGCCTCGAAAGCGACCCGCTCGATCAGCTCGGCCACAAAGTCGGGCAGCTTGAGCGGTCGCCCGCTGCGCTCGAGCCACGCTTCCTGGCGCGTGATCGCGGTGCCCAGCTCGACCGTGTACGGGTAATGGGTGACGATCTCCGAGCCGATGCGGTCCTTGAGCGGCGTGATGATCTTGCCGCGGGCGGTATAGTCCTCGGGGTTGGCCGTGAACACGAGCGCCACGTCCAGATTCAGGCGAACCGGATAGCCTTTGACCTGGACGTCCCCCTCCTGCATGATGTTGAACAGGCCCACCTGGATCTTGCCGGCGAGATCGGGGAGCTCGTTGATCGCAAAGATCCCGCGGTTCGCCCGGGGCAGGAGTCCGAAGTGCATGGTGAGCTCGTCGGACAAGAGGTGGCCGCCGCGCGCGGCCTTGATGGGGTCCACGTCGCCGATGATGTCGGCGATGGTGACGTCGGGCGTCGCGAGCTTCTCCACGAAGCGGGACTCGCGCGGCAGCCAGGCGATGGGCGTGTCGGCGCCCTGTTCGGTCACGCGCTCGCGCCCGTACTTCGAGATCGGCGCGAACGGGTTGTCGTTCACCTCGCTCCCCGCGAGAATCGGTATTTCTTCGTCGAGCAGCGTGACGAGCTGGCGCAGGATGCGGCTCTTCGCCTGTCCCCGCAGGCCCAGCAGGATGAAATTGTGGCGGGACAGAACGGCGTTTACGAGCTGCGGGATGACGGAGTCCTCGTAGCCGACGATCCCCGGGAACAACGGCGAGCCGTTCTCGAGCAGACAAATCAGATTCTCGCGTAGCTCATCTTTGACGGTGCGCTGAATCCGGGCGGGACTGGCCCACTCGGTTTGTTTCAGTTCGCCCAGCGTGGTCGGCTTGGTCATAGGGCGATAGTTAATCGGCCCCCTCCCGCGGTGTAAAGAGACGCAGCGCCGCGACGCCCCACGCGGGAAGGTCGATCGTGGCGCGACCGTCCGGCGCGACAGGGACCCGGTCGCCGTTCATTTCGACGAAGTTCGTGCGACGGGCGGCGCGAAAGCCGTAGGCCCCCGGCCAGACGGCCACGGCGCGGGCCACTCCCGTCAGGTCGACGAGCTTCACCACCGCGCCCGTGCGATCGTCGGCCGGCTTCACGCCCACGACCGCGACGCCTGGATCCGCGATGAACAGCCCTGAGTCCTTGCGGGGGAGTGCGCCCGAGCCGACACTCGCATACGGGGTGCTCACGTACAGCGGGTCGCACGCGGCCCAGCCGCGCCGCACGGCCTCGGCGCGCTCGCCACCCCGCGGCAGCGCCGAGAGGCGGTAGCGGAACGAGAGCTCTCCCCCCTGGCTGGGCGCGAAGTTCGTGGGCCAGTAGTTGTGGAGGACATACGCGAACAGCGTGCCGTCGGGCTCTATCTTCCGGCGCCACTGCCCCCGGAAGATGTCGTTCAGCGTGAACAGCGGCGTGTCGGGTCCGCTCCAGAGCATTCCGCCCGCCGCGTCGTGCAGCCACACCCAGTGCGCGTGGCAGTACCAGTCCCGGCAGCTGCCGGGTTGCTGGTCGCGCTCCACCGTCATCCGCCCGAGCGGTACCTCGACCTCGACCGTGGGCTTGGTGAGCGCGAACGGGAACGCGACGTACAGCGCTTCCTTGTCGAGCGTGGCGGGCTTGGTGATCCGGTTCGCGATGTCCATCCACGGCAGCTCGTCGTACAGCGTCACCACGGTCGCGACGCTGGTGCAGCCCTCGAGCTTGCGTTCGACCACGAGCCGGGCGCCGATTCCCGGCAGCCGCTCGCGGCGCGCCGACACGAGCTCCGCCTGGCTCGCCGTGAGGTCGGGAGCGGTGCGCAGCTCGTCGCGTGCGGCACCCGTCCAGAGGGCGCTGTGCCCGCCACCCCGCACGTACACGAGCTGGTTCAGCCCCGACCATTGGGCGGGCCGGACGCGCTCCGCGCCGTCGCCGGTCGTCAGCGAGCGGATCGCGCCACTCGCGGGATCGAGCACCACGTGGAAGCCACCGGCTTGCGCCTCGAGCGTGGTCCCCTCGTCCCGGGGCGGGTTTGCGGCTCGCTCACCTTCGCTGAGCGCCAGGTAGCCCAGGGCGGGCACGTCTCGCGCCACCACCAGCGCGGAGCCGTCGGGGAGATCCACCGCCGGCCACTCCCGACCCTCGTGGACGAGCCGCCGCGCCGCGCCGTTCGGCACGTGCGCCACGTCGCTCCGCGCCCAGCTCGAAGCGTTGAATACGACGCGGCCCGCGCCCCCGCTCCCGCCAGTGCTGAGGCCTATCCGCAGCAGCGCGGCCGCGACCTGGGCGTCGGCCGCGGCTGCCGCACCGTCCAGGAACCGCCGCTTGTACTGCCACTGGGCGAGGGTGTCTGCGCCGCTGGGGTCCGATCCGTTGGCGGGCGATCCCCAGGTGTGCTCGCCGAACAAGAGCAGATCGCGCCACATCCGCCGGCGCGCCGCGGCCCGTTGCTCGATGCGTTCGGTCGCGCCGCCGCCCGGCGGCTCGGTCTTCTCGTCCCACAGCGCGAGCAGCTCCGCGGCCCGGGCCACGAGCTGCGCTGCGCGGTAGCGCCCGAGCTCGGCCGCGGTGGACGCTGCACCGTCCTCGCGATAGCAGCCGGTGTCGCCGCGCCGAACCGGAAGCTTCGTGCCCCAGCGCCGCTCCACCTCGCGGAAGAAGTCCTCCGGTCGCGCCGCCACGAGACGGGGATAGGCAAAGCGACGGGAAAACTCTTCGACGTTCGCAACCACGCGCTCGTCCAGGAGGGCGTTGTCGCCCGTAGCGCCGCAGAGCAGCGCCACATCGTAGGGATAGGCGGGGGACAGGAACACCGGATGGGTGAGCAGCCAGTCGGAGAGGCGTCGGCCCATCTCGGCCGGATCCACGTCGAATCCGAAGCGCGGGCCGTCGGCGTATTGCCCGGCCCGCCAGTGCAGCACGCGGCTCCCGTCCGGTCCCTCCCACCAGTACAGCTGCGGGTAGGTCGTCCAACCGCCCCCCGCGAGCTGGGCGCGTGCCGCGTCGGCGGGAGAGAGCAGTGGCGCCGCGCGCTCCGGGTTGACGCCGCTCGCGAGATAGCGCACACCGCTCGCGGCGAGCAGGGTGGGGAGGGTGAATGGGTGTCCCGGCACGTCGGCCAGCTGCGCCGCCTGGTAGCCCAGTCCATGCTCGCGCGCGAACAGACCGGTCGGCCAGAGGACGCGCGCGAACGTCTCGTGGTCGAGGATTCCCGTCAGCGCCTGTGCGAACACCGCGGAAACACCGAGCTTGCCGTCGCGGATCGCCCGTGCGAGCGCCTCACCTGCGGCGGCGGGCCGGTTCTCGACGTACGAGATCAGCTGCAGCCCGCACTCCGCCGTCCAGCGGAAGTCGGGATGCGCCGGCAGCCGGGCCAGCGCTGCATCCAGGTTCCGGCGGTGTACTTCGAGACTCTCCTCGTGCCGCTCGGTGAGGCCGACGTCGGTGTGGCTCGAGGCGATCCAATACAGCGTCCAGCGCCGCGGCGGCGCGAGCCGGACGCGTCGACTCCCGACGCGCTGCTTCCCCACCTCGACGTCGATCTGGAACTCGGCCCCGACCGGCCGCGACAGGGGTACCCAGAGCTCGCCCGCGAGGCTCGCACCGGTCGGCAGCAGTCCCGCGGTCCCCACGAGCGTACCGCGGCGGTCGGTCACGCGGGCGCGCGCCGCGGGGGCGTCGAGGCCCATCACGGCGACCCGCACCAGGTTGTTGCGGCCGTCGGGTTGCTGGTACAGCGCCGTCGGCGTGGCATCGATGACGATCGGAGGCGCGGCGCGCAGGAGGCGGGGGCGGCCGACCAGCGGCAGGCCACCGAGCCAGGCGACGAAGCTGCGGCGGTCGCTCATGTCGGGCTGATACACCCGGAGCCGCTCCTCGGCCTTGACTCCCGGGGGCCCGCCGCTAGGTTTTTCCCGGCCGAACCCCGCACCGCTACTATTTTCTCTAGAGGAGCCCGCATGAAGCGTCTCGCAGTTGTCCTCGCCCTGGTGGCGATGAGCGCGTGTCAAAAGGCCGAGCAGCAGCAGACGCAGACTCCGGCCGACACGTCCAAGATGATGATGTCCGATACGTCAAAGATGATGATGGTCGACACCTCGATGCACGTGATGAAGGCCGACACGTCGAAGAGGATGATCGCCCCGAACAAGCCCGCGCCTAAGAAGAAGAAGCCGTAAGCGCGATCTGCGCAGCGCTGTGACGATGCCCGGGACTAGTGCCCGGGCTTTTCGTTTTCGAGAAACCAGGCGACCGTGCGCCCAATCGCCTCTCGGGCCTGAGTCGGCGGCCGCCAACCGAGCTCGGCGCGGATGCGCTCGTCGGTGTACGGGTTGTCGCCCGAGGCGAAGGACAGCGCGGCGCGCGCCAGCCGACGGGCGGTGAACAGGCCGATCACCAGGCCGGCGAGCGGTCTGGGAATCGCAATCGACCAGGTGCGCCGGCCAAGGGCCGCCGCGAACGCGGCGAAGAACTCGCGCTGCGACAGCGCGGGCGGCCCGTCGCTGGTCACGTTGTACGCGCGGAAGCCCTGGAGCGGTGCGTCGAGCGCGGCGACGACGGCGGACGCCACGTTGCCGGCGTACACGCACGACAGTCGGTTCGTGCCGGGGCCGATCCGGGGCACGAACCGGAGCCGGGCCGCGCGGATCACGCGAGGCGTGAACAAACGGTCCCGCTCGCCGTAGATGACCGTCGGGCGCAGCGCCGCGACTTCGAGGTCGTTGTGCGTCGCCGCTTCGCGCACCACGTCCTCGGCCATTCGCTTGCTGCGCGCGTAGAAGTCGGGTGCCGCGATCGGCTGGAAGGGGAAGTCCTCATCCCGCCGCTCGGGGGTCCCGGGATAGGCCGCGGAGCCGGCGTACACCGCCACCGACGAAATGTGGATCAGCCGAGCGCCCGTCGTCCGGGCGGCGTCCACCGCGAGTCGGGTCCCGTCGACGTTGGCCGCGACGTACTGATCCCACGAAGCCCGGCGCTGCACGATCGCGGCGGCGTGCACGATGGCGCGGACGCCGCGCGCCGCAACCTGCCACGCCGCCGGGTCGGTCACGTCGCCGGCCACCGCCTCCGCCCCGAGACGCAGCACGGCGGCGCGACTCGCCGGCCGTACCAGCGCGCGCACCGGCTCGCCGCGCGCGGCGAGGGCCTCGACCACGTGACTGCCGACGAGGCCGCTCGCACCCGTGACGAGCACGCTCATGCGGGCCCCGCGATGGGGAAGGCGAAGGGGAGGTCGACCACGCGCGCATCACGGCCGGCGGCGCGCACCACAGAGCCGGGCTCCACCTCCCGCCGGAGCAGCGCCAGACCGATCCAGCGCCCCGCGCCGGCGACGCCGGTCTCGGGCACGAACGCCAGGCTCGTCACCCGGCCAACGTCGCGATCGACGTACGTGACCACGCTCCAGCCATCGGCGGGGGCGGCCGGCGGCTCGGGGTCGAACAACAGGCCGCGGATCTGGCGGTTCACGTGGCCTCGGAAATGCAGCCGGGCGACCGTCTCCTGGCCGGTGTAGCAGCCCTTCGTATACGACACGCCTCCGATCTGGTCGAGGCGGGCTTCCTGGGGGATGGTTCGCTCGTCCACCTCGGCGCCGAGGCGCGGCCAGCCCGCGAGGATGCGGCTCAGCTCCAGTGTCGCGGGGCCCGCCGCGACCGCGCCGGCGGCCTCCAAGCGGGCGACGAGCAGGGCGGCCGCGGCCGCCGGGACTGTTACCTGGAGGACGAACGGCGCCCCTTCGGTGGCGCGCGCGGTCTCCACGCCGTCGGGTCGCACGAGTACGCGGCCGGCGGCGGGCGGCGCCTCGAGGCCCGCCGCGACGGCGACCGCGAGCGCGCCCGGACCGGCCAGACGATAGACCGTCACGTCGGAGGTGCGGTCGCTCAGGCGGGCGAGGCGCGGCGGCACCGAGCGCGTGAGAATCGCCAGGGCGCGCTCGCGCCCCCCGCCGTCCGCCGGGACGGTGTAGCTCACCGTGGCGCCCAGGCGGGCTGCCCAGCCGTCCACCACGATCATCCCTTTGGGGGTGAGCAGCGCGCCGTACACGAACGAGCCGTCACCGGGAAGCTCGACGTCGTTCGTCAGCAGTCCCTGGAAGGACGTGACGGCCCCGGGGCCCGTGAGCGCCACCACTCCGGCCTCGACGCGTGAGACCAACGCGCCGGTATACAGCGCGGTGACGAGCGCCGGCGTGACGTCACCAGGCTCGACTCGCGCGACCTGTGGCGGCCCTTCCGTCATTCCTCAAGCATAATAGCCCGCGGCCCGATAGGACTCGTCGAGCAGCTCCACGGGGTGGCGCACCGCGGCTGGAACACCCGCGGCGGCGAGCCCGGCGCCGAGCTGCATGAGACACCCCGGGTTGCCGGTTGCCACCACCTGGGGTCGGGCCTCGGCGAGCGAGGCGAGCTTGGGCGCGAGTACCGCGCGCGACATCGCGGGCTCCACGAGCGTGAACAGTCCCGCGCTGCCACAGCACTGGGCGGCGTCGGGCATGAAGATCACGCGCAGCACCGGGATCGCGCGCAGCATCTGCTCCGGCGGTTCGGCGATCCGCTGGGCGTGGAGCAGATGGCAGGGAGGATCGTACGCGACGGTCACGTCGAGCGGCGCGCCGGGCCGCGGGCCCCGCTCGGCCAACAGCTCACTCACGTCCCGCACGCGGGAGGCGAACCGCCTCCCCTCCTCCGGCACGTCGACCAGGTGCCCGTACTCCTTGAGCATCGCCCCGCACCCTGCACTGTTGACGACGATGGGCGTATCGTCGCTGCCGAAGGCGGCGAGGTTCGTGCGCGCGAGCCCTCGCGCCTCGTCCCGCAGACCGGCGTGCGCGTGCAGCGCGCCACAGCATACCTGGGCGGGCGCTTCGCCCACCGCGTAGCCGTTCACCTGCAGCGTGCGGATGGTGGCGTCATGCACGTGGGAGAAGAGGCCTTCCATCACACATCCACGGAACAAAGTGACGGGGGTTAATGCGGAGTGCGGAGTGCGGAATGCGGAATTGACGCGCGAACTTCGATTCCGCATTCCGAATTCCGCATTCCGCACTGGCCGGGTCGCCGCAAGCATTCCCATCGCAAACCGGATCCGCCCCCATCCCGCCAGCCGGCCGGGGACGCCCGTCGCTCTCACCAGCCGCGCGAGGGCGTACACGATGCGTGACGCCTCCGCGACCGTGAGGGCCCCGAGTGCCGCGCGCACCAGCGACGGCACGCCGCGGCGCTGCGTCAGTAGCGCACGGGCCGCCTCGAGCCCGCGACCGTAGCCCACGCCCGACGGACAGACGGGCTCGCATCCACGGCAGCCGAGACAGCGGTCGAGGTGCAGGGCGACGCCCGGATCGGCGGGAGCGAGCTCGCCCGCCTCGAGCGCGCGCATCAGCTCGATGCGGCCGCGCGGGCTGTCGGATTCGTCACCGGTGGCGAGGAAGGTGGGGCACGCCTGGAGACAGAAGCCGCAATGCACACAGGAATCCAACCCTTCGAAGCCGCCCCGATCCGTCATTCCGCACCTTCGACGGCCACCACGAACGCTTCGCCCGGATCGAACGTGCGCCGCAGACCGGCGACGAGCGGGCCCACGCCTTCGCGGTAGGCGCCGAAGTGACCAACGGCGGCGCGAACCGGCCAGGGCGCCCGCTCGAGCGTCAGCGGTACTTCGAGCCCGGCCAGCGTGCGGCGTAGCCGTCGCAGACGGTCCACAGTGGTCTCGCCGCCCCACCGGATCGCGCCGATGCCGGGACTGGCCGAGATCCACTCGTCTCCCACCTGATGCTGCAACAGGTCCATCAGCTCGTCGCTCGAGTCGGGCAGTCCGCCGACACGGAACGTCACGGGCCGCGTGGCGAAGCTCTCCGCGGCGCGCATCCACAGGGCGTGCGCTTCGTCCGCGCGCAGCGCGGTAAAGCGACCGCCGGTGGCGGCGCGGAGCGCCGCTTCTTCAGCCGAGACGAGGGCCGCCGAGCCGGCGAAACGGACCGCCAGCAACCAACGCTCGCGTCGCGCGAGGGCCGGCGACATGAGCTCATGCGCCGCCGGCTGCACGGCCGCCGCGGCGATGTCGTCGGCCACCTGGGTCAGGTCCTCGCGCGACCCCTCGAGCACGAGCGTCTGGTCGGCCCGTGGCAGGGCGCGGAGCCGCAGGTGCACCAGCACGATCACGCCGAACGCCCCGAACCCGCCCGCGGCGAGCCGGGTGAGATCGTACCCCGCGACGTTCTTCATCACGCGTCCGCCGCTCTGCACCAGACGCCCGTCGCCGGTGACGAACGTGACGCCGAGCAGGTGGTCGCGCACCGCTCCGAACCCATGGCGTAACGGACCGGCCGTCGCGGTCGCGATCACCGACCCGAGGGTGCGGCCGGCGAGCCCCGGCGGGTCGAGCGCGAGCCATGTGCCGCGGTCGGCGAGCTGCTGGCGCAGCAGATCGCAGCCGATGCCCGCTTCGGCGGTTGCGGAGAGATCTTGTGGCTCGATCGCCGGGACTTTGTCAAGCCGACGCGTGGTGAGCGCCAGGTCCGCGGGGGCGTCGGCGGGCAGCCACGTGCCGGCTCCTTCGACGCGGACGCGCCACCCCTCCTCGCGCGCCGTCCCGAGCAGCAGCCCCACGGCGTCCGGCGATCCGGGAGCGACGCGCGGTACGCCGTCGGGCGTCGGGGCGACGTCCACGGCGTCGTCGCCAAGCAGCGCGCGGACGCGGTCGACGAGGCTCATGTTCCTAATGCGGAATGCGGAGTGTGGAATGCGGAATCGACGGGCAAACTTCTATTCCGCATTCCGAATTCCGCATTCCGCACTCCTGACCATTCACGACAGGCGTGGATCGGGACCACCTTCCCCGGGTTCACCCGCTCGTCGGGGTCGAACACGCGCCGCACGGCCCGCATCGCGGCCAGCGCATCGCCGTCGAAGATCAGCGGCATGTAGCGCAACTTATCGAGCCCCACGCCGTGCTCGCCCGTGATCGTCCCGCCGGCGGCGATACACGCCGCCATGATCTCGCCGCTCGCCTGCTCCACACGCGCCTTGAGGCCGGGCACGCGCCCGTCGAACGAGATATTGGGGTGCAGGTTGCCGTCCCCCGCGTGGAACACGTTGCTCACGGTGAGCCCGTAGCTCGCGGCGATCTGTGCGATCGTCTCGAGCACGTGGGGCAGGGCGGAGCGGGGGACCACGGCGTCCTGCACCACGAGGTCACGCGACAGGCGGCCCATGGCGCCGAACGCCTTCTTACGGCCCTGCCACAGCCGCTCCCGTTGCTTCGCGTCCGCGGCGGCGAGCACGCTGCGCGCCCCGTGCTCACGCAAGATGCCGGCGATCGTCTCTGCATCGGCCGCGACCGCTTCCTCCCGGCCGCCGTCGAGCTCGAGCAGGAGCACGGCCGCCGCATCCCGCGGGTAGCCCGCCGCGTACACCGAGTCTTCGACGGCATTGATGCATGACTGGTCCATCATCTCGAGCGCGGCGGGCACGATGCCGCTGGCGATGACGGCGGACACGGCTTCTCCCGCGGTGCGCAGCGCGCTGAAATCCGCGAGCAGGGTGCGGATGGCGCGCGGTACCGGCAAGAGGCGCACGCTGATCCGCGTCGCTATCCCGAAATTGCCCTCCGAGCCGACGAACAGGCCCACCAGATCGGGCCCCCACGGCTCGCCTCCGGGGCTGCCGAGCTCGACGATCCGCCCGTCGGCGAGCACGACCTCGAGTGCGAGGACGTGGTTCGCCGTCACGCCGTACTTGAGACAGTGTGGCCCGCCCGCGTTCTCGGCCACGTTCCCGCCGATGGTGCAGGCGGTCTGGCTCGACGGATCGGGGCTGTATTGCAGACCGTGGGGCGCCGCCGCGGCCGAGAGACGCACGTTCACGACGCCGGGCTCCACCACCGCGAGCCGGTTCACGGGATCGATCGCCAGAATGCGGTTCAACCGCGTGAGCACCAGCAGCACCGCGTCATCGTCCGCGAGCGCGCCCCCCGACAGGCCGGTGCCGGCGCCCCGGGGCACGAACGGCACGCCCAGCGCGGCGAGCAGCCGCACGACCGCGACGACCTCGTCCCGGCCCCCGGGCAGCACCACTACGCCGGGGACGCGTCGATGCGTCGGCAAGCCGTCGCGCGCGTACGTGACCCGCTCGGGGAGCGCCGTACGCACGTGGCGCGCGCCGACGATCTCGCTGAGCGCCGCGGCCAGCGATTCCCCCAGCCCCCCCCTCCTTCCGGCGGTCACGTGGCGCGCTCGATCTCGGGGTGGCGCCCGCCACGCCCGTTGCCCCGCGCCTGTTGGCG
>Ga0207684_10006009_pt1 | contig 11109 bp, 6 predicted proteins | sample KBSK5501metaG_FD_184342 | JGI IMG/M metagenome (GOLD analysis project Ga0207684, IMG submission 184342) | Corn, switchgrass and miscanthus rhizosphere microbial communities from Kellogg Biological Station, Michigan, USA - KBS K5-50-1 metaG... | ecosystem: Host-associated > Plants > Roots >... | reverse complement strand
GTGCGTTGCTCTTTTTTGCAGCGACGCTCAACTATCTCGATCGCCAGGTCATCGCCACACTCAAGCTGACACTTCAGGGACAACTTGGCTGGTCCGAAATTGACTACAGCAATATCGTCTTTGCATTCCAACTGGCTTACGCCATCGCGTTGATAGTTGCAGGCCGAGCTATGGACTGGCTCGGTACGCGTAAAGGCTTTTCGCTGGCGGTAATCTTCTGGAGTCTCGCCGCCATGGCGCATGCCCTGGTTAGCTCCGTGGTGGGTTTCATCGTCGTTCGCTTTGCGCTTGGCCTGGGCGAGGCCGCCAATTTTCCGGCCGCAATCAAGACGGTCGCTGAGTGGTTTCCCAAAAAAGAGCGAGCGCTCGCGACCGGCATCTTTAATGCTGGAACGAATGTCGGCATCATAGTGGCCGCACTAAGCGTTCCCTGGATTGCCCTGAACCTGGGTTGGCGCTGGACGTTTGTGTTAACCGGAGTCGTGGGGTTTGTCTGGCTGCTTTTTTGGTTCGCCTTATATCGGCGGCCCGAAGAACATCCACAGCTTTCGAAAGCAGAGCTTCATTACATTCGCAGCGATCCGCCCGAACCGACGGCGAGAATTCCCTGGGCGCGGCTGCTCCCGCATCGCCAAACCTGGGCGTTTGCTATCGGAAAATTCCTGACCGATCCCATCTGGTGGTTCTACCTCTTTTGGCTGCCGGATTTTTTCTACAAGCGATTTACCCTGGATCTTAAAAACATCGGGCTCCCGCTGGTTACAGTCTATGTCATCGCTGACATCGGGAGCGTTGCCGGCGGTTGGTTATCGTCGAGTCTCATCAAGCGTGGCTTGAGCGTTAACGCGGGAAGAAAAACCGCGATGCTACTATGCGCGATTTGTGTTGTTCCGATCATTTTCGCGGCGAGGACTCCAAATAAATGGGTTGCCGTCATGCTTGTTGGTTTGGCGGCGGCCGCGCATCAGGGATGGTCTGCGAATCTTTTCACCACGGCCTCTGACATGTTTCCTCGGCAAGCAGTAGGCTCGGTGGTCGGAATCGGCGGAATGATGGGTGCTGTCGGCGGCATGCTAATCGCCAAGGCTGCGGGATACATCTTGACCTTCACCGGCAGTTACTTGAGCTTGTTTATTGTTGCCGGTGCCTCCTATCTGCTTGCTTTGCTGATAATACATTCGCTGGTGCCCCGACTCGAATTGGCTAAACTGTAGCGTCGTCAAATGAACTTTCTCGGATCGATGTTGGAATCAAGAGATCGCGCGCCGTTCAAATGGATCAAATTTATGGATTTCTGGAAAAAAGGGCTGGGGAAAAACGGGATAGCTATTTCGAAGCTAAGTGAGAATCAGCATGAATTCAACACGCCAGGCAGATAACTTCATACACCGAGACGATGAGGTTTCGCAATCGTCGACGATCGGACGCCGTTCTTTCCTGGTCGCAACCGTTGCCGCGGCAGTAGCGTCGCGCGCGTACGGCCAAGCTCGCGACTACAAACCAGGCAGCCCACCGGTACGCTATCCGGATAAAGATATCATTGTGCTGGATCGGAGGTTTTCCCAATACTATTTGAGGAACACCACCATTCAACGCTTACACACCGGCAGTTTGTGGGCGGAGGGTCCGGCCTGGAACAGTCTCGGCAATTACCTGGTCTGGAGTGATATTCCGAATAACATTCAACGCCGATGGCTCCTTGAAGACGGCCACGTCAGCGTCTTTCGCAATCCTTCCAACCACAGCAACGGTAATACCTTTGATTGGGAGGGACGCCAGGTCTCGTGCGAACATGGTACACGCCGCGTGGTGCGTTATGAACGCGATGGCAGAATTACGGTTCTTGCCGATAACTGGCAAGGCAAGCCGTTCAACGCGCCCAACGATGTGGTGGTGCACCCGGACGGCGGCGTATGGTTCACCGATCCAGGTTACGGCAGCATGGGAAATTACGAGGGCAACAAAGGCGAACTGCTAATCAAGGAAGCTGTCTACCGCATTGATCCTAAGACGGCCGCACTCGAGTTGGTTACCGACGAGGCCTCCAAACCAAACGGACTATGCTTTTCGCCTGATTACAAACGCCTTTATGTTGCTGACACCGGTACCTCGCCGGGTGTTATCAAGATTTGGAATGTCGCCGATGGCAAGAAACTTCAGAACAGTAGGGAGTTTGTCGCGATGAGGCTGAAGACAAAAGATGGCGAGCTAAGTGGGGGCGGCGACGGGTTGCGCGCCGATATCGACGGCAATATCTGGGTTGGAGCCTGGGGCGGCGAAGGCTTCGACGGCGTTCACGTCTTCGCTCCAGACGGGCAGCGTATTGGTCAAATTCTTCTACCAGAAGCAACGAGCAATGTTTGTTTCGGCGGCGTCAAGCGGAATCGGCTTTTTATCGCCGCCAGCCAATCGCTTTACAGCGTCTATGTGGGGACCCAGGGTGCTCACCTTGCTTAACAAGGCTTGACACAAAACCAGCCACAGGTTCGTTTTGAATCCGTCGGCGTGCCTGGACGTCACAAGGTAATCTTTACGCGGGCGATTTTGAACTCAACATCTGATTGAAGACAAGGTTCCATGTCACGAACCCACGCACCATTCCCATTCTTTCTCCTGTTGCTCCTGGCAACTGTAGCTTATCCTCAAGCGATCGATAACTATGAGCCCGGACCGGATTCAAAGCCACAGTCCGACGTACCCAAAGGCGCAATACTTAACTTCAGCTTCGATAAGTCGAAGATCTTTCCGGGAACGACGCGTGAATACTGGATCTATGTTCCGGCTCAGTACAGGCCTGACAAGCCCGCGTGTGTTTACATAGGCCAGGATGGGATCAAGTTTGAAGCTCCCATCGTTTTTGACAATCTAATTTACAGGAAGGACATGCCGGTGACGATCGGCGTATTTGTAATGCACGGGAAAGTACCGGTTGCGAATGCTGGCGCCGCACTCGATCGTTTCAACCGGAGTTACGAATACGACAGCCTTAGCGACAGTTATGTACGCTTTCTGCTGGAGGAGCTCCTTCCCGAAGTCGAGACAAAAAAGACCGCGGATGGACGGGCGATCAAGTTGTCGCATCATGGTAACGATCGTGCTATCGGAGGTGCATCAAGTGGAGCGATAGCGGCCTTCACCGCGGCGTGGGAACGGCCCGAAGAGTTCAGCCGCGTATTCAGCTCGATCGGCACCTTTGTCGGCTTGCGCGGCGGAGAAGCTTACCCAACCTTAATCCGCAAATTCGCGCCGAAGCCGATTCGTATATTCCTGCAGGACGGAACAAATGACCTCGACAATGCCGGCGGCGATTGGTGGATGGCGAACCAGACGATGGTGCGTGCTCTCGCCTTCGCAGGCTACGACATGCAACACGTATGGGGTAGTGGCGCTCACGACGGCAAACATGCAACTGCGATTTTCCCCGACGCGATGCGCTGGCTGTGGCGAGACTGGCCCCAGGGCATAAAACCGGGTCCGAGTAGAAACAGCACGCTGAACGATGTTCTCGTCCCCGGCGAGGACTGGCAACTCGTTGCCGGTGGCTACCAGTTTACCGAGGGGCCGGCGACTAACACGAAAGGCGAGATCTTTTTTGACGACGTTCCCGGAAGCAGGACTTACAAGATCGGTCTTGACGGAACAGTTACTCTCTTCAATGCCGACTCAAAGAGAGGAGATGGTCAGGCGTTTGGTCCCGATGGCAGACTCTACGCGGTTGCAACAAACACTCAGCAAATCCTCGCGTACGATCCAGACGGGAAGTCTTCGATCATAGCCGACGGATTCATTGGTAATGACATTACCGTCGCGCACAACGGCAATGTCTATGTCACGAACCCGCCGCAGGCCAATTCTCCGGAGCCGAGCAAGGTCTGGCTCATCAAACCAGATGGGACCAAGCTGGTAGTCGACACTGGGCTCAAGTTTTCCAATGGCATCACACTTTCGCCGGATCAAACACTGCTCTACGTAGCCGATTCGCGGTCACATTGGGTTTACAGCTACCAGATAAAGGCCGACGGATCGCTGCAGAACAAACAACGCTTCTTTTGGATCTACGCACCCGACACGCTCGATTGGAGCGGTGCTGACGGGCTGCGTGTTGACAGAGATGGGCGGCTCTACGTTGCTACTGCAATGGGTATTCAGGTCGCCGATCAGATTGGGAGAGTGCAATGCATCATTCCAACGCCAAACGGTCGGGTCGCAAATTTTACCTTCGGCGGCGAACACCGCGACACTCTTTTTGTAATGAGCGCCGACAAAGTCTATAAGCGGAAGCTAAAAGTTAAGGGCGCGCTGACCTGGGATCTCCCGCTCAAGCCCGCGACGCCAAGTCTATAATCGACGTACGAAAAGGAAATCATCATAAAGCGATCAATGAAAGGATCTGTCGATGGCAAATAAGAAACACGAAGTTGGAGACCGCAAACTATATTGCTCCCGACGTGAGTTCCTGCCGAAGCTTCTCGTGGGAACGGCAGCGCTGGCAACCGGAGTGAATGCTCTGACGCTGCGAGCACCGCGACCAGACAAAGGGCGCAAGCTCGGAGTGGCACTGCTCGGGCTGGGCAGGTATGCCGCTGGTGAGCTGGGTCCAGCTTTAAAGCAGACGAAACTCTGTTACCTTGCCGGCGTCGTCACCGGCCACCCGGAAAAAGGTGAGAAGTGGGCCGCAGAGTACGATCTGAAGAAAACAAATATCTACAGTTATGAGAGCCTGGATCGCATTGCTGATAACAAAGAGATTGATATTGTCTACGTTGTCACCCCACCGGGTCTCCATCCCGAGTTTGCAATTCGTGCAGCAAAAGCAGGCAAACACGTGATTTCCGAGAAGCCGATGGCTACCTCGGTGGCCGATTGCGACCGGATGATTGCTGCTTGTAAAGCCGCAGGTGTTCAACTCGGAATAGGCTACCGCCTGCATTACGATCCGTACCACCTTGAAATGCAGCGGCTGGGGAAAGAGACGGAACTTGGACGGTTTACAAAAATGTCCGGAAGCTTTGGCTATATAATGCGCGAACGCGAGCATCGCACCGATAAGAAACTTGCGGGCGGCGGTCCGCTGATGGATTTGGGCATCTATATCGTTCATGGCGCTTGTATGGCGACAGACAGCACTCCCAGGTATGTAACGGCAAAAGAGGAGCCGAAACTCAATCCCGAACTCTTCAACGAGGTTGAAGAGACCATCAGTTTCACTTTGGAGTTCCCCCACGGAGAGAACTGTGAGGGCCTGGCGAGTTTTAACCGTGGTGCCAACCAATTTCATCTCGAAGGAAAGAAAGGCTGGATGGATCTCAAGAGCGCATTTTCGTATCGCGGCATCACCGTAGACACCAGCCGCGGTCCGCTTAACTACCCGGTTACAAATCAACAGGCCGCTCAAATGGACGACTTTGCCGATTGCGTCTTGACCGGTCGACCCACCAGCGTTCCGGGAGAGCTTGGCCGACGTGACATTGCAATTCTTATGGCGATCTATGAAGCCGCACGAACCGGCAAGCGAGTAAAGGTCCAACTTGCCTGAAGAGAAAGTAGTGCTTTCAAATTCGATTTCTCAGTGTGATCTCACAAAGGTTGCACTGAGAAGACCTCAAACTAAGTCACTACTCGTCAGCAGGCCCGCTTCGTAAATTCGCCATCGACTAATCGCCAAATTCCATTTGGATTGTTATCTTTCAATTCGTCCGGCAAAGCATCCTGCGGAAACCCTTGATAACAGGCTAGTCGGGAAAACCGGTTTATCGCGCGAGTTCCGACCGAAGTCGAGCGTGAGTCTGAAGTTGCCGGGTACACTCCACCGTGGACCATAGCATGGCCGACTTCAACTCCGGTCGGGAAGGCATTGAAAATTAGACGTCCAACTTTTGTTTCCAAAATCGAGATCAGATCGGAAAAATTCCTCAAGTCATCAACGGTCCCAAATATTGCCGCAGTTAGTTGCCCTTCCATTGATCTCGCGATCTCGAGCAACTGATCCCGCGTCCCAGAAGTAACCAGCAAGGTTGTCGGTCCGAAAAGCTCGTCGCTCAATTCAGGGGTTCGCAAAAAACCTTCAGCGGTTATTTGAAACAACGTCGCATTTACGCAAAGACCGTTCAGCTCGTGTTCGCTGGAACGTCGTAGTAGTGTCTTGTCTCTCTTATCCAGAGCTTTCTCGTAGTTTGCTTTGGCCTGCGGCGTCAACAACGGCGCGATCGCGGTATCCTTCGTAAGTAATGACAACTTCTCGGTGAACTCCGTCAGATGTGAAGATTGAGGCAAGACAACCAAACCGGGTTTCGTGCAAAACTGTCCTGCACCCATCGTAAACGAAGCATGAAGCCCCTTTGCCATTTCATCGGTCCGTTCCGCCAGAACGCTCGGCAGAATAAACGTGGGATTTATGCTGCTCATTTCCGCAAACACCGGAATCGGTTCGGGCCTGGCTGCGGCAATATCCATCAAAGCGCGGCCGCCCAAACGCGAACCCGTAAAGCCGACCGCTCTTATTTCGGGGTGCCCTACCAGCGCTTGTCCGATCTGGTAATCGTTTGAAAAAAGCAGGCTGAAAATACCCCCGGGTAATCCACTTGTCGTTACTGCCTCGGCAATAGAGTGGCCGACGAGTTCAGCGGTTCCCGGATGCGCCGGGTGTGCGTTTACGACAACCGGGCAACCCGCTGCCAAAGCCGAAGCCGTGTCACCTCCGGCAACCGAGAATGCAAGCGGAAAATTACTCGCACAAAACACGGCTACCGGACCGACCGGCATCAGCATCGAGCGAACATCCGGCTTGGGCAGCGGCAGCCGATTGGGGTCTGGCAGATCAATTCGCGCATCAACCCACGACCCCTCTTCAACCAGGTCTGCAAAGAGTCGCAGCTGAAAGCACGTTCGACCTCGTTCTGAGAAAAGGCGTGCGTTAGGCAATCCCGATTCGAGCGACGCGCGATGTATTAGTGCTTCACCCAGAGACTCAATGTTGTTGGCGATTTGACGCAGCAGGATTGCTTTTTGTTTTCCAGGCAGTTTGCCGAATTCGATTCGCGCTTCGCCTGCCAGGGTAACAGCTCTCTTCAGTCCTTCCAGGTCCGCAGAGAAAAAGACCGGTTCAGTCGGTTCACCAGAGCGCGGATCGAGGGCTCGGAAGGTATTTGAGTTTTCACGGCCAGGCTCACCGGCGATGATTGATCTTCCTGACAAATCATTCTTCACCATAAAGGAATTCTATCCTGCTCGGATTACGAAGCAAAAGGAATTGGAAAGTTGACATAGACAGCAGCTATTAGTAAGGGGGAGCACGTACACCGATTTGCCAGGAACTTGTCTGTCTGGCAATGCAAAATCTCGTGACCTCCGTGGCTCCGGTCTTATCACGGCTTCATTTCACAACTTTGACCGTGCTCTTAAGCTTGATGTCCGCCGAAGAGCTCCCGATCATGATCTCAATCGAATCGCTTTCTACGACCCACTTATGCCGGGACACGTCCCAGTAAGGGATCTGTTCTCCTCTAAGTCCAAATCCCACTCTTCTGGTCTCGCCAGGTTGCAAAGCGATTCGCTTGAAGCTTTTTAACTCTAGCCCGGGTCTGTCGACAGAAGATCTCAGGTGTTTGACGTACAACTGAACCACCTCTTCGCCGGCGCGACTGCCGGTGTTCTTGAGGTCAACACTCACGAGGATTGAACCATTCGCAGTCAGCGACTTGCTGCTGGTTCGCAGGTTGGAATAAGAAAAGGTCGTATAGCTCAAACCGTAACCGAAGGGATACAGCGGTTTGCCTTTAAAGTACATGTAGGTTCGCCCATGACGGATGTCGTAATCCATCATGGGAGGTAACTGCTCAAGCGATCCGGGCCAGGTTTGCACTAATCGTCCAGCGGGGTTGTAGTCGCCGAATATTACATCGGCGAGGGCGCGACCTTCTTCCTGGCTGTTGAGCGCCATGTGAACGATCGCCGGCACATTGTCCTCGGTCCAGTTGATGGCGTAGGGAAAACTTGAGATGAGCACCACGATGGTCCTGGGATTCGCCTGGTAGACTTGCTTGACCAGTTCTTCCTGTTCGAGCGAGATCGATTGCCGATCGACCGCTTCGCGTCCCTCGCTCGGTGTTGAGACTTTGCCCCAGACTGTGTCGTTGGCGCCGTTGGGATGGTTGCCAACGCAGACGATTGCCACATCCGATGCGCGTGCGAGTTCTACCGCGGCCTCAGCATCGTTGTTAGGCGCAAAGCCGACCTTTACCTCTGGCCCGGCACTGGTCTTTATTCCTTCCAGTGGTGTGATTCTGTAAGGTGGCGTGCCGCTGTACCAATCCAGCAGGACCTCGTTTGCGCGTGGGCCGATTACAGCGATTGACTTCAATGCTTTTCGGTTCAGTGGCAAAAACTCCTTAGAGTTTTTCAGGAGGACAATCGACTTTTGAGTTGCCAGACGCGCGACGGCTTTGTGTTTTTCGGTCAGCCAGGGATCTTCAGGCTCGCTGCCGATCTTTGAATAGGGAACCCTTTCCGCTGGGTCGAGGAGGCCGAGCCTGATCATTACTCTGAAATTACCTTTGAGTGCCTCGTCAATGTCGGCTTCTACGAGTAAGCCTCTTTTCAACGCGCCACGCACTGCATCTGCGTAGCGATCCAGGAACTGTCCAATACCTGCCTTCACCGAAGCGGCTGCGGCATGATCAAAGTCTGAAGAATATTTTTGCGAACTCACCAAATTACGCATCCCGCCGGCATCGGTACAAATGATGCCATCCTGTCCCCACTCCTTGCGCGTGACACTCTTCAGGACCGGATGGACGGTCATCGGCACGCCGTTCATAGAGTTGTACGAAGCCATGAACGCCCTCGATCCGCCTTCGATAACGCCCATCCGGAAGGGAACGGAGTAGTATTCTCGGAACAGTCTCTCGTCGAAGTTGGAAGACGTTTTGTCGCGATCGTCCTCATTGCTGTTCGCGAGGAAGTGCTTCATAAGCGCGGCGGAGAGCCAGTAGTTTTTATCATCGCCCTGCAGGCCTTTTACGAAAGCCACCACCATCGTTCCGTTGAAATAGGGATCCTCGCCGTAGCATTCTTCGGTCCTACCCCAACGTGGATCGCGACCGAGATCGGCGTTGGGTGATCTGATGACCAGTCCGCCTTGATGGTATTTACTGCTCTGAAAAACGTACCTGGCTTCATAACCTTCGATGGCCGCCGCCTGTCGCAGAATTTCCGGGTCCCACGTTTCGCCCAGACCAATTCCCTGGGGAAACGTCGTGGTCGGAATCGTTGCTGGCCGGCCCCACTTCGCCGGTCCGCCTTGCGTTAGACCATGTATGCCCTCAACGTGGCCACTCGCTTTGATTCCCAATCGCGCCACACTGGGATTCGTTCCCAGAGCGGCTATCTTTTCATCCAACGTCATAAGCGAAAGGATGTTTTTGATCCGGTCTTCAGTGGGCAGGTTGGGATTCTGGAAAGGGTATTGTGACTCGGGTGGTTGGCTGGCACTGCTCCGCCTAACCACTGCTGTTGTGAGAAGACCATTGAAGAGAAGAAGCAGTAGAAAAATCAGCTTGCTTCGAGCTCCCCAGGTTCCAGACCTTCCAGCATTTCTTACACACGACATTTTCTCGAAACCCAACGCAAAGCTACACAATGGAAAGTGATGATGATGTTAGGACAGCCTTCAGCAAAAACAAAGTGCTTTCTTAGTGGCGTCGGGACTGTCGGTTAGCCCCGCCCGAGTGCGAACACTACAATTTCATGGAAGTCAGTAACCCTTTGCATCAAAACTATTGCGCTCGTACTACCGGCCGTAATATCCTCTCAAGACTTTTGTCTGGTTTTACAACAAACATTTTGCATCCCAAGTTAGCTACTGGAACCAAGTGACTAAATGGTGTCTGGATACATTGCTTTTCGTGTCACCATCGATGCTTAAATTCGGGCCTCAGCCGGGTTTAGTACATAGCACTGCGTCACCCAATCCAGCTTGGGGTGATTGTCTCCGAATTGATGAACTTTACGGAGCGGAGGGTGAAGAGTTGACATCGCAACGTATCGAAGTCGGGCGGTTTGCTCGCCCAATTACCATTCTCGCTTTGGTCTTCACCTGCCTAGTCGGGTTCGCCCCTACTGCGCACGCCCAGGTACTTGGCGACCCGGTCGACGTTAGCCAGGACTTTCAGAAGATGGAGAATGTCTACTTCATCGGTAACAAAGTAACGGCTTTTGATCCAGCCACCGGTCAGGGCACGCTGCAATGGAATCGGTACGTTAGAAGCACTACCCTCTCCTTCAATAAGATGGATCTCACCTTCGCGCGCGGTCGATCGACCGAGTTTCCCGGAACCGAATACGATCAGGATCCAATCTTGCCTTTCTCCGTTACCTTCGTTAGCCCGCGCACCGTCAGGTTGCGGTTCAATACGCGAGCCGTGCCACTCGGCGACGGTTCTTCATTGATGCTCGATGGTCCAGTCAGGAAGGATACCTCCTGGAAGGTAGAACAGAATGAGCAGGCGATTATCTACACCAGCGCCTTCGGACAAGTGCGTATTATCAAGCAGCCCTGGCACATCGAGTTCTACGATAAGACCGGTCACCTGCTCACGCGCACACAAAACATCGGCGACCCAAACACGTTCATCACGCCGATTCCTTTTTCCTTCATTCGTCGAGCCAGCGACCTGGGCCGGCGAGTTGCAGCAACCTTTCAGCTGCAGCACGACGAGAAGATTTTCGGTTGCGGAGAGTCATTTACGGGATTGAACAAGCGCGGCCAGCGTGTCGTCGAGTTCACGCGCGACGGCATGGGCACGCAAAACGAATACATGTACAAGCCAATCCCGTTCTTTCTCAGCAGTAATGGCTACGGCATGTTCGTGCACACCAGCGCCCCGGTCACCTTTGATTTCGGGAAATACTTTGACGCGCACAATGTCATTTATTCCGGCGACGAAAACCTGGACATCTTTGTCTTTCTCGGCGAGCCCAAAGACATTCTGTCTGAGTACACGGCGCTAACTGGTCGCAGTCCAGTACCGCCGCTCTGGTCGTTTGGCTTTTGGATGAGCCGCATTACCTACAAATCAGAGGACGAAGTGCGAGTCGTGGCCGCCAAGCTAA
>Ga0207684_10006006_pt1 | contig 11113 bp, 8 predicted proteins | sample KBSK5501metaG_FD_184342 | JGI IMG/M metagenome (GOLD analysis project Ga0207684, IMG submission 184342) | Corn, switchgrass and miscanthus rhizosphere microbial communities from Kellogg Biological Station, Michigan, USA - KBS K5-50-1 metaG... | ecosystem: Host-associated > Plants > Roots >... | reverse complement strand
CCTGGCCCTCCTTTTAAACTCGATCTCGCTGCCATCCTGGTTGCGTCCTCTCGTTCCTTTGTTTCTCATTGCCCTGGTTGCTCTTTTGATCCTGGTAGAGGCTCTTAAGGAAGATACGCCAACCCAACCTCTATCCCGCATACCACCACACAAGGAAGATACACCAACCTCTCCAGATCGTCGTGTCTTCTTAAAGCGCTTCATTGTGCCTGCTGGTTTGATTGCTCTCTTAACCGTTGTGGGCGGCTTTCTCACAATAAAGGAGGCAAATATAGAGCAAGAACAACAAGCGTTTGATGCTCAAAGAAACAGCCAGTTGACCAGGCTTCGGATTGGCTTCCTACCTATTGGAAATGATCCAGGAGGGGTACTCCCCACCAACGCCTTTGACGATGCTCTGAGCAAAGACCTCAACGATATACATGTCACTTCAGCGAGTGTAGGAGCAACATACAGCGATACCGTCAAGGCTTTGGGTGAGGGAGACATTGAAATGGCATGGCTTGGCCCATTGAGTTACTTGTATGCTCATCAAAAGTATGGTGCGAAAGTCATTTTACTTCGATTAACGCCGGCAGGCCAGAAGACCTATCAGAGTTATTTCATTACCAGGAAGGATAGCGGGATTCACACCCTTCAAAATCTGAAGGGCCTACGATTTGCCTTCGCAGATACCTTTTCAACCAGTGGAAACCTTATTCCACGGTATGAACTCAAACTAGCCGGTCTTGATCCCGACCACGACATTCGGGGCATCTATGTAGGGCCGCAGAAAGATGTCATTGATCAAGTTCTCGACGGATCCTTTCCTGCTGGTGCGGTGTCAAGTGATAACTACAATTCCTATCTGCAAGAATTCGGACAAAAGGCATCCGATCTCACGATTCTGTTCAAAAGCCCAGTGAATATTCCTGAGGGACCAATTGCTGTTCGTCAGGATATTCAACCCTACGATAGACTTCAAGTAGAAGATGCTTTGTTAATCATGGGAGAGGAGAGTCCGACTGTCCTCAATAGTGTCAACATTGGAGGTTTTGCGAAGGCTACAGACAGCACCTATGCAGAACTCCTTAGCATAGTGCAGAATATGCATATTGACCTATCCACCTATAACGGATAAGATGGTCGAACAACTCTTCCCTTCCAAAGATCGCAACTCAGGGGTAGGGAGAGCAGTTGGGGTTGCTCAACCCTAGTGGACCGAACACCCCTCTTATCGGTTCAGTTCTAGCCGAAACATGCCGCCTTATCGGTACAGTTAACTCTGTTCTCATATCATAAAACTCCGCCGATAATAGATCTGAGCCGCAGGTATTCACTTTGCGGCCATGAAGCGTATTCCTTAGCGCTGAGCCTGGAAGACACGTTTCGGGGTGTTCCTGCCAGATGGAAGAGCAAAAAGAGTAGGGAATGGTGGTCGCGCGTCCTACCACACGTGTGCTGTGCTGCTCCCCAGAACTACCTCGAAGGTGTTCATGAACCGATCCTTTCTCAAAGCTAGAGATGGGGAGTCGACTCTTTTTTGGCTCTAGCATCTTACCATACTCATCGCGGAAAATGCCACAGAGCCTGGTGTGGCAAACTTTCTGGTTAGCAAGTGGTTTTCGATAAGAACACATCAGCAAGCTCAGTTGTTATTTCATCAGGTATTGTGTGATTTCGGACCACATCAGACCAGACGCGCGTCCTGCTGCTAGACGTCAAGAGCTAGCTCGTTGAGAAGATCAGCAGCTATCAGGGCACCATCAAGCCCCTCCGTCCGGCCATCTTCCACAACTGCCTGGGGCTCATCTTCAGTCACAACCATCCCAGCGGTGACCCGACGCCCCAGCCAGAAGATCGCCGCCAATTACACCGGTGGTTTATCGGGATTGACGACGGCGGCATCTTCATTAATCCGGCGCTTTTGGCTCTCGCTGAGCATGTTGTCGAAGCATCGCTTCCGCCCATGCTTTCGACAGGAGCAACCACTCCTCTAGCGTGATCTCACCATGGTTATGTTCCTTTGAAACGGATATCATGTGAGTCAAAAAACACGTTCTAGGGGTCGAGGACGTTCCCGCCGCTAGAACGTGTTTGGTGGCGCACTAGAACGATGCTAAGTGTTCTTGAGCTGCATCAGAGCTACGTAGTTCTGTCCGGGGTCGATGAACCAGGCCATCCAGGCGAACCCGATATCGGCAATGCCGTTTTGGGTCTGTAACCCAGGCAGGTCGTAGTCTTCGATCTTCACGCCACGCTGGCGCAGTTCGCTCACCTCAGCAAGCAGGTCTGCGACGCGGAAGGCCGCTTGCGTCTGCTCGTCCTTGGTCCCCACGCTACTTTTCGTGACCACTAAACGTGTGTCACCGCCACATTGAAACGTCACCCCGCCTGGGGTCGAACTTCGCACTCGTAAACCAAGTTTGTCTGCGTAGAAGTCTTTGGCAGCTGCCAGGTCCATTGCTAGCAGCACGACGTCGATTGGGCAGTTACTGAGCATCGTGATTTCTCCTTCGCATAGGGTTTTTGGTCATCGACTTTTTCTCAGCCCTCGTCAAGCTGAACCAATGAGATGAGATTGCCTTCGCTGTCTTTAAACCAGGCTCCCTTATTTGGTCCTATCGACGCGATACTGTTGATGGTTGAGAGCGAAGGCAAATCGTACTCTTCAAAGACGACCCCACGGGCTTTGAGAGCAGCCACTTCCGACTCGACGTCCTCAACTAGCCACATCGCCTGGGTGTGGGTCCCGCTGGCTTCACCTTGTGAGGGGAAGACAGAGAATCTGCTGTCTCCGCCACAGCGGTACAAAAGACCTCCTGGTAATTCGCTCTCTGGGATCAACCCCAACTTTTCGGCATAGAAACGCCTGGCTCGTTCCAGGTCAGTTGCTGGTAGTGTTGCATACATGTGAAGATCTGTTAACATATTCGTTCCTTCCTTCTTGTCAGAATGGTAGGCAAGACAGACTTGCCCACATCAACTCTACAAACTCGAAATCGACAGGTGATGTTGCGGTCTGAATGTCCAAAGCGTGTTGACTGTGTGCCGGGTCCACATCTCAGTATCCAGACCACCATCACTGTTGAAAGTGTAATCGAACAACTTCGGTGTAGCAGTGGGGAAAGTACGACAATTTGAGAAAGGGAGGTACGTATATTTTTGCTAAGAGCAAGCATTACGTAGAGGGGAGATCAAAGCGAGGGCTTCAGCAAGCCTTTTTCAACAACCCATGTCGCAATTTGCACCCGCGAGGTACATCCCAGCCTGGACATGATTCTTTCAACATATTTCTCAATCGTACGTTCGCTCAGAAACAGTTCATCTGCAATGGCGCGACTCGATTTTCCCTGGGCGATCAGCACTGCGACTTCGCGTTCGCGCTCTGTTAAACCCCCAAAGGCCTGTTTGGCAGCTTCGCGAGGGGAGGGTTGAGGATGAGTTGGAAGCTGTGCAGAAGCATTGCGCAAGAATACACGGCGCAATGCTTCATCCGCTACAGTGTTTGCCAGCTCCTGTATGATTGTGCGTGCTAGCACAAAATCCTCTTCCGCCTGTTCGCTACGAGCTTCAGTACGATAGAGTTTGCCCAGTGTTACACATATACGCCAAAGTAATGGCCGCTGGCCTGTCCGTTGCGTCTCATCTCGCGCGCTGCAAAGCACAATCTCCGCTTCTTCGATGCTATCGAGCGCAATCAGGGCTTCACTGCGTACATACCACAAACTCGGAATCACCTGACCCTCCTCAATATTGGCAGCAGTCGAGATCAGTCGATCAACGATCGTGAGTGCCTTATCAGGGCGCGCTCGGGCTAACTCCAGCTCCGCGCGAGCACACCAGACAAGCCGCTGAGCTACAGTCTGGGAGGGTGTCTCTGGATCGAACATATCGTCGAGCAGCGACTCTGCGCGTGCAAAGTCGCCCTGGGATATATATCCCCTGGCAAGAAATGCCGTGGCTACCCGAATCAAATACAGCGAACCGGATTCCTTCGCAAGTGTGTGTGCCCGCTCGAGATGGCGCTGGGCATTGACCAAGTCCAGTAACTCAAGAGAAAGAATACCTAACAATAGATAGCCGGCGGCTACCCAGAGACCATGTTCGATCTCTCTCGCAATGTTCAAGCCCATTTCCCCACTGGATAGAGCGCGGCCGTACTCTCCCCGATACCCCAGGCAAAGGCCTAAAAAGATCAGGATAAAGGCTTCGCTCGAGCGCAAGCTCAACTGGTGTGCCAGCGCAAGTGCTTCCTCTCCATCGCGCATACATTCTGATTCACTCGTAGTCTGTGAAACGACTGTCGAGGCGAAATAATTGCCACCTCGCCCAGTGTAGAAGATCAAGCTGGAGATCAACGCCTGGCGATCATCGAGAGCTCGGAAGATCGCGATGGCTTGCTCATAATAGTTGGTGCTGGTGATAAGATCACCGCTCATTAAGCTTGCTACCCCCAGGAAGTCCAGGGTTTCTGCCAGTCCACGCCGATCGGAACTGGCCTGGAATATGCTCAAAGCCTCTCGATGGTATTGCAGGCCTTTGAGAGGCTCCTCAAGATTTATAAGCCAGTTACCTACTTGATTGAGTGTACGAGCCAGTATCAATGGATCGTGCATACTACGCGCAAGTGCCAATGCACGGTGAAGGTAGTCACCCGCCTGCACATAATCGAGTCTTGTCCAGAGATAGCCAAGATCGAGCAGGCTCTGCCATTCCAGAGTCTGATCATGGGTGTTTTGTGCCATCTCGAACGCCCTCAGGTAATCATCACATGCGGCTGTGAAATCGCCCAGCACTTCATAGCATTGCCCACGTGCTCGATACATTTCGGACCTCGGGGTCTGTGACAGACGCTGGGCCGCTTCTACTGCATGTGTATAGTGTTCAATTGCAGCGCGTGCAGCATATAAAGCTCGCGCCTTTTCACCCGCGCTTTGTGCATACTCCAGGACTTTCGTCCATTCTCCCGCCAGGTAAAAATGATAGGCGAGGTCCCCCAGGTGGCTATCAAGTTCGTTCGCATACAGGCGCTCCATCGTCTGAGCAACTGAATGATGCAGCGATCTGCGCTCGCGTGCCAGTAGATCAGTGTACGCGGCTTGACGCGTCAGAGCGTGACGGAACGCCAAAACATCCTCAGACTCCTCCACAAGAAGTTGTGCTGTAATCAATTCCTTTACCAGGCGTACCAGGTCAACCTCCTTGCGGCCCGTTACATGTTGTAACAGGGCAAAATCAAAGCGTCTGCCGAGTACTGCCGCAAATGAAAGCACATCTCTCGCTTCCACACTCAAGTGGTGTAAACGCTGCTGTACGGCGAGCAATGTGCTGCGTGGGAGATGTGGATGATTGGGTAAGGGTACACCCCGGGCAGTTCCCTTTTCGCTCGACCTGCGTTCCCATTTCCCATCACCGTACACGATCTCACCTGAGCTGACAAGAGATTTGAGCATCTCTTCGATGAAAAAAGGATTCCCCTCGGTGGATGTATAGATCGCAGCAACGAAATCAGGACTGACTGTGCGCGACAGGCCAAATATGCTACGAATCAGCACTTCCACCTCGTCGATAGTGAGATGGGAAAGCGCTAATTCGGTGGTGAGCCGTTCGTGATCCAACCCGGCAAGGAACTGTAGCAACGCGGGATGATCTTCCTCGCTACGGTAGGTCAGTAACAGCAGAATCGGGTGGGAAGCAAGGTGCCGGGCTAGAAAAAAAAGAAACTCCAGGCTGTTGTCGTCACTCCAATGAATATCCTCGATGATCATGACGAGGGGTTGCAGTGTTGATAAGCGAGTAAAGAAGTGTAACAGAGCCTGGAAGAGCCTGCGTTTCTCCTGTTCTGGGTCAAGCATAGTTTCGGGCGCAAGGTCAGGCAACTGGTCAGCGAATTCGGGGAGAAGTTTGACAAGTTCGGCAGCATTAGGACCTAGCAACTCGGCCACTGCATTCGTGGATCGCATGGACAGGAAAGAACGCAGCAAATCCAAAAAAGGGGCATATGGAAGAGCACGATCTGGCTCAAAGCAGCGTCCCTCCACTATCAGGGCAGCTTGAGACCCAGCCTGCACATTAGAGGAGCGGGTATGCCTGATCGTTTCAGCGACGAGTCGAGATTTGCCCATGCCCGCCTCACCAGAGATCAGAACGATTTGCCCATGCCCTCTATACGCCTGCTCCATGAACTGGACGAGCGTATCAAGATGAGAGCTGCGACCGATGAGTATAGGACACACAATCGATTGTGTAAAGGGTACTACCATCGTATTTGCCTTTACCTGACGAAACTGCTCTCAGAGAATCACATTCGTACCTGGGTTTCTACCGCAACTATGACCGAGATGTCTACGCGTTCCAGCGCGTAGCGTATTATATCAAATCTGGCTAGTCACTGTATATTCGAACACAAGTAGATGGCTGACGTAGTCCTCTTTCTGATGACAACCTGACCGACCGTTCTCTGGAAGTGGCGCTCGAACAGATTGAAAAAAGCCTGTGCCGGCGCAGGCTTCGCTTCATCAGATAAGTCGGCTGCTTTCACGATCACTGGACTAGAGTTGTTAAACGCATACATCTCGACCAAATAACCCAGGTTCCGTAACGTCTCTAACCTGTCGTAGTTTTCCGCATTTCCACTTTTACCCGGCCTGGTTCAGAATAGATGAGGGAGACCAATCACGAGGTGAAGGAGGAATACCGCCTATGCATGCCCGCGAAAGCGATTCCGACTGCTACACACACGCCCGGCTGGACTACCACGCGACCGTGCGCGAGCTGCCCAGCAACGAGCGCCCGCGCGAACGCCTGCAGCACTTCGGCGCGGGGGCGCTCGCGCTGGCCGAGCTGCTGGCCATCATCCTGCGCACCGGCAGCCGCGGCGACAACGCCCTGGAGCTGGCCAACAAGCTGCTGACGAAGTACGGTGGGCTGGCAGGACTGGTGCGGGCCGATTTCCGCGAGCTGTGCGCCGAGCACGGCATGGGCGAGGCCAAGTCGGCCCAGGTCAAGGCGGCTCTGGAGCTCGGGCGCAGGCTGGCCCTGGTGCAGATGGATGAACGCTACAAGATCAGCAGCCCCCAGGATGCGGCCAACCTGGTGATGATGGACATGGCCTATCTGGACATCGAGCAGATAAGCGTCCTGCTGCTAGACACCCGGGGCCAGCTGGTCGAGAAGGTGAGCCTCTACCAGGGGACCGCCAACAGCTCGGTGTTGCGCGCCGCCGAGGTCTTCCGTCCCGCCATCCTGCGCAAGTGCCCCGGCCTGATCCTCTGCCACAATCATCCCAGCGGTGACCCTCAACCCTCACCGGAGGATATCGAGGCGACCAGGCAGTTGGTGGAGGCCGGCCGCATCCTCGACATCGAGCTGGTCGACCACATCATCATCGGCCACCAGCGCTTCGTCAGCCTAAAAGAGCATCTGCGCTGGGAGTAGGTTGGGGCTGACGCGACCTGGCATACTCGCACCGCGTCTGCAGCGGGCACTCGGGGCACAGCGGGCGCCTGGCACGGCAGACGAGCGCCCCGAAATCGAGCGCCGCCCAGTTGACCACGAGGCAGCGTTTACCGCGTACCAGACGAAGAGCGAGCGCGTGCAGCGTGCGTTTGGGGCTTGCCTCGGCGCCCTGTGATGAGCCGAGGAACCGACTCAGGAGGCGGGCCATATTGACATCGAGGAGCGGCTCGGCTCGCCCGTACACGATGGCCAGCTGCGCGCTCGCCGTGTAGGGGCCGCTACCCGGCAGGCGCTCCAACTCCGTGCGCGTGCGGGGTACGACGCCCCCATGCCCCTGGATCGACAGCGCGAGCTGCCGGAATGCCAGCGCCTTTTGTCGCCAGAGCCCGAGCGGCCTGAGCGCGTTCTCGAGGTCCTCCAGTGGCGCTTGCTCGAGGGAGGCCCACGAGGGGTAGCGATCGACGAACCCAGGATAGGCCCGCGCAACCCCGGCCGCGGTAGTCCTCTGCAGCAGGATTTCTGCGACAACGACTTCGTAGGGGGCCCTGCCCGGCTCGCGCCAGGCAAAGGAGCGGCCGTTTGGCGCGAACCAGGAGAGGAGCCGCCGGCAGAGGTAGGCGGACATCAGGTCGACGATCTGCTGCCGCACCAGCGGCTTTGTCACTACCTGCTGTGCGCCTGCCAGGCGCGCTTTCAAGCGGACCAGGATCCCGTCGCGTTCGCCCAGGAGTGCGACGATTCCTATCGGGTGGAAGCGCGGTTCGCCTCTCAGGTACTTCAGCACTTCGAAACCGTCCATTTTAGAGAGATCCAGGCCGAGAAAGAGAAGGTCGGCAGGGCCATGCCTGGAGAGAGAGCGCAGAGCCTCAAGCGAATCATCGAAACAGGCGACCTGGTGGCCCTCGCGGTGGAGGATGACCTCGAGGATCTTGCGCGTCGTAGGCGAAGTGTCCAGCACGATGATCCTCAACTGCCCTGTCACGCTCGTTCCTCCTTCCTGCTTCGTGCCTGATTGCGTTCAGCCGCCGTTCCCGATCCCCACAGCGAGCATAGCATGCTTCCCTCATGCGCTCCTCAGGAGCGTTCATCGGGCGTACGCGCTTATTCACGACTCACTCACGGAGTTTTGCTATGAGGGAATGCACACGCCTTCCACGGGCGAGAAGGCGATGCGCGTAGAATGAGGAGGTTCCTTTCCGCTCTTTGGCGCTCCGGGAAGAATAAGCCAGAGGTAAGCAGGATGCGCAGACGAGCGAGGGAAGAGAGCAGGATATCCGTTTCACGAACGGCTCACGAAGAATCACGACTTTCTCATTCAGCCAACAGGCGCTTCTGGTATAATCGGTTGACGAAGAGCCCCTGCGCGGCAGGGCAGCCAGGGGCTCTCACTGGCAGGTTCCGCACCCGCCTTGCCGGTCGAGCCAGGGAGGCCGGGAGAGGAGATACGCAGGCGATGCACAGCACAGCTGAACACGATCCTACAAAACATCCGCTGGTGCGGATCACCACGCTGGGGGAATTCGTCCTCGAGCGGCTCGTTCGCACCCCCTCGCGGGCTGAGGATGAGCCGCCGCGTTACGCGCGCGTGGCGCAGAGCGAGTGGAGCAACCGGGGACCGGCGATGGCCCTGCTGAAGGTACTCTTGTGCCGGGCCAACCGTCGGGCCTCGCGCGAGGAACTCATCGAGACCATCTGGCCCGACCACGAGGCGATCAACGCCGCTCACGCACTCGACTCGGCGGCATCCGTCCTGCGGCGGCACATTCTGCGCACGGGCGAGGTGGGGAGCCTCCTGCTCACGCTGCGCAGCGGCGGGGAAACGATCTTCAAACTGGCCGGGCAGCAGCGCATCTGGGTCGACGCCGACGCGTTGCTCTCACTTGTGTCGCAGGCGATGCGGGCGCAGTGCCAGGGGCAGAACCCGCTTCCCCTGCTGGAGGAGGCGCATGCCCTCGCCGGGGGCGAGTTTCTCGAGGACGACCTCTACGCTGAATGGGCACAGCCACGGCGGCACACGATTAACGGCGCGCGGCACCGCGTGCTCTTCAAGCTGGTCGACCTCTACCTCGAGGACGAGCGGGTGGGCCTGGCCGAGGAGCTGCTCTTCGCCGCGCTGGAGGAGGAGCCGACCGATGAAGACACCCTGTGCCGCCTGATGGTCCTGCTGGTGGAGCAGCAGAGGCGACAAGAGGCGCTCCATCTCTACCAGTACACCCAGGATGTGCTCCAGGAGGAGCAGGCCGAGCCCGCCGTCTATACCCGCGAGCTCGCGCGGCGCATCCGGCAGGGGCTGGTCTTGCGGGAGCGGGGAGAGCGTTACACCGCCGTGAGAGTGCAGACGCTGTCCCTGATGGGGCAGGATGTGGTGTCGAGAGACCACGGGGACGGCTTCGACGCGAAACGAGTTCGGCTGACGAATACCGTTGCTCCTTTGTGCGCAGGCCAAATGCCATCCCCTTCTCGGTACCGCCCATCCCGCAGACAGGCAGTGCTCCCCGTTGGTTGAGCCAGGAGTAGGTCTCTGGATGGAGTGAGCATCACAGCATAGCAAATAGTGCCTAAAAATCTCGCGTTTTATTGCGGGGGGTTCATGGAGCTACCAGCGGGCCTCTTCGGAGGCAGCAGTTGAAATGGTCACGACACCACCAGACGTGGTTCCAGTCGGGTGCAACTGTCGGTATCCATTAAGGGTACGCGAAAGCCGAAGGTGTGTAGACCGTAAAAAGCCACCTCAACACTCGCGAGGAGCGTTTTACTCCGCAAGGAGGGCTTACAGCCAGCATGTTTGTGTATGTACGAAATGTGCGATCCGTTCAGCCGAAACTCGCTGCACAAGCGAGAGGATGGCTGGCAAGGGAAAGAACCTTGACAACTGATAATCTGATGTGAGGCGCAATTCCTCACCTGCGAGGTGAACGCGGAACAGCAAGGCCCCGTGGTAGCGACTGGTCATCAATCCACGAAGCGGGCATCAAGGAGGCAACTGTGAGCCTGACGACGGTGAACCTCCGAGCTAAATTCCTACGGCTAAGGCAACTGAATGTACGATCAACCCATCGTAACATACAACAAGTCAAACAGGCTGAAAGACTTGCCCAAAAGGGAACAGGATAAAGCTAGCGGCGCATGCGCTGCTAGCAAAAGTGATGAGGGTATTTCGCCACGTCATTCACCCAACAACATCCTCGGTGGAGAGTACAAGCCTAAGGGAATGCAAAACAGATTAGCGGAACGGAGTAACCCCCAAGAACGCTCTCATTGATGGTCGATACAATGAGCAGGCGACCAGGCCGCATGCACTTGGGGGAAGGATTGCCGAAAAAGCCAACGCTAGGGGTAATGCCCTAGATATGCTAACGTCGGCACGATGATTTGGAAGAAAGAGGAGTCAGTAGTATGGCAAATACGAAGGCACCCAAGGCCAAGCAACCACTTGACCCTGAGAGTGAGAGTTGGAACAAGCTGCCCTGGCGCAAGTTTGAGCAGCATGTGTACCGCATACAGAAACGCATCTTTCGAGCCGAACCACGTGGCAACACCAGAGCAGTCCAAAAACTCCAGAAACTCTTGATGAAGTCCAGAGCGGCACGACTCCTAGCAGTACGGCGGGTGACACAGGACAATCGAGGAAAAAGAACCGCAGGAATAGACGGGGTAAAATCTGTCTATCCCA
>Ga0207684_10006003_pt1 | contig 11115 bp, 11 predicted proteins | sample KBSK5501metaG_FD_184342 | JGI IMG/M metagenome (GOLD analysis project Ga0207684, IMG submission 184342) | Corn, switchgrass and miscanthus rhizosphere microbial communities from Kellogg Biological Station, Michigan, USA - KBS K5-50-1 metaG... | ecosystem: Host-associated > Plants > Roots >... | reverse complement strand
GAGTTTCACGGCATTACGCGGCCCAGCTACGTTCGCGATCGCTATGAACGTTATCTGGCGTGGTACGACAAGTATGTGAAGAATCCGCAGCCGGTGAAGAAGAATGTAGCGGAGACTGACGGGCCCGGTAGTCGCTAGAAGGCTGAGAACGAGAATGTTCGTTTACAGAACCTGTGGGACGGGATGGAAACAATGGCCGCGGTTATGACAATGAAGCCGAGATTTTGACAAACGATTTATGCGAACGATCATTGTATATATCGCTACCAGCGCTGACGGCTATATCGCGCGAGCGGACGGAGCCGTCGATTGGCTGGATCGTCCGCGAACGGCGGGCGACTATGGCATGGGCAAGTTCTATCGCTCGATCGACACGATTCTTTGGGGCAGGAAGACGTATGAGATGGTGTTGCGGTTTCAGGAGGAAGGCAAAGATAGCACGGAAAACTATAGCAAAATTAAGAACTATGCCTTCTCTCGTCGTCCACCGCGAAAGGTCGCACGCGGTTTCGAGTTTGTAAACGAACCGATCAAAGAATTCGCCAAGCGTCTGCGGGCTATGAAAGGAAAAACATCTGGATGATGGGTGGCGCGGGCATCATCGGGTCGTTTTTGGATGAAGGCGAAATCGATGAGTTCATAAATATTTCGCCACTACGCGGCTTATGAACGCCCTCCCTCACGGTCGGGCTTCTGACACGGCGCAGGCGCAATCAAGCCTCGGCGGGCTTCAACTTCTTTGCAGGCTTTTTCTTGGCGGCTTTTCCTTCAGGCGGCGGGCCTTCGTCTTCTGACTTCGTGAGGCGATTGATGATGAGCTGTTGCAGAAAGCCCACGATGTTTCCTACCAACCAATAGAGTAAGAGTCCGGCCGGCGCACTCCAGAGAATGTAAAGCATGAAGAGCGGCATGCCGACGGCCATCATTTTGCGCTGCAGCGGATCGGCTGAAGGCGCAGGGGTCAGTAACTGCAAGACGATCATTGAGGCGGTGAACATTACCGGCAGGATGCGTATGAAATAGAGTATGTAAGGCTCGGGCCCCGACAGATCAGGAATCCACAGGAAAGACGCCTGGCGAAAGTCGATCGAGATGGTGATCGCGCTGTAGAGCGCAAACAGAAACGGCATCTGAATCAGTAGCGGCAGACACCCGCCGAGCGGATTCGCTTCCTTCATCAGACGCAGTTGCTCCATCTGCAGCTCTTTCATTCGCGGATCGCTCTGCTTCATCGACTTTAACTTTTCCTGCAGCTCTTTCATCCGCGGCGCGTACTTCTGAGCCTTTTTCATTTTGCGCGACGACTGCCACTTGAGCGGGAAGAAGAGCGAGTAGATGAAGATCGTGAACAGGATGATCGCAACGCCGTAACTCCCGGTCAGGCGCTGCATCGCGTTAATTGAAAGCAGAATCGGCACGGCCAGAAAGCGGCGCATGCCGGCTAGAAATCCGTAGTTGATCGCTTCGCCGAGATCGACTTGCGGACCACCCTTTTGCTTAATCTCTTCGCTCGCTTGCGCAAGGAGTTTCTGATCTTTCGGACCGACGTAAACTTCAGTCTTTGAGCCGTCTGTGGGAATCGGAACCAGACCAGTGATTAGCAGTCGTTGCTCGGATTTCCCGTTGGTCTGAGGTTGGTAAGGAACGGTGCGGTACTCGAGGCCGGAAACTGGTTTCGCGGGAACAGCAATCATGCCGAAGTAAGTGTCGCCGACGCCCGCCCATTGTATTTGACCATCAACCGTCTCTCGATCGGCAGGCTTGGGTACCGCTGATTTCAGGCCCAGACCTTCGAACAGGTGGCTAATCAATCCGGTGTTCTTTCGGTCCGCGTGAACTTCCACGGCATTGATTCGTTGCGCTTCGCCGTTGACGACCGCGATTCCCTCCGGCGCGTACAAATAAAAACTGTAGTGATCGATGCCTTGATCGCCGATGCTGGGGCCAATGGCCAGTTTTGCTTGCGGCAGCGGCTGATTGCTGCGGGTGAGTTTGACTTCGACATCGGCGCTGTAACGATCGGCGAAAAAAGTAATTCGCTTCGTGGCATCGAGCCCGGTCACATCGTCATGAATAACAAAGTCGAGTTGTTGGGAGCCGCTGGGAACGTTGATGGTTTCGTCGCCAGACTCAGCATTAGCCCCGAAGGTCCTGAAATTTCTGGAAGCTAACGCACTGTCGACCACCGCATCGCCGGTCAAGATTTGCAGCGAATGAAAAAGTTGATCCGGCGGAACTCCTGGCGGCGGTGTCGGGATCAACTCCAAGGGCTTGGGGTCATTCTTGGTAGACGACGCGGCGTGAATTTGGCGACCGGTATTTTTGTTCTTCGTGATGATCCAGCTTGTTACCACGGCTCCGCGTGTATCGAACGTGGCTTCGTAAAGCGGAGTGACGATCCGAAGTTTTCGCTGCGGCACGTTGTCGGCCGCTGGTGTAGGTGATTGCGTCGCTTGCGCCGGAGTCGGTGTAGCTGTCGCTGTCGGTTGCGACGTGGGTTGCGGCGAGCCTTGCGCTCCCTGCTGATTGTTCGCGTTAGCGTTTGGCTGTGGCGGCTTGACCGGCGGATAGAGATAATTCCAAAGAATCAGCACTGCCGCTGAAAAGACCAAGGCCAGAATGAATCGTTGCTGCTGTTGCATTTAACCTCAACTAATCATTTCACCGGATCGTAGCCGCCGGCGCAAAACGGTTGACAGCGCAAGAGGCGCCAGACCGCCATGCCGGTCCCCCGGACTGCGCCATAGCGCTCAATTGCCTCGCGTGCATATTCGGAACAAGTCGGAACAAAACGACAAGACGGCGGCAGCCAGGGCGAGATTATTACTTGGTAGAACTTCACGAGCGAAATCAAAATGGCGCGCATCACTAATCAATAGCTAAGTGCCGCGACGCTCGGCCTGCGCGACTTGAGCAATGATCTTACGAAACTCGTGGAATCGAAGTTCTTCGTTCGCAGCCGTCAAGGCCCGTTTCGCATTCAGGACCCAATCATATTTGCGCTGCAGGTTTATCAGTTCCGGTGTGCTACGGCGAAAAACCTCTCGCAACAGACGCTTGGCGCGATTGCGATCGACGGACTTTCCGATCGCCTTGCTGGACGCGGTCACTCCCAAACGGTGCTCGGCTAACTCGTTCCTTCGTAAAAAAGCGGCCAGTAAACGGCCGTCATAACGCTGCCCCTGGGCATAGACTTTCTGAAACTCGCGCTGCGTGCGCAAGCGGCGCCGCTTCGGCAGCGCCTGGCTGACTTTCACCGGCGCCTCGTTCGTGGCTCGGACCAACGGTTCAGTAGTGCGACGGCGTGAGTCGCTTGCGGCCCTTAGCGCGGCGCCGCTTGAGCACGAGGCGGCCATTCTTGGTCGCCATGCGCGCGCGAAATCCGTGCGTCTTGGCGCGCCGGCGATTATTCGGTTGAAAGGTTCGCTTCGGCATAGATAATAATTACCCCGCTCAACGAAAAGTCCTAGCGTAAACGCGCGCTATCAGCGATGTCAAGCAAGGGTGTACCCGCCTTGACGCGTTGTAAAATCGCATGTTAGCCTTCAAGGCTTTTACACAGTTGCATTTGGGTCACTGTGACTGAACGACTGCTGTTCGGTATGCACTGAGACCGAATCTCAAGTGGAGAATTCGAGAGAAAGCTATTTGAGATTCGTCCTTCGGAAAACTCAAATTCCAGCTAAAACACTCGCGATGACGTTTCCGCTCGGCTTCGCCGAAAACTCGATTCAGCTTGTGCCGGACGGCACCTTGATTCTGCACGTTCTGATCATTCTGGTAATGGTCTATGTGCTGAATGCCACGCTCTTCGAACCGATCAACCGCATTTTGGAAGCCCGCGAGCGACGAACGAAAGGCCGTCTGAGCGAAGCACAGGAAATTCTGCGCGCCGTGAGCCAAAAGCTCGCCGAATATGAACGGACGTTGCGACAGGCACGCGGCGAAGCATACGCGTTCGCCGAAAACGAACGTGGCGCGGCGATGCAAGAGCGACAAAAGAAACTCAACGAGATGCGACAGAAGCTGACTGAGTCGATCGGAAAAGAAAAAGAAGTAATTCACCGGCAGGCCGAAGAAGCTCGCGGAATATTGGAAGCTGAATCGCGACGCCTCGCGCGAGAGATTGGCGGGCGGATTTTGAGCAGGCCCATCGGAAGCGCAGAAATGAATTGATCCGATGTTTGTATCCTTCATGATCGGTAAAGTCTTCTTCGCCTTCGCGGAAGAAACGCGTTGGTGGGACTATCCGGGCTTTGAACTTTGGAAGTTCGTTAACCTTGCAATCTTTGTTCTGGCCCTGGTTTACATTCTTACCAGGAAAGCAAACCTGGGCGAAGCCTTCCGTTCCCGTCGTGAAAGCATCAAGCGAGAATTGGCCCGCGCGCAACAGGAACGCGACGCGGCCCTGGCGAAACTGAAAGAAGTCGAGGAGCGTCTGGCGCGGCTGGACACGGAAGTCGCGACCATCAAAGAACAATCAAAACGCGAGGCCGCAGAAGAACGTGAACGAATCTCACGTTCGACTGAAACAGAGATCGCAAAGCTGAGCGAGCAAGCGCAGCGCGAAATCGAAAACGCGGGCAAGACTGCGAGGCATGAACTGCGTCGTTATACCGCCGAACAGAGCGTGCGTCTGGCCGAGGAAATGATTCGGCGCGAAATGAAGCCGGAAGACGACGCGCGTCTGATCAGCCGCAACATCGAAGAAATCGGAGGCGCCGCGCAATGAGCGTGCAAATGGTGGCGCGCCGCTACGCTTCAGCCCTGGCTGACGTTGTGATGGAACAAGGCGAGGCGCGCGAAGTGCAGGAAGAATTGGCTGCCTGGGAACAGATGTTCCACTCCAGCCCAAACCTGCAGGAAGTCTTCCGCAATCCAACAGTGGCGCTGGATCAGAAGCGCGCGGTGCTCAACAAACTGATCGAGCGCGCCAGGCCGCGGCAAACCACGCTGAATTTTCTTAAAGTGCTGCTGCAGAACCAAAGGCTCACTGAACTTGGCGAAATCAATCGCAAGTTCGTAGAGATACTCGACGAGCGCGCGGGCATGGTCGCTGCAATGGTAACGACCGCCCGATCCGTGCCTGAAAATTCACAACAGCAGTTGCACGCGAAGCTTTTGTCATTAACCGGCAAGAAAGTGCGCGTCAACTTTGCCACCGACGCGGACTTGATCGGGGGACTGGTAACACGCATTGGCTCGACCGTTTACGACGGTTCGGTGCGCAATCAATTGCAGCAAATTAAAGAAAGAATGGCAGGATAACATTGCCGATTATGGAACCAATCAAAGCAAACGAAATAAACGAAATCATTCGCCAGCAGATTCAGAACTTTGAAGCCGGCGTCACGGTGATGGAAGTCGGCACTGTGATCAAAGTCGGCGACGGCATTGCTGAGATTCACGGCCTGGAGAAAGTCATGGCCGGTGAGCTGCTGGAGTTTCCGCACGACGTGCGCGGGCTGGCGCTCAACCTGGAAGAGGACAAAGTCGGCACGGTGCTGTTTGGTGAGTTTCAGAAAATCAAGGAAGGCGATCTGGTGAAGCGCACGGGCCGCATCATGCAGGTTCCGGTCGGCCAGGCGCTGGTCGGACGCGTGGTAGATGCGCTCGGCAATCCCATCGACGACCGCGGACCGATCATGACCGAGGATTTCAATCCGGTCGAACGCATCGCGCCCGGAGTCGTCGATCGTCAGCCAGTGAAAGAGCCTTTGCAAACAGGATTGAAGGCCATCGACTCAATGGTCCCAATCGGCCGCGGCCAGCGCGAGCTGATCATCGGCGACCGTCAGACCGGCAAGACCGCGGTTGCAGTTGACACGATCATCAATCAACGCGGTAAGGACGTGATTTGCATTTACGTGGCGATTGGACAGAAGGCCTCGACCGTTGCGCAGGTCGTGAAGACGCTGCAAGATTTTGACGCGATGGCCTACACGATTGTCGTGAAGGCGACCGCGTCCGATCCGGCCGCGATGCAGTTTCTGGCGCCGTACTCCGGCGCCGCAATGGGTGAGTACTTCCGCGATCGCGGCCAGCACGCGCTTACGATATATGACGACCTTTCGAAACAAGCCGCGGCCTATCGCGAGATCTCCCTGCTGTTGCGGCGTCCGCCAGGCCGCGAAGCTTACCCCGGCGACGTGTTCTATCTGCACTCGCGCCTGCTTGAGCGTGCGGCGAAACTTTCTGATGCCAAAGGTGGCGGTTCATTGACCAGCCTGCCGGTGATCGAAACGCAGGCCGGCGACATCTCGGCTTACATTCCAACCAACGTGATCTCGATCACCGACGGTCAAATCTTTTTGGAAGCCGATCTTTTTAACTCCGGCATTCGGCCAGCAATCAACGTTGGCAATTCGGTTTCACGCGTCGGTGGTTCAGCGCAAATCAAAGCGATGAAGCAGGTCGCCGGTAGTCTCCGCCTGGATCTCGCCCAGTACCGCGACCTCGCTGCCTTTGCACAGTTCGGATCAGACCTCGACAAAGCGACGCAGGCACAGCTCGCGCGCGGCCAGCGGCTGACCGAAATCCTGAAACAACCGCAGTACCAGCCGATGCACGTCGAAAATCAGGTGCTGGTCATCTGGGCCGCGACCAAAGGCTTCACGGATGACGTGCCGGTCGAAAACATTCGCAAATTCGAAGCTGAATTGCTGCGCTTTATCGAGAACTCTCATCCCGGCGTGTTGCAGAAGCTCCGCGAGAAGAAAGCAATCGACGACGAGATTCAGAAAGACCTGGAACAGTCGCTCCGGGATTTCAAGGAGCGTTGGGCCGAAGAAGCCCAAGCCGCCGCCGCTTAACGAGAGCAGTTTTTGAGTTCTGAGTTTCGGGTTACGAGTTATGAAGGTGTTCAGCGTTGAGATGGAAAATTTTCTGGACAGTCGCAATATCCTAAAACTCAGAACTCGAAACCCGAAACTCGAAACTATCTCCGCTTATCGTCTGACTCAATGGCAAATTTATTAGACATTCGCCGGCGGATTAAGTCGGTCAAAAACACGCAGCAGATCACCAAGGCGATGAAGATGGTGTCCGCCGCGAAGTTGAAGCGCGCGCAGAATCGAGTCGTCAACGCGCGGCCGTTTGCCAATAAGATGAGCGAAGTGCTCGGCGAACTCGCGGGTCAAACGACCGAAGATTTTCATCACCCGCTGCTGGACGCTCGGGGTGATCAGCGCTATCTGGTCGTGCTGATTACGGCCGACAAGGGTTTGTGCGGAGCGTTCAATACAAACCTGCTGAAAGCTGCGCAGGCATTCGTGAAGGCAAACCCGGACAAGTCGATTGATTTGCTCGCCATCGGACGCAAGGGCCGCGATTTCTTTCGCCGTCGCCGCGCAGAGATTGTTGGTGAATACGTCGGTCTGACCGGCAAAGGCCGTGTGGAATTTTCGGAAGCACTGGATGTGGCGCACGATGTGATTAAGAGATTTACCGAAGAGGAAGAACTCGACAAAGTTTACCTGATCTTTGCCGAATTCAAGTCGGTGCTGACTCAACGCATCGTCGTCGAGCAGCTTCTGCCAGTCTCTCGCGACGCTGAAACCGCCGAAGCGGCGGAGTCGGCTTCTGAGCAATCGCAGGATTACATCTACGAACAACCGCCGGCGGAAATTTTTTCGCGCTTGCTTCCTCGTCTGGTCGAAACACAAATCTTTCGCGCTCTGCTTGAGTCGATCGCATCTGAACAGGGAGCGCGCATGACGGCTATGGATGCCGCCTCGAAGAACGCGGGCGAGTTGATCTCCTCGCTCACGCTAAACATGAATCGTGTTCGCCAGGCGGCAATTACGAGAGAGATCATAGAGATCGTTTCGGGCGCGGCGGCCCTGTGAAGAAAGTGGCGTAGCCCGACCGTGGGAGAGAGGAAAGAGAGGGAAGCGTGTGTATAGCGCTTCCCTTTTTCTTTCTCGTTGTCCAAACTCTGGTTAGATGAGCGCTTCAATCGACAAGGCCGATTTTGCGTCGGCCACAAACTCGCATCACCGCCTATCGCGCTACGGGCCGTTGGTCTTTTGGGCCGCGCTAATCTTCCTTGCTTCCACCAGCTTGATGTCCTCGACGAACACCAGCGCAATTTTGCGACCGCCGCTGCTCTGGCTATTTCCGCATATCAGCGAAGCCAGCCTGGCGCTCATCAATTTGCTTATTCGCAAGGGTGCGCACTTTACCGAATACGCGATCCTCGCGCTGCTTGCCGCGCGCGCTTGCAAGACATCGTCACAAGAGCTGCTGCGCAGCCATTGGTTTTGGGCTTCTCTGTTGCTGGTCGTTGCGTACTCTCTCAGCGACGAATTTCACCAGAGCTTCGTGCCTTCGCGGACGCCTTCGATTTACGACAGCGTGATTGATTCGTTTGGCGGACTAACGGCGTTGGCTTTAATAGCTGTGCGGAACGGACGTAGGGTGGCGTCCGAGCGGCAAAGTTGAACATGCCGCCTGTTTTGAACGTATAATACCCGCAGCTTGAAAACGTGGCGCGACAGGCCACAAAGGAGATTGAAATCAGATGGGAATTCTTGACCGGCTCAGTCCGAGCGCGCAGTTCATTGAAGTCATCGAGTGGCTCGACGATTCCAGCGACACGATGCTGTATCGCTTTCCGGTTCGCGATCAGGAAATTAAAAACGGAGCGCAGTTGATCGTGCGCGAGTCGCAGGCGGCCGTCTTCGTTCACGAAGGACAGATTGCCGATGTGTTTGGCCCGGGACGTTATAGCGTGGACGGAGGCAACACGCCTATTCTGTCGAAGCTGGGCGCGTGGAAGTATGGCTTCAACTCTCCGTTCAAGTCGGAAGTCTACTTCGTCAACACGAAGCAGTTCACCGATCTGAAATGGGGTACGTCGAATCCAGTAATGATGCGCGACGCAGATTTCGGCATGGTGCGATTGCGCGCGTTCGGCATCTATTCGATGCGCGTCGCTGACCCGCGCGAGTTGATCAAGCAAATCGCCGGGACGAATGCACGTTTCGTGACGGAAGACATTGAAGGTCAACTAAGGCGCACGCTGGTAAGCGGATTCTCAGACGCCTTGGCTGAATCAAAAATCGCAGCCTTGGATCTTGCTTCAAATTACGACGAGTTGAGTCGCTTCGCTCGGCAGAAATTGCAGGATGAGTTCAAATCGCTCGGACTGGAGCTGGCGAAGTTCGTCGTCGAAAACATTTCGCTGCCTCAGGAAGTCGAAGCCGCGATGGACAAGCGGACGTCGATGGGCGTGTTGGGCGACATGGGTAAGTACACGCAGTTTGAAGCGGCCCAGGCCATGCGCGATGCGGCACAGAACCCCGGCGGCGGCGCTGGGCTGGGCGCGGGACTCGGCGCGGGTTTTGCCGTTGGCAATGCCATGGCGGGCGCGATGACCGACGCTATGAAGCAACGAGGATCCGAATCAGCGGCTCCTGCAGCCGCAGCAACTGCGACTGGCGCGAAATGCGTTAAGTGTGGCGCGCAAATGCAAGCCGGCTCAAAGTTTTGTAGCGAATGTGGGTCATCGCAGGAAGCAGCAAAGTGCCCGAACTGCCAGCATCTGCTTGCGCCGGGCGCGAAATTCTGCGATGAATGCGGAACGAAGATCGGTTAATCGGTTGAACAGTTAACTATTATGACCAGGCCGGACGCCGCGACGTCCGGCTTCTTTTTTATTGGCTCTGGCGTGCGGCGCGATGGTAAGCTTGACCACCCTTTGACCTGACGCAAAGTTGATTATGCTCAGTCATTTCAAACATCCCCGGCGCGTAGTCATCACTGGCATGGGTTGCGTTACGCCGATCGGAATCGGGCGTGAAGCCTTTTGGTCCGGCTTGCAACGCGGCGAAAGCGGCGTGCGGCGAATCGAGTCGTTTGACGTTTCCAATTCGTCCGTGAAGATTGCGGCGCAGGTGCGCGATTTCGACTGGGAGGCTCAGCTTGGTCCGAAAGATCGAAAGCACGTGCCGCGTACGGTTCCTTTGGCTCTGGCCGCGGCGCGCGAAGCGTTTCACGACGCTGGGATCGCTCCCAGTGATTTGTCTTTGGAGCAACGGCAGGAAATCGGCGTCGTACTCGGGACGGGCGGCGGCGGACTTACCTTTGTCGAGCAGCATTACGAATACTGGTATGAAGGGCCGACCCATAAGGCCAGTGTGTACATCATTCCGGCAGCGACACACGGCACATTGTCCAGCGAACTTTCTATGGCCTTTGGACTGCGCGGACTTTCACACGTGATCTCAACCGGATGCACCAGCTCGACCGACGCTATTCATTACGCGGCCGAGCATATCTCGCTGGGCCGACAAGAAGTGATGGTTGCCGGAGGTGTCGATGCGCCCCTCGCGCCTGGCATACTCGCCGCGTTCAATTTGCTGACGGTCCTGACTACTGAATGGAACGACGAACCGCACCGCGCTTCGCGGCCGTTCACGCGCAACCGTTCGGGCATGGTGCTGGGCGAAGGCGCATGGATTTATGTGCTCGAGGAGTTCGAACGAGCAAAGCAACGTGGCGCGAATATCTACGCAGAAATTACCGGCTACGGTTCGACTTGCGATGCGTATCACCGAGTTCGCCTGCAGGAAGGCGGTGATGAGCCGGCGCGAGCAATGTCGCTGGCGATGGCTGATGCCGGCATCGACCCGAGCAAGGTTGATTACGTGAACCTTCATGGCACATCGACCCTCATGAACGACCGCATCGAAACTAATGCGCTGAAGCTGGCCCTTAATTGCAACGCGCATCGTATTCCGATGTCGGGTACGAAGTCACAGCTTGGCCACCCACAAGGCGCCAGTGGCGCTGCCGGTCTGGGCGCGGCATTATGCGCAATGCACACCGGTGTGATCCCTCCGACCATCAATCTCGACGAACCGGATCCCGATTGCGATCTCGACTATGTTCCCATTGAGGCACGCGAAGCGCAGGTACGCGTCGCGCTGTGCAATTGCATCGGATTTGGATCGAAGAACAGCGCGCTTGTTATTGAGAAGGTGTAGAGCGATCCCGTCGCTTGTTTGTATTCAATACGCGGTGTCACGATGTGGTGCACTAGCAACATTCCACAGCGTGGCCGAATTCGGAAGCAACGCCCCTGTTCTTCCAAGTAAACGCAGCCCAAGGCCT
>Ga0207684_10006002_pt1 | contig 11115 bp, 11 predicted proteins | sample KBSK5501metaG_FD_184342 | JGI IMG/M metagenome (GOLD analysis project Ga0207684, IMG submission 184342) | Corn, switchgrass and miscanthus rhizosphere microbial communities from Kellogg Biological Station, Michigan, USA - KBS K5-50-1 metaG... | ecosystem: Host-associated > Plants > Roots >... | reverse complement strand
CGACGGGAGCCGTTGTCACGGACCTGACCGGCCCGCTCGATTACTCGTTCCGGACCTACACGATTCTTCCCGACCCGCCTCCGGCGCCGGCCCCCGGCGTCTCCGGCAACATCAGCGCGATTCCCGTGCCCGCGCCGACCGGCAACGAGTTCACCGTGGCGTCCTTCAACATGGAGCGGTTCTACGACACCACCAACGATCCGAGCGTCCAGGACGTGGTGCTCACGCCCGCGGCCTTCGACAATCGCCTGAACAAGGCCTCGCTCGCGATCCGCAATGTTCTCAGGTACCCCGATATCGTCGGTGTCGAAGAGATGGAGAACTTGACGACTCTGCAGGCCGTGGCCGCGAAGGTCAACACGGACGCCGTCGCCGCGGGCGACCCGAACCCGAGCTATCAGGCCTATCTCTCGGAAGGCAACGACATCGGAGGCATCGACGTGGGCTTCCTGGTCAAGGGCGCTCCGCGCGTCCACGTCGTGGACGTCACGCAGTACAACAAGGACGAGACCTACATCGACCCGAACACGAATCAGCCCGCGCTCTTGAACGACCGCCCGTCGCTCATCCTCCGCGCGACGATTCAGCCGCCCTCGGGCTCCGCTTTTCCCATCACCGCGATCGTCAACCATCTGCGATCCCTCTCGGGGGTGGACGATCCGGCGGACGGCAACCGCGTCCGTACGAAACGCCGCGCGCAGGCGGAATCGTTGGCGAACCTGATCCAAAGCCGCCAGACGGCAGACCCCAACGAGCACATCGTCTCGATCGGGGACTACAACGCGTTTCCATTCAGCGACGGATACGTCGACACGATCGGCACGATCAAAGGCACGCCGGCCCCCTGCGACCAGGTGGTCCTCTGCTCGAGCGATCTGGTCGACCCGGATCTCGTCGACCTCGTGGAGCTGGTGCCCGCCTCGGAACGCTACTCCTTCTCCTTCGACGGCAACGGCCAGGTGCTCGACCACGAGCTCATCACGCAGAACCTGCTTGCCCGGCTCGACAGCATCCATTACGCGCGCAACGACGCGGACTTCCCGGAGTCGTTCCGCAACGATCCCAACCGACCCGAGCGGATTTCCGACCACGACATGCCCGTCGTCTTCTTCAGCTTTCCGCCGCGAGTGGATCTCTCGATCGTCAAGACCGCGCCGGTCTCGGTGACGACGGGATCCGACATCACTTATACCTTGACCATCCACAACGCCGGGCCGAGCACGGCCACCAACGTGCGGGTCACGGACAGTCTCCCCGCGGCGACGACGTTCGTCTCCTGCTCCTCGACCGGCACCGGAGTCTGCGCCGGTTCGGGAAACAGCCGAACCGCCACGTTCGCATCTCTCCCCTCCGGGGCGACGGAGACGGTCACCCTGGTGGCTTCGGTCCAATGCGAGGTCGCCGACGGAACGAGGATCACGGACACGGCGAGCGTGTCTTCTCCCGAGGAGGAGCTCGATCCGACCAACAATTCCTCGTCGGCGACCACGACCGCGTCCAATCCGCCCCCGATGATCACCGGACCGGCCGTCGACAGGCCCGTGCTCTGGCCGCCCAATCACAAGATGGTGGCGGTCTCAGTCGATTACGGGACCTCCGACAACTGTGGAGAGGTCGCCTGCGCGCTCTCGGTCTCGAGCAACGAGCCGGTCAACGGAACCGGAGACGGCGACACGTCTCCGGACTGGCAGATCGTGGACGCGCATCACGTGTTGTTGCGCTCTGAGCGGGCGGGCGGAGGAAACGGCCGGATCTACACGATCCTGATTACCTGCACGGACACGAGTGGGAACCCGACGGCAAGGACCGTCACCGTCAAGGTTCCCAAGAGCCAGGGTCAGTGAAAACGCTACGCGGCTTTCACGCCGGGCGGGGAGGCGGACCCGTCTCGGGCAGGTACGGGTAGCATCCCAGGACGAGACGATAGGTCTTTGCCGGAGAGCCCTCGGAGGCCGGGGATGTGTGGCGGGCGATCACTCCCACCACCGCCTCTCGCAAGGCGGCAGTGAACTGCTCGCGCTGGGCGGGGCTCACGAAGCGGAACTGCGACTTGAGGGTCAGAGCCGTCTCCCTCTCGGGGCCGTCCGCCCTGCCGCCGGCCGCGCGGATCAGATCCGCCTCCATCTGGGAAGCCAGTGCCAGAAGGTAGGCGCCGCTGCCGGAATCGCCGACCCGCCGCCAGTCCGGGCCGACCGATCTCAGAAGCTCCGGCGACAACAGGAACGCGGCAGCCGAGGCGACGTAGCGCTGCTCGATCATGTTGCGGCGGCGGCGGCGGCCGGCTCGCCGCAGAAAGCCGGCCCGCGCCAGAAGCCGAACGTGGTAGTTGACTCGTTGCCGAGGCAGACCCAGCCGCGCCGCCAGCTCCGAGGAGGAGGCCGGCTCGCGAGCCAGCCGCAGGATTTCCAACCGCAACGGGAAGAGCAGGGTCGCCGCTCTTCCGACCTCGCGGACGCAATCGATCTGACCGGAAAGCAGAGCCAACAGAAAACCAATATTGTCTAGAAAAATATATTTGTCAATACCTCCGATCACAGAACCCCGCGGATGCGGCGACTCGTATTTGGGAGAATGCGGCCCATGCTCGAGCCTGTTTGGCTTTCTATGCACTTGAACACCAGTCGCCGAGTAGACCGAAGCGGGAGACGCTGATGGCTCGCCCGGGTCTTCTCGGAGGATCGCCCACCGGCATGCCCAGGGGAGACAGAAGGCGCGCCTCCGCTTCGGCCGCTCCGGACGAGAAGGACAAGAAGAAAAAGACTCCTCCCCTCTCCGTCATCCTGCGCGACGCCGGAGAGCTCATCGCGGCCCGCAAGGGAAGGCTGGTCCTGGGATTCGGGATTCTGCTCGTCAACCGGCTGGCGGGTTTCGTCCTCCCCTTCATGCCCCGTTATCTCTTAGACGAGGTTCTGGGCAAGGGGCGCCGCGAGCTGCTTCCCACCCTCGTCGCCGCGGCCGCCGGCGCGACCATCGTCCAGGCGATCACGTCGTTTGCTCTGTCTCAGATCCTCGGCAAGGCTGCTCAGCGCTCCATCACCGAATTGCGCCGCCGCGTGCAGCGCCACGTGGGCCGGCTCTCGGTCTCCTACTTCGATGAGACCAAGGTCGGGTCGCTCCTTTCGCGCGTGATGACGGACGCGGAGGGGATCCGCAACCTCGTGGGAACCGGGTTGGTCGAGGTGGTGGGAGGCGTGCTGACGGCCACGATCGCGCTCGTCATCCTGCTGTTCCTGAACCTGAAGCTGACGGCGATCGCGCTCGCGATCCTTTCGCTCTTCGGGCTCGTCCTGCTCTACGCCTTCAAGACGCTGCGGCCCCTCTTTCGCGAGCGCTCGAAGATCAATGCCGAGGTGTCGGGGCGCTTGACGGAGTCCTTCTCGGGGGTCCGCGTGGTCAAGGCCTATCGCGCCGAGCGGCGGGAGGCCCTGGTGTTCTCCCGAGGCGTCCACCGCCTCTTCCGCAACGTGGCCAAGACCATGATGGGCGTGTCTTCGGTCACGGCCTTTTCGACCCTCCTTTTCGGCGCGATCTCCGTGGCGATCCTCTGGGTGGGCTCCAACGATGTGTTGAACGGAGCGATGACGCGAGGGCAGCTTTTTCAGTTCACCGCGCTTCTGGCGCTCGTAGTCGGGCCGGTCGTTCAGATCGTCTCGATCGGCAGCCAGATCACCGAGGCCTTCGCCGGCCTCGAGCGTATCCGCGAGATCCGAAACGAGACGGCGGAGGATGCCGGCGACGAGACTCGCGAGATCCTGCCGCGCGTGGAAGGCCGCGTCGAGTTCCGGGACGTCTCATTCGAATACCAGTCGGGGGTTCCGGTCCTGAAGGGCATCTCGTTTACCGCGGAGCCAGGCACGTCCACGGCGCTCGTAGGCCCCTCCGGCTCCGGCAAGAGCACGATGATCGGCCTGGTGGCGGCCTTCTACCGGCCCAAGTCGGGACAGATTCTGATCGATGGCCTGGACCTCTCGCGTGTGCGCCTGGCCGACTTTCGCGAGCAGCTGGGAGTCGTGCTGCAGGACAACTTCCTCTTCGACGGCACAGTCTTCGAGAATATCGCCTACGCGCGGCCCGACGCGTCTCGCGCCGACGTCCTCCGGGCCGCTGCCATCGCACGCTGTGACGATTTCGTCCGGACGATGCCGGAGGGTTACGACACCGTCGTCGGCGAACGGGGAGTCAAGCTCTCGGGAGGCCAGCGCCAGCGAGTGGCCATCGCGCGGGCGATCCTGGCCGACCCGCGTATCCTGATCCTGGACGAGGCCACGTCCTCGCTCGACAGCGAGAGCGAGGCTCTGATCCAGGAAGGTCTCGCGGAGCTCATGAAAGGGCGGACGACATTCGTCATTGCCCACCGCCTCTCGACGATCCGCAAGGCGGACATGATCCTGGTCGTAGAGGACGGCTTGATCGTCGAGCGCGGGCGCCACGAAGAGCTGTTGGCCCGCGGCGGGCGCTACGCCGATCTGTACAACCGCCAATACGGAGTCGAGGCGAACCTCTTCCGCAATCCCGGAGAGACCGAGCCGGCCGAGGAAGAGGCCCGTCCACGGTCCGCCGCCGATTCCGCGGTCGGACGACTGCCGTTGGTGGGGACGGGAACGGAGTAGAGGCGGAGCCTTAGTTCCGCCGTCCGCCTCCCAGGAAGCGCAGCAGGAACAGGAAGAGGTTGATGAAGTCCAGGTAGAGCGAGAGCGCTCCGACAACGGCGTAGGATCCGACACTCCCCTCCGGCAACGCGGCGGCCATCTGCTTCAGACGCTGCGCGTCCCAGGCCGTCAACCCGGTAAAGACGAGCACGCCGACGACCGAAATGACGAACTGAAGCGCATCGCTGTGCCAGAAGAAGCCCACGACCATGGCGAGCATCAGGCCGATCAAGCCCATGAATACGAATTGCCCGATGCCGGCGAGCGACCGCTTGGTCGTTGAGCCAAAAACAGCCAGGGCTCCGAACATACCGGCGGTCACGACGAAAGTCGTCGCGATCGAAGCGCCCGAATACGCCAGAAAGATCACGGAGAGCGTGGCGCCGTTCAGGACGGAGTACGCCAGAAAGAGGCCTGCGGCCGTCGCGGGCTTCAGACGGGTGACCCGCGCCGCGAGGACGAAGACCATGACCAGCTCCGCGATGATCAACCCGAAAAAGACCAGCCGGTTGCCGAGAATCGCGGCCCGCAGACTCGGGGAGGACGTGACGGCCAGCGCGACAGCGGCGGTGATGCCGAGCCCGACGCACATCCAGCCGTAGACCTTGCGCAGGAACGCCGTCACCTTCTCGGCCGACGCGACGGTCGTCGTCGTAAAGGCCGCTTGCGGCGTCATCGAAAAGCGATCCATCTCAGACCGGTCCATTTTTTCCGCTCCTTGTGGGCGCACACGCGCCCGTTATGGAAACGCTTCCGGAGGTCGAAGGATTCCCTGCTCGATCGCTCCTGTCGACTGTCGACTGTCGACTGTCGACTGTCGACTCTCCTAGTTCACCCGGTATTTCAGCGTCTCCAGATACTTCAGGGCCATCGGATCGCCCGGGTTCTCGGCGAGCGCGCCCTCGAATTCCGCCATCGCCTCGGCGACATCGCCGCGTGCCGCGTAGAGGCGCCCGAGGTTCAAGTAAGGGAAGTGCCTCGGCTCGTAGCGGGACGCCTTCTTCGCGCGCTCGAACCAGGCGGGAGCCTCGTCGAGCTTCCCCTGCTCCATCAGGTAGCAGCCGATATCGTTGTAGGGGTTGCCGAACGTCGGGTCGGTCGCGATCGCCTTGCGGCATTCCTCGATGGCCCGGTCGAGGTTGCCGGTGAAGGAATACGCCCAGCCCCGAAATGTGTAGGCCTCGGCGCTCGGGCAGATCTCGAGCGAGCGCGTGAAAAGATCGATCGCCTCCGCGAGGTCCCCTGCCAGAAGCCGGGCCGTTCCCTCGCGCCAGAGCTCGAGCGCGTTCTCCTGCACGTCCACGACTCCACGATACTACCCCCGGAGAGCGCAAGAACGGTTCTGGCGCGGAGCGTGAATGGAGAGGCCTGGATGAGAGCGCGCGGTCTTTTGGGGACAGGGCTGATCGTAGCGGGGCTCGCCCTTTGCGGGATGGCGGCCCTTCACTACTGGCGCGGAATGGTGGCCCAACGAGAAGGACGCGCCGAGCTCGAGAGGCTTCGCCCGACTGCGGCCGATCCGATCGTTCCGACTCCAGAGGCCGCACCGACGCTGACGCCCGCGGAGAATCCGAGCGTCTCGGAGCCTTCCGGCCCGACCCCGACTCCCGAGCCCGCGTATCCCTACGGACAGGCGCTCGCGCGCCTGCGAATCCCTTCGGCAGAGATCGACGTGGTCGTCTTCGGAGGCGCGGACGCCGCGATTCTCGAGAAGGGCCCCGGGCACGTGCCGGGGACCGCACTACCGGGCGTCGACGGGCCGCCGAACAACTGTGTGCTCACGGGACATCGCGATTCCCATTTCCGCCACCTGGGATGGTTGAAACCCGGCCACCAGATTTTCCTGGAAACACCGGCGGGACAAATGTCCTACCGAATCGTCCGGCGCGAGATCGTGAAGCCCGATGCCGTTTCCGTGCTCGCCCCGAGCGAAAAGGCGCGGCTGACCCTGATTACATGCTACCCGTTCAATTTCATCGGCCCGGCTCCCGAGCGCCTGGTCTTGATCGCGGAACCGCTGCCTCCGGAGCGTGCCCGGCATTCTTCTTGAAAAGACCCCTTCGATGATTGCCCGGTGGTGGGGTCTGGCGTTTCTGTCTCTCGCCCTGTGCCCGCAGGAGGCCGCTGCCAGTCCGCATCCGAAGCGACAACATGCCCATCGCCATGCAAGGCCGGCGCGAGCGACGTTCGACGCGACAGCCGTCAACGATCCCGCGACGAGGTCTGTCGTGGCGCCGGGCTCGGGCGGGTCGGGCGTCCTGCGCGCCGAAATCCTGCTCTCCCGAGCCCACTTTTCCTGTGGCGAGATCGACGGACACTACGGCCAGAACCTTCGCGCCGCGATCCGGGCCTTTCAGGAATCCCGAGGGCTGCGGCAAAGGGGCATCGTGGACGACGGCACCTGGGGCGCGCTCAACGCCGACACCGCGCCCGCTCTCGTCACCGTGGCCATCGCGCCGGAAGACGTTGCCGGGCCCTTTACGCCGGTTCCCGACGACATGCTCGAGAAGGCGAAGCTGCCCCGCCTCGGGTACAGTTCTCCGCTGGAGGCGATCGCGGAGAAGTACCATTCGAGCCCGAAGCTTCTCGAGAAGCTCAATCCGAACGCAGCCTTCGATCAGGCGGGCATGCAGATTCTGGTGCCCAATGCCGCGACCGATCCGCCCGGAAAGGCCGCGAAGATCGTCGTCTCGAAGTCGCGGCGCACGGTCGAGGCGCGCAATGCCGATGGAAAGATTTTCGCGTCCTATCCGGCCTCGATCGGGAGCGAGCACGACCCGCTGCCGCTCGGCCAATGGAAGATTCTTGGCGTCGCGCGCGATCCCGTCTTCCATTACAACCCCGACCTCTTCTGGGACGCCAGGGAGAACGCCAAGGCGGCTGTGCCGCCGGGCCCCAACAATCCGGTGGGTGTCTGCTGGATCGATCTCTCCAAGCCGCACTACGGAATCCATGGAACCTCGGAGCCCGCACAGATCGGAAAAACTCAGTCTCACGGCTGCATTCGGTTGACCAATTGGGACGTGTCGGAGCTCTCCCAGATGGTGAAGCCGGGTACGCCGGCGGTCTTGACAAACTGATGCGCGCGCGTGCAATCGGAATCTTTTGCCTTGGGTTTCTCGCCGGAGCGCTCGCGGTCTACTACGTCCTGTGGCGGACGGGCGGCCTGGTTCCCGGCCGCCTCCTGACTCGCACGACCCATGAGCTCACCTCGGGCGAGCCTTCGACCCCGCGCCCTCTCGCGACGATTCCGTTCCCGACACCGACCACGGCTCCCGCGATCGCTGTTCCCACGTCCCCGACAGCGGAGCCCGCGGCGACTCTTCTCGCTCCGGCGACCCCGCTGCCGCTCCAGACGCCATCACTCGCCAACTTCTCGCTCACTCCGGATGGTCTCGTCCTGCCGGTCGAAGGAGCCAAGCGCTCGGATCTGCACGATTCCTTCGCGGAGACCCGAGGCAAGAGACGGCATGAGGCGGTCGATATTCTGGCGCCGCGCGGAACTCCGGTCGTGGCCGCCGTGGACGGATCGATTGCCAAACTCTTCACGAGCGTCCAGGGCGGATTGACGGTCTACGAGTTCGACGGGAAATCGGTCTACTGCTACTACTACGCCCATCTCGATCGATACGCCGAAGGCCTCAAGGAGGGACAGCACGTCCGGCGCGGGGACCGAATCGGTTATGTGGGGACGACGGGCGACGCTCCTCCCAATACGCCCCACTTGCACTTCGCCGTGACGCGCCTGGGTCCGGACAAGCGCTGGTGGGAGGGAATCGCCATAAATCCCTACCCGATGCTCCTGGCAGCAGCACCCAAAGAGTAAAGAGGAAGCCTCTGGAGCTCCCGGAGGGTTAAACTCGGACGCTCATGTCCGACGATCGCAAATACCGTCACCGGGGTTACATGGACTCGGGCGCCGGCGAATCCGGAGGACGCTCAGGTTCGCGCTCCGGGCCGCGCCCGCCCCGCGACGAAAGCGGCGCGCCGCGCGGGCGGGGAATCGATCTCAACAAGGCGGTCGTGTTCGCTTGCCGGGCGTGCGGGGAAAAGCACCGCGATCTGGACGCGATCGGACCCGACTCCAACTGCGCCAAGTGCGGCGCGCCCCTGCACGCCTGCCGTCAGTGCGCTCACTTCGATACGGCGGCTCGCTTCCAGTGCACGCAGCCGATCCCGGTTCGCATCCCCTCCAAGACCGCCGCCAACGATTGTACGTTCTATTCTCCGGCGCGCTCGTTCGATTTGACCGGCACGCGCGCCACCGGAACTCCCGACGATGCGCGGAGCGCCTTCGACAACCTGTTCAAGAAGTGACGAGTGGCCAGTGACAAGTGACAAGCACAGACGGCGATTTCTCGCTCGTCACTCGTCACTTGTCACTCGTCACTCTTAAGTACTTCTCTCCTGGCTCGCCGAAAGACTTCTCGCAGCATGCCCTGCGTCAGCTTTCCCGTAAACGTGTTCTGCTGGCTCGGATGGTACGTCGTGAGCACAACGTGCCGGCCGATCTGGTAGCGGGCTCCATGGGCGAAGCGCGGGCGCGGCCCGGGAATCTGCTCCCCGCGCTCCACCAGGACGCGAAGGCAAGCGTCGAAGGCCAGAGCACCGAGCGCGACAAGGATGGTGTCCGCCGGCAGCAGCGCGAGCTCCGCCGCGAGATAACCGCGGCAGTTGTCGAATTCCTGAGGCGTCGGACGATTGGCCGGCGGAGCGCAGCGGCAGGCTGCGGAAAGAAGTGCGCCTCGGAGCTCGAAGCCATCACCCGGATGGAGGGATTCGGCCCTGTTGGCAAATCCGGTGGCATGGAGCGCGCCGAAGAGAAAACGTCCGGATTCGTCTCCCGTGAACATGCGTCCTGTTCGATTGCCGCCATGGGCTGCCGGAGCCAGGCCGACGATCAAAACCTTCGCGCGGGGATCGCCCAGGGCCGGAAGCGGTCGGGCCCAATAGGTCTCCTTCATGAATCGTTTGGGCGGATTGCGCGCGGAGAGCTCGCGCCAGGACACGAGGCGCGGGCAGCGCCGGCAGGAGACGACTTGCCGCTCCACAGCCAGAAACGCCTTCCCGATTTCGGATTTCGGATTTCGAATCTCGAATTTGGAGACTGGAATACGGCGATTCAATTCGAGATTCGCAATTCGAAATTCGCAATTTCCTAGAGGCGGGTGTAGCGGCCAACGAGCCGCGCCTGAGCCAGCATGTGTCCGTCCATCGCCGCCACGACCTCTTCGCGCGTGGAGCGTGCGGGCAGCCCGAGCTTTCCGTCGAGCGCGGAGAGCGTGAAGACGTAGCGATGCGTTCCCGAGGGAGGACAGGGCCCGCCGTAGCCCAGATTGCCAAAATCGTTTACGCCCTGAACGCCGCCTCCTTCCACCGTCGGGCGCGGAGGAACACCTTCGGGCAGTGAGGTCGCCGCCGAAGGAAGGTCGAAGAGCACCCAATGGACCCAGGTCTTGCGAGGCGCATCCGGGTCCTCGACCAACAGGACAAAGGAAGACGTCTTCTCGGGAGGGTGGCTCCAGGAGAGAGCCGGCGAAAGGTCCTTTCCGTCGCAGCTATGGAGGCGAGGGATCGGCGCACCCTCTTCGAAAGCGCCGCTCGTCAGAACGAACCGTGTCACTGGAGCTGCGACCTTTCTTCCTCCTCGGAGGTGCGGATCCCTCGCGTTGCTCCGGATGATCGGTCGCGCGACATCGCGCGACCGATCACTTCTTGGCCGGCATCGCCGGCGGAACACCCATGTCTCGCCAGCGGCGCTTTTTCTCTTCCCAGTCCTCCAATGCCCGTTTCCGGTTGGCGGTCGCGGCAGCAGCCCGCCGGTCGTCTTCGCTCACCTCTTCCACCTTTCCGGCCGGCTCTGTTCCGGCCGCCGGAACTTCATCCACATCCGCCATCGGCAGGATTCTAGCCCGAAGAGTCTTGGTTTCGCTCGGGTCGGGACGTTCGAGTCAGGGCTTACTGGATAATGATCAATCCGATCATTCCCTGATGCGACTCGGCATCGCCGCCGCAGGGGGGCGATTCCTGCGTGCACTTGAAAGGCCAGCTGCCTCGCTGAAACGCCTGAGGCGTGAAAGAGGAGATCACGAAGTCGGGCCCGCCCCGAGCGCAGTCTCCTGCCGGCAAACCGAGGTCGGAGATTCCCGAGAAGCCGTGCTTCGCGGTCATAGTCAACGAGGAGTCCACATCGTGAAAGACCAGTCTGTAGGTCGTGCCGACCTGGAGAATCAACGAGGGAGAGACCGGCCCACCCGGAGAGAAGTCCCACGCCTTGACGTTGATCGTGATCGTCTGTGTGCCGCCGGGAGTCGGCGTGCGCGTGGGAGTCGGGGAGGGTCCGGCCGGGGTCGGCGTCGGTGTCGGCGGATGGAAGCCGGCGGGGGCCGCCACGTCGGGAGCTCCCACGACCAGGATCGTGTCCTGCGTCGCGTTGTCCGCCATCGCCGCATAACTGAACAACGGC